>Ga0307380_10001492_pt1 | contig 34273 bp, 27 predicted proteins | sample UN3MG_FD_202239 | JGI IMG/M metagenome (GOLD analysis project Ga0307380, IMG submission 202239) | Soil microbial communities from Risofladan, Vaasa, Finland - UN-3 | ecosystem: Environmental > Terrestrial > Soil > Coastal area > Acid sulfate soil | place: Finland: Risofladan, Vaasa | collected...
TCTCTTCCAGCCGCTCGAACGTCCCGCCGCAGATGAACAGGATGTGCGTCGTGTCCAGCTGGATGTACTGCTGCTCGGGGTGTTTGCGGCCGCCCTGGGGCGGGATGTTGGCGATCGTTCCCTCGAGCATCTTCAGCAGCGCCTGCTGCACGCCTTCGCCCGAGACGTCGCGCGTGATAGAAACGTTCTGCATCGTCCGTCCGATCTTGTCGATCTCGTCGATGTAAAGGATGCCCTGCTGAGCGGCCTCCAGGTCGTAGTCCGCCGCCTGAAGCAGTTTCAGCAGCAGGTTCTCGACGTCCTCGCCGACGTAGCCTGCTTCCGTGAGGGTCGTCGCGTCGCCGATGGCGAACGGCACGTTCAGAATGTGCGCCAGGCTCCGTGCGATCAGCGTCTTCCCGCACCCCGTCGGCCCGATCAACAGAAGGTTCGACTTCTCCACCTCCACCTCGTCGTCGCCCGTCTCCGCTATGCTCAGGCGCTTGTAATGGTTGTGCACCGCGACCGAGACGGCCTTCTTCGCGTGTTCCTGGCCGATGACGTAGAGGTCCAGGAAGTCCTTGATTTCTCGCGGCGTGGGGATTCGCCCGAGCGCCGTCCGCGGCCGGCGCGTCCGCCGATGTTCCTCGCGCACGGCCGAGTGCGCCACCTGCACGCAATCGACGCAGATGTACGCCCCGCGCGTGCCCTCGAACAGCGGCTCTCCTTCCGCCTGTCTCCGGCCGCAGAAACTGCACGTCGGGACCTGACGCGGACCTTTGGATCCGCTGTTATCCTTGGCCATTCGACTCACTCCTCCCCGGCTGCCCGTCTCGCCACGTCTCGCCACCCCGCCGCAGCGGGTGTGGCGACGAGTCGCTCTCCCCAGGTGAGTCGCCGTGGCGACCTGTGGCGACCGGGCCGCCTGATGGGTTTATCGGGCGTTCGGGGGACGTTTCTTCAGATTCCGCGGTTTTCGCCTTGAACGCCTTGGCATTCGCACCGCTGGCCGGCCCGGCACCCGTAATTATACCACGAATCCGCTCGTATTCCTCCTGGCTGATGTTGCCGGCGTCGCGCTGCCGCTGGAGCGTCGCGAGGTCCAGCCCTCCGGTGGCCGTTTCTCGCTTTTGCGCTCGCGCGGACCAGTACCGCACGACCGTCAGGACGAGAAACAGAGCCCACAGCGCCCCGACCGCCAGCACCACGAACACCATCAGGCGGCCGAAGTCCGGCGGCTCCAAGACGGGGTTGAGCGGCGCTTCCGCAACCGGCATAACTACGTCTCCGACGGGGCCGGTTTGGCAGTCGCGGGCGCGGCCGGCCGCTCGGCCTTCGGCCGCCGGCTCATCAGGTCCGCCAGCGCGTCCGGGGCCGGCTTCCCTTCAAACAGCACCGCGTACACCTCCTGCGTGATCGGCATCTCCACGCCGTGCTTCGCCGCCAGGGCCACCACGCTCCGCGTCGTCTCGACGCCCTCGGGCTCCACGCGGCCCATCTCTGCGAGCACCTCTTCCAGGCGCCGCCCCCGGCCGATCTCTTCGCCCACGTGGTGGTTCCGGCTCAGGCTCGAGGCGCAAGTCGTCACGAGGTCCCCGAGGCCCGCCAGACCCGCGAACGTCTCCTCCCTCGCCCCGAGCGCCGCCCCCAGCCGCGTCATCTCCACCAGGCCCCGCGTCACCAGGGCCGCCTTCGCGTTCGAACCCAGTTCCAGGCCGTCGCAGATCCCCGCGGCGATGGCCGTAATGTTCTTCAGCGCCCCGCCCAACTCCACGCCCACCAGGTCGTCGTTCGTGTAGATTCGAAAATGCGGCGTCGCGAACGCGTTCCGGGCGGCCTCGGCGTCTTTCGGGTCGCGCGACGCCACCACCACCGTCGCCGGCAGCCCCGCCGCCACCTCGTGCGACAGGCACGGCCCCGAAAGGACCACCAGGCGCTTCGGGCCCGTCACGGCCTCGATCACCTGGCTCGGCCGGAGCAGCGTTTCCCGCTCGATGCCCTTGACGACCGAGACATACAGCGTCCCCTCGGGAAGCGCCGCCTTCACCCGCGCCAGCACGCTCCGCAGATGCTTCGTCGGGACGGCAATCACCACGAGGTCCGCCCCCTCGCAGACCTCCCGCGCGTCGGTCGAGACCGCAAAGCCGTCCGGCAGGCGGAAACCGGGCAGGAACCGCTTGTTTTCGCGTTCCCGGCGAATGTCGCGGGCATGTTCCTCGAACGCCGACCACATCCGCACCCGCCGGCCGTTCTGCGCCAGCAGCATCGCACTCAGCGTTCCCATCGCCCCGTCGCCGATGATGGCAGCGCGTGTGCCCATTCCGACCTTTCCTTTGCCCGCCGGTAGGCTATCGGGTTTGGATTGCGGTGTCCAGATAGTGATACAGCGTATCGCGGCGAACGGGGACGCGTCCGGCCCGGCGGATGGCGTCGGCCATCTCCGACAAGGTGAGCGATTGGCCGAAACGCCCGCCCGCCGACCGCGTGATGTTCTCTGCCAGAAGCGTCCCCCCCAGGTCATTGACGCCGTACGAAAATGCCTCCGTCGCTACCTCCAAGCCCAGTTTGCACCACGAGGACTGGACATTCCGAATGAGCCGGCCGAAAAACAGCCGCGCCACCGCGTAATGCAGGAAGACGTCCTCCTTCGGGATCATCTCCTTGATGCCGCGGTCCCGCCCCAGCGGCGTATTATACGGGACGAAAACCAGGGGGATGTATTCCGTAAAGCCGCCCGTTTCCTGCTGCAAATCCCGCAGCACTCGCAGGTGCCTGGCCACGTGCTCCGGCCTCTCGATGTGGCCGAAGAGGATCGTCGACGTGCTCCGGATGCCCATCGCGTGGGCCGTCCGCACGATTTCGAGCCAACGGGCCGTCGGGAGTTTCCCCGGGCAGATCGCCTCGCGGACCTCATCCACGAGGATTTCCGCCGCCGTCCCGCACAGGCTCCCGTACCCCGCCTCGACGAGTTTCCCGAACGCCTCGCGGATCTCCAGGCCCGCCCGCCCGGCGTAGTAGTCCACCTCCATCGGGCTGAGGGCGTGGATGTGAATGTGCGAATGCGCCTCCTTGACCGCCGCGAAAAGGTCCAGGAGGTAATCGAACGTCACCTCCGGATTGAGGCCGCCGACCATGCAGACCTCGTCGAGTCCCGGCGGGTCGCCCGCCAGGCGGACCACTTCCTCCCGGCTCATGATGAACGCTTCCGGCGCGCCCGGCCGGACGCTGTAGGCGCAGAACGCGCACGCCGCCTCGCAGGCGTTCGTAAAGTTGATGTTGCGGTTGAAGACGTACGAGACCCTCAGATCGTTCAACTCCCGGTTCAGGCGGTCGGCCGCCTCGTAAACGGGCCGGCGCGCCTCCCGCGGCAATCGCAGCAGCGCGGCCGCATCTTCCTCCGAGACCAGGTCGCCGTCGAACGGTTTCTTGAGGATCGGCTTAAGGTCCATCGCCTGTGCCGCCTTACGAGGACGCATTCGCCTCGCCACGTCGAGTCGCCTGCGGCGACCGGGGGCTTTCTGTCGGCAAGGGCCGCTGCGTGCGGGACGGTCGCCGAGTCCGAGGGGGGCGTCTCGCCTGGTCGAGTCGCCCGTACTAATGGCGACCGGAGGCTTCTCCTTGAAGTATATCGCCGCAGGCGAGAGCGGTCAATGCGATGTTTAGCCGGATGCTGTCAAGAAGTCCGTGTAAATTCGGTTCGGGGTCGCGTAGGGGGATAGTTCCGATGTTTCAAGCGTTTCCAGAGGACCCACACGTGGCGTTTCCAGGTGTGGGGGTTCTCCCAGATCGGCACGTGGTCGGTGGCCTTTTCCAATTCGCCCATGAACCGTTCGATGGGTTGGTCGTGCGGACCCGCGTCCGGAGGGCCGACTCGAGGTTCAGGTATCGGAGCGTCTGGTCGAACCCTTCGCGGAGCGTGGCCACCGCCTGGGCCGCCGGCTGGACACCCTCCCAGACGCCCGAGGCCGACGCTCCCGGCGCGCCGGGACCCCGTGGTGGGAGCGGTCCCGAAGCCGACGCGCCACGTTCTGGAGCCGGTGGAACACGCACCGCTGACGGGGCACCGTCGGCCAGACCAGGTCGCATGCCGCCTCCAGGCCCGCATCGCCGTCGGTCACGATCATCTCCAGCCGCTCGTCCCACCGGTTCCAAGGCCTCAGGCCACGCCCCTCCAGACGCGTTAGGAATGCCGACCAGGCCTCGTACGTCTCCGGACCCTCGACCGCCGTCAAATGACGAATGATGAGAAAGCGTAGTGCTCCGGCCTTCGCCCAGTGTCACGCGCCGAGGCCCGCCGCCTGGCCGAACTCGCGAACGCCCGCGATGATGCGGCCGAAGTCCTCTTCCGTGAGGTCCGGGTACAGCGGGAGCGTCAGCAGGCGTTTCCACATCCGTTCGCAGACGGGCGTCTCGCCGCTGCACTTCTTATACATCGCGTAGTGATTGTTCGGAATATAATGGACGCCGGTCGATATATCGCGCTCCGCCAGGTACGCGTTCAACCCGTCGCGGTGGTCGGTCTGGACGGCGTAGTTGTGCCAGGCGGGTTTCGTGTCCGGTTCGGCGACGGGACGCTGAATCCAATCCAGGTCGGCCAGGGCCTCGTCGTAGCGCCGCGCCCACGCCGCACGCTGCGCGTTCATCACATCCAGTCGCTTAAGTTGCACCAAGCCGATCGCGGCCGGAATGTCGTTCATGTGGCACTTGAAGCCGAGTTCGACGACGTCGTAATACCACGAGTACTGGTGATCGGCCTTGGCCTCGCGGCTCCAGGTGTCCTTCGTGATGCCGCACCAGCGGAGGCGGCGGAGGCGCCGGTCGACCTCGTCGTCGTTGGTGACCAGCATGCCGCCTTCGCCGGTGGCGAGGTTCTTGACGGCGTGGAAGGAGAAGCACCCAAGGTCGCCGATCGCGCCGAGTTTGCGGCCGCGCCATTCGCCCCCGCAGCCGTGGGCAGTATCTTCAATCAAGATAAGGCCATGCTTCTTCGCTATCTCCAGGAGCGGCTCCATTTGGCACGGCCGGCCGCCGTAGTGGACGCACACGATCGCCCGCGTCTTCTTCGTGACGAGTTTCCTCGCCGACTCGGGGTCCATATTGCCGCTCGCCTCCTCGACGTCGGCGAAGACGGGCCTGGCGCCCGCGTAGAGAATGGCGTGGTTCGTCGAGACGAACGTCAGGGGCGTCGTGATGACCTCGCGGCCCTCGACCTCTGCGGCGATCATCGCCAAGTGCAGCGCCGCGGTGCCGCTATTCAAGGCGACCGCGTGCTTGACGCCGAGGTACTCGGCAAACTTTTTCTCGAACTCGGCGGTCTTCGGTCCGAGGCCGACCCATCCGGACGCCATCACCGCCCGGACGGCCTCGAACTCCTCTTCGCCGTAACTGGGGCGAAACACCGGGATCGTCATAAGCCGTCTCCGTTTTCCTGCCGTGACTCAACGCACAGATCGCTGAGAACGCCGAGAAAAGATCCTCTGTTCACCCTATTTCGGCCGTCCTCTGCGCTCTCTGCGTCCTCTGCGTTTAAACCCACGCTCAATCGCGCAGGGCGATGTCGCGGGCCCCGATGCCGAAACGCCGGAATATCTGGCGGAACCGTCCGGGCCCCATCGGAGCGCTCCGCAGGATCCAGGCGCGTTTGCGGAGCATCTTGGTGAGGCCCGCCCACGCCTCGCGCCACGCCTGCCACAGGAGGCGCGCCATCTCGCCTTTCGATCGCTGGGAGGCCATGGCCCCCGCGCGGCCTTTGCCGGCAAGCACTCCCCAGACCTGCCAGAAGTACCGATAGCCCGACCACGCGGCACCTGCGAGGAGCAGCCAGGTCGGGAAATTCTTGACGGCCACCCAGATGCGGTTCCGCTCGACCAGGCGCACGAGGAACGGCGAGACGCTCCCGCTCGAGGCCGCGTGATGATGATACACCAGGGCCTCCGGCACGTATAGGCTTTTCCAACCGCGGCGCTGGGCGCGCCAGCCCATGTCGGTCTCATCGGCATAGGCGAAGAAGTCCTCGTCGTAGATTTCGCCGTCCGGCAGGCGGAGGTCCTGGAGCATCGCGCGGCGATAGAGGCAGCAGCAGTCGGAGACGTAGAACACTTCGCCGCCTTGGCGCATGGCGTCGGGCGGCTGGGCCCGGCCGCCGCCCAGCGCCAGACCGTCGGGGCAGACGACGATTCCCGCAGCGTCCACCAGGCCGCTCGCCACCAGGACGATCATCGGCGCCGCGGCCCCCGCCTGCGGGTTTGCCTCGAGGCACTCGACGAGCCGCCGGACGCAATCCGGCCGGATGTCGATGTCGTTATTGCACATGAGAATGTACGGCGTGGCGATGCGGTTGATGCCGCTATTGTTCCCGCCGCCGAAGCCGAGGTTTGCCGCGTTGCGGTGGATGCGGACCCGGGGAAACTCACGCTCGAGCATCTCGGCCGAGCCGTCCGTCGAGGCGTTGTCCACCACGAGGACCTCCAGGGCCGGGTAGTCCTGGGCCTGGAGCGAGCGGACACAGTCCCCCACGACCCGGGCGCCGTTCCAATTCAGCACCAGGGCGGTGACGGCAGGCTTTCGGGATGGGGACGGCGACGCGGGCACAGGGCCGCTCCTTTTGACGGTCAACGCCCGGTCGCGCGGGGCGCCAGGCGTCGCGTGATGCTAGGAACGCGCGCCAGGAGAGTCAAGCGCAAACGCTGCCGCGGACTATCTGTGCGGTGGTTGTCCTTGGGCAGCTGCGGGTTACGGCGTCGTCGGTCCCGCCGGAATCTCGATGGTGAATACCGGAGCGGCGATGCTCCCGGTCCAAAACACCACCAGGTTCTCGTCACGCATGGTCCCCCTATGGCCTTCCGCGACTGTATTGGCAAGCCGGACAGTGACCGCGTACTCGCCGGGCGGCAGGTCTGTGGGAATCACGAAAAACCCATAGTTCTCCCCGTCGGGATGCAAATAGCGAGTCTCGCCTGGCCGGAGAACTGCTTGGGAAAAGAGCGGCCGTTCAGGTGTGCCGAGGCCCATCCCGATGCCGCGCAGCAAAAACTCCTTTCCGGAGGAATCCCGGGCCACGGCGGTCAGCACCGTCTCGTACATGGGACGAGGCAAATAGACGGGTTTCTCAGAAACGTTCTTGACCGCGAACATGACCATGCCCTTCAACCTCAGGCCCTGCGGATTCTTAAAGTCCGCCGCCGCCCAAACCTTTAGCCCGCCGACTTCTTCCGACCAGGTTCGCTTGTCCAGTTCCTCCAGCGCGGTTTTGACCTCTTGGAGGCGGTCCTTGCCCAGCAACCCGTATCCGTGTGAGGGGCGCCCGTCCGACATGATCACCCAAATGCCCTCATCGCCCACTCCGTACACGCGCGGAGGCGACTGCATGGCGAGGTCGCGATCCATCCGCATCACAACGTCCATCTTGACCTCATTGGTCTCCCGGCCCTTGAGCACCTCGGTAACTGCGACCGTCGCCCGCCCACGAACGAGCCTTCCTTCATACTCATCCTTCTCCTCGGCAATTCCTGTGATCTTGCCGACGACCACGGTCTGGGCGAGATCCAGTTCGGCTTTCAACGGCATCGCCGTGAAGCCTGCCATAACGTCTCCGGCGAAAACAGCACCCATCACCAGCGCGCCGAGCACCGATAGGGCGCGAACACCCGTCTGCTGTAACATAGGGCTCTCCACAATCTCTCTTGACATGGTATTCGACGCCTTGGGCTAATGGAAGTTCTCGCGGAAACGACCCCTGGGGTCATTTTCCGTTAGCACCTATCCCAGGCCGGCGACGGTTCATCAGAAGCGCCCGGCGATCCGCCTCAGGATAGAAAGCGAGGGCCCGGTCGAGCAGGGCCTCCAACTCCCGCAGGAAAGGATACCGCGGGTTGAACGCGTACAGGCGCGTTCGGCCCACGAGGCGGCTCCAGAGGACGCCAGCCGCTTCCAGGCGCTCCAATTGTCTCTGAATCGGCCGGAGGCTCTTGCCAAAGAAGCGTGCCATCTCACGGGCGTACCCCTCGCCCCTCGCGCGAAGAAACACCAGAACCCGCTCCGTGCTGGCCGAAGCAACAATAGGCTGCAGCATTCGCCGTCCTCTTTGCTTTGCGTCCGACTCCTATAATGAGTCACACGACTCTCTATCGGAATCGCCTGACTTGTTTCATGAGTCATTCTAGCCTCGATAACGCGGCCGGTCAAGGAAGATTCCGGTATGGGCGCGTTCGCCCCGAGGCGGGTGCGGAAGCCTACGCGCCGTTCGAGCCGGCGGCGGGAGCCGCCGGCTATGTTCCCTACCGTGGCACGGGCCACGGCAGGGAACGTGACCGCCCGCTTCCGCGGGCGGCTCGAACGGCGTAAACCCATTCCCCTTTTTGGTTGACTGGCTTTGCGGTGCAACGCACGATGAACGCCCATGACGACGATGCCGACCAGGCCGGAACACGATCCGAAGGAGCGGCGCCACGCCATTCTGGTCTTCGCCGCCCTCGCCATCCTCTACCTCCTGACCCTCAACAACCAGTGGGCCATCGAGCCGGACAGCGCCATGTACCTGACGCTGGGCCGCTCAATCGCCGAAGGCCGCGGCATGGAGTACAACGGCGCGCCCGCCTGGGGCGTGCCGCCGCTGCTGCCGGTGCTCATCGCCGGCAGCCGGCTCCTCTTCGGGCCGGCGTATTGGCCGATCAACCTCCTCATCTCTCTGTCGGCGCTCGGCACGGTGATTTTCGCCTATCTGGCGGTGCGCCGGCTCGCGCCGGAGGTCGGGGCGGACGACGTTCGGCTCGCGCTTGCCGCGCTCCTGATTACGGGGACGAGTGCCCGGCTCCTGGTGGACTCGACGCGGATCCTGACGGACGTCCCGTGCACGTTCTTCGTCGCGCTGGGGCTATACGCCTTTGTCCGCGCGCGCCAAGACCATTGGGCGTGGTGCTGGGCGGGGTTGGGGGCGATGCTTCTGGCGACGGCGGCACGGTTGCCGGCGGGCGTCATTCTCGTCGGCTCCTTCGTGGGCGTCGCGCTGGAATTTCGCCGCGAAGGATACCGGCGGCGCCTTCTGGCGACGCTGGCCGGCATGGGCGGCGTGGCGGTAGGGGTGCTCGGGTGGTGGTTCCTCGTCCGAGGGCGGTCCATCGGCGGCCCTGACTATTTCGTCAGGATTTCCGAGTGGTTCCGGTTCGACCTCTGGGAGCGATGGATCCAGGTGGCCGAAGGACCCTTCCGCCTTCCCGGCGCCTTGTGCGAAGCGATCACGGGGCAGGAACTCCAGTGGTTCAACGTCGTTCCGACGGCCCTCATTCTCTTCGGCCTCTGGACGGCGGCGCGGCGCGGCCAGTGGGTTTTGGTGTGCCCCGTGCTGGCGTACGTCGCTTTTCTGCTGGGGCTGGGCGGCAGCGCGGTCGCGCCGCGGTACCTTCTGCCGGTGATGCCGATGCTCGTCTACGCGCTCGTGGTGGGGACGGTGGAACTGGCGGCCTGGGTGAGTCGGTGCTCCGCCGTCGCCGTCCGCACAGCGAGATCTCGCCGTAGGCGGACGCCCGAGCGGACCGCCAGGCGCCGCCGCACGGTTCTCGCGGTCGTCACGGTTTTCTGCGTGGCCGTCAGCCTGCCGAAGGCCGTCCGCGAGGTCGTCCGGATGCACCGGCCGGATTTCTACGAGACGTACGAAGGCGGCAAATGGAAGGGCAACGTGGAACTCGGCCAGTATCTGGCATCGCTGCGGGAGAGCGGCCTGGCGGGACCGACCGACCGGGTCCTGGCGCCGGCCCCGGCGATCCTGCACTACTTTTCCGGCCTGCCGACCGACTCGCAAGTCTACTGGAAGCCGACCGATTTCCGTCTGAGTTTCGGCCCGCCGTCGCCGCCGGCCGACTTCGTGAAGGCGTTTTCGCAGGGATCGTGGCGATTCGTCGTCCTGCCGACCAACAAGGGGACGTGGAGCAAAGACGCGGTCCGCGCGATCGAAGCGACGGGCGCCTTCCGCCTGCCGCCCGAACGGTTCCGGGGTCTTGTGCTCTACGCGCGTCTGCCGGCCGAGGGCAGGACCGTCCCCCGCGCCCCATAGGCCGGTTGCTTTCCCCCCGTTTGAACCTATAATGCCGGCCTGCTTTCCGTATCATTGCCCACTGGGGAAGACGAGGAAAACCGGGCGTGCACGAGCAGGCGCAACGACCAGAGGCCTTGCAGCCGGGCGCGGCGGAATCGTGGCCGGCCGGCTGGAAATGGGCGCTGGCGGCCATTCTCCTCGCTACGGCCGTCGTCTTCGTTGCGGGCGCCACGAGCCGGATCGTCCTCGGCGACGAGGTCTATCACACCATGTTCGCCCGGGCTTGGGCCGAGGCGGGACTTGCCAACCGCCCGACGCATAACCCCCTCTACGCCTCCGGCGAGCCGCCCGGCTACTACTACGTGACCGAGCCCGTCTGGCCCAGGGTGCTCGGCTTGGTGTGGCAGGCGACGGGTTGCGTCCCCTGGGTCGCGCAAGCGTACCAGGCCCTCTGGTACGCGCTCGTGCTGGCACTGGTGTGGGTGCTCGGGCGGGATCTGCTCGGTCCGCGGGGCGCCCTGGCTGCGGTCCTCGCAGCCATCAGCGTCCCCATGGTCGGCGCGTTCTCGGTCATGCTCTACGTGGACACGGCGGCGACGGCGGTGATCCTGGCGGCGGTCGTGCTCCTGCTGAGGCGGCACTTTTTCTGGGCGGGGGTCCTCGTCGGGCTGGCGTACCTCACGAAGCGGAACGCGGTTTTCCTCGTGCCGCCCATGGTGCTCTGGATCGTTCTCCAGGAAGGTTCCCTATGGCAGCGCGCCCGCCGCCTCGCGCTTTTCCTTCTGCCCGCGGCGCTGGTCGTGTGGCCGGACCTCTGGTGGCGGCGCCACTGGATCCCGGGCACCCAGGACCCGGTGAACCCGACCTATGTTCTGAGGCGTGTGACGATGTTCTTCTCGCCGCAACGGCTCTCGTCGAACATCAACAATCCGGTTCACCTCTTGATGTACCTGGGCGGCGTCCTCCCGCTCGGCGTGGCGGTGTATCTGGCACGCCGCGCGTGGGACAAGGCGGACCGCTGGCTCTGGGTGTTCATCGCCTTCTATGCCGTGACTCTCTTCGTGATGTTTACACTGGACACGGATGTCCGCTACGTGATGCCCATCGTGCCGCTGTTCACGGTGATGGTGGCACGGGGTCTGAGGGGCTGGTGGAAGAACCGATGGGTGCTGGTGATGCTGGCGGCGGTCGCCTTTGTCCAGTTGGGGGTTTCCGCGGTGCGGGTCAACCTGGCACGGCGTCTGACGCCCGGCCAGCAAGCGGTGTTCGCCTACCTCCGGACGCACACGCCCGAAGGAACGCGGGTGATGTATCCCGGCGAAGTCATCATGGCCGAGGCCCGGCGGCCGGTCGTCTGGAACCACTTGACCGACCCGGAAACCAGAGAAGTGTGCATAACGCCCTTTCTGATCCAGTATGGTCCCGAGAAAATGTTAGCGGTCCTTCGCGCCAACCGGGTCGATTACCTCTGCGTGGAGAAGAGCCGAATCCTCTCCGGCCCGCTCGCGAAAGCCGAGCGGGGAGGCTACCCCCGGGCGTTCGTGGACAATCTACCCAACCTTCCTTTCATCGAGAGGGTCGAGGGCGATTGGCCGGACATCCAATTGTGGAGAGTCAAGGACGCCGCTGAAAAGCCGAACGATTCCAGGGCAGACGGCTAAGGGGAAAGGAAGAAGGCAATGAGATTCCTTTTCGCGCTGGCCATCCGAATTCGCCATTTTTTCAAGCGGCTGCAGCACGACCTCCGCGTATGGGCCTATCGCCGCGCGGGAGCCCAGATCGGCTGCAACGTCCGGCTGCACGGCAGCCTTGACGGCACGAACCCGCAACTGGTTCGCATCGGGGACAACACGGTGATCGGCACCGGCGCCCATCTCATTGCGCACTGTCCGGTCCGCGGCGCGCTCGGCGTCACGGTCGGCAAGAACTGTTTTGTCGGTTACGGTGCGATCGTCCTGGCGGGCGTAACGATCGGTGATGGCTGCATCATCGGGGCCGGGTCGGTGGTCACTTGCGACATCCCCGCCGGATCGATCGCCGCCGGGAACCCCGCCCGGGTCCTCCGGCCGCGCGACCCGGAGGAACTCGCCCGGACCGCCGCACAGGTGGCGCGAGGCGAACCGATCGGCGCCGCCGAACCGCCGCAAACAAGCGGCTGACGGCCGGTCCGTCACGCGCCCGCGTCATCCCGCCCGGACCGCAGTCCGCGAAGCAGGATTTTCAGCGTGCTTCGCACCGCGGCAACGTCGGCCCGCGTGAACGTCAGCGCCTGCACGACAACGGCCGCGGCCGCCACGATCCAGAACACCGCGGTCCATCCCCGCAGTGCCGCCACCGCCATGACCGTGTTCATCAGGGCCAGGCCCGTCATGGCCGCCCACGGAACCCGTACGACGAACCGCTGGACGGCCGCAAACCGCAGCGCCCACGCCAGCAGGTTGACGACGCACAGAATCACCGCGATGCCCTCCCCCGGCCAGCGGGGAACCACGAGGACGCCCAGCGCCAGGAGGACGGCCAGGCGCACAGCCTCGATGTATCCGGCCACCGGGGCGTGGCCCGTCCCTTGGAGGACCGGCTCGGTCAGCAGGCGGAACCCCTCGTAGAAACTGCCGAGCGCCACGAGCACCATCAGGCCGTGCATTTCGGCGACGGGGTACTCCGCGCCGAAGACCCCGCGGGCCACGTAGGCGCCCGCTGACGCCATCAAGACGAAGAACGCGAAGTTCACCAGCCCGGCGAGTTTCAGCGACCCCAGGAAACTCGCCCCCAGGACCGTCCGGTCCTGGACCTTGGACCCGAACGCCGGCAGGAAGGCCCGCGCCAGGGCCCCGAGCGGCACGAACGCCAGCAGCGTCAGGCTCATGCAGATTTTCAACTTGCCCGCCGTCGCCAGCGAGTCGAACGTCCCCGCCACCAGCCGTACCAGGTCCGGGAACACCCACAAGCCGACCATCGGCAAAAAGAAATATAAAGTTGAGTAGAATACTTTTGCGATGCTCCTCGCTTCCAGCGCGAGGCGGCAGTCGGGGGTCGCCCGCCGGAACCGCCCGAACAGGCACAAGTTCACCGCCAGGATCAGCACCGGCGCCAGCCCCACCGCCAGCACCACCGCGCCCATGTCGGCCGTCACCGCCACGACTGCCGCAATCACGAGCGCCCGGACCGGCTCGCGAAAGAGGGCACTCAGGAACGAAAACCGCATCTGCTGATAGCCGTCGTACACGCCCTCGAAGTACCGCACGATGGGCAGAATGACCAACCACAGCGCCAGCACGCGCATCCACTGGGCGATGCGGGGCGGAATCTCGCCGGCCGGGCCGCGCGGGCCCGCGCCGAACCAGCCCTGGAGGGTCCGGATGACCTCGGGCATGCGGTACGAGACGGCCACGACGCCCGCCGCCAGGAGGCATCCCGCCGCCACCTCCAGCACCAGGGCGCTGCCGCACGCCCGCGCGGCCGTCTTCCGGTCGCCGCGCGCCAGCGCCCCCGCCAGCGTCGTCGGCAGCCATCGCGACAGCCCCAGGTCCGAGAGGTACAAGAGGAACGAGATCAACCCCACCATGTAGACAATGAGGCCGTAATCGTCGACCGAAAGGGTCCGCGCCAACAGGACGTCGCAGGCCAGCAGACCTGCACTGGCCGCGCCGATGGCTGCTGTCAGGTAGACGGTGTTGCGGGCCACGCCGGCGTAAAAGTGGAACCGGTCAGCCGGAGGGCTTGTCGGAGGCTGGACCATCGCGGCACCTACAGGTATCCGAGGTTCCGGAGCCGCTTCTCGACGGCCTCACTATCGGCGGCGTCGTACGGCTCGGGGGCCGCGGACGCCGCCGCCTCGCGCCTCGGCGCCAGGCGAATCGGATGCGCGGCGCGGAACGGCTCCGCGACCATCTCTTCCAGCGGCCGACCGTCCAGGTCCTCCGGGATCGGCACCCCCATCAGCCTCAGGACCGTCGGCGCCACGTCCGCGATGGTCGCCCCCTCGAGGCGCACCCCGGGCCGCACGTCCGGCCCGCACGCCAGAAACACCCCCTCCGGCCGATGGGTGCCCGAGTCGCAGAACTCCACGCCGCCGAAGTACCCCTCCGCGTCGGATCCGAACTGCACGGCACAGGTGCAGCGATAATCGTCCAGCACGAAGATCAGGTCGGGTGCGCTCGCGACCAACGGTCCCTTGTACGCCTCGCGTCCGCGGCGCATCTTCGTCACGATGGGCCGGCCCGTCCGCGGGTCCACCGCCGCCGCGAGCCGCTTCTCCAGGTCCGCCAGCACCGCCTCGTATTCCGCGCCTTCGGAGACGATGCCCTGGGGCTCCCGGCCCTTGAGGTTCACGAAGATCTCGCCGAAAGCCTCTCGCGAGCAGGCGCGCGTCCGGGACCAGTCCACGTCCTCGTTCGACGTGACGAACCCGATGGCCCGCTTCGCCAGGACGTTCGGCACAAGGCGGCCGATCCAGTTGAACCGCCCCCGGAGCCACGACAGCAACCGATACGCCCGGGGGAGGAACTTGCGGCGTTCCAGAAATCGTCTCAGCCGGCCCCGGGCCGTGTCCTTCATCACCAGGAAACCCTGATCGCAGAGCCACTTGTTGACGTACATGACGCGGTCGTGCAGCCCCGCACCGTGGTCCGAAACCACGAGGACGTTGCAGTCCGGGCCGGCGAGGTCCCGAATCCGCCCCACCGCCGCGTCCAGCGCTTCATAAACCGCACGGGATTCTCGGTACAGGTCGCTCGCCTTCTGCGACGGGTCCGCCAGCACGTGCCAGACCTTGTGCTGGAGCCAGTCCGACTCCATGAACACGAACATCCCGAAGTCCACCGGGCGCGTCTCGAACAGATGCTCGATCGACCGAACCCGCATCCGCACCAGGTCCCCCAATTCGCGGACGTACGGCAGCGGCGTGCTCGGGCTGTACACTTGGCTGGTCCACGTCCGGTAGCCTCCGACCACCTCGTGAAGTTCCCGGCCCAGGGCCTCCGGATGCGTGAACGTCTTCGTGACGTCGGGCGTCATGAAACAGCTGACGAGATACCCGTTGACCTCGCGCGGCGGCCAGGTGACCGGCGTGTTGAAAATGCCGACCCGCAGGCCCGCGCGGCCGACGTGGTCCCAGAGGCGCGGCGCGCGGCAGGTCCGCTCGTCGATCAGTTCGGTCTCGTACCCGCCCGGCCGCAGACGCAGGAACCCGAAGACGCCGTGACCCCCCGGATCGCGTCCCGTCGTGATCGTCACCCACGCGGGCGGGCTGAGCGGCACGTCCAGCGATTGCAGAACGCCCCGCGCCCCGGTCGCCGACATCTTTGCCAAGTTCGGCAGCCCCCCCTCCTCCATCCAGCGGTCCAACAGGTCAAACGTCAGGCCGTCCAGGCCGATGACGACGCAGCGCGGCGAGTTGGGGCGGGAAGTTTCCGCCATGTCCTGTTCCGTTTGAACGCGAATTTCGGCAAACACCAATATAGCCCATGCCGCTGCGGCCGCAACACCAAAACGCCCGACGTGGCCGAAAAAGGGATGCCCCTTCCCTCGCACCCCCGTATAATCCCCCCGAACCCAACGGAACCGTTCGCCCATGTGCGGCATCGCGGGATTCAACTGGGAAGACCCCGACCTCGGCCGGCGGATGAACGTCCTCCAGGCCCACCGCGGACCGGACGGCGAGGGTCTCCGCGTCGCCGGCGGCGTCACGCTCGCCCACCGGCGGCTGGCCATCATCGACCTCTCCGACGCCGGACGCCAGCCCATGTCCAACGAGGACGGCTCCGTCTGGCTCGTCTATAACGGCGAAATCTACAACGCGCCGGACCTCAGGCAGGAACTCCAGGCCGCCGGCCATCGCTTCCGCAGCCGCACCGATTCCGAGACAATCGTCCACGGCTACGAGGCGTGGGGCCCCGCGTGCGTCGAGCGGTTCAACGGCCAGTTCGCCTTCTGCATCCACGACGTCAAGGGGCGTCGGCTCTTTCTCGCGCGCGACCGATTCGGCATCAAGCCGCTTCACTTTCTGCACGACGGGCGGCGGTTCGCCTTCGCCTCGGAGATCAAGGCGCTGCTGGCCTGTCCGGACCTCGCGCGCCGCCCCAACGACCTGGCGATCTACGATTACCTCGCCTACAACTGCTACAACCACACCGACGCGACCTTCTTCGAGGACGTCCGGGCCCTGAGGCCGGGCCATCGCGCGACCTTCGACCTGGATTCGGGCCGGCTGGCCGTCGAGCGGTTCTACGAAATCCCGCTCCGCGACCCGGCGGACCCCGGTCTGGACGCCGCTTGCGACGGGTTCCGCCGCCTCTTCTACGACGCCATCTTCCTGCGCCTCGTCCGGGCCGACGTCGAGGTCGGCTCGTGCCTCTCGGGCGGGCTGGATTCCTCGAGCATCGTCTGCGGCCTTCACGCCCGCGCGCCCGACCGCAGCCGAGGGCACAAAACCTTCAGCCTCACCTTCCCCGACAAACCCGAAGTCAACGAGTCCCACTACGTGGACGAAGTCGTCGCGCGGACCGGCGTCGACGCCAAACGCACCACCAGCCACACCGAGAAACTCCTGGGCGACCTGGAGCGCCTCATCTACCACCAGGACGAACCGTTCGGCGGGCCCAGCATCTACGGCCAGTGGGAAGTGATGCGCCTGGCCGGCGAGCACCGCATCAAGGTCCTCCTGGACGGACAGGGCGGCGACGAACTCCTCGCCGGGTACTTCTTTTTCTACGGATACCATTTTCTCGAACTTTTGTCGCGCGGCCGGCTGATGGAACTCGCGCGGGAATTGGGCGGCTACCGGCGCCGGCATCGCGGCGTGTGGGACGGGCTTCTGGCGCCTCTGCTCTTTCTCGCCCCGAAGTTCCTGAAGCGGCGATTGACGCAGCGCTACCTACGCGTGCCGATCCGGACCGACTTCACCCGCCGGTGGGCCTCCGCCAGCACCGTCCCCGAGGAGATGTATCGCCGCATGCCGCTCAACCGCGCCCTCAAGACGCGCTTCGAGGTCAGCCTGCCGCAACTCCTGCGCGAGGAGGACCGCAACGCGATGGCCTACTCCATCGAGTCGCGCCTGCCCCTTCTCGACCATCGCCTCGTCGAGTTCGCCATGAACCTCCCCGGCGGCTACAAGATCCACCGCGGCCAAACGAAATACGTCCTGCGGGAGGCGCTGCGGGGCGTCCTGCCGGAGGACATCCGGACGCGGGCGGGGAAACTGGGCTTCGGCACGCCCATCAACGATTGGCTTCGCTCGCCGGAAATGTCGGCCTTCGTCCGCGACATTTTCACGTCGGCCGAGTTCCGAGACCGGCCCTACCTCGACCCCTGGGGCATCCTCGCCCTCTTCGAGGACCACCAGGCCGGTCGGACGGATTCCTACCAGACCATCTGGAAGGCGCTGAACCTGGAGTTGTGGCTCCGGCGCTTCGTGGACGCAACGGACGTGACGCCGCCGTAGCACGCGGGACGGTTAGCCGCCGGGCTTGCCCGGCGCGTTCAGAAACGTGCGGACCGCCTCAACCAATCGGGCCTTGCGGGGTCTCGTCCGCACCACCGGCCCCGGCCGCGCCAGGGCCGCCCGGACCGCCGACTCCAACTCCTCGATATCATAAACGATCCACACGCCTTCCATGCGCTCGATCTCGGCGGCCAATTGGATCTGGTGGTCGTCTTTATTCAATTCGCCTGCGTCCACGCGTCGCGGCACAAGGACCAGGGGCTTCTGAAAGCGCAGAGCGTTCAGAACCGTGCCCGTCCCGCAATGGCCCACGATGAGGTCCGCGTCCCGGAAGAGTCGCATCGCCTCGTCGAAGCGGACGTAGCGCACGAACCTCGCGTGCTCGGGCTCGTAGTCCACCGGCCCGGTCTGGATCAGAACATCGTGGTCCAGCACGCCCGCCACGCGGTCCATTTCGCGCACGAGCCGAAGAAAATCAATCCCTTCGACGGCCGTTCCCACCGTGACGAAGATCACAAGAGGTTCCCGTGATGCTCGGCCTTCGGGCCGTAGAAACCGAGCAGTCCCGGCCATTGGACGAAAACGCGGCCCGCCAGATGGTAGCAAATCCGCCCCGTCAGCGAGGGCGATTCGATGCGCGCGAGCGACTCAAGGTAAAGCGTCGGCCGGCGAAAAAGAAACCGGCCCACCAGCAGCGCCGGAATCGCAATCTCCGCCCCCGTCGTGATCAGGAAATCCGGCCGCTCCTTCCAGAAAACCCGCGCCAGCATGAACAGGGAAGCCAGGAGACTCACGATAACGCCGAACGGCCGCTGATACCGCCAGTAAACGGGCGTGTAATACAGGCGCCCGACTTCCTCAAGTTGCATGCCGCGCACCGCCGGAAAATCCTGCACGCACAGGAAAAAGTTGTGTTCCTCCGTCAATTCGCTCGCGAGAGTGAGGATCTGGGTCAAGTGCCCGCCCGCGCTGCTTACCAAGGCGATCTTGGCCATGCGTGACCCTCTCAGGCCCGGTGGCACCCCCTCGCCCAACGGACGTCCAGCCAGGCGCCGTGGGCCTTTCGGGCGAGGTCAGATTGCCGAGGCGTCCGACCCGCCCCCGGACAACCGGCCCCACACCCGCCGCACCCGCCGCACCACCGCCCCGCGCACCATCCGAACGCCCGTGCGTAAAAGGTCTATGCGGTAGGGATGAAAGGGAATGCTCGTCAGAATCTTGCGATACCCAAGGCGCACAAACTTCCGGTGGATGCGGCACATCCGCTCCGAGGACACGTGCTCCGACAGATTGATAAGCGTCTTCGGATTGATCCTTCCCACGTACGTCAACCGGCCCCAGTCCATGTCCGTCGCCACAAGCCCTCGCTGCAAGGCGTAGTCCCACACAGGCGTGCCCGGATACGGAATCAGCACGTAAATGTCCGTAATGGCGAGCGGTGACTCTTTCAGGAACCGGTATGTCTCCATCATCTGCTCTTCCGTCTCGCGCGGCGAGCCGATGATGAACGAACCCGAGACGAAGAACCCGTGGCGATGCAGGGTCTCAACTGCCTCCCGGTTTTGCTCCACCGTCACGTGATCCTTCAGGAACGCCAGCGTCTCCTCGCATCCCGACTCCAGGCCCATGTTGACGCTGGCGACGTTCATGGCCTTGAGGACCTCGGCCATTTCCTCGCTGACGATGTTCGCGCGGGCGTTGCAGGTGAACTTGACGCGCCCGAGGAGCCGCCGCTCCTCCAGCAGCCGCGCGATTTCCTTCAACCGCGGCAGGTTCGCGCAGAAAAGGTCGTCGTAAAACGAAATCAGCGGCACGCCGTAGCGGTGGATGAGTTCCTCGATCTCCGCGACGACGTACTCGGCCGAGAAAAAACGGACCTTGCCAGACCAGTACCGCGTCGAAGCGCAGAACGCACACCGGTACGGGCATCCCCGCGACGTGAACATGTACGCGTGGCGGTGCACCGGCGCCAGCCCCCGGTCCGGAAACGGAATCTCGTCGATCGGCTGAATGTGTGTCACCGGCGCGGTCTGGAAAACCGACCCGTCGTCGGCGCGAAACGCAACGCCCGGGATCTCGCGCAGCCGCTCGTGCGGAAACGCGCCCGTCTCCTCCCACAAATCCAGGAGTCGAACAATCGTCCGCTCGCCCTCGCCCAGCGCCGCGACGTCCATCTCCGGGTACAGCGACTCCGGAAGCATCGAGACGTGAATGCCGCCGACGATCGTCGGAATGCCGCGCTGCTTGGCCAATTGCGCGTAGTGCCGCGCCAGACCGAAATAGGCGCTGCACGAACTGATGGCCACCAGATCCGGCTTGTAATCGTCCAGCATGCGCCGGATGCGGTGCGTGAAATACCGGATATCGTACCGTCCGGGGCGCTCGCGATGGATCGCGGCTGAGAGGTACCCGATTCCGAGAGAGGATTGACGCAGATCTAACTCCAAATCCGGGTTCAACGTCGTGATGAAAGCCAACTTCTTCAAATCCAATCCTCTTGGCACGGTCGGCGCCCCCAGACTCATCCAGCCGGATCACACGATCAACCCCGTAGCGGCAAGGTATCATATCGGGCAACCCCTGCAAGTCAAGCGCCGGCGGAAGAACGGTTTGCCCGCCCGGGAAGCCGCCCGGCGTACGCCCGGATCCGGGAAAAGTGATTGGACGTTCCGTCCGCCTCCGGTATAATCCCCGCCCGCCGGAAGACGCGCCAAGAAATGTCGCAACCGGAGCGCTGACCATGGTGAAGGAAACCGAATCGGATCGGCGCATCGGGCAGCGCTACGACCGCCTGGCCGAAAGGTACGACCAGTCGCGGTTCGGCGGCCCCTTCGGCGAATTTCACGCGGAGAACATGCTCCGCCTGATCGACTGGCTCCTCCCCGCCACGCTGAAGCCGTGCAAGGTCCTCGACGTGGCTGCCGGAACCGGCATCGCCGCGCTGCGCCTCGCCAAGAAGGGCCATGCAGTAACCGCCATTGACATTTCCGAGCCGATGGTCAGACTCGGCCAGGCCAAAGCGAGATCGAGTTCTCTTCCCGTCACCTTTGTGGCCGGCAACGCCCGTTCGCTGCCTTATCCCGATGAACATTTTGATCTCCTGGTCTCGGTCATGTTTCTCTATCTAGATTGGAGCCATGAGGACCGTGTCGTATTCATGAACGAGATGCGGCGGGTGTTGAAGCCGGGCGGCCTTCTGGTCCTGGAGGTGTTGAACCCCTTGTGGGGTCCGCTTGTCGAATGGTATCAGCAGTTCCTCGAGGAACGACGCCACACCAAGAGCACGCGCCGCCAGACGGCCGAACTGATCGCGGGTTTCAGGGTCCTCGGCAAAGGGGCTTGCAACTACCCGAAATTGAGCTGGGTTCATAAGATTTCCGTCCCTTTCGCGCGGTTCCTTGCGCGGATGGGACGCTATCCGCCGCTTCGTTGGGTCGGGCTGGAACGATATCTGCTCCTTCAGAAATTGTAGACGGGAAGCGCCGATGCCCGAAACGCCGCAGGAACAATTTGGCCGCGTCCGAACCCACGTCTTCTGGGAGACGCTGAAGCGTGGCCTGCGGACGTTCCTTGTGTTCCGTCCGTTCGTCAACACGTACCTCGCGCTTCGGACCGGCTCGCTCATCCATCCGTTGGCCTCGATTGATTGGAACGTGAAGGTCGGGCGGCGGTGCTTCATCGGGCGGGCCACCATTGACACGCTCGGCGGGAACGGGCGGATCGAGATCGGCGACGGCGCCATCATCTACACCGGCTGCGACCTCTTCTGCCACCACCGCAGCACCATCCGCATCGGACGAAACGTCCTCTTCACGCGCCAAGCCGCCGCCGTCACCGGCAACCACGTGTTCGACAATCGCGACGCCCCCATCCTCTCCCAGGGCATCCGCACCGACGATATCACCATCGAGGACGATTGCTGGATCGGGTACCGGGCGATCCTGCTCCCGGGCGTTCACATCGGTCACGGGACGGTCGTGGCCGCGGGGGCGGTCGTCACCAAGGACCTGCCGCCGATGGTCCTCGCGGCCGGTGTGCCCGCCAAGATCATTCGCGAGCGATAGAACACGTCCGGAAAGGCGTTGCCGTGGGCCTCGACGGGATCCTCAAACTCGCCAACTTTTGCCGCGTCGCCGCCTGGCGTCTCCGGCTCCGGCTCCGCGGCGGGCGCATGGGCCGGCGCTGCGCCATCGCGCCGGGCGTTCGGCTGGAATGCGGGCGCGGTCGGCCCATCGTGCTCGGCGAGGGGGTGCGGCTCCAGCGCGGCGTCGTACTCTCCACCGCCGCCGGAGGGCGCATCACCCTGGAGAGCCGCGTATACGTCGGGGAGTACGGCATCGTGCGGAGCGCCGCCGAAATCTGCATCGCCCGCGACACCATCATCGCCCCGCACGTGCACATCGAGGACTTTGACGCGGCAAATGCCACACCGGAGGGCAGCCCCTTGGCCGCCGATCCTATCCACATCGGACGCGACGTCTGGTTCGGCGCAGGCGTGCGCGTCCTCGGCGGCGTGACGGTCGGCGACCAGGCCGTCCTCGGCGCCGGCGCCGTGGCCGACCAGAGCGTTCCTGAGCGAGGCGTCGCCATCGGCGTCCCGGCGCGCGTCGTCCGTTTCCGGGGCGCTTCGCCCGAGAAGGGAAAGGCACCCGCGTGAAACACAATCGCCGGCGAATCCTTTGGCTCGTCGTCGGCCTGGCGCTCCTGGCCTGGGTCGTGTGGCGGGCGGACCCCGCCAGGGCCGTCGGCGCCATGCTCACCGCCTTCGTCGATCACCCCGGCCTGCTCGCCGGTGCCGTGGGCCTCTTCGCGGCCACGCTCGTCGGTTTCTTCCTCAAGTGGCACCTGATGTCGCGCGTCGCGGGCGCCCCCGTCGATGCCCGCCAATCGCTGCGCCTCTTCTCGACGCTGTACCTCGTAGGAACCTTCACGCCGGGGCGGGCGGGCGAACTCGTCGTGCCCATGCTGATGCGCGGCGGTGGGCAATTGACCGGCGTCGCTCTGGTCAACCGGGTGCTCGAGAGCCTTTGGACCGTCTTTGCGGCCGTCCTGGCGGCCTGGATGATCTTCCGCGGCGACCCGAGGAGCAGCCGCCTCTGGGTCCTCGTGGTCATCCTGGCGGCCTTTGTCGTCGTGGCGGTGATTCTGAGCCGGCGGCGTCTGACGGCTGGCTTGGTGGGCCTCGGGCGGGCGTGTCTGGCGCCGTTTCACCGATGGGCCCCCGTCGCCTGGCTCCTGCGCCTCGAGGAAAAGCACGCCCACGGCCTCGAGCAGTTTTACGACGCCAACGAGCGGATCCTCCGCCCCGCCCCCGTGCTCCTCGTCAGTCTCCTCCTGGCCGCCATCTGGCTGATGATGATCCTAGCCAACTGGCTGCTGGTGTGCGCCGTGGTTCCGCCGGGCGAGAAGGAGATCACCTTCCTCGTCGTCTTCACGGTGATGGTGGTGGGGGCGGCGGCGATGTTTCTGTCGCCCATTCCGGGCGGCGTGGGGTTAAGCGAGTTCACGTCCGTGGCGCTGTTCGGCTATCTGGGGTACCCGCAGCCGGAGTTCGTGTCGTTTCTGCTGCTGTCGCGGTTGATTCTGTACGCGGCGGTGGGGCTGCTTTATCTCGTCGGCCAAGTCGCCGGTAGGCCTTTGCCCGAGGCGGCTGCCGCTCTCCCGGCCGACGGCGGCGCCTAGCCGCCGCGCCCTTTCACGAGCCGCAGCAGCGCTCCGCCCACCCGCGTCCGCACCGCCCAGCAGGCGAGGTCAAACAGGCGGCACCGCATCGGCGACAGGTCCTTCTCGTAGAAATAGAACGGGTGCTGTGTCGCGCCCCACTTGGCCTTGAACTCCATCAGCGGGACATCGTCGCGCGAGGAGGTCATAAGGTCGAAGACCTCGCAGCCGCGCGCGAGCGCCCGGTGCATCGCCTCCCACACCACCGCATCGTTCGGGCAGAGGCTGCGGTGCGCGCCGCTCGAGGCGCCCAGGAAATAGAAGCACCGGCGAGCGCTATAGAGCGTCACGATGCCGGCGACCGGTTCGCCTTCGTACCGCGCCAGGAGCATCTCGCCCCGGCCGCGCGACACCAACAGGTCCCACATCTTTTCGATCATCGCGCGCCGCCAGGTCACAATCGTCCGGTTCCGCGCCATCGTGTCGCAGTACATGTGGAAGAGTTCGTCCCGCGCTTCGGGCGAGTCGGCCGACTCGATTGCCACGCCGCGCCGCTCCGCCAGACGCACGTCGCGCCGGACGCGGCTCTTGAAATCCTTCCACACTTGGTCTTCCGTCCGCCCGTCGAAGTTCAGGATGTGCAGCACGTGTTCCCGGACCCTGTAGCCTTCCGGTTCGAGGGGCGGGTCGTAATAGTTGCGGCTCAGGCGGATGCGATGAACGCCCTCCGCGCGCACCGCCTCCACCAGAAGCCGCACGAACTCCTCGTGCCTCGACATGTCCCCCACGGCGAATCCGTACGGAAGTCCGCCGCACAGCAAATCGAAGAATCCCACCCGCACGCGCGCCATCTGGTGCGCCAGGACGATCCGCCCTTCGTCCTCCAGACAATAGTACGCCAGCGAAAAACCGAGCGAGGCAAGCACCTCGCCCCAGACGGGTTCCTGAAAGAGGTAGGTGTCCTGACCGGCCAGGAAGTCGGCAACCTCGGCGTCGTCCGACCGGCGCTTGCAAACCTCGGCTACCAATAGGAATCTCCATCAGAATCACGGCCATCGAAGGACGCATTATAGCAGATGAGGCCGTCGCTGCAAACCCGTCAGCCGCGGCCGGCCGGGTCGCGGACGCGTGCCGGCACGCCGCCGGCCGTGGCACCGGGCGGCACGTCGCGCGTCACCACCGACCCTGCCTCCACGCAGGCCCCGTCGCCGATCGTCACGCCGTGCAGCACCTTGACGCCCGCCCCTAGCCGAACGTTCCGTCCGATGCGGATCGGGGCCGCGTCGATCGGCTGATGTTCCACCAGGACGTCCAAACGGTCGAACGTGTGATTGAAGTCCACCACGTCGGCGTGGGGCCCGACGACGCTGCCCGCCCCGATGCGGATTTCGGCGTCGCTCGTGACGACGGCCCCCGCGCCGATCGTCGCGCCGTCCTCGACGACGACCCGCCCGGTCCGCGCCGTCGAAAGAATCGCCCCGCGCCCCAAGCGGACCCCGTTCCCCACGAGGACCGGATGCCCCGGCCGGGAGGCCAGACACACGCCTCGCTCGATGCGGCACCGGCGTCCGAGCCGGCCACCGCGAAGCCGAAGCATCACACGCCAGAACAGAACGCGAAGTGCATTGCCTACGTTCCCCGCCATTCCCGTGCCTTTCAACAGCACCTCGCCGCGAGACAAACCGATAGGGCCCGGCCCGCCTTCGCCGGAGGCTTCGGCGTGGCAAGCGAGCGGGGCGGCGAACAAGGACCGCACGCCGCCGCGACCACAAGGTAGCAATGCGGGGCGCGCTGTCAAGCGCCTCGTGCGGCGACACGGCGCCCCCGGTGTATTCACCGGCGGTTAAATAAGCAAGGCGCGGCGCGAAATCCGGCTCGCCCAAAAAAGGTTTACCGCCGCCGCGCCTTTCTGCTATAGATGGCCACACCATGGACGCGACGATCAACGCCCCGCCACGGTCGCCTCTGGCGCGGCGCGAACTGGCTCTCCTCCTCGTCGCCAGCGCCGTGGCGGCGGTCTGGCTCTACGCCTGGTCGGCCGGCACGCAGCCGATCCTCGGCGATGAGAGCGCCCACCTCCGCCGCGCCGTCAGTTACTACGAAGCGGGGCGCCGCCTCGCTTACGATCCCCTCTATCCGCCGGAGCGCGTCGGCTACGTCGGCTACTGGGACCCGTGCCTGTGGCACCTGACGCTCGCGCAGTTGTGGCGGCTGACGGGCGGGCCGGGCGTTGCGTCGGCCCAGGCGTACCACACCCTTTTCCCCTTTCTGCTGGGCGTCTTCACGTACCTGGCAGCACGGCAACTTTACGGGCCGCGAGGGGCGGCCTGGGCCTGGGCCCTGGTGCTCTCGGTCCCGACAACGGTGCTGGGCGGCATGGCGTTCTACATGGAAGTGCCGATGCTCGCCTTCGCCGCGATGGCGTTCTACTTCCTCCTGCGCCGCTGGGCTGTCCCCTTCGGCGCCGCCCTCGGACTGGCGTGCCTGATGAAACTCGGCAGCGCGACCGCTCTGGTGGCGCCCCTGTTCGCCGTGGCGGTCGTGTACCTGGGCGACCGGTGGCGGGAGCGGGTGCTCTGGCTCGCCATGGCCCTCGTGGCCCTGGCGCTCGTGATAGGGCCCGAACTGGCGTGGCAGACGGAGCACTTCGGCCGGCCGCTACTTCGCGGCAACCCGCGGTACGCGCCCTTTCCACGTGCCGTCGCCAAACGCATGGGCAAAGTGCCCACCCCTACACCCGCCTCGGAGCTTCACGGCATCCTGGACCCGCTGGCGGCCGGCCAACTGCTCGGCGCGACGGGTCTGGTGATCCTCCCCTGGGCGGTCGGCCTGGTGCTGGCGCGGTTCCCCGCGGCCGTGTGGGCTGCGGCACGCCGCCTCTTCGGCAAGGGACCGGAACCCCAGCCGCGACTGCAAGCCGCTCTCCTCTTCGGCCTGCCGATCCTCGCGTTCCTGGCGGCCTTCTTCCTCTTCCTCCGCCACGCCTACAACGTCCGGTACCTTTATCCGATGGTCCTTCCGGCCGCGCTCCTCGTGGCCGGGCCGCTCGCCTCCGTCCGCCTGCCTTGGCGGCGTCCGCGAGGGTTCTCGTGGAAGCGGGTGGGGGCGGCGGCGCTGGCAGCGGCGGCGGCGGGTCAGTTCCTCGTCGTCCCGTGGGGGGTCCGGCAGAAGCGCTCCCTCGAACCGGCCGTCGCCGACGCCTTCGACTGGATCGCCCGAAACACCCCGCCCAAGGCCCGCATCTTCTACATCGAGGAAAACCTCTACGCCGTCACCGGACGTCCCATCATCTGGGGCGCGCTGAGCCCTCGGACCCTGTTCAGCGTGGATGCTGAGACGCAAGCCCTGCTGCTGCTGTCGGCCGACGTCCGCTATATAGCCGTCCACCCGACGCGCCGAATGCCCACCAGCGACCCGCGAGAGATTCCCGCCGCCTACCCCGAAGACTGGATCGCGACGCTCGACGGGCGATTCTGGTTGACCAAGGTGTATGACCGCGGCGGATTTCTCATCTACCAAATCGAATACGACCGCATGCCGGAGGAGTGGAAACGCCTCGCGCGGCCGGGCCCTGTAGTAGAGAGTATCTCTCACTACAGGGCGGGCGACGCCCCACGGCCCGAGCCCGCCCCCGGAGCCCCCGAATGACCGACCCGCTTCGCAGCGAGGCGAGCGCCCCCCCGACGGTTCCGGATTCGCCCGGCGTCTCGAGGCGGCGCCTGGCGCTCGTGGCGCTGGCAACGGCCGTCCTCTGCGCGTACCTGGTAGCCTGGACGCTCGGCACCAAGCCGATCATCGGCGACGAAGCCCGCCACTTCCGCCGCGCCGCCAACTACTGGACCGCCCTCGACCAGACCCATTCCTTGCGCGACTTCCTCACGATGACCTGGCGCGTCGACCACGACCCCGCCTTCCCCAAGGAAGGCCCCGGCGCCGTCCCCTACTACGACGCGTGCCTCTGGCACATGGGGCTGGCCGTCTTCTGGCGCGCGGTCGGCTACACCTCGCTCGTGGGCGCCCAACTCTACCACGCGTCGTTCGTCTTCCTGCTGGGGATCGCGACCTACCTGGCCGGCCGGGCGCTCGGCGGCCACCGGGCCGCCCTCTGGGCCTGGGCCCTTGCGCTCACGATCCCGATGAACGTCCTCTTCGGCATGGTGTTCTACCAGGAGATACCGCTGCTGGCCTTCACGGCGGCGGCGATGGTGTGCGTTCTGCACGGTCGCGGACTGCGGTCGGCGGCGTGCCTGGGCGCGGTCCTCGGCTTGGCCCTCGCCGCCATGTTCCTCACCAAGTCGCCCGTCGCCACCGTCCTCATCCCGCCGATCCTTGTGGCGGCGATCCTCCGCCCCGGCGACACCTGGCCCGCACGCCTCCTCCGTCTGGCCGTCGCCCTCGCCGTCGGAATCGCGATGCTCGTGCCCGACATGCTCTGGCACATGGAACACTTCGGCCAGCCGCTGATGATCCGCTATTATGCGACGCCGCTCTCGTTCCCGGGCCTTAACCTGCCGGCCCCGAAGAGGAGTGCCGTGCCGCTCAGCATCGGAAACCCCCTGGCGGTGCTGTCGATGTTCGGCGCGAGCGGCCTGGTGGTCGTGGTTCTGGGGTCGGCGACGGCGGTGTACGCTGCCTGGCGGAGCGCACGCGACTTCGTCCGGGACCTCCTGCGGCGCCGGCTGGGCGCGCTGGCGCGCCTGCCCGACTCCATCGGCGCCTGGACGCTCGTCGCAGCGCTCCCCCTGTTCGCCTACATTGCGGCCTACGTGGTCATGCTCCGCCGCGCCTACGACGTGCGGTACCTGTACCCGGCGACGCTGATGCTCTCGCTGCTGGCGGCGCGCCCCTTGAGCCGGCTGACCCTTCGCCGCACCGGGGGCAGCCGATGGATCGGCCGGGCCGCCGCCGTCGTCCTCCTCCTGGTCATGGCCGGGCAACTCCTCTCCGTCCCGCCTTACGTCTGGTGGAAACTGAGACGCCTGTCGCCCGAAACCGAGGCCGGTTACACCTGGATCCGCCACCACACCCCCGAGGACGCCCGCATCCTCTACCACGAGGAGAGCCTGATGGCCTTGACGGGCCGGCCTCTCATCTGGGCCGCCGCCGTCCCGCGCTACCTCTTCAGCACCACCGAGCGCAACCAGACCCGCGTCCTCCGCTACTTCGAGGTCCAATACATCGCCATCCATCCGACGCGCCGCATCGAAAACTGGTCCCACGACATCGAGCCCACGGGCTACCCGCAGTCGTGGCTCGACACGCTTGCAGAGCGACCGTACCTGGAGCGCGTCTATCCGCCGACCGGACAACCATCGCCCGAGAACGCCTTCCTGGTGTACCGCGTGGACTACAACCGGATTCCCCCCGAGTGGATCGCCGACGTCGAGCCCGGGGCGTGGAGAGAACTCGTCGAGGAAGAACGCCGCCGATCCGAGGGCCGCTTCCGCAAGCAGGAACCGCCCGCCCCCTGAGCCCCGGCGTGCCGTTTGCCGTTAAAGCCCGCCGCCGCCCTCGTTTCGCCGTGCATCCGTTGCTGTCAAATCCGCAATCCGAAATCCGCAATCCGCAATGTTATCCCCCCGCCTTGACGCGCCAGCATCCCGGCGGTATCCTCACCCCCGTCTCGACGGCCGATGTCCCCGCGCGGAGAGGTGCCAGAGCGGCCGAATGGGCTCGGTTGGAAACCGAGTGTGCCCGCAAGGGTACCCCGGGTTCGAATCCCGGCCTCTCCGCCAAATTTTGCGTAGCAAAATTTGGCGAGACCTCGTCAAAAATTCTAAAAGAATTTTTGACGGGTCCGCCAGCAAGGTGTACCATGTATTATGTTTACATTCTCCTTAACGAGGCAAAAAGCAGGACTTATACCGGCGTTTCCGACGATGTTGATACTCGCCTAACCGAACATAATACTGGCAGCGTGAAATCGTCGCGTCCATATCGGCCATATAAAATAGTTCACGTTGAACCGTTTGAAACCTTGAGTGAAGCTCGACAAAAAGAAAAATTTTACAAGTCGGCACCTGGGCGGCGAAAGCTAAAGGAAATACTTTTTGAAGCCTGAGCAAATTTTGCGTGGCAAAATTTGGCGATGTCTCGCCATCTTTACCCGACCGGCCGACGCGAAAGGGACCGTCATGGTTACCCGGCAATATTCCGCTTTAGCGGCCCTGGTTCTCGCCCTCGTCCTCGTCGCTCTGCTCGCCGCCGGCTGCGCGCCCAAGACGCAGCGCGAGCCCCGACACATCGGCACCGACGTTCTCGGCGGCCTGGCGCCCCAGGCCCTCCGCGACGCCTACGATACCCCCGCCTTCGTCGTCCGCGACCCGGCGGACGGACGCCACGTCGCCTTCCAGGACACCGACCTGGCGCCCGAAGCCCACGTGGACGACTCCAACCTCCTTATCTATGCCGAAGGCTCCGGCGACACCGTCAACGCCTCCCGATGGACCATGCGGCTCCTCGCCGAAAGCCCCTACGGATTCCCCAACCGGCCCGATCGGCTCGTCGTGATGCTTCTGAAGTGGAGCGAAACGCAGGACGTCGTCACCGAGCACCTCAACCGCAAGGCCCAACTCCAGGCCGCCGCACGCCTGAACGACATGCTCGAAATCCACCGCCGACGCCACGGCAACCGCGGCCACGTCAGCGTCATCGGCTTCAGCGCCGGCACGCGCGTCACCCAGTTCGCCTTCTCCGGCCAGGTGCCCGAAGGCGAGGACACCCATCCCGAAGGCCTCGCCCACGCCGACAATATCGTCTTCCTCGGCTCCAGCATGTGCTGCCTGGACGAGACGCCCTACGAGATGATCCGCGGACGGTTCCTCAGTTTCATCAACCCGCGCGACACGCACTACGGCGACCGGGCCCCCTACACCGCGCCCGCCGGCGAATCGCCACGCTTCCTCAAGATGATCGACCCCGCCTCTCTCCAGCGCCACCCGAACTTCGGCGCCAGCGTCCTGGGCTTCCGCCGCATCCCCACCCTCACGAGCGCCGAACAGTTCGACGCCCTCGATGCCGCTCGCGCCGCCGACCCCCAAGGGCCCGTCGCTCGCGCCTTCAAGATGGTCAACGTCCCCGTCCCCATGGGCCTCGTGCCGTACAACCTCTTCGGCGACCCGGTGCCCAACGACGACGCCGACGATTACCTCAACCTCGCCCCCAACCATTACACGATGGTCGGCCGCGGACCTGCGGGGCGCACGAGCGTTCCCACGTTCGCCCAGTACCGCGCCGCGGCCGAGGAATTCGTCCACGAGCAGGTCGGCGCCGCCGCCCTCCGCGGACGCGTCTTCCGCTTCGACCTCGAGGCCCAGCCCGTGGGCGCGAACCCCCTGAAAATCCCCAACCTCCTGCCCTGGGCCATCATCCTCCCCACCCGCGACAAGGAACCCGCCAAGGAAGAATCCGCCCCGGAACAAGCGCCCGAAAAAGAAAAGGCGGCCCCCGAGCCGCCGCCCGAACCGCCTGCCGATTGAAATCCCGTGCGCCTACGGCCTTCGCGGCGCCCGCCAAGGCGGGCGGAGGAGGGCCGAAATCCGCACTCGTCTTGTTGCCGTTCACCCGCCGCGCTTGGAGCGATTGGCCTGCCCGCCCCCCCCAGCCTCAGAGCGACCAGCCGTCACGATACGGGGTGTGAACATACCGGTTGGCTTCGTCGTTGTTGGTGAACCGAAGTTTTTGCCCGTCCCATTCCAGTTTTTCGCCGGGCACCCGTTGGGCTGCCACGCCGAGCAGGACCATTTCCGTGAGTTGGCCCCCGTAATCCGCGAAATTCGAACTGGCCGGTCGGCCATCCTTGCAGGCCCTGATCCAATCCCCTTCGTGACTGCCGCGGACCCGCGGAAGGGTCTTCTCGGGGCGCTCGAATGCTTTCATTCGGGCTTCAGGAATGATCCTTGCTTCGCCGGCGCCGTGCGAGCCGTGTAAGATCGTTTCCTTATCGCCATAGATGACCGCACCGCTTTCGGGCAGCCCTCTGCCGTCTTCAAGCATGCTCGGCCTGGGCACCTTGAAGTGCCCGTCGTGCCAAACGAGTTTCATGGGGCAGAGTTTACCGCGTTGCGGAAACTCGAACGTGACCTTTGCCGAGATGGGGAACACCTCATCCTTCAAACCGGGCTTCACATACTCCACCTCGGCGGTGAGGCTGGATGGATGCCGCAGGTCAAGAGCCCAGCAGGCAGGATCCAGAATGTGGCAGCCCATGTCGCCGAGCGAACCCGTTCCAAAGTCGAGCCAGCCGCGCCACTTGAAGGGGAGGTACGCACAATTATAGCCGCGCTCTCTTGCCGGCCCCAACCACAGGTCCCAGTTCAACGTCTCAGGCACAGGCTGAGAACCTTGCGGGAGGTCCTTGACCGCGAAGTTCGTCCACCACTGCTTGCCGATCGGCCGATCCGTCCAGGCATGAACCTCTTTAACATCGCCGATGGCGCCGGACTGGATCCATTCGCGCACCAGCCGGATGTGCTCCGAGGAATGGCCCTGGTTGCCCATCTGGGTCTGCACTTTGGATGCCCGGGCCGCTTCGGTGATCTTGCGGGCTTCGTACACGGTATGAGTCAGCGGCTTCTGGCAATAGACATGTTTGCCGGCCTGGATGGCGGCCATGATGATGACCGCGTGCGTATGGTCCGGGGTGGCAATGACGACCGCGTCGATGTCCTTCTGCTTCTCCAGCATGGCCCGGTAATCGGTGTAGCGAGCAGCGTTCGGGAAGGCCTTGAAAGTCCCGGCGGCGTATTGCTCGTCCACGTCGCACAGGGCCACGATGTTCTCGCCGCTACAGGCCTTGAGGTTGCTGCGCCCCATGCCGCCGACGCCGATGCCGACGATGTTCAGCTTCTCGCTCGGCGGTGTCTGGCCGCGGGCTCCCACCACGTAGCCGGGCACGATCGTGAACGCCGTCGCTGCCCCAGCCCCGACCGTCCGCACGAATTGCCGTCGCGTCATTTTGGTGCGCATGGAACCAGACCTCCGTGTATTTGCAACGACCGATGGGCTCTTGACTGCCGGCCTCCTGATGCCTGGACGTCCCGTGCCTGTTTAACCGTCGCCGGGGTGCACGGTACCGCTGCAAATATATCCTGGGGAGGCCCTTCAGGACAAGGCCGATTCGACACGGCGGTTATTGACCGGAGATTCGGCCTGGGGCAAATGGGGCGCGGTCTTTGGAGATGCGGCCGTTGGCCGGCGCTAGGGAGCGGCCCTGTTCACTCCGCCCTTCGACCATGCCCTTCGAGAGCCTCAGGGCCGTGAGCATGGTCGAACGGCTCAGGGCCCTGAGGCTCTCGAAGGGCACTCCGAAATTTTACCCGCCGTAGCCTTGGCGAAGGCAGGCCGCACTCGTCTTGTCGCCGTTCATCCGCAACCCGCCCCCGATGCCGCCGTCCACCGCCGCCACATGCGCCGGGTTCCGCTTCCACTCGCTCAGGCGATTCATCTCCCGCACCAGCCGGATCTCGCGCCGCCGAAGACCCTCGCCCATCAACTCCTCGTCCGTCCGCCCGCGCTCGATGCCGTCCAGCACGATGTCCAGTTTCTCGTAGGCGATCCCCAGCGCCACTTCATCCGTCACGCCGCGCATCATGTCCGGCGACGGCGCCTGCCGGATGATCTCCTCCGGCACCCCCAGGTGCCGCGCCAGTTGCCTGACCTGCGTCTTATACAATCCCATGAGCGGCTGAAACGGCATGTCGTCCGCCCCGCCAGGGACGAACCAGCCCGTCATCCCCTCCGATCGGTTCGCCGCCCCGATGATGCACGCCCCCGCCGCCGACGCCCGACGCTCGATCACTTCCCGCCGGTGCAGCTGCCGCCCGTTGAATGCCGCCTCCACGTGCCGTATCGTCAACCGATAAGTGAACCGCGCCACCGGCCGGCGATCAAAGTCTCCGTTCCGCAGCGTGGACATGAACGGCATCTCACCCGTCACCAGCCGGTACAGCCGGTAAAGCACGTGCCGATTCAGAAACCCCCACCGCGCCGTCGCCCGCATCGCCCCGGACGAATAATGCCCCTTCGCCCGTATCTCCGGCGTGATGTCTTCACACTCCCATGCGAGGCCCTGCCACTCGGCGACCAGACGCGACTTGCGGGCCGTGTCCGGGTCCGTGTCCCGCTCGCCCAGAAACACGACGTGCACCAACTCCCGCCCGAGCGCCCGGACCGCCAGCGACGCCAACACCGCCGAATCCAGACCCCCGCTCAGGCCCATCAGGACGCCGCCCGCGCACCGGGGCTCCCGCGCCCGACGGATGTAATCCACCAACCGCTCGACCGCTCGCCCCGCGTCAATCGCCAGCAACTGTTCCGCCCGCTCCGCGAGGGTCATAGAGCCCTCTTCCTACCTCCCGTTTCATCCCGCATTTTCGTGTTTTCTCCCGGCGATTGCAAAAACAATCCGGCCGCCTTCCTGCGCCGGGTGTGGCACAAAAAAGTGGCAACGCCTGCGGGTGCCACCGATTGCTTGTCAATCGGTGAGGTGGACGCGCAGCGCACGGTTTGACAAGCAAACCGTGGCACCCCTCGGCCGGAGAAGTGCCACTTTTTTGTGCTGCACCCACCGCGCCCGACGGTCGGGGATTTAGAGCCCCTAACAAAATGACGACCCGGCGTTTTCAGCCAGGGACGAAGGGACAAAGGGACGGAGGGACACAGGCGTTTTCCCGCTCTTCGTCCCTTTGTCCCTATGTCCCTCGCCTCGCTGCAGGATGGCATTTTGTTATAGGCTCTTAATCTGGCTTCGAATCACCTTGCAATTGGAAACCCCCGACGTATACTTGGGCCCCCCTTGCAACGGCGGCACGAAAAGGAGGTGTACGATGCGATCAACACTGCTTTGGCTGGTGGCCCTCTCGCTGACCCTCTGGCTCGGGGCGACGACCGTCGCGCGGGCTCAGACGGACGAGGAGGGTTTCGTCGCAATCTTCAACGGCAAGGACCTCACGGACTGGGACGGCGACCCGAGGCTCTGGTCCGTCAAGGACGGCATCATCCGCGGTGAGACAACCCAGGAGAAACCCGCCCACGGCAACACCTTCTGCGTCTGGCGCGGCGGCAAACTCAAGGACTTCATCCTCAAGATCAAGTTCCGCATCCAGAACGGCAACTCCGGCATCCAGTACCGCAGCAAGGAAATGGACAAGTGGCGCATCACC
>Ga0307380_10001493_pt1 | contig 34261 bp, 35 predicted proteins | sample UN3MG_FD_202239 | JGI IMG/M metagenome (GOLD analysis project Ga0307380, IMG submission 202239) | Soil microbial communities from Risofladan, Vaasa, Finland - UN-3 | ecosystem: Environmental > Terrestrial > Soil > Coastal area > Acid sulfate soil | place: Finland: Risofladan, Vaasa | collected...
GAGATGGCGAGGCCGATCTTCTGCGCGCCGAGAAAACCCGACAGCCCCGGCGACATGGAGTAGGTGACCTTCTCCTCAGCCGGCTTGCCCGCCATTTCGGCCAGAGACGCGTCGTTTTCCGGAGCGGCAGCCGATTCCGGCTTTTCCTCGCTCGGGGCCGATTGTGGGTCGTCGTTACGCTGCGACATGAACTTCACTCTCAAGATCAGCGCTAGGTTTAGCCCGTCGGAGAGGAGAAAAACAGCTTGCGGGCGCGCTTTCGTTGCGGTGGGCCCGACTGGTCATACCTACCCCCTTGCGGGAGGTCCGAAAAGGCCGCTTCGCCTGGCTGTTCTAGTTGACGGACGCGCGGGAGATGCCGTGCTGGGCGACGGTCATCATCGTCCGAAGTTCGGGTGGCGCACCGGCCACGCGATTGCGGCCGCCCGCCTTGGCGCTGTAAAGCGCAGCGTCCGCACGGGCTAGAAGCTGGTCGACACTGTCGTCCGGCTGGGCCTCGCCGACGCCAACGCTCCAGGTGAGTGTGAGCCGCCCCTTGCCGGTGTCGAATGGCCGGGCGGCCAGCCGCCGCCGTAAATCTTCGGCGATCGCGATGGCCTCGGGCAGTGTGCGCTGCTCAAGGAGCAGAGCGAACTCGTCGCCGCCCAGGCGCCCGGTGACCGCCCCCTCGATACGCGCGGCGTCGGCGCAGACGCGGATGGCCTCATCGCCCGCGTCGTGGCCGTAGGAATCGTTGATCTGCTTGAAGTTGTCGATGTCCAGCAGAATGGCTGACAGGCTGCCGTCGGGGATGGTCCGCGCGCGCACCTGGATCGCCTGCTCGAAGAAGCCACGGCGATTACAGAGCCCGGTCAGCGGATCGGTGGTGGCGAGCCGGATCAGCTCGCGCTGCATCGAGGCAATGCGCTCCGCGGCGCGCAAGCGCGCATAGAGCTCCTCGGCGAGAGGCGGCTTGCCGATGAAGTCGTCGGCGCCGGAGTCCAGAGCCTCAACGAGAGTCCGCTGGTCGTATTGCGACGACATCATCAGGACGTAGATCGGCCGGCGATGAGTCGCGAGCAGCCGCGTCTCCCAACACAGCTCGAGACCGGACATGTGTGTGAGTTCGGCGCTGGTGATCAAGGCATCGATGCGAAGGTCGACCTTGATCTGTTGAAGTGCCTCGCGCTCGTCGGCGAAGGACACAACCTCGTGGCCGCGGGCTTCCAGCATGCGGGTCACAATCAATCGCGTTGTCCGGCTCGGATCGACTAGCGCGATGCGCATCCCATTCTGCCTTTCAGTCTGCCCAGTCAATGCCGTAGTAAAATCCCCTTAAAGTTGGATTAAGCGACGGTGCACGCGGCGTGCTTGCTACGGGCGTCATCAGGCACAACTTGTGATGAGCCGCGCGGCGGACTTGCGTTCACGCCGATAGTCTTCCTTCGTGTCGACATCGCTAAGTTGCGGAGCAAACGCGACAATTTTCCCGCGTAGATTGGCGAGCGTGGCGGCGAGCGCGGCTTCCGTCGACCACGGGACACCGCGAAATGGCTGAAGACAGCGCGGCGATCTTTTTAATCCCACGAGCCAGTAGCCGCCGTCGTGCGCCGGTCCGAACACGGCGTCGGACCGGCCAAGCAGCTTGAACGCGGACGCGATATGGCACGGGCGCATCGCCGGGATGTCGCTGCCGACGATGATGACCGGCCCGGGCGGCATCCGCTCGAACAGGGCTTGCATGCGTTGCCCAAGATCGCCGTCGCCTTGGGCGATGCGCGCGACGTTTCTTGACGGCGGCCAATAGGGCGCCGTCAACGCCGTGTCGGGGGTCACCGCAAGATAGGTGCGCCAGCGCGGATCGTTGCCCAGCGACAGAACCGTGCGGGCCAGTGTGCTGCGGTAGAAGCGGATCGCCGCGACCTCGCCGATGTCACGGGCAAGCCGCCGCTTGACGGACCCGGCGACCGGCGCCTTGGCCATGATGACCAGGGAGGGAGCACAAGAGATGCGGCGCGGCTGGCCTCTCCGCCGCCTAGCCATAAAGGCGCGCGAGCAGCCGCGGCGGCACGCGAAGGTAATAGAGCACCATGAGGCCGAGATTACGGAACCCGCGCACGAGATAGCCTTCGTTCCGATAGCGCTGGGCGCTGGTCACCGCCCGCGATTTCAGCCCCACGAGTTCGCGCCGCTTGAGACGGCGGACGAGATCGACATCCTCCATGAGCGGGAGCGGGCGAAACCCGCCGAGCCGGTTATAGAGCGCGCGGGAGATGAGCAGCCCCTGGTCGCCGTAAGGCAGCGCGAACAGAAGGCAACGCAAGCTCACCAGGCTTTCGACCAGGCGCGGCATGAACCCGTCGTCGTCGAGCGAGAACCGGAAATAGGCCGCGGCCGGAGGGCGGCGACCGCTTTCCACCCGCTCCATGAAGGCCTCGGCCTCCTCGGCCCAGCCCGGCTCCATCACCGTATCGGCGTGGAGAAAGAGCAGCCAGTCTCCACGCGCAAGCGCCGCGCCGGCATCGAGTTGCGTGCCCCGTCCACGCGGCGCCTGGACCAGATGCGTGCCCGCGGCATCGGCAATGGCGCAGGTGTCGTCGGTCGAGCCGCCATCGGCGACGATGGCGTCTTGCACGACCCCGTGCACCAGAGCCGGCACCAGCGACGCCAGCGTGTGCACCAATGTGGGCGCCGCATTAAGGGTGGGGATAACCACGGAAATCATTGGCGAACTATAGCGTTTGGCTCCTGCGCGGCAATCGTCACATGCGGCTAACTCTGACTATGTTCTTGCTTTGTTCCAAACCGTTCCCTATATAGAACCCATGACCGTAGCGCTCAGGAAATCAAGCGATTCGGAGAGCCTCCCCGTTGAGGCGGGCGGCGTCGCCTTTGGCCGCCGGCACGGCCGCGGCGCCCAGACCAACCGTTCGGGGCGCTTCGAGCCGATCGCCTATGAGCCCGTCGACGATGGCTGGGAGTCGCTTGGCGACCTGGAAGCCCTCCAGACCGAGGTGCAGGAGGTGCCGGCAAGGCGCATCATCACCACGAACACCTCGCCCGACATCGGCTTCGACCGCTCGATCAATCCCTATCGGGGCTGCGAGCACGGCTGCGTCTACTGCTTCGCGCGGCCGACCCACGCCTTTCTCGGGCTGTCGCCGGGTCTCGACTTCGAGACGAAGCTGTTCGCCAAGACCAATGCCCCGCAGGCGCTGGAGCGCGAGCTCGCCGAGCCGCGCTATCGCCCCCGCATGATCGCCATCGGCACGAATACCGATCCTTATCAGCCGATCGAGCGGCGCTATCGCATCATGCGCCGCGTCCTCGAAGTCTTGAGCGCCACCAACCACCCGGTCGGCATCGTCACCAAGTCGGCGCTGGTGCTGCGCGATCTCGACATTTTGCAATCGATGGCGGAGCGCGGCCTGGTCAAGGTGGCGCTGTCGGTGACCACGCTCGACCACAAGCTCGCCCGCGCCATGGAGCCCCGGGCCAGCACGCCGGACAAGCGAATCGAGGCGCTCGAGAAACTGAGCGCCGCCGGCGTACCGACATCGGTCATGTGCGCGCCGGTCATCCCCGGCCTTAGCGACGCCGAGTTGGAGCGCATCCTGGAGCGCGCCGCGGCGGCCGGCGTGAAGGAGGCCGGCTATGTGCTGTTGCGGCTGCCACTTGAGATCGGCGATCTGTTTGTGGAGTGGCTGAAGGCGAATTGCCCGGACCGGGCAGGCCGCGTGTTGTCGCTGATGCGCCAGACAAGGGGCGGCAAGCTCTACGATGCGAAATGGGGCGAGCGCATGGAGGGCGACGGGCCATATGCCTGGATGATCGGGCGGCGGTTCGAGATGGCCGCCGAGCGGCTCGGACTGAACACGGAGAAGCTCGAACTTCGCACCGATTTGTTCACGCCCCCTGCCCGTCCGGGCCAGCAGCTCCGCCTGTTCTAGCCGCCTTTTCCACAGTCGCCGCGCCGTCTGGCCCTGTGACCGTTGCCAAACCCGCGCGGTTTGCGCGACAGTTCCTGGCCATGGGCCTTCCTGCACGAGCCATCCCCACGCCGATCCTGCCGAGCTTCGACTTCGAAGCGGAGATGATGGACCGGCATCAGATGCCGGTCGCCGGCATCGACGAGGCCGGGCGCGGCCCGTGGGCGGGGCCCGTGGTGGTCGCCGCGGTGATTCTCAATCCCGATCGTATTCCCGAGGGCCTCAACGATTCGAAGCTGCTCACGGCGGACGCCCGCGAGGACCGCTACGCTGAGATTATCGCCACGGCCTGCGTGGCCATCGCCATCGGCCAGGTGAGGCGCATCGACCGCGACAACATCTTGCAAGCAAGCTTGTGGGGCATGCGGGCGGCGTTTCGGGGTCTGCAGGTGCCGGCCGCGTCGGCCCTGATCGACGGCAACATCGTGCCAAAGCGCTTTCCCGGCAAAGCCCGCGCCATCGTCGGCGGCGATGGAATATCGCTATCGGTGGCCGCCGCCTCCATCATCGCCAAGGTCACCCGCGACCGGATCATGGTGCGGCTCGCGCGGCGCTATCGCCGCTATGGGTGGGAAAGCAACAAGGGCTACGGCACGCCGGAGCATGCACGCGCCGTGGAGGCGCATGGCGTGTGCACCCACCACCGGCGCTCGTTCTCACCCGTCGAGCGGGCGATACGGATTATGGAGCGCCGCAGCGATCCCTTCGCCGAAAACGAAGACTAACGGTCTTTCTGCATCCAATCGGCGATGCGGCCCGCGATCTCCTCGGCGCCGGGCTCAAGCAGAAGCATGTGGGCGTGGCCTTCGAGCGCCCAGAACTCGGCCCTTGGGTAGGCGCCCGCCGTCGCGCGCGCGGTCTGAAGCGACACGATGCGGTCGTCGGCGCCCGACAGGCACAGAACCGGACAGCCGATCGCGTTCGTATCGACGGACGTGGCGCCGGTCTGATCGAACATCCACATGAACAGCTCGAACAGAGCGCGGCCCGACTCCGGCCCAAACTTGTCGAACACGCGGCGCTGCTCGTCGGCCGGCAGACGGTTGAGGGTGTAGAGGCAAGCGAGTTCGAAGTTCGGGTCGATGACCCGCGTCCAGAAGGCCCCGATCGACATCAGGTCCTGGCCGAGCTGTTTCTCGGGGCCGGTCGGCGGCTCAATGCCGGCCCGGGGCGCCGGGCTCGCCAGGATCAGCGCCTCGGCGAGACCCTCAGACGCAAGCTGCTGGGCGATCACCGCCCCCATGGAGTGGCCGAGCAGAATCGGGCGCTCCGGCAATTCCTTCAGAAATGCCGCCATCTGGGCGCGGTAATCGGCCATGCCGACCCCGGCCAAGGCGGTTTTCGCATCGCCCTTGGCCTCGCCGTGGCCGATCAGATCCGGCGCATGGCAGGTGAACCCGCGCGCTTCGAACACGTCCCGGAACGCATCGAAACACCAGCCGCCGCAATTGGCCCCGTGCACCATGACGATGTCTTTGCCCATCGCCCCTCCTTTCCGCTCTCACTTGCGATGCCCCGGCCCGGGTTAAGGCCGCCTTTACCGCAGTCCGCCAGCATGGGCCCGTCCCGCCCTCGCGAGGCGGGCGCGTTCAGTTCCTGCGTAACAAGAGTGGTGGCATGGGTGTGGGGGAAACCGGGGGAGCACGCCTCCCCCGTAACAAAATTATTGTCGGCGATTGCATCGAAGAGTTGTCGCGCCTGCCGGAAGCAAGCGTCGATCTCGTGTTCGCCGACCCGCCGTATAATCTCCAGCTGGCGGGCGAGCTGTTCCGCCCCGACAACAGCCGCGTCGACGCGGTCGACGACGATTGGGACAAGTTCGGCAGCTTCGGCGCCTATGACAGCTTCACGCGAGATTGGCTCACCGCCTGCCGCCGCGTGCTCAAGCCCAATGGTAGCCTGTGGGTGATCGGCAGCTATCACAACATTTTCCGCGTCGGCACCATCCTGCAGGATCTCGGCTACTGGGTGCTCAACGACGTGATCTGGCGCAAGACGAATCCGATGCCGAATTTTAGAGGCCGCCGCTTCACCAATGCGCACGAGACCATGATCTGGGCGTCGATGGGGCCCAAGGCGCGCTACACCTTCAACTATGAATCCATGAAGTCCCTGAACGAAGACCTGCAGATGCGCTCCGACTGGCTGCTGCCGATCTGCTCCGGTGGCGAGCGGCTGAAGCAGGATGACGGACGCAAGACCCATCCGACGCAGAAGCCCGAGGCGCTGCTCACCCGCGTGATCCTCGCCTCAAGCCATGTGGACGACGTGGTGCTCGACCCGTTCTCCGGCTCCGGCACGACCGCGGTCGCGGCCAAGCGGCTGGGGCGCAGCTATATCGGCATCGAGCGCGACGAGGGTTACGCGGAGGCCGCGCGCGCACGCCTGAAATCCCTGACCCCGCTCGATGCGGCATCGCTCCAAGTGGCCAAGGGCAAGCGCGGGGAGACCCGCATTCCGTTCGGCGCGCTGGTCGAGCTCGGGCTGATCTCGCCGGGAACCGCACTTTTCGACCCGGCCGCGCGCCACGAGGCATTAGTCCGTGCCGACGGCTCGATCGCCTGCGATGGCGCCCAAGGTTCGATCCACAAGATCGGCGCCCATGTGCAAGGCGCCATGGCCTGCAACGGCTGGACCTTCTGGCACTACGAGACGGGCGGGTCGCTCAAGCCGATCGACGATTTGCGCGCCGCGGCGCGCCAGCGGCTGGTGCCCCAGGCTTAAGCCAAGGCCTCGGAATGCCCCCTCTCCCCAGGGGGAGAGGGCTGGGGTGAGGGGTCTTCAGCCCCTTTGAAGTTTGCTCCCCCTCACCCGCGCCTGCAGCGCGACCTCTCCCCGCCGGGGAGAGGTTAGATGTCGTTTCGCCTCGAAAGCGTGGGCCAGCACTTTGCGCATCACTGACGGCAGCGCCGCGCCTGACAATTCGCGGCGCTGCAGCCATTTGCAGCGCTCCGCTTGCGCGGCTTCCGTCAGCGCCGCGTCGTCTCCGACCTCGGCGCGGTAGACGGAAAGCTCAAGATGAAAATGGGTGAAGGTGTGCGCCACGAGACCGGCCGTCTTGTGCCACGCCGCCTCCACCGGGGCGTGGTCCGCGACCGCGTTGCCGTTCGGCGCGGTCTCCTCCCACGGCGTTGACGGCGTCTCCAGCATGCCACCGAGCAGGCCTTTCATGGGCCGCTCACGCAACAGCACCGCACCGTCGGCGCGCATGGCGACGAAGGCCGCGCCGCGGCGGGTGGGCCGCTCGGCTTTCTCCGCTTTGTATGGCAGCACCTCGGCCAGTCCTTCGGCGCATGCGCGGCAGCCGGGACGCAGCGGACACAACCCGCAAGCCGGGCGCCGCGGGGTGCAGATCGTGGCGCCCAGATCCATCATGGCTTGTGCGTAGTCGCCCGCGCGCATCGCCGGCGTGAGGCTCTCGGCGAGCGTCTTGATCTCCGCTTTGGCGGCGGGGAGCGGTGTCTCGACGCAGAAGAAGCGCGCGACCACACGCTCGATATTGCCGTCGACCGGGGTGGCGTGTTCGCCGAAGGCGATGGCGGCGATGGCCGCCGCGGTGTAGGCGCCGATGCCGGGGAGCTGGCGCAACTCCGCTTCGGTCTCAGGAAAAGCGCCGCCGTGCTCACCGACCACGGCGCGGGCGCAGGCGTGAAGATTGCGGGCGCGCGCGTAATAGCCGAGCCCGGCCCAGGCGGCGAGCACCTCGCCGAGCTCGGCGCGGGCCAGTGAATTCAGATCCGGCCAGCGGCGCAGGAAGGTGGCGTAGCGCGGCGTGACCGCCTTGACGGTGGTCTGCTGCAGCATGATCTCGCTCAGCCACACTTGGTATGGGTCCTGCTTGGTCCCCGGCGGCGCGCGCCAGGCAAGCGTGCGGCGCTCGCGGTCATACCAAGCAAGCAGCGCCTCGGCGGCCTGTGCATGGCTCTGCAAGGATGAGCCTGCTTGCCCCTTCTGCATAAGTCCCATTCGGCCGCCCGCCTCCTCAGCCCATGGTGTAGACTCGGCCCACGCGAAGGCAAGGGGCGGACGTCCGCTCTCCACTGCCGGCGAGAGGGCCATGAACCAGAATCAGCGCAAAGGGTTTGCCAAGGCCGGCCCGCGGGCCATCGGCAGCTATGTGGCACGCGCGCTCGATCCGGCGGCGCGGGCCCGGGGCTTCGCCACCACGTCGCTCCTCAGCGACTGGTCCACCATTGTCGGCCGCGACCTTGCCCAATTCACCATGCCAGACCGGATCGTGTGGCCGAGGCGGCGCGACGAGGCGGCGATGGAGGCCCCGAAAAGAGGCCACCGCGCCGAGGGCGCGACGCTCGTGCTGCGGATCGACGGGCCGCGGGCCATCGAGGTGCAGCATCGGGCAGGCCAGATCCTGGAGCGGGTCAACGCCTATTTCGGCTACCGGGCGGTGACCGAGATGCGCTTCCTGCAAGCGCCGATCGCCCGCGCCGCCAAGCGCCGGCCCGAGCGGAAGGCGCCGCTTCCCGCCTATTCCCTGCCGGGATCGGTCGACATAAAAGACCAGGGCTTACGCCGGGCGCTGTCACGCCTGGGGGCCGGCACAAAAGCGCGCCTCACGAGAGGTTGAGATTCAGGTTCTCCGTTGCACTTGCCGGATGCGGGTCGATCAACGATTGTAGGCCCGCGTGGCCCCCTAGGGCCCATTGATCAGTTTTAGCTGGAGAATCGGCCGTGGCGAAACGTGAGAAAAAGCCGACCGAGCCCTCAACCGACGAAGCCGCCGGAAAGAGCAGGACTGGGCTCTATGTCCTTGGCGCCGTGGTTGCCGTGGCGATCGTGGGCGGCATTGCCTACTTCACCAACCAGGGCGGCGCGCCCGACCCCAATGCGCCGAAAGTGGATCCCGACGTCGCCGCGCTGATGGAGGCCGGAGCGCTGGAGGACATCGTGATGGGGAACGCCGACGCGCCGAACACTATCGTCGAGTACGCCTCGATGACCTGCCCCCATTGCGCGCATTTCTACAACGACGTCTTTCCCGAGCTGAAGACGAAGTACATCGACACCGGCAAGGCCCGCTTCGTGTTCCGCGAGTTCCCCCTCGATGGGCTCGCCATCGCCGCCTCCATGCTCGCCCGTTGCGCCGGGAACGACCGCTTCTACCCGCTCGTCGACGGCCTGTTCGAAACGCAAGAGACCTGGGCGGTGCCGGGCGAGGACGGCAAGCAGAAGCTCCTGCTCATCGCCAAGCAGGCCGGCTTCTCGCAGGATGCGTTCGACAAATGCCTGGCGGACAAGGAACTGTTCGACAAGATCGTCGAGGTGCGCCGGCGCGGGAACGAGGAGTTCGGCGTCGACTCCACGCCGAGCTTCTTCGTCAACGGCAAGCGCTTGAAGGGCGTGACGCTGAAGGATTTCGAGGCCGCGATCGACGGCGGCGGCGCGGATACGCCGCCGAGCGGCTAGGTCGCCTCTCATGGTGCTTGCCAGGGGAGCCGCAGTCGTTCTGATCGCCGCCGCGCTGGGCCTGTCGGCTTGCGGCGGCGCGATGGGTCCTGCCGAAACGACGGCAATTCCTCTCAAAGAGCAGATCCTGGAGCCGGGGCCGCTCGGCGAGCGCGAGTACGGCAATCGCAACGCCCCCGTCACCATCGTCGAGTACGCCTCCCTCACCTGCCCCCATTGCCGCAACTATCACGCCAAGGTCTTCCCCAAGGTGAAGCGGCAGTACATCGACACCGGCAAAGTCCGCTATATCATCCGGGAGTTCCCGATCGGGCGCACGGCGGGCACCGCGGCAATCATCACCCGCTGCGGGCCCGAGAAGACATATCTCTCGCTGACAGAGGCCTACCTTTCCCGCCAGAGCCAATGGGTGAGCCAGGAAGTCCGCCCGGACGCCATTTATAAGGTGGCAAAAACCAGCGGAATGAGCCGCGAGACGTTTGACAAATGCCTATCGAATCAAACCATTATCGATGGGTTGACGGAGGTGAAGCAGCGGGGGCGCAAATATGGCGTGATCGGCACGCCCACCTTGTTCATCAATGGCCAAAAAGCCCAAGGTGAGGTCACCTTCGAGGAGATCAAGGCCATGATCGAGCCTTAGGCGTCGTGAGCCTCACCCGGTTGCCGACCAAGTCGAATCACTGCCAAGTTCCGTGCAAGATGTCCGCGTAGCCTCGCGCGTCGCCATTTCCATTTGAGGATCGCCAGCCCGTGAAAATCACCAGACTACGCCTTCTCGGATTCAAGTCATTCGTGGAGCCCACCGAGCTCCTGGTCGAACCTGGCTTGACCGGCGTCGTCGGTCCAAATGGCTGCGGCAAGTCCAACCTGCTCGAGGCGCTGCGCTGGGCCATGGGCGAAACGTCGTATAAGAGCATGCGCGGCGCGGCCATGGACGACGTGATCTTCGCCGGCTCGCAAGACCGGCCCGGGCGCAACTCCGCTGAGGTCACGCTGTTCATCGACAATAGCAAGCGTCTCGCGCCCGCCGAATTCAACGACAGCGATGTTCTGGAGGTGACGCGGCGCATCGAGCGCGAGGCCGGCTCCGCCTATAAGATCAACGGCAAGGATGCGCGCGCCCGCGACATCCGGCTGCTGTTCGAGGACGCCTCGACCGGCGCCCGCTCACCGGCGCTCGTCCAGCAGGGCCGTATCGGCGAGATCGTGAATGCCCCGCCGCAAGAGCGCCGCCGGGTGCTCGAGGATGCCGCCGGTATCGCCGGTCTGCATAGCCGCCGGCATGAGGCGGAACTGCGTTTGAGGGCGACGGAGACCAATCTCGCCCGCCTCGCCGATCTCATTGGTCAGATCAGCTCGCAATTGCAGGCAATGCGGCGCCAGGCGCGCCAAGCGCAGCGCTACCGGGAGATTTCCGGCAAGATTCACGAGATGGAGGCCCTGCAATATCACCTGCAGTGGACCGCGGCTTGTGCCCATGTGGAGCAAGACGAAACCGCCTTCCAGGAGGCCCTTGGGGCGGTGGCGCAGGAGACCAAGGCCGAGGGCGAGGCACTTCGCCAGCAGGCCGAGGCCGCCGAGAAACTCCAACCGTTGCGCGACGAGGAAGCTCAGCGCGCCGCCGTGTTGCACCGCTTGAGCGTCGAGCGCGATGCCCTGGAGCGCGAAGAAGCGCGTGCCAAGGCGCGTCAGGCCGAGCTCGAAACGCGGCTGGCTCAGGCCTCCCGCGACCTCGCCCGCGAAGAGGAGCATATCGCCGAGGCCGACAACATGCTGCGCGGGCTCGGCGAGGAGAGCCGCCGTCTGACCGCAGCGAGTGCCCGCGACCAGGAGGAGCCGCAGCTCCGCGCGGCCGCGGCCAAGGCGACAGAGGCGCTCGCCGCGGCAGAAGCTGCGCTGCGCCAGGCGACCACGGAGCTGGCCGAAGCAAAGGCCGAGCGCGGACGTCTCGACACCGAGAAGACGAAGACGGCGGCACGCATCGCCCAGTTTGAGGCGCAAGCCGGCGAAGTCGAGCAGCAACTTGCCCAGCTCGACGCCGAGAGCGGTGGCGAGGCTAAGCTCGCCGAGCTCAAGGCCGAGGCCGCCAAGCTTGCCGCGCTGGTGCAAGAGACCGAGGCTGAACTTGTCACGGCCGAGACGACCGAGGAGCAGGCCCGCGCCGAGGAGGCCCGGCTTAGAGGGCTTGCGGCGTCGGCCAAGCTCGCGCGCCAGGAGATTGAGACCGAGCTTGCCACCCTGATCAAGCTGCTGGCGCCCACCCATGATTGGGCACCCATCGTCGAGCAAGTGCGGATCGAGGCCGGCTACGAGCAGGCGCTTGGTGCGGCACTCGGCGATGATCTGGACGCGGCCGGTGAGGAAACCGCGCCCGCCCATTGGCGGAAAGTGGCGGACGGGGCCGGCGATCCCGCGCTACCTGAGGGTGCTGCCCCGCTCAGCCTATATGTCAAAGCGCCGGAGGCGCTGGCACGACGCCTCGCCCAGATCGGCGTGATCGACGCGGCCCAAGGCCATGACATGCAGAAGGTTCTGAAGCCAGGTCAGCGTCTCGTCTCCAAGGCTGGCGATTTGTGGCGCTGGGACGGCTACAGCGTTCAGGCCGGCACGGCGAGCGCCGCCGGCGCCCGCCTCGTGGAGCGGAGCCGGCTCGAAGCGCTGAAGGGGCAAAAGGCCGACGCCCTGTCGAACGAGACCTCGACCGAGACGGCACTGACGGAAGCCGCCAACCGCACAGAAACGAGCGCACAGCGGACTAAGACGCTCCGCCAACAGGCCAAGGACAACCACGCCGAGCTCGACCGGGCGCGCGAGACGATCGCCACGGCCGAGCACGAGGCGCAAGCAAGCAGCAAACAGCTGGGCGCGCTGGCCGAGGCGCTGACCCGCACCAAAGCCGCGCTCACCGAGGCCAAAGAGCAGAACGAGCGGACCGACGAGGCGCTGCTGGCGCTGGCGTCGCTCGCCGGCCTGGAAGCCGCACTGGAAGCCGCGCAAGAGCAGGCCGGGACCAGCCGGTCAAGTGCCGCCCGCGCGGAAGCGACACTGGAAGGCTTCGAGCGCGAGGTGCGCTTGCGGCAGGAGCGGATCGAGGCGATCAGCGCCGAGGAAGAGCTCTGGCAGAAACGCATCGCCAATGCGCGGGAGCAGATCGAAACGCTGAGCGCCCGCAAGCAGGAGACGAGCGCCGATCTCGAAGCTCTGGCCAACCTGCCCGCCGAGATCGAAGAGCGGCGCGGCAGGTTGCTGGAGGCCATTGCCGAGGCCGAGCGGATGCGCGCCAAGGCGGCCGACGATCTCGCCGTGGCCGAGACGGCCCTGAAAGCCCAAGAGAAAGCTTTGCGCGCGGTGCAAGAGACGCTGGCCGAGGCCCGCGAGGCGCGCGCCCGCAGCGAGGCACGGCTCGAGGCCGCGCGCGAGCGGCGCAGCGAGATGTCCCGCATGATCCGCGAGCAGCTCGACTGCGCGCCGGAAGACTGTCTGGCGCGAGCCGCCTTGAAGGACGGCGCGGAATTGCCGGCTCTGGCAGAGATCGAGGGGCGTCTCGTCAAGCTCAAGGCCGACCGGGAACGCCTCGGTGGCGTCAATCTGAGGGCCGAGGAAGAGGAAGTGGAATTCGCCGCCCAGCTCGAGGAGATGGAGCGGGAGAAAGCCGACGTCGAAGAGGCCATCGCGCGCTTGCGCCAGGGCATCTCCAATCTAAACCGCGAGGGGCGCAAGCGCCTGCTGGAAGCCTTCGAGACGGTCAACGGTCATTTCGGCCGGCTGTTCCAGACACTGTTCGGCGGCGGCCAGGCCGAGCTCAAGCTGGTGGATTCGGACGATCCGCTGGAATCGGGGCTGGAGATCTTCGCCCAGCCGCCCGGCAAGCGGACGCAGGCCCTGACGCTGCTCTCGGGCGGCGAGAAGGCGCTGACCGCCATGGCGCTGATCTTCGCCGTGTTTCTGACCAATCCCTCGCCCATCTGCGTGCTCGACGAGGTGGACGCGCCGCTCGACGACGCCAATGTGGACCGCTTCTGCCGGTTGATGGAGGAAATGGCCAGGGAGACCGATACCCGCTTCCTGATCATCACCCATCACCCGCTCACCATGGCGCGCATGAGCCGGCTGTTCGGCGTCACCATGGCGGAGCGCGGCATCAGCCAGCTGGTCTCAGTGGACCTGGATACGGCGGAGCGCTTGCGCGACGCGAGCTAGGGGCAGATTTCCCTTGGATTCCGAGGCGCCCCTGCGGCGCCTTGACTTCCTTGACAGGCCCAATTCCCAAACTAAAGTGCGCGCCAAGCTTGAGGATCAGCCGATCCTTCAGGGCTCTCCCGGAAATTGAGCAACGCCAATGGCCGGAGCCGAAAACGAGTCCGGACGCCCAGAAAGCGGCCGCGACACACGAACCATTCGGCAGCGGCTCGACGCTCTCGAGGGGAAGCTGGCGACGGTTGAAGACCGCCGCAAGCCGCCGCCCGGGGATCAAGAGGCCCGCGGCAGGGCAATGGGCCAGGCTCTCAGGCTGGCGACCGAGCTGGTTGCCGGGGTAGCGGTTGGGGGGTTCATCGGCTGGGCACTCGACCGGCTGTTCGGCACAGCCCCGTTCCTGATGGTGGTCTTCCTGTTTTTGGGCGGGGCCGCCGGGATCATGAACGTGGTGCGGACGGCCAAATCCATGCAGGGCGAACCGTTACCGGGGGAGCATCTGCGCAACGCGGCTGACGATGATGATGACTAGGGGCATTTCGACGTGATTGGGATTGGGCCAGCATACGCGGCAGAGGACGCCGGACACGGCGGTGGTCACGGGGGTGGCGGCACCGGCCTGCCCGACCCCATGCACCAGTTCGAGATCAAGCGTCTGATCGATCTCGACGTGTTCGGATTCGACGCCTCGTTCACCAATTCCGGCCTGTTCATGGTGATCGCGGCGGCGCTCATTACCCTTTTCACGGTGTTCGCCATGCGCCGCGGCGCGCTGGTCCCCGGGCGCCTACAGTCCGTGGCCGAGATGTCCTACGAATTCGTGGCCAGCATGGTGCGCGACAATGTCGGCACCGATGGGATGAAGTATTTCCCCTTCATCTTCACGCTGTTCATGTTCGTGCTGGCGCTGAACATGCTCGGCATGGTGCCCTACTCGTTCACCGTGACGAGCCACATCATCGTCACCTTCGCGCTGGCCGCCTTCATCTTTATCGCCGTGACGATCATCGGCTTCTGGAAGCACGGCATCAAGTTCCTGAAATTCTTCGTGCCGTCCGGCGTGCCGTTCGTCATGCTGCCGCTGCTGGTGGTGATCGAGGTGATCTCCTATCTCACGCGCCCCCTCAGCCTGTCGGTGCGGTTGTTCGCCAACATGATGGCCGGCCACACCATGCTGAAAGTGTTCGGCTCGTTCGTCGTGGCGCTCGGCCTGCTCGGCGGTTGGGCGGCGCTCGCCTTCATGGTGGCGTTCACCGGGCTGGAACTGCTGGTGGCATTCCTCCAGGCCTATGTGTTCGCCATTCTCACATGCATCTATCTCAACGATGCGCTCCACATGCATCACTGAGCTTAACCGCCTCATCGTCTTCGATTTTAGTCTCACGGGAGAAAACCAATGGAAGCAGACGCAGCAAAATTGATCGGCGCAGGACTTGCCTCGATCGCACTCGTCGGTGCCGGCATCGGCATCGGCACGATCTTCGGCAATTATCTGCAAGGGGCGCTTCGCAACCCCTCGGCCGCACCGTCGCAGTTCGCCAACCTGCTGTTGGGCTTTGCCCTCGCAGAGGCGACCGGCCTGTTCGGCCTCGTGGTGGCGCTCATCATCCTGTTCGTGTTCTAGGCTGAGCCGCCCACGCTCTGCACAAAGGACGCGACCATGCCGCAACTCAATCCGCTCGACTGGGCGCCACAGCTAATCTGGCTGATCGTCACCTTCGGCGTTCTCTATCTGCTGATGGTGTGGATCGCGCTGCCGCGCATCGGCGCCGTGATCGAGACGCGCGCCGCCCATATCGCGGCCGATCTCGCCGCCGCCGACAAGCTCCGGCGCGAGACCGAGGAGGCGATCGCCGCCTATGAGCAGGCGCTGGCCGAGGCCAAGCAGAAGGCCCACGCCATCGTCGAGGAAGGCCGCGTCAAGCTGAAGGCGGAAACCGACGCCGAGCGGGCGAAGCTCGACAAGAAGCTTGCCGCCAAGAGCGAGGAAGCCGAAGCGCGCATCGAGAAGGCCAAACTCTCGGCCATGAAAGAGGTGAACGCGGTCGCGGCGGATGTCGCCGCGGACATCGTGCACAAGCTGATCGGCACGGCGCCCGCCAAGGGCGATATCGAGAAGGCCGTGGCTGCGGCGCGGAAGGCTTGAACGACATGGGTTTCCTTTCCACACCGGAATTCTGGGTCGCCGTCTCGTTCTTTTTGTTCGTCGGCGGCGTGCTTTATCTCGGCGCGCACAAGAAGATCGCCGCCGCGCTCGACGCCCGCGCCGAGGCTATCGCCAAGGAGATCGACGAGGCGAAGCATTTGCGCGACGAGGCGGACAAGGTGCTCGCCGACTATCGCCGCAGGCAAGGCAACGCCGCCAAAGAGGCGCAAGACATTGTCGATCTCGCCTCGAGGGAGGCCAAGGCTCTCGCCGCTGAGACGTCCCGCTCCATGACGGAGCATTTCGAGCGCCGTATGAAGCTCGCCGAGGACAAGATCGGCCGCGCCGAGGCAGATGCCTTGCGCGAGGTGCGCGCCGCCGCCGCGGACGCCGCCGTCACCGCAGCGCAAATGGTCATCGCCGACAGGCTGACACCAGAGACGGCCGATAAGTTCGTCAAGCAGGGCATCGATGCCCTGAAGACCAAGCTGAACTAAACAGCCGCTCTGCGATTGACGGCGAAAGCTCTGCCCACGGGTTGAGGCACAGCCTCTCTCGCAAGCCTCGATTTTGGGAAATCCGTAAGATCGATGGGCTAAGGTCGGGGCATGGTGCATCTCGTCGAACCCCGGCACCCGGTCTCGCTGGCCGAGTACGAGAGCGTCGTGCCGCTGAGCGCCACTGTCCGGAATCTCCGCCAGGAGGCGGAAAGCAGGCTGCCTGGGCTCAAGGGCCACCGGGTCTTCATGGTGAACAGCACGAGCCATGGCGGCGGGGTGGCGGAGCTTCTGCCGCCCCTGCTCGGGTTGATGCGCGAGCTCGGCGTCGACGCAAATTGGCTCGTGATGGAGACGCACGATCCCGCCTTTTTCCGCCTCACCAAACGCTTGCACAACCTCATCCACGGTATGGGGGACCCGAACCTTGGCCGTGCGGAGCACGACCTTTACGAGCGGGTGAGCGCCGAGAACGCGAAGAAGATCGAGAAATTCCTTTCGCCCGGAGACGTGCTCGTGGTTCACGACCCGCAGCCGATGGGCGCGGGCGCCCAACTCCGGGAGAGGCTGGATATCGCGGCGATCTGGCGTTGCCATATCGGCCTCGACCGCGAGACGCCGGAGACCCGCGCCGCCTGGGGTTTTCTCGACGGTTACGCGGAGGCCTACGACCACGCGGTGTTCACGGCCCCCGAATATATCCCAACCTGCCTAGCGGGGCGGGCATCGATCATCCACCCGGCGATCGATCCGCTCAGCTACAAGAACCGCAACCTGCCCGTCCACGAACTGGTCGGCACTCTCGCCAATGCCGCGCTGATCAAGCCGTGGGGGCCGGTCATGACCCCGCCGTTCGCGGAGCCGGCCGAGCGGCTTCAGCCTGACGGCAGCTGGGCGCCAGCCACGGAGCCCGAGGATTTCGGCCTCCTGTTTCGGCCCATCGTGACGCAAGTCTCACGTTGGGATCGGCTCAAGGGCTTCGTCCCGCTGATGGCGGGCTTCGTTGCGCTCAAGCAGGGGCTGGAGGCGCGCACCGATCTCGGCGAGCAACACCGGCAGATGCTGCAACTCGTCCGGCTCGTGCTTGCGGGTCCCGACCCGGCGTCGATTGACGACGATCCGGAGGGGAAGGAGGTTCTGGCGGAACTCTGCGCGGCCTATGGAGCTTTGCCGCCGCAGATCCAGAGCGACATCGCCATCGTCTCCTTGCCGATGGCCTCGACGATGAACAACGCGCTGATCGTCAATGCTCTTCAGCGGTGCTCCGACGTCGTAGTCCAGAACTCGCTCGAGGAGGGGTTCGGTCTCACGGTGACGGAGCCCATGTGGAAGCGCGCGGCCCTGATGGGATCGTGCGCCGTGGGGATCAGGCAGCAGATCCGCCCCGGATTGGATGGCCTCTTGGTCAAGAACCCGGAAGACGCGAGCGAGATCGCGGAAACGCTCGATACGCTCTTAAGGGACCGATCGAAGCGAGATGCGCTCGGCAGAAGCGCGCAACAGCGGGTTTACGACCAATTTCTGGTGTTTACGCAGGTGCAGCATTGGCTCGAATTGCTCACCAACACGATCTCGGCCCGCTGGCCGGCCGGATGATCGCGCCGATCTTCGCAGGGCGCGCTTACCGGCTTATTTTACGACGGCGATAATCGGCCCGTAGCCGCCATGGGCCGGCGGGTCGTTGCGGCCGAGCTCGGGCGCGTAGAGGCCGGGTGCCCTGCCGCCGTCGAGGAACAGCGCGTTGTCGCAGTGAAGCGCGTCGCGGAAGAACCGGGCGAAGTCGTAGAAGCTCACTTGGCCTCTGGTGATGACGAAATGAACCTCGGTGGGGCTCGAGATGCCGACACCGTCGCGGGGCTTCCGATCCTTCGAATTGACGATGAAGGCCGGATGGATGGCGCCGTCGACCACGAGCATCGGCCCTGACTGGGTGGCGAATGCCGCTTTCGGCTTGCGGGTAAGGAACCGTTCGGTGACCAGAATGCCGGCCTTGCCGCCGCCGAGATAGAACACGCCGTTCGGCTTCTTGTAGAAATTGGGGATCTGGCTCGGCCTGCCTGTGACGGTCGCCGTGTTGGCCTTCGTCAGTTCTCGCCCGTTCTCGATATGGAGCCCCACGGGGCTGAGGTCTTCCTCGTACATGCCGCCGTTCATGGCGAATGTGAGCGACTTGCCCTCGGCTTCGAGATCCGCGGCAAGCGCGCCAAAAGTTCCGAACGGGCGTCCGTCCTCGCCCCGCCAGACGATGCGGAGGTCCTCCTTGGCGGGGTCGAAGCTGCATACGATGTAAGACGCGCCGCGGAAGGTCTCGTTGCGGCAGGGCTCGGCGAACGCCACGCCGGGCGTGCCGGCAAGCAGGACAATGGCCAAGCCGAGTTGGAGGAGGCGCGCAGACATCACCGACCGTTCAGCGGGCTGTGGCAAGGGGGTCGCGTCCCCTGCCCTATTTGGCGAAGGCTACGAAGATCTTGTAGTCCTCAAGGCGCGTGCCGACCTGGACGGGGAAGGAAATTTCCCGCACCATGGAGAAATAGCCGACCGGGTTGCCTTGCGGCACGGTGGCCGTGATCGACATCTTGTCGGTGGCCAGCGTCCTCTTGTCCGCGCCCGCAGCCCGGATGCTGACCGGCATGGTCACGGTACCCGCTTTGCCCTTGGGGCCAAGCAGCACGCGACCGGCGAAGCCATATTTCACGACCACCTGGCCCGAATAGAACTGGCATTCGCGGGAGAGTTTGGTGATCTCACCGCGATGGATCACCGAGAGGGCGTCGCCATCGTGGCCCGACTGGTAGACGGTGAGCAGGCGCTCGTTAGGCCACGCCACGATTTGGGGGCAATTTGGGCTTTTGCCGCTGGCCGGATCGGCGGTAGAGGCATTGGCCATCTCAGGCAGCCGATCCTCGTTGCCCAAGGACGCGGAGGTTGCATCCCCGCTGCCGCCGCCCGAGGCGCAGCCCGCGACGAGGATCGCGGTCACGAACAGACCCGCAAGCGCGCGAGCCCCGAGCCATGGAAGATCGTGAATACGCCTCACCTCACCCCGTCCTCGGCTTGACATGCCAGGCATCCCCGCCTGATATGCCCGGGCTCGACCCAAAAATGCTTGAAATGTCGCGAGCTTCCGGGCCTTTGAGGCGCCAAACTATCCGCCCTCGGTAGGCCCGACAAGGCCAGACTTGAGCCCGTTCCGGCCCGGAAGGAGCCGTTTCCAGAGAGCCGATGACCGGCATCGATAACGCCAATGGGCGGCATTGCGACCGTCCTCCTCTGACCATCTATCTCGCCTCTCCGCGCGGATTCTGCGCGGGCGTCGACCGGGCGATCCAGATCGTCGAGCTCGCGCTCGAAAAATACGGCGCCCCGGTCTATGTCCGCCACGCCATCGTCCACAATCGCTACGTGGTGGAGACCCTGAAGGCGAAGGGCGCCATTTTCGTCGAAGAGTTGGACGAAATCCCGGAGACCGACGCGCCCATCGTGTTTTCCGCCCATGGGGTGCCGAAGGCCGTGCCGGAAGCCGCGCGCCACCGGCGCATGTTCGTCCTCGACGCCACTTGCCCCCTCGTCTCCAAGGTGCATATCGAGGCAGAGCGGCTGTTTGAAGGCGGCCGCGAGATCCTGCTGATCGGCCATGCGGGCCATCCCGAGGTGATCGGCACCACGGGCCAGCTCCCGCCCGGCGCCGTGCACCTGATCGAGACGATCGACGACGCCTTGAGCTTCGCGCCCAAGGACCCAGACAAGCTTGCGGTGATCACCCAGACCACGCTCTCGGTGGACGACACACGGGAAATCATGAGCGTGCTGCAGGCCCGCTTCCCGCAGGTCGCGGTCCCGCGCAAAGACGATATCTGCTACGCCACGACGAACCGCCAAGACGCGGTCAAGCGAATCGCGCCAGAATGCGACCGCATGATCGTCGTCGGCTCGCCCAATAGCTCCAACTCGCTCCGCCTCGTCGAGGTGGCCGAGCGAGCCGGTTGCCCCGACGCCATGCTCCTGGAACGCGCGGCTGAGATCAACTGGGCCATGTTCAACGGCATCCGCCGGCTTGGCGTCACGGCGGGCGCCTCGGCGCCGGAGGTGCTGGTGGACGACATCATCGACGCCTTCAGGATGCGGTTCGACGTCAAGGTCGAGATCGTGACCACCGCGGAGGAGAGCATCGCCTTCAAGCTCCCCCGCCCGCTCAGAGACGTGCCGGCGCTCTAGATGGCTGTCTATACCGACGTCTCTGACAAGGAACTCGAAGCCTTTATCGGAAGCTATGACATCGGCGCGCTGACCTCGTTCAAGGGCATCGCCGAAGGCGTCGAGAACTCCAACTATCTCGTCCATACCGTGGGCGGGCCCTACATTCTCACGCTCTACGAGAAGAGGGTTCGGCCAAAGGACCTCCCCTATTTCCTGGGGCTGATGGAGCATCTCGCCGCGCGCGGCATCTCCTGCCCGCTGCCGGTCCGCGACCGCGCGGGGCATAGTCTGAAAGAGCTCGCCGGCAGGCCCGCCGCGCTGATCAGCTTCCTCGAAGGATTGTGGGTGCGGCGGCCGGCGATCGAGCATTGCGCCGGGCTTGGCCGGGCGCTGGCGCAATTCCACCTTGCCGGCCGGGATTTCGCCATGAGCCGAGAGAACGATCTATCGCTGTCCGGATGGCAGGCCCTCTATGACGACGTCAGCGCATCCGCCGACAGCGTCATTCCGGGGCTGAGAGAGGAGATCGAGCAGGAACTCGCGCATCTCGAGACGCATTGGACGGCGGACTTGCCGACAGGCGTGATCCACGCCGACCTGTTTCCCGACAATGTGTTCTTTCTCAACGACAAGCTCTCCGGGCTCATCGACTTCTACTTTGCCTGCAACGACATGCTCGCCTACGACGTCGCCGTTTGCCTCAACGCCTGGTGCTTCGAGCCGGACGCGAGCTTCAATGTCACCAAGGCGCGCGCCATGTTGCAGGCCTACGAGCAAGAGCGCCCACTGACCGAGGCGGAGCTTGCCGACCTGCCCCTGCTGGCTCGCGGCGCGGCGCTACGCTTTCTGCTGACCCGCACCTATGACTGGCTGAACACCGACGCAGGCGCCCTGGTGAAGACCAAGGACCCGAACGAATATCTGCGCAAGCTCCGGTTCCACCAGCGTGTCAGTTCCTATCGCGACTACGGGCTCGGCGAGCACTGAGCATGGCAGAGCTTCCCAAGGTGGTCATCCATACCGACGGCGCCTGCTCCGGCAATCCGGGGCCCGGCGGCTGGGGCGCGATTCTGGACTCAGGCCCCCACCGCAAGGAGATCCAAGGTGGCGCGCCCATGACCACCAACAACCGCATGGAGCTGACCGCGGCCATCGAGGCGCTCGAGGCACTGAAAGGTCCGTCCGACGTCGATCTCTATACCGACTCCAGCTATCTGCGCAGCGGCATCACCAGCTGGATCAAAAGCTGGAAGAAAAACGGCTGGCGCACCGCCGACAAGAAACCGGTGAAGAATGTGGAGCTATGGCAGCGCCTGGAGGCGGCGGCGATGCGCCACGTCGTGCGCTGGCATTGGGTCAAGGGCCATGTGGGCCATGACGACAACGAGCGCGCCGACGAGCTTGCCCGCGAGGGCCTGGCGCCCTTCCTAGGCGGGCGGCGCTAAGGGGGCCTGAGCCAAATTCTCCTTGTCATTGCCCGGCTCGACCAGGCAATCCAGTAACCCCTGTGGAGAGTGACCACGACCACCGGCGATTACTGGATTCTCGCCTTCACGGGAATGACAGCGGCTCCTAGATATCCTTGAGGAGCGCTTCGGCGGTGCTCACTTCGGCGACACCGGGCGAGTCCTCGGTATTGAGCACTTTCACCACACCATCCTCGACGAACATGGCGTAGCGCTTGGAGCGGGTGCCGAGCCCGATACCGCTGCCGTCGAAGTCCATGCCGATCTTCTTGGTGAACTCGGCATTGCCATCCGACAGGAACAAGACCTTGTCCTTGCCGCCGGAGACCTGAGACCAAGCGCCGAGCACGAAGGGATCGTTGACGGCGACGCAGGCGATCCTGTCGATGCCGAGCTCCTTGAACTTGTCGGCGCTCTCGATGAAGCCCGGCAGATGTGTCAGATGGCAGGTGGGCGTGAAGGCGCCGGGCACGGCGAACAGCACGACCTTCTTGCCGCCGAAGACCTGATCGGTCGTCAGCGCATCGATCCCTTCCTGGCCCATGACCCTGAAGGTGGCCTCGGGCAGTTTGTCTCCTTTGGCGATGGTCATGCGCGGCTGTCTCCTTAATCGAACGTGTTTCGCCCGGCACCATAGCGGCTTGGCCGCACCGGGCCAAGGCGGGAGGGACCGGCTACTCGGCCGTCCAGATGGTTTCGGTCGAGCCGTCGTTCGAAACAAGCGTGAAGGTCAGCAATTTCCCTTTGATGGCGGTGGCTTCGTCGGCCGACAGAAAGGCAATGACAAAGCGCCGCTTGCCGCCGGCGAGCGGGCCGAGCGCCTTCGGCACTGGCACGAGGACCTCAGGGCTGCTCACGAACAAATCGGTCCCCGACGCACCTTCAGGAAACAGCGCCTCGACCTCAAGCCCGGGCGCCGGGCCGTCCAGATTAGCGGTGATGCTGGCAATCCGGGGCAGCGTGTCCCCCTCCTCAGGCTTCGGCACGCGGGCCAGTGCGGTATCGATGAGCAGCGCATCGCCCTTGCCGAGATCGGGCGGAAGGGTTGCGCCAAGCGCCGCCTCGTTCGGAATGCAAAGGTCCTTGCAGAGCCCGTATTCGAAGGTCAGCGCCAGCTCGACCGGCTCGCCCTCCCGCTCGGGCGTGATCTTGACCGGAAAGACGACCTCGTCGTCATAGCCGATTGCCGTTCCGCTGGCGTCGGCGAAGCGATGGGGCGCGGGGTACAGCACCTCGGCGCTTTTCAGATTCTTCGAGCCGGACCAATCGAACGTGGGCGGCACGCCGGAGTCACCGGGATTGCGCCAATAGGTCTTCCAGCCAGGCCCCATGCGAAGCTGGACGCCGGCGTAAAGCGCCGGGCTTCCATCGTGTGTGATCGTGCCGCTGACCAACCTCGCCTTTGAGTTGGTTTGGTCCAACCATGGCGACTGGCCCGTGGAGGCCGCAAGCGCGACGTCAAAGGACGCGATGCCCAGCAAGGCGCCAAATGCCAAACCGGCAGGCAGCAACGCGGCGCGGCGTGCGAAGAAACTCGTCCCGATCATGACATCCAATTCATGTAGTGACTAAACAAGGGACGGCAAATCTAGCCCCGCCAACCAGCCGGCGCGACCTCAAGCAGAGGCGGCACACGTCACTCTTTTGTGAGCCCAACGCGGCGAGACTAGCGCGGTCTGCCTTAATTCACCGTTGCCTCTTTTCTGCGGTGGAACTGCTGTAGCATGGATGGATGGCAAGCAGATCCCACCCCGACGAGGAAGGCTATCTCGATGGCCAGCTCCTTATCGCCATGCCGGCGATGGGCGATCCGCGCTTCTCCCGCTCGGTGATCTATCTCTGCGCGCACTCGTCCGAGGGCGCCATGGGCATCATCATCAATCAGCGGGCGCCCAATATTAGCTTCACCGAACTTTTGGAGCAGCTCAACATCGTGCCGCCGGAAGACCGCATCGCATTGCCCATGGGCTTGAGCGCGATGGCCGTGCATCTCGGCGGACCGGTGGAGACCGGACGCGGCTTCGTGCTGCACAGCGCCGACTACTTCAAGGCCGAGAGCACGCTCCCCATTGACGAGAGCGTCTGTCTGACCGCGACCATCGACATCTTGCGGGACATCGCCAAGGGCAGCGGTCCCGACAAGGCGCTGCTGGCACTCGGCTATGCGGGATGGGGGCCGGGTCAGCTCGAGGAAGAGATTCAGTCCAATGGCTGGCTCAACTGTCCGGCCGATCCGTTGTTGATCTTCGATCCCGAGGTCGGCCGGAAGTACACGCGCGCGCTCGGCAGCCTGGGTGTCGACCCCATTCGCCTCGTCAACGACTCAGGTCACGCCTGACGGAGCGGAGCGGTGCTTGGCCCCGGCAGCGCCGTGAGCGCGGGCTGGCTCGGTGCGTCAACCTCAAGACCGGACGGCGATTGCGGCTCGGCTGGCGCGCTGGCCCGCTCCCGCTGCTTGCGCTTGCGATGGCTGGCAAGCGCGGCGAGGAGAGCGGCGACGTCCCTGGCCGCCATCGGCTCACCATAGTAGAAGCCTTGACCAAACTCGCAGCCGATCGAGCGCAGATAGCTGGCATCGGCCTGGGTCTCCACGCCTTCGGCCACCACTTCCTTGCCGAGCTCATGGGCGAGCGCGATGACCGAGCGGAGGATGAGCGGCGTCTGGCCGTTGAGACTTGAGTCGCGGACCAGCGAGCGATCCACCTTGATGACGTCGAACGGAAAGCGGTGCAGATAGCTCAGCGAGCTGTAGCCGGTGCCGAAATCGTCGAGCGCGAGGCTGGCGCCGAACGTCTTGAGCCAGGTGAGGATCTCGACGGCGCGCTCGGGATTCTCCATGACCAGCGACTCGGTGATCTCCAGCTTGAGCGTCCCCTTCGGCACCGACTCGCGAGCGAGCAGCAACCTGATCTCCTGCACCATGTCTTGGCGGAAGAGCTGCCGGCTTGAAACGTTGACGCTGACAAACAGCGGATCGCGGTCGCGCGGCAGCACTTTGTGCCAGCTTGCCGCCTCCTCCAGCGCCTGGCCCAGCACATAGCTGCCCAGATCGACGATCAGCCCGGACTCCTCGGCAAGCGGGATGAAGTCCTCCGGCGCGAGCCGCCCGCGGGTTGGATGATCCCAGCGCAATAGCGCCTCGAAGCCGGCCAGCTGGTTCGACGCCAAGCGGGTAATGGGTTGATAGAGCACGGCAATCTGCTGCCGCTCCAACGCCACCCTGAGTTCGCTTTCGAGCGGCAAGCGGCTCTCGTCCTCGCTCCGCATAGACGGGTTGAAGATCTCGATGCGGTCGGCGCCGCCACGCTTGGCCCGGAGCATGGCGATCTCGCCGTCGCGCAGCATGTCCTGCGCGGTCGCCTGCGTCCCGTCATAGACGACGATGCCGATGGACGCGGTGAGGATGATCTCCTTGGCGCTGATCTTCATCGGCGTCCGGAGCGCCCGCCTCACCCGCTCGGCGAGGGTCGCCACGTGGTGGGGGTCGCTGTCGGAAATCAAGAGGATGGCGAACTGGTCGCCGCCGAGACGGGCGAGAGTATCTTGTGGATTGAGATGCCGCCCCAGCCGGCGGCCAAGCGTCAACAGCATGCTGTCGCCGATGACGAGGCCGAAGCTCTTGTTGACGTTCTTGAAGCGGTCGATGTCGATGAAGATAACCGTGGGCCGGTGCGACTGGCCCTCGGCGGCGCGGGTGATCGAGCCTTGCAGCCGGTCGGTGAACAGCTCGCGGTTGGGCAGCCCCGTCAGGCTGTCATGCACCGCGTCATGGATCAGCCGCTCATGGGAGCGCTTGAGGTTGGTCACGTCGCGCATCAGGCCGACGCAGCGCAGGAGCCTCACGTTCTCGTTTGGCGCGGCGTGCGCCCGGAGGTCGTACCAGAGATAGGTGCCGTCATGGCGCCGCAAGCGGAAGTCGAGCTGAAGGTCTCCGCCTTGCTTCTCCTGCAACGACCAGAGCATGAGCCGGAAGCGCTCGCGGTCGGAGGCATGCACGTGCTGGAGGAACTCCTCGACCGTCACGTTGAGGCTGCCGGGATCGAGGCCCAGCTCCATCTCGACGTCGCTCCCCACGGTGACGAGGTCGCGACCCGCATGCCATTGGAAGACGTAAGTGCCCGAGCCGTCAACGGCGAGCGACTTCATCTGCACCAGGCTCGGCGGACCGAGACTGACGGCGCCGCCGCCGGAACGGAAAGCAAACTGCGTGACGGTGAACCCAAGCAGCACGATGATGAGCACGAGGCCGGCGACGAGCCCAGAGACGACGACCTCGCCCGAGAGCTTGCCGAGCACGATCATCGATGCGCCCAGCAACCAGACGACCAACAGCATCCAGCTCGGGATCAACGACATGGCGCGATCCTGGCCGCGCAAAGCGAAGTAACCGATGAGGCCGGTGCCGACGCCGGCGATGAGAATGGTGGAGGCGCGCGCGAGCCCCGAGGCGGTTTGCGGGTCGATGATGGCGACAACGATCAGGCCGAACTGGGCGGCGATCCAACCCCAGAACAGAGTTTTGATCCACACGTGCCAAAGACCGATGCGCAGGAAGGTGTAGAGGAACAGCACGAGGGCCGCGGCGAGCCCGGCTTCGGCAGCGGCACGATAGAGCGCGGTGCGGTCGGGGCCCACGGGGAACAGCTTGTTCCAGAATCCAAAGTCGACGCAGAAATAGATGAGCGCGGCCCAGGCGACGAGCGCGGTGGCGGGGAAGATCGCCCGATGGTTGGCGGCGAAGATCGCCGTGAGGAAGATGGCGAGAAGTCCGGTGATGCCGAGCAGCACGCCGTTGAACAGCATGCGATCCTGCTGCTTCGCCTGATAGGAATTGGGATCCCATAACGAGAGCCGCGGCACTTTCAGCGAGCTCAGTTCCGCGGCGAAGGTGACGGTCTGTCCCGGCTCAAGGTTCAGCCGGAACATGTCGGCGCGATCGCTTTTCAGCGGCTCGGGACGGAAGCCGAGCGATGGCGTGACTGCCGCAATACGGGGCGCGTCAAGCTCGGGACGAAACACGCCGGAATTGGCGAGCGTGTAGCGCGGCGCCACGAGCCAGCGCACGATGCGCTCATCGGTGGGATTCGACAGGGCGAAGACCAGCCAGCCCGGATTGGTGCCGGGGGTGGAGGCTTGGACCGCCATGCGGCCGATATAGCCGTCGGGTCCAGGCGCGGTTTCGATCTGCAGTCGGTCGCCGCGCCCCTCGTAAAGCTCGCCCTTGGCAGTGATGTCGATCCTGGGTTGATCGGGATCGACCGGGATGGCCTCGATGGCCCGGGCAACGCCCGGCGGCAACGCGGCAAAGGCGAGGAGGACGACGCAGACAAGCGCGCGGAGGCCGCCCGGGCATCTCTGCCAAGGACGGACCGCTTCAGCGCTTGCCGAGGCGTTCGTGTCCGCCATTCCTCCCCGTCCTCTCCCAGCGCTAGCTGCGCGGATCGGAGTCAAGCAGCGCATAGAGCAGATGATCCTGCCATACGCCGTTGATCCGCAAATAACGTCGCGCGAGACCCTCGTGCTCAAAACCAGTCTTCTCCAAGAGCCGGATCGAGGCCGTGTTGGTCGGCAGGCACGCCGCCTCCAGCCGGTGCAGCTCCAGTGTGTCGAACACAAACGGCATGACGGCACGGACAGCCGCCGTCATGTAGCCTCGCTGTGCGTGTTGGACGCCAATCCAGTAGCCGAGCGTGCAGGACTGGGTCACGCCACGGCGCACGTTACAGAGTGTGAGGCCGCCGACCAGCTCGCCGGTTGCCGCGGCATAGACAAACAGGGCATAGCCCACGTCCTCGCGCAGATCGCTGAGATAATGACGCACGCGCCGCCGAAAGGACGCGCGCGACAGCTCGTCCGTCGCCCACAGCGGTTCCCATGGCATCAGGAACTCGCGGCTTGACGCCCTAAGCTCGGCCCAAGCCGGATAGTCGGACATCTGCGGCGTCCGCAGCATGACGCGCTCGGACTCAATGACTGGCCCAAAATCGCTTGGAAAGGTAGCTCGCAGCAACGCCATCGACTAGCACCCTCTTCAGGCGGCCTTGCTCGCCGGAACAGTGAATTTTTCGACCACAGCCTCGAATCTTGCAACCTTAAGAATCGGTCCCACCGTGGCAAGGCTGAGTGGCGAGACAAGCAGTCGCTCCAGCATGGATTGCAGAGCGGCGGCCTCGACACTCTCGACTTTCTCGATCAGCTCCTCGGTCGGCAGCACCCGATCGTGGACCAGAATCTGCCGGGCAAGCTGTTCAGTGCGGGCGCCGGAGCTTTCGAGCCCGGTCAGGAGACCCATCTTGAGCTGCGCCTTCACCCGGGCGAGCTCATCGTCGTTGAAGCCCCCCTCCGCCGCGCGCTCGAGTTCCGCGCGGATCACGGCGAATAAATCGTCCGCCCGGTCGGGGGCGCCGGCGGCGTGGATCACGAACATGCCGCTGTCGGTGAGGCCGGTGGAAAACGCGTAAATGGAGTAACAGAGGCCGCGCCGTTCGCGCACTTCCTGGAAGAGCCGCGAAGACATGCCGCCGCCCAGCGCGCCGGCGAGGATCTGCGCCGTGAAGTAATCCGGATGACGGTAAGGGGGCGCCTCGAAAGCGAGCACGAGATGGGTCTGCTCAAAGGGCTTGTCCGAGCGCTTGACCCCGCCGGTGTAGATGGCGCCGTCGGGCCGCGGCGTCGCCTTTTCTGGCATGCTTGCGAGCCGCCGCTCCGCTTCGGCGACGAGCGCGTCATGATCGACGGCGCCGGCCGCCGCGAGCACCATGTTGGTGGTGTGGTAGTGGGCGCCGAGATAGGCGCCGAGATGACTGCGGCCGAAGCTGCTCACGCTCTGCACCGTCCCGAGGATCGGGCGGCCGACCGACTGGTCCGGGAAGGCGGCCTCGGAAATGAGGTCGTAAACGATGTCCTCCGGCGAATCGAAGGTGGCCGCAATCTCTTGGAGGATCACGTCGCGTTCGCGCGCCAGCTCGGCGCGGTCGAAAAGCGGGTCGAGGAGAATGTCGCTCAGAATGTCGAGCGCCAACGGCATATCTTTCCGCATCACCCGCGCGAAATAGGCGGTCGAGTCCACGCAGGTCGCGGCGTTGATGTCGCCGCCGACCGCCTCGATCTCCTCGGCGATATCGAGAGCACTGCGCCTTGTGGTGCCCTTGAAGGCCATATGCTCGAGAAAATGCGCGACGCCGTGCTCGGCGTGGCTCTCGCTGCGGCTGCCGGCTCCGATCCAAATGCCGAGCGACACGGTCTCGACCTCGGCCATGGCATGGCTGACGACGGTCAAGCCATTGGCCAGCTCTGAGCGCTGGACGCTCACGCCCCGGCCTCCGCTCGTGCGGGCGCGGCGCGGCCATGGCGGACGATGAACTCGGCAACGGCGGCCAAATCGTTGGGCAGGACCGTACAGCGCTCGTGCTGGCCGAGCCGGAGCCGCAAGCGCTCGGGCTGCTCGGGCACGCGCCCCGTCGCGCGCTCGACCGCGTCGGGGAACTTGGCCGGGTGCGCGGTCGAGAGCACGACCATCGGGGTCGCCCCGAGGTGCGTCTCTTGGCGCGAGGCGGCAATGCCGACGGCGGTGTGCGGATCGGTCAGCATACCCGTCTCTTCGAAAACCCCCCGAATGGTCATTTCCGTCTCATGCTCGCCGATCGAATGCGCGCCAAACAAATCGCGCAACTGACCGAGCTCCCCCTGGCTCAAGCGGAACGCGCCGGTCGTGCGCAATTCCTCCATCAATGCTCTCACGCGGGCGGCATCGCGGCCGGCAAGCTCGAACAGAAGCCGCTCGAAATTGCTCGCAAGCTGGATGTCCATGCTCGGGCTTGAGGTGGCGACAACGCCTTGCGGCTCAAAGACTCCCGAGCCGAATGCGCGTGGTAAACTGTCGTTGAGGTTCGTGGCAATAACGAGGCGCGAGACCGGCAGGCCCATGGCCCGGGCGGCGTAACCTGCGAAAATATCACCAAAATTTCCGGTGGGCACGGTAAACGCCACCGGCCGATGGGGGGCGCCGAGGCTCACCGCAGCGGTGAAATAATACGCGATCTGAGCGAGTATTCGCGCGAAATTTATCGAATTCACGCCGGTCAATGCGAGCCTGCCGCACAAGGCCCGATCCGCGAACAGCGCCTTCACGATCGCCTGGCAGTCGTCGAAGGTCCCCTCCACGGCGATGTTGTGGACGTTGGCCTCCGTGGCGGTGGTCATCTGCCGCCGCTGGACGTCGCTGATGCGGCCCTTGGGGTGAAGGATGAACACGTCGACGGCATCGAGCCCGCGAAAGGCCTCGATGGCCGCGGCACCCGTATCGCCGGAGGTGGCGCCGACCACGGTGGCGTGAGCCCCGTTGCGCAGCAGTGCCCGGTTCATGAACCGCGACACCACCTGCATGGCGAGGTCCTTGAAGGCCAGGGTCGGCCCGTGGAACAGCTCCAGCACAAAGACATTCGGGCCGAGCTGGCGGAGCGGCGCGATCGCCGGATGGTGGAAGCCGTCATAAGCCTCTTCAAGCACGGATTGGAGATCGTCGTGGGCCGGATCGCCCTCAAGATAGGGGCTCATGACCCGATAGGCGGCGTCGGCATAGTCGAGGCCGGCGAGCGCGGCGATCTCGCCCGCCTCAAGGCGCGGCCAGGCCTCGGGCATGAACAGCCCGCCATCGGGGGCGAGTGCCGCCAGAAGTGCGCCCTCGAAGGAGAGCGCCGGCGCCTCACCGCGCGTGGAGATGAACTTCAAGATCTGCCTCTCGCCGGAATTTGCGGCTTTTCGGGCTGACCCTAGCGACCAGAGGCCCCCCCCGCAACAAGGCCAAGGCGGGCTCGTTAAGACGGGCTCGTCAAGACCGGCCGTCCCGATAGGCCCCCCGGACATAGACGCCGTAGATCACCACCAGACACAGCGCGAGGCCAAACCAGGTGAGCGCATATTGCAGGTGGTTGTTGACGAGCCTGAGCCGGGTCTGGCCGCCTTGCGGCCAGCCGCCCGGCACCTCGCTCTCCCGGGCCTCCAGGAAGAACGGGGCCACCTGGACGGTGCCGCCGGGGAATATGGAGCGCGCCATGGCCGGCAGGTCGCGGCTGAACCACTGGTTGGCGCCGGAATCGTTGTCGGGGATGAAGACGCTCGGCTCCTCGGAGGTCCGCGCGAGCCCGGTGACGGTCACCACCTCCTCGATCTGGCCGAGCGCGCGGGTGGAGGGATCGCGCAAGGCATCCGGCACGAAGCCGCGGTCGACCAGCACCACGTCGCCGTCGACCGTTTCCAGCGGCGTGATGACGTGCCATCCGGCCTTGCCTTCGTCCGACAAGGCGTAGAGGTAGCGCTCCTTTGTGTGGTGGAAGCGCCCTTCGGCGCGTACGGGAATGTAGCTCAGCTTGCGGCCCTCTTGGGCGAGCGCAATCGCTTGTTCGAGGTCCATCGGCGCACGCTCGGTGCGCGTCTCGATGCGGGCGATCAGGGCTTCTTTCCATTCCAGGCGCTGGAGCTGCCACACGCCCAGGCCGATGAGAACCGCCAGGGCGACGAGTGTGGCGACGGTGAGCCTTAGGAGAGCGCTGGTCTGCATCGCGGGCCTCTAGTCCGAGGCGAGCTTAGCTTCTTCGGCCTTGTGCCTGAACTGGAGCGCGATCAGCACTCCTTTGAAGGACCGAAGCAGGAGCAGAGGTATGGCGATGGCGAGGCTGCCCCAGATCAGAGCGTGCAGCCAATAAGGCGGCCGATAGAAGACCTCCACCAGAAGCGCCGCGCCGACGATCAGGAACCCGGCGATCAGAATGACGAAGACCGCAGGTCCGTCGCCAGACTCGGCGAAGTCGTAGTCGAGACCGCAAACGTCGCAGCGTGGCGCGAGCGTGAGATATCCGGCGAACAGTCGGCCCCGATGACAAGACGGACAGCGTCCGGTCACGCCAGTCCAGATGGTGGCGCCCAGGGAATGCGCGTTCGGCCCAGTCTGTCGATCGCCCATGAGGTGCAAGTCCAAATGAAAAGGGGGCGGCCGCCTGACCGCCCCCATAAAGACGCCGTCGCCCGCCGTTAATGCGCGGGAAAGCCCGTGCCCGCTCCCCACACATAGACGCAGGTAAACAGGAACAGCCATACCACGTCGACAAAATGCCAATACCAGGCCGCAGCCTCGAAGCCGAAATGCTGCTTCGGCGTGAAGTGGCCTTGCATCGCCCGGAACAAGCACACAAGCAGGAAGATCGTGCCGACGATCACATGGAAGCCATGGAAGCCGGTGGCCATGAAGAAGGTCGAGCCATAGATGTGATTCGCGAACCCGAAGCCGGCATGCATGTACTCAAAGGCCTGCAGGCTGGTGAACATGAGGCCAAGCACGACCGTACAGGCGAGACCCCAGACGAGCCCCTTGCGGTCGTTGTGCAGCATCGCATGGTGCGCCCAGGTCGCGGTGGTGCCCGAGGTCAGCAGGATCAGCGTGTTGACGAAGGGCAGGCTCCACGGGTTGAAGGTGTGCCCGAAATAGCCCAGGCCCGACACGCCGGTCTCGTCGCTCGGAATCGGCGGCCACTGTCCGCCCAGCACCTCGGTGCGCGCATAGGTGACAATGTCGTCGGGGAACAGAGCCACATCGAAATAGGCCCAGAACCAGGCGACGAAGAACATTACCTCCGAGGCGATGAACAGGATCATGCCGTAGCGGAGATGGAGCTGCACGACGGGCGTCTCGTAGCCCCCATGCGCCTCCTTGATAACGTCGCGCCACCAGCCGAACATGGTGAGGACGATGAGCGCCAGACCCGGCAGGACATACCAGAGCTGTGGGTCGCCGGCCTTCTTCGACATGAAGTACATGAGCAGGCCGATCGCCAGCGTGAAGGCGCCGACCGCGCCGACAATGGGCCACGGGCTCGGATTGACGAGATGATAGTCGTGTTGCGGTTTAGCGTGGGCTTGGGCCATCTTTTCTTTCCCCTTCCTCCCCAGTATCTCTCATCGGCGCCTTGTCCGCGCCGCTTGGCTTACGATCCCGAGTTCTGCCCTGGTGCCGCGGCGACGCCCGATTGGTCATCGCTACGGTAGAACGTGTAGGACAGAGTAATCTCGGGAATGTTCTTGGCGCTCTGGTCGTCGACGATTTTGGGATCGACGAAAAAGGTCACCGGCATCTCGACGCTTTGGCCGGCGGCGAGCCTCTGCTGGGTAAAGCAGAAGCACTCGATCTTGGTAAAGTAACGGCCGGCGAGATCCGGCGCGACGTTGAAGCCGGCGGTGCCTGTTACGGGCTGATCCGTGTTGTTGGTCGCCCTGAAGAACGCAAGCGCGCTCTCGCCGATCCTGACTTCCATCACCCGCTGAACCGGCTCGAACGTCCACGGCAGCGCACGGTCGACATTGGCGTCAAAGCGGATGGTGATGGTGAGGTCGAGCACTTCATCGGGGACGGCCTCGGCTCTTTGCGGAAAGCCACCATAGCCGGTTGTCTGACAGAATATACGGTAGAGCGGTACGGCGGCGAAGGACAGGCCCACCATGGCGGCCACAAGCCCAGCCAGCGACAGGGCGAGGAGGCCCTTGCGGTCCCGCTTGTGGTTATGGGTGGTCTTGCCGCTCATGCCGCGCGCCGCCGATCAGAGGGGTCTGACGGCGACATTGCCGCCCAGCCTGACAATGGTGACGATGAAGAACAGCACGACGAGCGCCGCGAGGATCCCGGCGATAGCCAAAGATCTCCTGCGTTGACGGCGTTTGCGTTCGGTTTCCGCATCATCCATCACGACGTCCAGTTGAACGGCGATACGCCGCCGGTCGTGCCGAAGCCCTGCTCGACCAGAATCACGGCGAAGAGCAGGAAGAGATATAGCACCGAAAAGGCGAACAGATGCTTGGCCGCCCGGTCGGCCGCCTCCCCTTTCCGCGTGCGATAGCAGTCCCAGGCGAAGACGACGAACAAGGCGCCGAGGATCGAGGCGACGACGGTGTAGAGCATGCCGCCAAAACCCATGACAGAGGGCGCCATGCCGAGCGGCGCCAGGACGAGGCTGTAGATCAGGATCTGCCGCCTGGTCTCGTCGCCGCCATGGGTGACGGGGAGCATCGGCACGCCGGCGCGCGCATAGTCGCGCGCCCTGACCAGCGCAAGCGCCCAGAAGTGCGGCGGGGTCCAAACAAAGATGATGAGAAACATGACGAAGGATTCAAGGCTCACCGTGCCGGTGGCGGCGGCCCAGCCGATCATCGGCGGCATGGCGCCTGCCGCCCCGCCAATGACGATGTTCTGCGGCGTCGTCCGCTTCAGCCACATCGTGTAGACGAACAGATAGAAGGCGATGGTGAGCGCGAGCAATCCGGCAGCGACCCAGTTCGCCATCAGGCCGAGGCAGAGCACCGACCCCACGGCGAGCACGC
>Ga0307380_10001494_pt1 | contig 34261 bp, 33 predicted proteins | sample UN3MG_FD_202239 | JGI IMG/M metagenome (GOLD analysis project Ga0307380, IMG submission 202239) | Soil microbial communities from Risofladan, Vaasa, Finland - UN-3 | ecosystem: Environmental > Terrestrial > Soil > Coastal area > Acid sulfate soil | place: Finland: Risofladan, Vaasa | collected...
CGGCGCGATGGGGCCTTGGCGTGGCCATAATCCGCTGATAGTTCAGGATTTGCGGAATCGGGTTGGCATGCAGCGACCGTCGTCCGTGACAGCCGTTGGGCGTGCCGTTCCGCCGGCACACCCTTTGAGCGAGGATGCGGGAAGCACCGTCGCCCACACCATCAGTATATCACATTACGCACCGAAGTCAAGTGGAATTGAAAACTTTTTTTGCGGATGCGGGGCACAGGCCGCACATGGGAGAGTTGTGCACATCTGGATGCGGCTTGGGAGGCCGACCGCGGCGCGATAACGCGTCCCTAAGGCATTCCATAGCAATGAGTTGCAGGTTCGGGGGCGCGCGTCTTCTGGTTCGGCATGCGGGTTGCTCTGTAGGTTCACTGTCCTGGATGGAGGCGACAGGAGACAGGGATGAGGCTCGACGAGTTGGCAGGCCGGCTGGGGGCGCGGGTTCTGACGCCCGAGGTTGACCTTGCGCGCCCCGTCGAGGGCGTGTACGCGGGCGACAGGATGAGCGACCTGCTGAACCACGCTGGGGCGACGACGCTGGTGGTGACGAACCTCGCGACGCCGCAACTCATGCGCGCGGCAACGCTTATGGATGCCTCCGGGATTTGCCTCCTGAACGGCGTGGTGCCCGAGCCGGCGCTGCTGGCGGCCGCCTCGGCCGGCGGCACGGCAGTCGTGGTGTCGCCGTTCGGGATGTTCGAGACGTGTGGACGCCTCTATCAGTGCCTGAGCGGTGGGCGGCGGGCGACCCCGCAATGAGCAACATGGCCATGTACCGAATCGCTGGCGGTGACTTCGAGCGCGCGGGGGCCGCCTCGAGCGGCCTCAAGGACATGCTCAAGAAGGTCGGCGTGGAGCCGGCCGCTCTCCGCCGCGCCATGATCGCCGCTTACGAGGCCGAGACCAACGTCGTCATCCACGCCCACCGGGGCGAGATGCGGGTGACCCTCGGGGACGGGGTGCTCGACGTGGAGGTGGTGGACGAGGGCCCCGGCATTCCCGACATCGAGCTGGCGATGAAGGAGGGCTACTCGACGGCCCCTCCCCCGGCCCGCGAGCTGGGGTTCGGCGCGGGCATGGGGCTGCCCAACATCAAGCGGAACAGCGACCGCTTCCAGATCCACTCCACCGTGGGGCAAGGCACCCGGCTGCGGTTCACCATCTGCTTCGCGCCGCAGGCGGCGGCAGGCCGTCGCGAGGGCTCGCTGCGGGTGGTCGCGGGGCAGTGCACGGGGTGCCTTCGGTGCCTGTCGGTGTGCCCGACCGAGGCGTTGCGCATTCGCGGGGCGCGACTCGCGGCCCGCAAGGCCGAGCCGCAGGTGCTCGAGCACCTGTGCATCGAGTGCGGCGCGTGCATCGCCGCGTGCGCGGCGGGGGCACTGGCCCCCAGAGGCGTCGAGGAGGCCTTCGAGGGCCTCGCGGGCGCGCCTCTCGTGGTGCCGGCGGCGTTCCTGGTGCAGTTCGGCCCCCGCGTGTCGGCCGCGGCCGCCCTGGCGGCTCTGGCCAGGCTGGGCTTCGACACCGTGGCGGTGACGGCGGGCTGGGAGCAGGCGCTGCGCGACGCCGTGCTGGCGCTCGCCCGCGAGCAGGGGTGCCGCTGGCCGGTGCTCTCGCCCGCGTGCCCGGCCGTGGTGAGCCTCGTGGAGATGCGGTTTCCGTCGTTGATCGGCCACCTTGCCCTCTTTGTCTCGCCCGTGGAGGCCGCGTTGCGGAGCGCAGCGGGCCGGGGCGCTGCGGTTGTGGCGGGGTGTCCCGCGCAATGCAGCGTGCTCGGTGCCTCGCGCGAGCGGCCCCGCGCGCTGCTGGCGCCGCGTCGGCTGGCGCTGGCGGTCGCGCGGGCGGCCGCTGAAGGGGGCGAGGTGAGCCATCGCGGGCCGGGCCAGGCGCCCCCCGACCGCTCCGAGGTCGGGGGGCTCCTGCGCGTCACCGGCCTGCGCCGGGTGATGGCGGTGCTGGAGAAGGCCGAGAACGGGCTGCTCGCCGACGTGCCGGCGCTGGAGCTCTGGGCCTGCGACGAGGCCTGCTTCGGCTCGCCGCTGCTGGGCGAGGGGCCCGCCGTCGCGCGCTGGCGCTGGGAGCGATGCGGCGGCACGGCGGGCGTGACCAGCCGGGAGCGCGACGTCGCGGCGGGGGCCATCCCGCGCGAGAAGCCGTTCGCCGCGCGCAGGGGCCTGCGCCTCGACGACGACATGGCCCGGGCGATCGCGAAGCTGGCCGAGCTGGATCGCCTGGTGCGGGAGTTGCCTGGGCGGAATTGCGGGCTGTGTGGGGCGCCGAGCTGCCGCGCCCTGGCCGAGGACATCGTGTTGGGCCGCGCCGAGCGGTCGGCGTGCCTGCTGGGCGGTTGGCGGGACGGGGACGTGCCGCCGCCGCGCCGCGGCGAGGAGGTGCCAAGGTGAAGCTGAGCGAGCTCGTGGACCGGTTGCGCCTGACGAACCTCACGCCCGAGATTTCCCTCGAGGGGCGCGAGGTGGTCGGGGGCCACGTGTCGGACCTCTTGAGCGACGTGCTGGCAAACGCGCCGCGTCAGGGCGTGCTGGTGACGATCCAGGTGCACCTGAACGTGCTGGCCGTGGCCGTGCACGCCGGGCTGTCGGCGGTGGTCTTCGCGGCGGGCCGGGTGCCCGAGGCGCCGATGCGGGCGCGGGCCGTGGAGGAGCAGATGCCGCTGCTGGCCTCCTCGGCCTCGGCATTCGACGTCGTGGGCCAGCTCTACGCCCTGGGGATCAGGGGACGCTCCGCGTGAGCCGATGGGCAGCGGACCTGCACGTGCACACGGCTCTGTCGCCGTGTGCCGAGGCTGAGATGACGCCGCCGGCCATCGTGGCGGCGGCGCGCGAGAAGGGGCTGGCGATGATCGCCATCTGCGACCACAACAGCGCGGGCAACGTCGCCGCCGTGCAGGCGGCCGCGGGCCGGGGCCTGGCGGTGATCGCCGGCATCGAGATCACCACGGCCGAGGAGGTGCACGTGCTCGGCCTGTTCCCAGGGGCCTGGGCGGCCCGCGCGGCGGGCGAGGCGGTGCGGGCCACGCTGCCCGACGCCACGGCTGCCGCCGCGGCGCGCTTCGGCCCGGCCCGGGTGCTGGACGCCGCGGGCCGCCTCGTCGGCCACGACGGCAAGCTGCTGTCGGGCGCATCCGCCCTGGACCTCAACGCGGCGATCGCGCTGATCCATCAGCGGAACGGCCTGGCCATCGCCGCCCACGTGGACCGCCCGGCGTTCAGCGTGCTCGGGCAGTTGGGCGGGATTCCCAGGGAGGCGCGGTTCGACGGCATCGAGGTTTCCGCCGCTGGGGTGGCCGCGGGCCGGGGCGCCCGGCTCGCCGGCCTCGGGCTGCCCCTGGTGTGCGGCTCGGACGGCCATTCGCTCGGCGAGGTCGGTGCGGGCCGCACCCTCCTCGACGCGCGCGAGCCGTCCTTCGGCGAGCTGTCCCTGGCCCTCCGCGGCCTGGGCGGCAGAGGGTGCGTTTGTGCGTGACCTGTCGCTGCACATCCTGGACCTGATCGAGAACTCCATCCGGGTGGACGCGACCATTGTCGCCGTGACGGTGGTCGAGGACCCGGCGAGCGATACGCTGCGGATCGTGGTGGAGGACAACGGGCCCGGGCTGAGCGTGCCGCCCGAGACGGCGCTCGACCCCTTCTACACGACGAAGCGGGGGAAGCGGACGGGGCTGGGCCTCAGCCTCATCCACGGCGCGGCGCAGCGGGCCGGCGGCGGCGTGGAGCTGAGCCGCTCGCCCCTCGGCGGGCTCGCCGTCGCGGCCACGATGCGCCTCACCCACGTGGACCGCAGCCCCCTGGGCGACCTGGCCGCGACCTTCTCGTCGGTCGTGTGCACGAACCCCGAGGTGGACCTCTGGTGCCGCTTCATCCGCCGCCGCGCGGCCCAGGACGGCGACTGCGAGTGCGTGGTGCGGTCGTCGGACGTGGAGAAGGAGCTGCCGGCCCGCGAGCGCTGCGGGCTGGCCGTGGCCCGGCGCCTCGCCGAGAAGGTGCGGGAGGGACTGGCCACCGTGGAGATTGCGGTGTAGAGCATGACGCGTGATGCGTGACGCGTGACAAGAAAGGAGAGCAGGGAATGTCGGACGCAAAGGCGAGCAGTGCCGTGGAGGACCGGGTGACGGAGCAGGTGCTCTACGACCAGCTCGACGAGGTGCTCGACCGGCACCGCGAGACCCGCGGGGCGCTGATCCCCGTGCTCCAGTCGGCTCAGGACCTCTTCGGCTACCTGCCGGAGCCGGCGCTCAAGCGCATCAGCCTGCGCATGGGCAAGTCGTTCAGCGAGGTCGCGGGCGTCGTGGGCTTCTACTCGTTCTTCTCCACGGCCCCGCGCGGCCGCCACCTGGTCCGCGTGTGCATGGGCACCGCCTGCTACGTGCGCGGCGCGAAGCAGGTCCTCGAGGCCATCAAGGACAACCTGCGGATCGACGTGGGCGAGACGACCCCCGACCGCGCGTTCTCGCTGGGCGTGGCCCGGTGCTTCGGCGCCTGCGGCCTGGCCCCGGCCATGATGGTTGACAACGAGGTGCACCAGCGGGTGAAGGCGAACAAGGTCAAAGACATCCTCGACCAGGTGCGGCTCCACGATGCCACGTCGAGGCCCGTCCCGAGCACTGCCGAAGGAAAGGGAGACTGAGCCGTGGAGAAGAGAATCACGAGTCCGGCCGACCTGAAGGCCCTGCGGGACGCGGCGCAGGCGAACGTGGACCTGCGCACACGCAAGGGCGAGACCCACGTCGTCGTGCACATGGGCACGTGCGGCATCGCGGCCGGCGCCCGCGACGTGCTCGCGCAGATCGTGGGCGAGCTGGCCGAGGCCGGGGCCAGACACATCACCGTCAAGCAGACCGGCTGCCTCGGCTTCTGCGACCAGGAGCCGATGATGACCATCACCGACAAGGCGGGCAAGGAGTTCCGCTACGGCAAGCTCGACCGCCACAAGGTCCACGAAATCCTCCAGGAGCACGTGCTGGCCGGCCGCCCGGTCATCGAGCACATCATCACCTACTGAGGAGAAGAGGGATGAGTGGATGGATGGATGAATGGAGGGATGAAAGAGGAGGGGATGGCGGAGAACGGACGGGAGAGTCCTGCATCCATCCAATCATCCAATCATCCAATCATCCCCCTGCCCCGAAAGGAGAGCGTTAGCGTATGGACACGACGAGATGTCACGTGCTGGTGTGCACCGGCGCGGGCTGCGTGGCCTCGGGGGCCAACGAGGTCCGCGACGCGTTCCGGGCCGAGGTGGAGCGGCGCGGCCTGGCCAAGGAGTGCACGGTGGTCGAGACGGGGTGCCTCGGCCCCTGCGCCGTCGGCCCCGTCGCCGTCATCTACCCCGACGGCGTGTTCTACCAGGGCCTGGAGCCCGGGGACGCCGCCGAGGTGGTCGAGGAGCACCTGCTGAAGGGGCGCGTCGTGGACCGCCTGGTTCACAAGGAGCCGGCGAAGGAGGAGCCGATCCGCGCGCTCGGCGACATCCCCTTCTTCGGCAAGCAGGTGAAGATCGTGCTGCGCAACTGCGGCGTGATTGACCCGCTGAACATCGAGGAGTTCATCGCCCGCGACGGCTACCAGGCCCTGGCCAAGGTGCTCACGAGCATGACGCCCGACGAGGTGATCGTGCAGATGAAGCAGTCGGGCCTCCGGGGGCGCGGCGGCGCCGGCTTCCCCACCTGGCTCAAGTGGAGCCTGTGCCGCAAGGCCCAGGGCGACCCGAAGTTCATCCTCTGCAACGGCGACGAGGGCGACCCGGGCGCCTTCATGGACCGCAGCGTCCTCGAGGGCGACCCGCACAGCGTCCTCGAGGGCATGGCCATCGGGGCCTACGCCATCGGCGCGTCCCAGGGCTACGCCTACATCCGCGCCGAGTACCCGCTCGCCGTCGAGCGCTTCGGGTTCGCCCTCGAGCGCGCGCGCGAGTACGGCCTCCTCGGCCAGAACATCATGGGCACAGGCTTCCGCTTCGACCTCGAAATTCGCAAGGGCTCGGGCGCCTTCGTGTGCGGCGAGGAAACCGCCCTGATGACCTCGATCGAGGGCAAGCGCGGCGAGCCCAGGCCCCGGCCCCCCTTCCCCGCCAACAAGGGCCTCTGGGGCAAGCCCAGCGTGCTCAACAACGTCGAGACGTTCGCCAACGTGCCCGCCATCCTTCTCAAGGGCCCCGAGTGGTACGCCTCGTTCGGCACCAAGCTCTCGAAGGGCACCAAGGTCTTCGCCCTGGCCGGCGCGGTGAGCAACACGGGCCTCGTCGAGGTGCCCATCGGCACGCCGCTGGGCGAGATCATCTACGACATCGGCGGCGGGGTGCCCGGGGGCAAGCACTTCAAGGCCGCGCAGATCGGCGGGCCCTCCGGCGGCTGCATCCCGCGCCAGCACCTCAATGTGCCCGTGGACTACGAGAGCCTGACGCAATTGGGCGCCATCATGGGCTCGGGCGGCCTCATCGTGATGGACGAGGATAGCTGCATGGTGGACGTGGCGCGGTTCTTCCTGGACTTCGTGCAGGAGGAGTCGTGCGGCAAGTGCGCCCCGTGCCGCGTGGGCACCAAGCGCATGCTCGAGATCCTCGACCGCATCTGCAACGGCAAGGGCGTCGAGGGCGACGTCGAGCGCCTCGTGGACCTGGGCAAGAAGATCAAGGACACGGCGCTGTGCGGCCTGGGCCAAACGGCGCCCAACCCCGTGCTCTCGACGATCCGGTACTTCCGCGACGAGTACGACGCGCACATCCGCGAGAAGCACTGCCCCGCCGGCGTGTGCCCCGGCCTCGTGCGCGCCCCCTGCCAGAACGCCTGCCCGGCGCGGGTGGACGTGCCGGGGTTCGTGTCGCTCATCGGCGAGAAGCGCTACGCCGAGGCCCTGCGGCTGCACCGCGAGCGCAACCCCTTCGCCAGCGTGTGCGCCCGCGTGTGCTTCCACACCTGCGAGGAGAAGTGCCGCCGCAACTCCCTCGACGAGCCGCTCTCGGTCCGCTTCCTCAAGCGGTTCATGGTCGAGCAGGAAGTCACGGTGCAGCTCCCCGAGGTGCGCGACAGCGAGGGGAACGCGAAGCGGAAGGTCGCGATCATCGGGGCGGGGCCGGCCGGGCTGTCGTGCGCCTACTTCCTGGCGCGCCTGGGCTACCGGCCGCGCGTGTTCGAGGCCGAGCCGCGCCCGGGCGGCATGCTCGTGCAGGCCATCCCCGCCTACCGCCTGCCGCGCGAGGAGCTCGCCCGCGAGGTGCGCATGATCGAGCGCATGGGCGTGGAGATCGAGACCGGCGCCCGGCTGGGCAAGGACATCACGCTGCCCGGCCTGCGCAGCGACGGCTACGAGGCCCTGTTCCTGGGCATCGGCGCCCCGAACGGCGTGCGCCTGGGCATCCCGGGCGAAGAGGCCGGCGGCGTCTACGACGCCATCCGCTGGCTGCGCGACTACAACATCCGCGGCTCCGTGCCCGTCGGGCGCAACGTGGCGGTCATCGGCGGCGGCAACGCCGCGGTGGACGCGGCGCGCACGGCCGTGCGCCTGGGCGCCCGCACGGTGACCATCGTCTACCGCCGCACCCGCGCCGAGATGCCCGCCTACACCGAAGAGGTCGAGGGCGCCGAGCAGGAGGGCGTGCGCCTCGAATGCCTGGCCGCCCCCGTCGAGATCGCCAGCGAGGACGGCCACGTGGTCGGCGTGAAGTGCCGCTCGATGACCCTGGGCGCCTTCGACCGCTCGGGGCGCCGCTCGCCCACCGCACGCGGCGACGGCACCTACATCGTCAAGGCCGACCAGGTCATCGCCGCCATCGGCCAGTCGCTCGACCCGGGCGAGATCGTGGACGGCATTCCGCTGAAGCTCAACGACCTGGGCTTCATCGAGGCGAACGCCGTGACCGGCCGCACCTCGGTCGAGTGGATCTTCGCGGGCGGCGACGCCGTGACCGGGCCCAGCTCGGTCGTGACCGCCATCGCCGCCGGCGAGAAGGCCGCGGTGGGCATGGACGCGTTCGTCAGCGGCGAGGCCCACCCCTTCTGGCGGAAGGACAAGACGGTCGATACCTTCTTCGACCCCGATGCCGAGCCCGTGGACTACCTGCGCGCCCGCATCCGCCGCGTGCCCGTGGACAAGCGGCGCAACAACTTCCGCGAGGTCGAGCGCCCCTGGCCCGAGAACATCGCCATCCGCGAGGCACGACGCTGCCTGCGGTGCGACTTCCGGCGCGAGTGAACCTCAACACCCGAAGGGGATGAATGGATGAATGGATGAATGGATGGATGCAGGAGACCGACGAGTGTCTGACAATCATCCATTCATCCAACCATTCAACCATCCCGTCCTGAAAGGAGCCAACCGCTTATGCCTACACTGACGATTGACAACATCCCCGTCGATGTGAGCAACGGGGCGACGATCCTGGATGCGGCCAGGAAGGTCGGCATCCGCATCCCCACCCTGTGCTACCTCGAAGGCGTGCAGGCCATCGGCGCCTGCCGCGTGTGCCTGGTCGAGGTCGAGGGGGCCAAGACCCTCATCGCCTCGTGCGTCATGCCCGTCGCCGACGGCATGAAGGTGCAGACGAACACCCGCCGCGTCCGCGACGCGCGCCGCATGGTCGTCGAGCTCATCCTCTCCGACCACGAGGGCGACTGCCAGACCTGCGACCGCAACGACGACTGCGAGCTCCAGGCCGTCGCCCGCGAGCTCGGCATCCGCCACGTCACCTACGAGGGCGAGAAGGGCAAGCGGCCCACCGACGACAGCACCCCGGCCCTCGTGCGCGACATGGCCAAGTGCATCGCCTGCCGCCGCTGCGTCACCGTGTGCGGCGAGACCCAGGGCGTCGCAGCCCTCTTCCCGCAGAACCGCGGCTTCAACACCCTCATCGGCCCCGCCTTCGGAGCCAAGCTGGCCGACATCGTGTGCGTGCAGTGCGGCCAGTGCGCCGCCGTGTGCCCGGTCGGCGCCATCGGCGAGCGCGACCAGATTGACGAGGTCTGGGCCGCCCTCGACGACCCGGCCAAGCACGTCGTCGTCCAGACCGCGCCCGCCATCCGCGCCGCTCTCGGCGAGTGCTTCGGCTACAAGCCCGGCACCCTCGTCACCGGCAGGATGGTCTCCGCCCTCCGACGCCTGGGCTTCGACGGCGTGTTCGACACCAACTTCACCGCCGACCTCACGATCATCGAGGAAGGCACCGAGCTGCTGGTGCGCCTCAAGAAGGCGCTGGTGGACAAGGAGCCCGTCGCCCTGCCCCAGTTCACGAGCTGCTCGCCCGGCTGGATCAAGTACTGCGAGCACTTCTACCCCGAGCTCCTGCCCAACCTCTCCACCGCCAAGTCGCCGCAGCAGATGTTCGGCGCCGTGGCGAAGACCTATTACGCCCAGAAGATCGGCAAACGGCCCGAGGACATCGTGGTCGTCTCCATCATGCCCTGCACCGCCAAGAAGTTCGAGGCCCAGCGGCCCGAGATGAACGACAGCGGGGTGCGCGACGTGGACATTGTGTTGACGACGCGCGAGCTTGGCCGTATGATCAAGCAGGCGGGCATCGACTTCACGTCGCTGCCCGACGACACGATGGACGCGCCGCTGGGCCTCTCGTCGGGCGCCGCCGACATCTTCGCCAACACCGGCGGCGTCATGGAGGCCGCCCTGCGCACGGTCTACGAGATCGTCACGGGCGAGCCGCTGCCCTTCAAGAACCTCCACGTCAAGCCTATCGCCGGCCTCGAGGGCGTCAAGGAGGCCGAGCTCACCATCCCCAAGGCCGTGCCCGACTGGAAGTTCCTCGAAGGCGTCACGGTGCGCGTGGCTGTGGCCCACGGCCTCGGCAACGCGCGCAAGGTGATCGAGCGGATCAAGAGCGGCGAGGGGCAGTACCACTTCGTGGAGGTGATGACCTGCCCCGGCGGCTGCATCGGCGGCGGCGGCCAGCCGCGGATGACGACCGACGCGGTGCGCAAGGCGCGCATCTCGGCCATCTACAAGGAGGACGAGGGGAAGAAGCTGCGCAAGTCGCACGACAACCCCGAAGTCAAGCAAATCTACGACGAGTTCCTCGTCAAGCCCCTCGGCGAGAAGTCGCACCATTTGCTCCACACCCACTACGAGGCCAGGGAGAAGGTGTAGGCGACATGACTGCTCCGCGAACACGAATCTGGCCCCCGGCCAGGAGAACGGCTGAATGCCCATGACTGCTCCGCTCATTCTGATCATCGACGACGACACGGACTTTCTGGCCACGACGCACGACGTCATCCAGGCCGCCGGCTACCGCGTGGTAACCGTCTCGAACCCATCGGATGCCCTCGAGGCGATGGCCAGGGAGAAGCCGCAGGTGGTCGTCACCGACCTGATGATGAGCGCCCTCGACTCCGGCTTCTCGCTGGCGCGGCAGGTCAAGCAGGACCCCCGCTTGTGCGACGTGCCCGTGATCGTGGTCACCGCCGTGTCCTCGCGGCTGGGGTTCGACTTCACCCCGCGCCAGCTCAGCGACCTGGTGGCCATGCACGCCGACGCCTTCATCGAGAAACCCTTCTCCCCCAGCGACCTGCTGGCGAAGATTGAGGACCTGCTCCGCCGTCAGGCCGGGGAGAAGGCCAGGTGACCGGCGCGAACGCGCCGGCCCCGCTCCAGGCAACGGCGGCGTTCGCAGGGACCACCCACCCGTCGCACGACGGAACGAGGCGCACCGGCGGTGGCGCAGACATGGACCGAAGCGGAATCCTCAACTGGCTGCGGGAGGACGACGAGGAGCGCCTGGCGAAGCTCTGGGCGACGGCCGACGCCGTGCGCCGCGAGCACGTGGGCGACGCCGTCCACCTCCGCGGCCTCGTCGAAATCTCCAACCACTGCGTCCGCTCCTGCGCCTACTGTGGCCTGCGGGCGCCCCACCGCGCCCTTCCGCGCTACCGCATGACCCGCGACGAGATCCTCGCCTGCGCCCGCCAGGCCGTCGAGCTGGGCTTCGGCACCGTCGTCCTCCAGGCCGGCGAGGACTACGGCCTCGGTCGCGAGTGGGTGGCCGGCCTCGTCCGCTCCATCAAGGCGGACACCCCGCTGGCCGTCACCTTGAGCCTCGGCGAGCGGCCCGACGCCGACCTCGCCGCCTGGCGCGCCGCCGGCGCCGACCGCTATCTCCTCCGCTTCGAGACCTCGAAACGCGCGCTCTACGACCGCATCCACCCGCCGCTGCACGGCCGCCCGTCCGACCGCATTGCCATGCTCGGGCGGCTCCGCGAGCTCGGCTACGAGACCGGCGGCGGCGTGATGATCGGCCTCCCAGGCCAGACCCATGACGATCTGGCCGGCGACATCCTGCTCTTCCGCGACCTGGACCTCGACATGATCGGCGTCGGCCCCTATCTCCCTCACCCCGCCACGCCACTTGCTGGCACAGGCTTCCAGCCTGTGCAGGATCAGGTGCCCAACACCGAGCGGATGACCTACAAGGTACTGGCACTCACCCGGCTCGCCTGCCCCTGGGCCAACATCCCCAGCACCACGGCGCTGGCCACGCTGAACCGCGAGAGCGGCCGCGAGCTGGGCCTGGCCCGCGGCGCCAACGTCGTGATGCCCAACCTCACGCCGCCGCAGTACCGCGCCCTCTACGAGATCTACCCCGCCAAGGCCTGCCTCTTCGAGGCGGCGCGCGAGACGCACGACGCCCTGAGGCAACGCATCCTTGCCATGGGCCGGCAGCTCGGCATAGGCCGCGGCGACTCCCTGAGAAAACGCCACGTGGCGCCGCTCGCACGTGGAGAAAGCCGAGGTGTCCCATGTGCGCCACTCTCACCGACACGCCCGTGAAGGAGGGCGTGGACTTCATTGACGACGCGGCTCTGACGAGCCTGCTCGAGGCCGGCCCGCCTGACCCTGCCCGCGTGCGCGACATCATCGCCAAGGGCCTGGCCAAGCAGGCGCTGAGCGTCGAGGAGACGGCCACGCTCGTGCGCGCCGACGACCCCGCGCTCGTCGAGGAGATCTTCGAGGCGGCCCGCGAGCTGAAGCGCACCGTCTACGGCAACCGCATCGTGCTCTTCGCGCCCCTCTACATCGGCAACTACTGTGTCAACGACTGCGCCTACTGCGGCTTCCACCGCTCGAACCTCGACGCCGTGCGCCGCACGCTCAGCGAGGCCGAGATTCGCCAGCAGGTCGAGGCCCTGGAAGACCACGGCCACAAGCGCCTCATCCTCGTCTTCGGCGAGCACCCGCGCTACAGCCCCCAGTTCGTCGCCGACACCGTGCGCCACGTCTACAGCATCCGCAAGGGCCACGGCTCCATCCGCCGCGTGAACATCAACGCCGCGCCCCTCGACCACGAGGGCTTCCGCACCGTGAAGGCCGCCGGCATCGGCACCTACCAGATCTTCCAGGAAACCTACCACCACGACACCTACGCCCGCGTGCACCCCAAGGGTACACTGAAGGGCCACTACCTGTGGCGCCTCAACGGCCTCAGCCGCGCCTTCGAGGCCGGCTGCGACGACGTGGGCATCGGCGCACTCTTCGGCCTCTACGACTGGCGCTTCGAGGTCCTCGGCCTCGTCGCTCACGCCCTCCACCTCCAGAAGACCTACAACGTCGGACCCCACACCATCAGCTTCCCGCGCCTGCGGCCCGCCTCGGGCGTCCACCTGAAGACCGGCTACGAGGTGAGCGATGCCGACTTCAAGCGCCTCATCGCCATCCTGCGCCTCTCGGTGCCCTACACGGGCATGATCCTCACCGCCCGCGAGCCCGCGGCGCTCCGCCGCGAGGTCATGGCCTTCGGCGTCTCGCAGATCGACGCCGGCAGCCGTATCGAGATCGCGGGCTACACCGAGGTCGGCGCGTCCCAGGAGCGCGACCGCGAGCAGTTCGAGCTGGGCGACATCCGCCCGCTCGACGCCGTGATGCGCGAGCTGCTCGACGACCGCTACGTGCCCAGCTTCTGCACCGCCTGCTACCGCCTCGGCCGCACGGGCGAGCACTTCATGGAGTTCGCCATCCCCGGCTTCATCAAGCGCTTCTGCACCCCCAACGCGCTTTCCACGCTGACGGAGTATCTGGTAGACTATGCTTCGCCAGAGACCCGTGCGGCGGGCGAGAAGCGTGTCGCCGAAGAGCTGGCCCAGCTCCCCGACGGGCCGATGAAGCACCAGCTCCTCGAGCGACTCGAGCGCATCAAGACCTCCGACGACCGCGACCTGTATTTCTAGGATGTGTGACCCGTGACGCGTGACGCGTGAGAAGAAGCGGACCCCCTTCTTCCGGTTTCATCACGCGTCACGCGTCACGCGTCAGGGCAGCGCCTTGAGCAAGTCACAATACCGCAAGGAATCCGATCTTCTCGGCGAGCGGGAGGTGCCCGCTGATGCCCTGTGGGGCATCCACACCCTCCGCGCGGTCGAGAACTTCCCCCTCGCAGGCCGACCCGTCCACCCCGAGCTGATCCACGCCTACGGCACGGTGAAACTCGCGTGCGCCCGCACGAGCCGCTCGCTCGGCACGTGGCGCAGCGATGAGGCCAAGGCCGATGCCATCGAGGCCGCCTGCCAGGAGATGGCCGCGGGCTCGCTCGACAAGCACATCGTCGTGGACGCCCTCCAGGGCGGCGCCGGCACCTCGACGAACATGAACGTCAACGAGGTGCTGGCCAACCGCGCGCTCCAGCTCCTTGGCGAGCCGCTGGGCAACTACAAGCGCGTCTCCCCCCTCGACGACGTCAACCTCCACCAGTCCACCAACGACACCTATCCCACGGCGCTCAAGCTCGCGGCCATACGCCTCGTGCGCGCGCTCGAAGACAAGGTGGTCCCGCTCCAGGAGGCGTTCCAGGCCAAGGAGAAGGAATTCGCCCACGTCGTGAAGGTGGGGCGCACGGAGCTCCAGGACGCCGTGCTCACGACCCTCGGCCGCGAGATGAGCGCCTACGCCGAAGCCTTCAACCGCGACCGCTGGCGCATCTACAAGTGCGAGGAACGCCTCCGCGTGGTCAACCTCGGCGGCACCGCCATCGGCACAGGGCTCGCCGCCCCGCGGCAATACATCTTCCGCGTGGTGGACGTGTTGCGTGAGCTGACCGGCGTCGGCTTCGCCCGCGCCGAAAACCTCGTCGAGGCCACGCAGAACGCCGATGTCTTTGTCGAGGTCTCGGGCATTCTCAAGGCCTGTGCCGTATCGCTCCTGAAGGTCTCGACCGATCTGCGGCTGCTCTCCAGCGGCCCCGAGGCGGGCCTCGGCGAGATTCGCCTGCCCCAGCGCCAGGCCGGCTCCTCCATCATGCCCGGCAAGGTCAACCCCGTCATTCCCGAAGCTGTGAGCCAGGCGGCCATGCTCGTGATGTCCAACGACCAGGCCATTGCCTTCGCCGCCGCCTCCGGCAACCTGGAGCTGAACGCCTTCGTCCCCCTCATCGCCCACTGTCTGCTCGAAAGCCTCGACCTGTTGGCCCGGTCGTGCGACATCCTGCGGCGCCTCTGCGTCGAGGGCATCGTGGCCGACGAGAAGCGCTGCCGCGCCCACATTGACGACTCGACCGCCACCGCCACTGCGCTCCTGACTTGTCTCAGCTACGAAGCCGTCTGCCGCCTCGTCAAGACCGCCGCCGAATCCGGCCAGAGCGTCAAGCAGTGCGCCATCGAACTCGGCCTCCTCACCGAGGCGCAGTTCGACGAAATGGTCAGCCCCGAGGCCGTCTGCCGCCTCGGCACCCCGCCAGTGAAGAAGGACAGCCTGTAGGCGGGGCGTCTCTGCCCCGCGAGAACCAGAACCATGGAACGCACACCAAAAGGCTTGCGGCTGCACATCGGCCTCTTCGGCCGGCGGAACGTCGGCAAGTCGAGCCTCCTCAACGCCATCACGCGCCAGCAGGTCTCCATCGTCTCGGACGTGGCGGGGACGACGACCGACCCGGTGGAGAAGCCGATGGAACTGTTGCCCCTCGGCCCCGTGCTGTTCATTGACACGGCGGGGATTGACGACGAGGGGGCGCTGGGCGAGATGCGCGTCGCTCGCACCCGCAAGGTCTTCGACCGCACGGACCTGGGCGTCGTCATCGCCGAGCCAGGCGTCTGGGGCTTCTTCGAGCAGCAGATACTCGACGAGTTGCGCAGCCGCAAATGCCCCGTCATCGTGGTCTTCAACAAGAGCGACCTCGGCGAGCCCGATGCCGCCCTCGTCGAGCGCCTGAAAAAGGAGAAGGTGCGCACCGTCCGCACTGTTTGTAGTGCGGCCTTCAGGCCGTATCCTGGAGAGCTACGGGCTGAAGCCCGCACTACGAACGATGGCATCCTCGACTTCCGCCAGGCGCTCCTCGACGCGGCGCCCGCCGACTTCCTGAACAACCCCGCCATCCTCGCCGACCTCGTGGGGCCGGGGGAAATGGCAGTGCTCGTCGTGCCCGTGGACAAGGAGGCGCCGAAGGGCCGCCTCATCGTGCCCCAGGTGCAGGCCATCCGCGACCTGATTGACGGCGACGCCTTCGCCCTGGTCGTCAAAGAACGGGAACTGCGCGAGGCCCTCGACCGCCTGAAGCGCCCGCCGAAGCTCGTCGTCACCGATTCGCAGGCATTCCTCAAGGTCGTGGCCGACACGCCCCGCGAGATTCCCCTCACCAGCTTCTCCATCCTCTTCGCCCGCTACAAGGGCGACCTGAACGAGATGGTGCGGGGCGCCCTCGCCTGCGAGACGCTGCGCCCCGGCGACCGCATTCTCGTCGCCGAGGCCTGCTCGCACCACCCGATTGCCGAGGACATCGGCCGCGTGAAGATCCCTCGCTGGCTCACCCAGCTTGTCGGCGGCAAGCTGCACTTCGACACCCTTCAGGGCCACGACTTCCCCGACGACCTGGCGTCGTACAAGCTTGTCATTCACTGCGGCGCGTGCATGCTCAACCGCCGCGAGATGCTCACCCGCATCCTGCGTTGCCGGCAGGCCGGCGTGCCCATCTCGAACTACGGCCTCGTCGTCGCCTACTCGCTGGGCATCTTCGAGCGCGCCCTCGAGCCGTTCCCCGCCGCGCTTGAGGTCTATCGCGAAGCCCTCGCCGCCAACGTGTAGCCTTCGCGCTCCCCCTCGCATGTGCTATACTGTCCCTCAGTTGCGTGGAGCAAACGGTATGAAAGCAGCGAAACGCGTTCTCGCCCTGCAAATGGCGGCCCTTCTCGCGATTGCCTCGGTGGCAGGGGCAGGGGAGGGCGCCGAGCCACAAGCGGCCATCAGCCAGTACGGGATCACGTGGACCTTTGCCGAGCCGGCACGCGTCGGCCGCTATGTGACCGGCGACTGGTGGGTCGTGGGGCCGGTGACGGTGCAGGGCGTGACGCCCGCGCCTGCCGAGAGACGCAACGGCTCGGTCGTGAATCCCCCCGCAGGCAAACGCCAGGGCTATGACGACCGGATCAACGGCTACGACGCCGCGCTCCGCGCCGCGTTCCCGCTTACGCTCAAGCCCGGCCAGTCGCTCGTCACCACGGCGAGCGTGGAGAAAGTCGGCGACAAGACGCCCGACACGGTGCCCGGCCAATACTGCCGCGGGCCGCTGCGGACCGCTGCCGCGCTGACCTGCGTCGCCGCGCCGCCCGCCGCCGATGCCTTCCGCCCGGCCTACGTGGGCGACAAGAAGCCGGCCTTCGCCGCGAGCCAGCTTCGCCGCGACCTGCTCCCGCGCCTCCAGCCCGTGGGGCAGCTCCCCGACCTCAAGCGCTACGAGCGCTATCTCGAGCGAATCTGGCTCGACCACCTCTACGAATGGCCCAACCGCATGATGCACCCGCTCGAGAACATGCCCGACTACGGCCGCGAAATCACCAACATCGTCTCGACCGCCTCCCTCCTGCTCCTGCTCGACGACCCGGCCAAGGAGCGCGAGACACTTCTCCTGCGCTTCGTGCAACTGGGCATTGACTACTATGGCGTCACGCAGTCTGACGCCGACCTGTGGCGGGCCAACGGCGGCCACAACTCGGGCCGCAAGATGCCCATCCTCTTCGCCGGCGTCCTCCTCGGACACGAGGGCATGAGGCACGTCAAGGCCGCGTTCGCCGAAGACCAGCAGACCTACTTCGGCGCCGGCTATCGCGGCCAGAAGGCGCTCTGGACGATTGACACCACCGAGGCCCGCCGCCACGAGCACCTGCCGCCCGACAAGTGGGCCGGCCCGCCCTTCAAGGGCGACAACGATGGCTGGAAGTCTGAAGGCTACCGCCGCCTCAACGGCCCCACCTGGGTCGGCCAGGCCCTGGCCGCACGCCTCCTCGGCGCCAAGGCCGACTGGGGCCACGACGCCTTCTTCGACTACGTGGACCGCTGGGTGGCCGAGGCGGCCGACGGCTCGGTTGACCGCAAGACCATGAAGCCCACCGGCTACCAACCCTTCTACGGTGGCGAGGGCGGCTTCACCGAAGCTATGTGGAGAGCCTATCGCCCGAAGGCCGACGAGATCGGCGCCAGCGTCCATGCCCGCTCGCAGAAGCGAACCCCATGACCACCATCCAATTCCTCGACTACCTCGGCACGTTGGCGTTCGCGGTCTCGGGCGCGCTCAAGGGTGTGCGGAAGGAGATGGATGTCTTCGGCGTGGCCGTGCTGGCGACGGTGACGGCGATCGGGGGCGGCACGATTCGCGACACGCTGCTGGGCGAGAAAGTCTTCTGGCTCCACAACTCCGTCTACGTGCCCCTGGCCGTGGTGGCGGCGATTGCCGTGTTCGTGCTCTATCGCTGGGTGCAGAAGACCCATCGGGAGTTGCTCATCTTCGACGCGATCGGGCTCGGCGTCTTCACCGCCATCGGCGCCGTGAAGGCGTGGGACGCCGGCACCGGCCTCGTGGGCGTCGTGACGATGGGCTGCCTCACCGGCGTGGGCGGCGGCATCATCCGCGACGTGTTGGCGGGCGACGTGCCGGCCGTCCTCCGCGAGGAGGTCTATGCCTCGGCCACGATTGCGGGCGCGTTCCTCTTCTGGGTCCTGATGCGTGCCGAGACGGGGCCGGGCGTGGCCGTGTGGGCCGCTGCGGCCCTCACGCTCCTCATCCGCCTCGCCAGCATCGCCCTCCGCTGGCGCCTCCCGCGGCGAGTCGTGGACGAGCGCGAGCCGTGAGGTCGGGCTATCGCTTGAAGCCGACGTTCTCGTAGCCGGTCTGCTTGAGGAGGTCGAGGGCGTGCATGACCCAGGCATGGACCGCGTCGTCGCTGGGGGCCACGACGATGCGGATCTTCGTTGCCCCGGGGATCCGGGCGTAGTCGCGCAGGTAGGCCTCAGCCGCGTCCCAACTGCGCATCGGCGCGTGGTCAATGAGCACGCGAGGGCTGGGGGCGGCCGCCGTGCCGCCCCTGTGAATCTCCACCCATAGCTCGGGGTCGGGAGGCTGCCTCTCCTCCGGCGGGCGCGGCGGCCCCGCGGCGCGGAGGCGGGCCTCGAGCTGGCGGTCCTCCTGCCGGAACTGCATGCCGACCATGAAGAACAGCACCAGCAGGAACACGCAGTCAATGAGCGGCGTCATGTTCATGTCGGACAGCTTGACGCGGGAGCCGGCCTGGGGGCGGAGAAGGCTCATCGGAGGTCCTCCTGGGCGTCGGCCTGGTCGTCGGGGGGGCGGGCGCCGAAGGCCAGGCGCCAGACCTTGATGCGGCGGTCGGCGCAGAGGTTGAGGATGGCGCGGATGTGGCGGAACTCGACCCGCTCGTCGGCCTTCAGCACCACGGCGAGGTCCGGGTTGTTGTAGCGGAGCCAGCGCAAGTCGTCCCCGAGGCGCTGGAGGGTCACCTTCTCGCCGTTCCAGTAGATTGCGCCGTCCGCCGCGAGCTTCACGGTATAGGGGTCGGCCGGGATCTCGGTGCTCGCGCGAATCCTGGGGAGCTGGACCTCGATGGCGTCGTACTGGCGGGTGAGCTCGCTGACGACCATGAAGAAGGTCAGGAGCAGGAACACGCAGTCAATCATGGGCGTCATGTTCAGCCGCGTCGTCTGCACTCGCTTGCCGGGGTGGATGAGCATCGGCGTGCCCTCCTGAGCGAAGGTTCAGCGACAGGGCCTAAGCCATTGCCATGTGGGCTCTTATGTCGGTCGGATTCTCCTGACAGATGCAGAAGTCCCAACCCAAGTATACCCTGAGAACTCGGCGTGTCAAGCGGCCCGCGCGCGGCGATCATGGCCCACGAGGCCCTCTCCCCTCCGGGGCGGGGAGCCGACGCGCTCAAGATGATCAAGATGATCACGCGCGCGCAAGGGGGGGTGATCATCTTGGGGGGGCGGGGAGAGCAGGGGGCTGGTTGCCATAAGCCATGTGGCAGCCAGCACATGTGACGCTCAACGGCCCGCCGCACATAGGTTGGGAAGATGATCAGGCTCCTTCGCGAGGGGGGTGGGTGATCATCTTGACCGCCGCGGCCGCCCGTGCGCCCGGCGACGCGGTACTGCCCGTCCGGCAAGCTCCACCCGCACCCGCCCCATCCGCGGGGCGGATGGGGCGACCTCTCCCTGGAAGGGAGAGGGGTCCCGAACCCCCCTCCCTCTCAGGGAGGGGGCAGGGGGAGGGTCGGCGCTCCAGAGGGGCGGCTACTTCCTCGCCGCCAGGTAGCCCCAGAGGTAGGCGTTGGCGGCCATGGGCTGCTGGACGGTGAATTCGCAGACCGAGGGATACCAGAAGACGTCCCAGTAGGCCTCTGCCGTGGGCCACTGGGCGACGGCGGGGAAGGCGAAGCGGGCGACGTTCTTCTGGCCCCAATCGCCCTTCGCGCGCTCGACCTCCTGCGGGCCGAAGATGGTGAGGCCAGGGGGCGGCGGCTGGTGGGTGACCCGCGAGTCAATGTGGAGGGGGTGCTGGGGCCACTTGTGGCCCAGGCCCGTGGTGTAGCACAGGTTCAGCGGGTTCGCCCCGCCGCCGAACTGGGCGGCGAGGACGAGGGCTCGCAGGTACTTCGGCTCGCCCGTGAGGGCGTGGGCGCGGACGACGCTCTCGGCCTCGGGCACGACCGGCGCGCCCCAGCCGAAGGGGCGCCAGGCGCTTTTCATCCAGCGGAAGCCCGACTTCGTCTGTGAATCGAGGCGTTCCGCGGCCTCGCGCAGGATGGCCGCGCGGGCGTTCGCCTTCACCTGGGCGTCCACGCCCGGCCGGTCGGTGCGGGCGTAGACCCAGGCGGCGTCGCGCTGGTCGTGGCTCTGCCATTTCCACACGTCGGCCTTGGGGTCTTTGAAGAAGGTCGTGGCGAGGAAGAGCTCGTGCCACTGCGGGTCGCCGGTGAGGCGGAACAGCTCGATGGCGGCGAGGTTGCGGCTGTCGCGGACCTCAATCGGGAACTGCTTGTCGCCTGCCGCTTTCAACTGTCCCTCGGCCCACTGCATCGCCCGCAGGGCGCTGTCGCGGTAGACCTTGGCCAGGTCGGGCTTGAGCTTCTCCAGGCAGAGGGCGGCGCGCGCGGCGACGCCGGCGTAGACGTAGCTCGACCAGGGGCAGGGGGCATAGGCCATGACGGTGAGCGATTCCTGCCAGCTCCCCTCGCCGTGGCGCGGGTGCTCCTCGCTCTCGATGCCGCCGCGGATGCCGCCCTCGGGCGTCTGCATGCGGCGGTAGCAATCGAGGCCGAAGAGCGCCTCGTTCACGACGTCGGGCAGGCCGTTGCCCGATTCGGGGATGTTGAGCGGAAGGCCCGCGAAGGCGCCGGGGAACAGCTCGGCCAGCTCGAGGAGCAGGCGCGACACGACGAGGTGCTGGATGCGGCGGTCCCAGTCGCCGGCGTCCATGTAGCCGCCCCAGGCGTTGGCCACGAGCTGGTCGGTGCGGCCCTTGTTGAGGTTGCCGAAGTTGCCGTCGTCCTTGCGGTTCAGCCCGTTGCCGGAGTCCATCAGGCCGCAGTTCGAGTGAACCACCTTCAGGCCATCGTCGGGGTGGAAGGCGCGGGGGCGCTTGAAGGTCGTGTGCGGCGGGCCGAGGGGGATGCCGCTGCGCTGGTGGTAGAAGCCCCGGGCCGAGACGGTGAACGCCTTCCGCCAGGCGTCGTCGGCGATGGCGAAGGGATACGAGCAGCCCACGCCCTCGACGGCCACGCGATAGGTGCCGGGCGTCTTGAGCGGCGAGAAGTCCATCTCGTAGACGGGCACGCCGCTGTAGTTGCGCTTGTAGGCGTCCTCGGGGTCGGTCGCGGCCTTCGAGAGGGCCACCTTGCCCTGGAACACGCTCTTGTCGTTGGCGTCGAGCACGTCGAAGCGGAGGCCCTCCTTGTAGGTCACGCCGCCGCCCGAGCCCATCCAGCACGAGAGGAAGGCGACCTTGGCCGGGTCGTCGGGGCGGAAGCCGAGGTGGGAGACGTGGACGGCCTCGCTGCGGAGCCTGGCGGGTTCCCACGTGAGGCCGGTGGCGATGAGGTGTCCACCGCGGAAGCAGATGAGATACTCGCGTCCGCGGGCACCGCGAGCTGGCGAGAGGTCGAGCGGCTTGGGCAGGCGGAGGTAGAGCGTGTGCTCCATCGGCGCGTCCATCTGCCAGGGCCCGACGCGGGCGAAGTCGCTCGGCTTGCTCTTGCGGTGGACGGCGACGGGCGCGGTCCCGTCGCCCGCGTAGTTGGGGTCGTCGGGGCAGATGATGCCGTAGCTGGCAGGTGCATCGGCCCAGGCCGTATCCAGCTTCGCCCCCACCACGCGGTCGGGCGTGTAGAGCAGCTTCTCGTCCTTGCCCACGAGCGCGCCGAGGAACTTCCCGCCCCGGTGGACCCAGCGCTGGTGGGACGTGCGGTCCACCTTGTCGTTGGGCTGGGGCTGATAGGGCACCTGACGCCCGTAGTCCGCCCGGCCCGCCTGGACGATGACCTCGATGGTGTCGGGCGCGACCATACCGACGTGCACGACCTCGGGCACCTCGGCGGCGACGGCGCTGACGGCGAGCGCCAAGGCAAGCAGCGGGGTATGCCTCATCGGTCTCGCTCCTCTCTTGACAACTTCGACATGCCCGGATACCCTATAGCCTGGAAGTCAGGATAGCAAGAGATGGTGGACACCGCAAAACAGATTGCGTACTGGCGGGACGGTGCCGAGGAGGCGCTGGGCGCTGCCCGCGACCTGGCCGAGAAGCACAGGTGGGGGTTCTGCCTTTTCCTGGCCCATCTGGCCTTGGAGAAGCTGCTGAAAGCTCATGTGTGCAAGCAGATGCAGGACTTGGCCCCGCGAACCCACAACCTTCTCTACCTCGCCCGACTCGCCGACTTGAGCTTGACGCCTGAACAGGAGAACACGCTTGCGGACATGAACGGGTTCTGTCGCGAGGGGCGGTACCCCGACGAAGAGGCCCGGCCACTGAGCGCGGCGACAGCGGGGCGCCATCTCCCGCGCGTCGAGGAGCTGCACGAATGGTTGCTCCAGACATTGTGACCAGCGTTCGCCACTACCTGAGTGCCTTGGCCAAGGAGGGCATCGCAGCAACGTTCGCGGTCCTCTTCGGGTCCCAAGCCAAAGGAACGGCCGACAAGTGGAGCGACATTGACCTGATTGTGGTGTCCCCGCGCTTCGATGGGCTGAAGCGTGAAGGCGACGTGACTCGCCTCTGGCGCCTCACAGCACGCACCGACTGCCGCATCGAGCCCGTCCCCTGCGGCGAGCGGGAGTGGGTCGAGGACGACTCGCGCGCCATCATCGAGATCGCCCGCCGCGAGGGTGTGGTCATCACCCCCAATTAATGCAGGAACAGCCGCACGCCGGAGTGGACCATGGCCATTCCGTACTGGTCGGCCGCGGCGGTGACGAGGTCGTCGCGGGCCGAGCCGCCCGGCTGCATGACATACTGCACGTGGGTGCGGCTCAGGCGGTCAATCGAGTCGCGGAACGGGAAGAAGGCGTCGGACGAGCAGACGATGCCGTCGAAGCGGGCGACCCACGCCTCGCGCTCCTCGCGGCTCAGTGGCTCGGGAGCCGTGTCGAGCTGGCCGAGGAGCCAGCGCTTCTCGGCGTCCGCGAGCTCGTCCCACAGCAGATAGGCATCCACGACATTCGTCTTCTCGGGCCGGCCGAGGCCCTTCTTGAACTTCAGGCCGAGCACGCGCGGGTGCTGCTGGAGCAGCCACTTGTCGGCCTTCGCGCACGCCAGGCGCGTGCAGTGGACGCGCGACTGCTGCCCCGCTCCCATGCCGATGACCTGCCCGTCGTAGGCCAGGCCCACGGAGTTCGATTGCGTGTACTTCAGGGCCACGCTGCACACGAGGAGCGAGAGGGCCGCGTCCTCGGGGATGTCCTTCTTCTGCGACACGACGTTCTTCAGCAGGTCGCGGGTGATTTTCGCCGTGTTGCGGGTCTGCTCGAGGCGGAAGCCGAAGGCGTCGCGGTGCTCCAGCTCGGGCGGCTCGTAGGCGGGGTGAATCTCGACGGCGAGATAGCGGCCGCCCTGTTTCCCCTTGAGGATCTCGAGGGCCTCGGGCTCGTAGCCGGGGGCGATGAGGCCGTCGGAGACCTCGCGGGCGATGAGCTTGGCGAGCGACACGTCCACCACGTCGCTCACCGCAGCGATGTCGCCGAAGGAGCAGAGGCGGTCGGCCCCCCGCGCCCGCGCATAGGCCGTGGCCACGGGCGACAGCTCCTCGGTCTCGGGGATGAACTGCGAGACGCGGAAGCCCTCGTCGAGCGGCCTGGCGATGGCCGCGCCGGCGGGACTCACGTGCTTGAACGACGCGGCGCCGGGCCGCCCCGTCGCCTGCCGCAGCTCGCGCGCGAGCTGCCACGCGCCCAGCAGGTCGAGCAGGTTGATGTAGCCCGGCGTGCCGTTGTGGATCTTCAGCGGCGACGGCTCCTGCTCGACGACGAGGCGCGCGAACTTCTGGTGCGGGTTCAGCCCGTACTTCAGCTTGATCTCCACCGAACGGCCTCCAGGGAGTAGCCACGAATCACACGAATCCACACGAATGAGATAATCGCAGAAAAGCAGGAAGGCGTCAAGCGGGTCGGGTTCGTAGTGCGGGCTTCAGGCCGTAGAGGGATACGGGCTGAAGCCCGCACTACGAACGTGAGACTGGCAAAGCAGGGGGCGAGGAGTATAATGCAGGCGACTGGGGAGACGCGCTGCCTCGTCTTGGACTTGAGGACGAAGGGGGACGCTGATGCGCCGGATCGCAGCCCTGTGTCTCGTGGGACTCTGCTGGGTCCACGCCGCCCACGCGGGCCTGTTCGGCGGCAGGTGGTGGAAGGAACTACCCGCGGGCGAAGCCATCGCCGAACTGCCGATGAGCCTGGAAAAGGCGAAGGACGGATGGGAGGTCGGCCCCGGGCTGAAGGTCGTGGGGGACGACCTTCGCAACCGCCCCGTGTTGGAGCATTCGGGCGGGGCGGTCGGCTTCCTGCGCACCCGCAAGGCCATCGAGGGGCCGTGCGACATCGTCGCGCGGGTCCGCATCACCGAGGAGAAAGCCAGCCGCCACGGGGTCACTCTCGCCTGTGGCGTCCGGGGGGCGAGCACGGCGCCCGAATGGGACTACGCGCTCGAGGCCGCCTCGTCGCCCGCCACGGGCCGCTTCCACCTCGCGCTCTCGCCCCGGATGGGCACGCCCGAGAGCCGAGTCTACCAGACCTCTCGGCCTGCCATCGAGGACCCGGTCCGTCTGCGATGGCCGCACGCCGTCACAATCGCCGAGCGCTTCCAGAAGATCCCGGCCGGCTGGCCCGAGGCGCTGCGAGCCGAGATCGAGGCAGCGATGTCGAAGGTCGCGAGGGTGCCTGAGACCTGGTTCACCCTCCGAATCGAGGTCCGCCCCGATGCCGTGCGGCTCTACAAGGGCGGCCTGCTCGTGGCCGAGCGGCGGCCGACGGGGCGCATCCAGGGCGGCGTTGGCGTCTGGTTGCGCGGAAACGTCCGTGTTGCCTCGCTCGTCATCCGGCGGCCCGAAACAGAGGAGAAGGGTTTCCTCGCCGTGCGCATTGGCGATGCGTGCAACGCGAAGGGCCTCGTCAACGCGGACTCTCTTCCGCCCGCAAGCGCCGCGGTCGCGGTCCGCTCCATCCCCTTCGCCTTCCCCGCCGGGCGAGGCCACATTGACGTGGGCGCGAGCCTGTTCCATTACAGGAGCCTCAGCGGGTCCACCGACGCGAACACGACGTGGCCGGAGCCATCGCTGCTCGACCCCGCGCGGATACGGCTCAGCGTGCCGAACCGCCCCTGGCGGCGGCTGTGGCTCGTCGCGGCGTCGGACGGCGAGCCGAACAAGGTGCCCATCGTCACCGCGCGCTTCTATCGCCCACGAGCCGGCTTCGCCGTGGATGCGTCCGCCGAAGTGCCCACGCTGGCCGCCCGCAGCGGTCCCAAGGGCACGCGGCTCCTGCCCGTGACGCTGGCCGACGGCAAGAGCGGCAGCCTGTGGCTCGTGCCCATCGAGTTGGACTCCGTGACCATCGCGTCGCGCTTCCGCGAGGAGCACACGCTGTCGCTCGAGCTGACGAAGCAGGTGCACGACTGGCGGATGTTCCCTGATCCCGCGGTCTACGACCGCTTCCAGGGCGGCCTGCCCAGCGGCGTGCGCATCTTCGCGATGACCCTCGAAGAGGCGCCCGTCAAGCTCATCGCCTCCAGCAACCGCACGGGCAACGCCTTCGTCAGCCCCGAGACTCCCCTCTGGCGGGTCAACCTCGCCAACCTCCGTTCCGAGGAGATCGCGGCCCGCGTCCGCCTGACGGTGACCGACCCCTACGGCGCCGCGATCCGCCTCGAACGGCGCGTTGAGCTTGCCCCGGGCCTCCGCGCTCAACTGGACTTCCCGCTCTTCCCCTCCGTCTTCGGCCTCCACCGCGTGAGGGCCGAGGTCGAGGCGGGCGGCGAGACATTCGCGCAGGAGGGCACATTCGTGCAACTCCCGCCCGACACGCGCCGGGCCAACGCGAGCAACAGTCGTTGGGGCCTCTGGTGGTGGCGCGGCGGCCATCTCACCAACCCGAATGAAGCCGAGGACCTCTACCTGCTGCGCGCCGCGGGCACCCGCGTCGCCGCGACGAAGGACATCCGCACCCGCCAGCAGTGGGGCATGATCCCCAACCCCCGCATCATCGTCGGCGGCCCAGCCAAGTGGGCCTTCCAGGACCCCTACGACCCCAAGGAGTACGAGAAGTTCAGCGAGGAGATCGGCCTGAAGGTCGCGGAACAACTCAAGGAGAATCCCGACATCCCCTACTTCTGCATCTTCGGGGAGAACGCGATCTCGACGCCGCTCACCTACGGCATCCTGCCGCGGTTCATCGGCGAGGGCGACTACGCGCTCAACGACCAGGAGAAGGCGCGGATTCGCGCGAGCATCCTCACCGCCAAGGCCGCATCCGAGGGCATCCGCAAGCACGCCCCCAAGGCCAGGATCTCCTTCGGCTGGTGCGAGCCGATCTTCAGCGTGCCCTTCATGTGGGAGAAATACCCGAAGGAGTACATGGACGCCATCGGCGTGGACACCCCGCAGTTCGAGCGGATGCCCGAAATGCCCATCCGCTCGGTCGCGCCGAACCGGATGTGGATGCTCCAGGAGGAGATGAAGCGCTGCGGCTACACGGGCATCCCCATCGTCCACAGCGAGAGCTACTTCCCGTCGAGCCATCCCCTCGCCCTCGGCCATCGCACGGCGGCCGACTACTACGTGCGGACGGCCGCCCTCTCGCTGGCCCTTGGCACGAGCCGCTTCCTGTTCTGCTTCACGCTCCACGACTGCGCGGGCTACTGGGGCAGCACCCACTACGGCTGCATCGGCATCACGGGGCCGCGGCCCGAGTTCAACCCCAAGCCCGCCTTCCCCGCCTTCGCCACGATGACCCGGCTGCTCGACGTGTTCGAGTTCGACGGCTACGTGCCCACCGGCTCGCACTCCGCCTACTGCCTCCGCTTCAAGAGCGGGAAGACATTCATCCACTGCCTCTGGACCATTCGCGGTCGCCGGCCGGCCACGCTCCATCTCGCCAAGCCAGGCAACCTGACTGTGAGCGACGAGAACGGCAACGAGACAAGTTCCGGCGCGCCCGCCAAAGTGACGCTCACACCCACGCCCATCTGGGTGACCTCCGACCAACCCATCGAGAAGGTCGAGCTGGGCACAGCGGTCCACCCCGAGCAGCCGGGCGACTGCGCTCTCGTCCTCGACACGTTCGACGCGGCGTGGACCCACGACCCCCGCTCCTACGAGAGATACGAGAAGAACCACTGGGACCTGCCGCGCTTCCCCGGGCCGATGAGGGCGAGCATCGTTGCCGACCCGGTGTGGGGGTCGAAGGTCTGGGACGCCGCGTTGGCCGACCCGCCGAAGGAGCGGCCGCTGGCCGCCTGGTACGGCGTCTTCACGCCGCCGAAGCCCATCGCCGTCCCCGGCAAAGCCAGGGCGCTCGGCGTCTGGGCCAACGGCCACTCGAACTGGGGCCGCATCATCTACGAGATCGAGGACGCCAAGGGCGAAGTCTGGCAAAGCATCGGCTCGAAGGAGGAGTGGAACTGCGACGACGTGCACTCCTGGAGTTACTTCAACTTCGACGGCTGGCGCTACCTCGAGTTCCCACTGCCCAACCACCTCCCCGGCGACAACTACCGCGAGAAGGACACTGTGTGGTGGAACCACAGCGCCGAGGGGATCGTGGACCTGCCGGTCAAGCTCACCCGCATCATCCTCGAGATGCGCACGCACAACATCCACGTCAACGACCTGGTGCCCGTGGCCGACCGCAGCGTGCAACTGGACAACCTGATGGCGGCTTACGATAGTGCCGAGGCGATGACCGACGCGCCGGTCCGCCTCCAGCGAGAGGCCGGCGGTCCGACGAAGTAGTCTCCGTTGCGGGAAGTCCCCGGTTTGGAGTGCGGCCTTCAGGCCGTATCTTGGATTGGCGATTCGACAGCGAAGATACGGGCTAAAGCCCGCACTCCGAACCTGGCCTTCGTCGTTGCGCTCTTTGCGCAGCAAGAACGAAGTAGGAGAGAAGCGCTTGCGTGCGACCGTTCTCAGCTTCACCTGTTCGCTTGTGGTGAGTGCTCTTGCGGCGGGCGCTGAGGCGCCCGCCGCTACCAAGGCCGAGGAGCAGCGGCTCGGGCCGCTCCACGAGAAGATCCTGCTGTGGCGAACGCCTCGCGACGGGCGACGCCTCGCGTATGTGGCCGCCAAGGAGGGCAAGTGCCTCGTGGTGGTGGACGGCCAGCCCGGCCCCGTATGCGACGGCATCGCCCCCGGCACCCTGCGCTTCAGCCCCGACGGCCGGCACTTCGGCTACGTCGCCGCCAAGGGCAAGAAGCGCGTGGTCGTCGCGGACGGCCAGGAGGGCCCCGAGTACGACGGCATCCTCGAGCGTAACCCCTTCTTCAGCCCCGACGGCGCCCACGTGGCCTACGCGGCCCAGAAGGGCGACAAGTGGGTGATGGTGCTCGACGGCAAGGAGGGCGACGCATTCGACGCCGTGATGCGGGACATGCCCGTCTTCAGCCCTGACGGCAAACGCATCGCTTACGCCGCGAAGAGGGGCAAGAAGTGGTCGGTCACCGTGGACGGCCAGCCAGGCCAGGCGTTCGATGCAGTGCAAGAGGGCGCGCCCTTCTTCAGCCCCGACGGCACCCGCCTGGCCTACGGGGCGCAACAGGGGGGCAAATGGGTCGTGGTGGTGGACGGGCAGGCGGGGCCGCCCGTGGACGCGCTCCTCGCCGGCAGCCCCCTCTTCAGCTCCGACAGCAAGCGGGTCGCCTACGCCGCGCAACGTGGCAAGAGATTCGTCGTCTTCCTCGATGGCCAGGCGGGGCCGGAGCTGCACGCCATTGCCGAGGGCAGTCCCGTCTTCAGCCCCGACGGCCGCCGGCTGGCCTATTGCGGCAGCAGGGACAACCAGCACCACGTGTTCCTCGACGGCAAGCCCGGGCCGGCGTTCGACGCCCTCGGGCGGGGCGACCCGGTCTTCAGCCCCGATGGCAATCGCGTGGCCTACAGCGCCTTGAAGGGCGCGAAGTGGGCCGTCGTCCTCGACGGCAGGCCGGGGCCGAGCCTCGACGCCATCATGGACCGCACCCCCGTCTTCAGCCCCGACAGCAAGCGCGTGGCCTACGGGGCAAGGCGGGGCGAGAAGTGGCTCGTCGTGCTCGACGGCGTGCCCGGCCCGCCCTGGGATGGCATCGTGGCCGGCACCCCCGTCTTCAGCCCCGACAGCCAGCACATCGCCTATGGTGCGCGGAACGGCGACGCCTGGCTCGTCGTGGCCGACGGCAAGCCCGGGCCGGAGTTCGGCGGCGTCGGCGAGGGCACCCTGGCCTTCAGCCCCGATGGGGCGCGCCTCGTCCACGTTGGGGGAAGGGCCACGAAGAAGCTCGTGGTCGTGGACGGCACGCCGGGGCCGGAGTTCGACCACATCGTGCCGCCCGTGTTCAGCCCCGACGGCAGGCACCTCGCCTACCGTGCCAAGCGGGGGGCGAAGGGGGGCGCGAGGTCGCTCATCGTCCTCGACGGCCAGCCCGGCCCCGCCTACGACGGCGTGATCCCCAACGGCCCCGCCTGGCTGCCCGATGGGGCGGTGGAATACCTGGCCCATCGCGACAAGGTGCTCTACCGCGTGCGACAGGCGCCCCCAAGCCGATAGAACCCTGCCCTCACATGGCGGGAAATGCAAGTTAGAGTGCCAAGTCCAGGGGAGGAGTGTTGGCACTCTAACTTGGCACTCTAAGTCAGGGGAGACGGGCCGTGGTGTGTGGGCGAGCAGGCCGCAGGCGTAACATCAAGGCAGATATGTGGTTATGGCGGAACGAGCGTTCCAAGGCATCGTCCATGCCTCATCCCGGCCCCAAGAATGCCAAGTCCAGAGGGGGGAGTTGGCATTCTTGGTGACACTCTTGGGGGGTGCCCCCCCCCGCCCCCCTCCTGGTGCGGGGCACAGGGCTCAGAGGCGCTTCTGGATCGCCTGGAGGATCTGGCGCGAGAGGGCCTCGTCGCCGAACACGCCCACGCGGATGCCGATCTCGGTGGCCTTGGGCGTGAGCTTCCGCAGGTTCACCTCGATCCGCTTGTCGCCCGCGCCCTTGGCGAGGATCCTGCACCTGTCCACGCCCTCGGTGCGCTCGGTGACGCTGTACTGCATCTCCTTCACCGCGGCCTCGGCGGCCTTCAGGGCCTTGGCGAGCGGAGCGTCCTGGTTGGCCTTCAACTCGCCCTGGAGGTAGGCCACGGCGCCCGCCCCCGCCGCTGCCCCAGCCCCGAAGAGCATGAGGGTGCACCCCGCGCTCAGCAATCCTGCCAGCCCGACGGCGAGCAGGGCGGCCACACGTCCCGTCTTCATCGCAGGTCTCCTGTCATCCACGGTGATCCGCCGGTCTCCCAGCGTTGCACTCCTCTATGCTACGGGAAAGGGCGAGCGAGGTCAAGCTGCGCCTTCTTCCCTCGTAACACTTCAGCCGTCTGAAGAGAATGTTGGGGAAATCGATGAAGAAACACGATTTTCCGCTGTTCTTTTTTCGGGATATGCGCATAATAAAGGGGCGTGAAAGCGCCTGCCCCCAACGAACTGGTGAACTTCAGCATCCCGCGGCAGTGGTGCCCGACGTGCCGGAAGCTCGTCGAGCCCCCGGTGCCCGACGCCCTGCCGGGCGCGACGCTCGGCCACCGCCTCGTCGCCCTCACGGCCTGGCTCCACTACGGTCTCGGCACGACGCTCTCGCAGATTCTGGCGGTCCTCCAGCACCACGTGCACTTCCGCCTCAGCGAAGGCGGTCTGGTGGACGCGTGGCAGCGCGTCGCGCGCCTCCTGCGGCCGTGGTACGAGGAGATCGCCGACGAGGTCAAAGGGGCCGGCACGCTCCACGCCGACGAAACGGGCTGGCGCGTGGCGGGCCGCACCGTGTGGCTCTGGTGCTTCACGACCGCGCGGGCGACCTACTACATGATCGACCGCTGCCGGGGGGCGCGCCCGCGCTCCTGAAGTTCTTCACCGAGGAATTCGCCGGCGTCCTCGTCACCGACTTCTGGGCGGCCTACAACGTCGTCGCCGCGGCGGCCCGCCAGGCGTGCCTCGTCCACCTGTTGCGCGAACTGGAAAAGGTCGACGCCCTGAACCCCTCGGAAACTTGGGCGGCGTTCCGCAAGAAGCTCAAGCGCCTCCTCGGCGACGCCATCCGCCTGGGGGCCCAACGCGAGACGCTTCCCAAGGAGACCTTCGCGTCGCGTCGCGCGCTCCTCGACACCCGGCGCGACGAGCTCCTGGCGACCCCGTGGGCCAACGCCCACGCGAAGCGCCTCCTGAAGCGCCTGCGGCGGTATCGGAACGCCTTGTTCACCTTCCTGGATCATCCCGGCGTCCCTTCGGACAACAACCATGCGGAGCGCGAGATACGGCCTGCGGTCATCATCCGCAAGAACTCGTTGTGCAACCGCAGCGACAATGGAGCCACGGCGCAAGCGACCCTCATGTCCGTCTACCGGACGCTCAAGCTGCGGGGCCTCGACCCACTCGAAACCATTGTGAGCGCCCTCAAGCACTACGTTCGCACAGGCTCCTTACCACCTCTGCCCGGTTCGAGGACTTCAGATAGCTGAAGTCTTACCTTTGCGATAATGCCAGAGACCCCGAGCCGCTTCAACACCGACCAGCGCACGGCACGGCCACCCGCCAGAACTGTCAGCCTGGCCATGGACCTGCTCGTCAACTCGGCTGACCGGCGATGATGGCCGTGCCCTGTCTCCCTTGCACCCTATAGCGTTCGTGATAGGGCGCAGGGGGAGCGGCAGGAGCCGGAACTCGTGGCCTGGGGTGAGCGTCAATGCGTGGTGCGTTGAATATGAAGTGGCTTTGGGGCCTCGCGGAGGACAGGAGCCGTCTAAGCCCGGTGACCGAGATGATTCGGGGGGGCGCTGGCGTCGGGCGCCGTGGCGCCCCTGGCGCTGGAGCAGAAGGCGGGATTGGTGGACCACCAGTCCATGCCCATCTCCTTCGCCTTGTCCACCGAGGCGATGAGGAGGCGGATCTGGATGGTGAGGAGCTCGATGTCCACGAGCTTGATCTTGATGTCGCCGGCGATGACGACGCCCTTGTCGAGGACGCGCTCGAGGATGTCGGCCAGGGTGGAGGTTTCGACGCCGTGAGGCACCGTGGATTGCTGGATGCTCATTGCCGGTTCCGATCAGAGGAGTCTGCCGAGGGGGCCGAGGTCAATGTTCAGGTCTTCGTCACGCAGGCCGAAGTGCTGCTTCAGACTCTGCATCTGGTCAGCGAGTTGCTGGAAGGTGGTGCCGAGGCGTTCGATCTCGGCCTCGGTGAGCGAGCCGGCCTCGATGCGGCGGAGGGCCTGGCGCTCGAGGAGCTCGCGCAGCAGCTCGACGAGGGTGAGGACGAGGCGCCCGAGGCCGTTCTTCACATCGTCGGGATTCAAGGCAATGCGGGGCGCGGGCGGGGTCAGAGGGGTCACATCTTCATTTGGCACATCGCGGCCATGTGCGAAATGAAGAGGCGACCCCACCGCGGCAGCCTGGGCGAAGTCAGGGAGGGCGAGGGACTCGACTCGTGGTTGGGCGCTGGATGTCACGCTCTGCCCTCCGTGCGGGCGCCCAGGTAGAGCGGCGCTGTGGTCTTCATCTGGCGCGCGGTCTCGACCGACGTGAGGACCAGTTGGAGGCCGAGGTAGATGAGGTCAACGTCGGCCACGGAGATGACGACCTCGCCGAGGACGACGACGCCCTTGTTGAGGACGCGGTCGAGGGTTTCGCAGAGGGAGAGATGGTCCTCGGGGCTGGCTGGGACGCCCGCCCGACAGTTCTCAGCTCTCACTGAGCAACAGCCTTTCGTAAAGGCTCCGGGCCTGATGGCGTTCCCCTGCCTCGTCATACCCTTCCGCGGTCTGCACCAGGCGGTCGAATGCCTGGGCGGCCTGGTCGGTGCCCGCGTGGGCTTCGACCAGGGTGAAGTAGAGCTCGATGGACTGGTGGAGCTTTCCGTGCGCGCGAAGCGTGTCGGCCATCTCCAGGAGGCGGCCGAGGACTCGGCTGCCCCCCTGTTCGGTGGGCTCGGGCGGGCCTGCCGGCACGGGGCCGGGGGCCGCCGTCGCCGGGGCGCTGGTCGTGAGGTCGAGGGTCTCGCTCATGGGTTCCTCCTTCCTGGTGGACGGGTTCGCAACGAACGCTGGGGCGGTCTGCGGTGGGGCCGCGTGGCCCTGCTGTGTTGCTCGATGAGCCACTGGCGGCGCTCGCAGCGCGAGGCCAGCTTGCCTTCCTCACAGCAGAGCCGACCCCGGTCGAAGCGCGCCAGCGGCGCGCCGGTGGAGTTCCTGCAGGCGCGGAAGCTCCTGGTGTGAGGCATGGTGCGCACGTGCGCGGAGCCCTTCGGCGGCAGCGCGGGCACGCCGCTGGGCCGCGCCGGGCTCCGTGGCGTGGCGTAGTGGCTGTTGACCATGTCGGGTCCTCCTGATGGGGGTCACATCTTCATTTCGCACTTGGCGGCTAAGTGCCAAATGAAGATGTGACCCCACGGCCCGGCCGCTCAGGGAGCCGGTGGGGCCTCGTCCTCCTCGCCGCCGCGTCCGAACGCCTCCAATGTGTCGAGGCGGTCGAGGAGTTCGCTCTCGTGCGCATCGAAGTCCGCCTCGGTGATCTTCCCGCCTTCCAGCGCGAGGTAGAGGTCGCGCAACTGGTCGCGAATCGCCTGAGCCTGGTCCACGGACTCCTGCCGAACCGCGTTGTGAATCTCGCGGAAGATGGCGAGCAGGCCGCGGCCAGGGAACGTGAGGAGGTCGTCTACAAGGAGCATGGGCAGCTAGTCCTGGACCTGGAACGCGCCGGTGACAAAGTTGTAGGGGGGCCAGGGGCCGCTGTAGTCGAAGGAGTAGTTGTTGTCGAACAGGCGTGCGGCCTCGAAGATGCCTGCCTCGAACTCGCTCTGGGCATCGCGGGGCACGAGGCAGGCGAGGTTCATCACCTCGCGCTCGTCGCGCGGGTCGTTGGCCTTGATGTCGGCGCACAACGGCCCGAGGGCGAGGGCGACCGTGTCGCGGTGCCTGGCGCGCTCCTCGCCGAGCGCGCGGTCGAAGGCCCGCCCGAGCTCGATCTTGTCGGCCTGCGACGGCTCGCGCCCGCCGCGGTATAGCTCGTCCCGGAGCGCGCGCAGGCGATCGTTGATGGTGACGAAGTACTCGAAGATGTTCGGGACGCTCCACGTGACCTTGAGGCCCATCTCGGCCTTGCCGTCCACCCGTCGAAGCTGCTCGATGAACGCGGCCTGGTTGGCCTGGAGGATCCTGCGAACGTCGTCCGCGTCGCTGGCAATGGTTCCGAAGGATACAGGGAGCGGGGTTGCGTCCTCCATGAGCAGCCGGAGGACGGCCTGGTGGGCGGCGAGGACGCGGC
>Ga0307380_10001497_pt1 | contig 34175 bp, 34 predicted proteins | sample UN3MG_FD_202239 | JGI IMG/M metagenome (GOLD analysis project Ga0307380, IMG submission 202239) | Soil microbial communities from Risofladan, Vaasa, Finland - UN-3 | ecosystem: Environmental > Terrestrial > Soil > Coastal area > Acid sulfate soil | place: Finland: Risofladan, Vaasa | collected...
GGCAGCAATGATGGCCGGCAGGTCTTTTTTGCCATCGCAATGCTTCCAGATGAACAGCCCGGTCGTGTTGATCACCCGGATCTGGTTGGTGTCTGGATTGAACAGCAGCGCCCCGTCCGGGTCCACCTCGCGCAATACCACGTCGGGGTTGCGAACGAGCAAGTTGTTGCTGGATATCGCTATTTTTGCCATAAATCTCTACGAAAAAAAAGTATATAAATAAAAAAGAGTGCTGTCAATTAGGAAAGAAGAAAAAACAAAGTCAAAATCCCCCAACATTGTTTTATTATTGAAAAAAGATGAAATGAATTCTATATTTGTTCATTCAAGATGTATATAATTAAGCAGGCGGAAATAATTATGATCATTTGCATTCAAGCAGAGGCATAGTGAAGGAATTCAAACCAGTTCTTGAACACGACAACGGCGGCATCTCGCTGTCGGCCCCGGTGGTCATGGAGCTGATCGAGGCGGTGCACGAGAAAGGCGCCCCCTTCCGCTTTCAAGCCAGGGGCTACAGCATGGCCCCGGCCATCCGCGACGGCGATGTCATCACCGTCTCGCCGCTCAAGGAGATCATGCCCCGCCGCGGCGACGTGCTGGCCTTCCGTCACCCCGAACGGCCGCAGATGCTTGTCCACCGCGTGCTGCACACAATGGCCAGGAAATATTTCATCAAGGGCGACAATTGCCCCGAGGCCGACGGCTGGATCCCGGCGGAAAACATCCTGGGTTTGATCACACGAGTGGAGCGGCAGGGCCGGGCCCGTTTTTGGCCGAACCGTTCCGCACCGTCTTCCTGGGCGAATTCTTATTTGCTCCTCTACCCGCTCTGGCCCCCGGTTCGCCGGGTTCTGGTCAAGGTTCTGCACCGGTTACGGAAAACAATACGTTTTGGGAAATAAAAAAAATAGGATGGTTCTGATGCATTGAGTGGATCACACTGCTGAATGGCCCGCGCTGCGCTTTTCGCGCTTAGTCTCGTCGTTCAAATTTTCCCGGTTTGATCGCGTTTTTGCTTTTTGCCGCTCTTTGTGTTAAAAAGAAAAATGCAAACCCCCTTAAACAAACCTTACCGCAAATTGGATTTCGAACAGAATACGAATGAGTGGCTTTCCTGGCGGCGCCAGGGCATCGGCGCTTCCGACGCCCCGGTGGTCATGGGCCTTTCGCCCTGGCAGAAGGCGGGTGAACTGCTCTTGCTCAAAACGGGGCAGCAGGCCGAGCGGCCGGCCAACGGCTACATGCAGCGGGGCAAGGATCTCGAACCGCTGGCCCGGGAGGCCTTTATCCGCCATACCGGCATCGAAGTCGAACCCGTCTGCGTCCAGTCAACGGACCACGCCTGGATGCGCGCCAGCCTGGACGGATTGAGCCCTGACGGGCGCCAGGTGGTGGAGATCAAGTGCCCGGGCGAGAAGGACCACCGGTTTGCCGCGTCCGGTTGCGTGCCTGAAAAATATTTTCCTCAACTGCAGCATATCCTGGCCGTCACCGGCCTGGGAGAGATCCATTACTGGAGTTTCCGCTTCGCCCACACCGTGCTGCTGAAGGTGGAGAGGGACGAATCCTTTATCGCCGACCTGATAGAAAAAGAGATTGATTTCTGGACGAGAGTCTGCGCGACTGCCGACGGGCTTGCCGCGTTCACTGCCTCATAGAAACCGCTCCCGTTCGGCGAAAACCCGGCAAGGTCAACGGAAAGATCAAGGTTTTTCTGGTTTGGAGTGCTTGCAAATGAACCTTTTCCCGACTGTTTTCGTTTACTATTCCTGTATTCTTCAAGAGAGGTAACGCATGAAGATGAAAAAAGTATTGATCATTGGATTTCTTGTTATATTGTTGGTTGCGGCCATGGTTTTCTTATTCTCCTCAAAAAACAACAAAAATGGCGGTCTGAAATTCGTTGCGGTGAAAAAGGGAGATATCTCTGAAAAGGCATTGGCGGTAGGCACCATTGAACCGGAAAAAGAAATCAAGGTGAAATCGACCATTCCGGGGCTGGTCGAGGAAGTGTACTTCAAAATCGGTGATTGGATCGAAAAAGACAAGCCCCTGTTCAAAATTTCCCCCAATCCCACGCCCCTGGAGTATGTCGAATCCCGGCGCAACATGGAAGTCGCGCAAATACTCATGGAAAAAATCCGCAATGAGCGGGACCGCAAAGTGAAGATGTATAAGGCGCAGTTGGTCTCGGATTCGGAGATGGAAGAGACCGAGTCGCGCTTCAGTGAAATTTCATTGCGCTACAAGATCGCCCAGGAGCGCTTCGAACTGCTGGAAAAAGGCCGGATCCAGATGATCAATCGTTCGGTGGATTCCATCGTGAAATCGCCGATGTCGGGAATCGTCCTGCAGCAGGACGCTTTCGAGGGTGATGCCGTGGTGCCCCTGACCAATTTCCAGCCCGGCACCGAAATGTGTTCCATGGCCGATATGAGCTTGCTGCGTTTCAAAGGCAAAGTCGATGAGATCGATGTCGGCAAACTGCTGCCGGGCATGATCGCCGACATCCAGGTCGGGGCGCTGCTCGACGCCAAGGTGGCCGGCCGCCTGGAACGCATCTATCCCAAGGCCGAGAAGGAAGGCAATGCCACCATGTTCGGCCTCGAAATCGCCATTATCGATGCCGGCAAGATCACCCTGCGCGCCGGGTATTCGGCCACGGCCTATCTCAAGATCAAAGACAAAAAGAATATTTTGATCATTCCGGAACGGCTGATCACCTTTGAAAACGACAAGCGTTTCGTGGAAACGATGCGCGACGGCAAGATCGAAAAGAAGGAGGTCCAGGTCGGGCTTTCCGACGGCTTGAATATCGAGATCATTTCCGGGTTGCAGGCCGGCGAGCAGGTGGTCGAGCGGCCGCCCAGAGAGATCGAATGATCCTGGCCTTTTTCCGCAATCTTTTCCGCGACCTGGTGCGCCAGCCTTTGCGGACATTCCTGACCCTTTCCGGAGTGACCTGGGGGACCTTTGCCGTGATCTTGCTGCTGGCCTTCGGCACCGGCATCGGCAAGCAGCAGATGAAGCAATTCCGCGGGATGGGACAGAGCATCATCCTGGTGTTTCCCGGGCAGACCACCATGACCTACAACGGGCTGCCCAAAGGCCGCCGCATACAGGTTACACCAGATGAACTGGGACTGGTCAAAAAACGGGTGCCTGGAGTCCGGACCCTTTCGCCCGAATTCATATCGAACCGAAATATCCGCTATGGCCGCGAACAGCTGCTCAATACCGTGCGCGGCGTCGATGTGCCGTTTGAGCGCATCCGCAACACCATCCCCGGCCAGGGGCGTTTCATCAATGAGTACGACGTGCAGCAGCACCGGCGCAATTGCTTTTTGGGCGCAACCATCGCCAAGAACCTCTTCAAAGGCATGGAGCCGGTCGGCAAGCAGGTGATGATCGAGGGCGTGCCCTTTACCGTTGTCGGCGTGATGATCGAAAAGGATCAGAACAGCAATTACAACGGCATGCGTGACACGCACTGCGCTTTCATTCCCTGGACCACCTACATGACCCTGTATGGCGTGAAGTATGTCCAGAATTTCATTGTCCAGCCCAGCGATCCGGCCTTATCCAAACAGACCATCGCCGCCCTGCGCAATTACTTTGGCGAGCGGCTGGGATTCAATCCCCTGGACAAGGACGCTTTGTTCGTTTGGGATTTTTCCGATTTTGAACGGCAGTTCAACGTGTTTTTTACGGCTTTCAATATTTTCCTGGGCATCATCGGCTCCTTTACACTGCTGGTTGGCGGCGTCGGCGTGGCTTCGATCATGCTGGTGGTGGTGGAGGAACGGATACGGGAGATCGGCATCAAGCTGGCGGTTGGCGCCAAGCGTCGCGCCATCATGTGGCAGTTTTTTGCCGAAGCCAATTGCATCATCCTGATCGGCGGCGCCATCGGTTTTTTGCTGGCGGCATTGCTGCTGGCCCTGCTGCCGGCCAAACAATTAGAGGAGTATATAGGCATCCCCAAGCTCAATCCCCTGGTTGGCATCGTCACCGTGCTGATTCTTTTGGCCATCGGCACCCTTTCGGGCCTGACGCCGGCGCGCCGGGCCGCGGCCACTGACCCGATCGTGGCACTGAGGAAGTAACCATGCGCATGCAACTTCTGCATTTGTACTGGAATGAATTCCGCAAGCGCCAGAAAAAGACCAGTTTGATCACTTTCGCCATTGCCTGGGGAGCTCTTTCACTGTTGCTGCTGATGTCCTTCGGCCGCGGCCTTTCCAATGCCGGCAGCGTCAGTTTCAAGGGGTTGGGCAGTACCATGATTATGGTAACCAGGGGCCAGACCAGCAAACCCTACCAGGGCCTGCCGCGCGCCCGGCGTATTCACATCCACATGGAAGATTTGGAATTGCTCAAGCGGCAGATCCCGGGCATCGCCATGATCTCTCCCGAGGCCAACAACAGCCATAATATTTCCTATCGCGGCAAGGAGTCCAACCGCTCGGTCAATGGTGTGTACCCCTGTTTTGCCGAGATGCGTTCCCAGATTCCCGCAGCCGGCGGCCGCTTCATCAATGACCTGGACCAGGAAAAAGCCCGGCGCGTGGCCTTTATCGGCTGGAACGTGGCCAAGGAACTCTTTGGCGACAGCAATCCGGTCGGCAAGGAAATCCGCATCGAGCAGACACCTTTTACCGTAATCGGGGTCATGAAGAAAAAGCAGCAAAGTTCCATGTATCAGGGACCCGATTCGGAAACGGTTTATATCCCCTTCTCCACATTCTGTCAAATCGACTTTCAGCGTTTTTTGGACCGCATCCATATCCGCCCGGCCGATCCCAGTGATGCCCTGTTCATGGAGAACCAGGTGCGCCGCGTCCTGGGGCGCAAGTACCGCTTCGCCGATGATGACGCCAATGCCGTGAACTTCTGGAACACGATCCGTGATTACGAAACTGGAGCCAAGATTTTCAAGGGCATCGAAATTTTCCTGAGCATCATCGGGGCACTGACCTTGCTGATCGGCGCCGTGGGCGTGACCAACCTGATGTATGCCGTGGTCAAGGAGCGCACCCGCGAAATCGGCATCAAGATGGCACTGGGAGCGCGCCGGCGCCATATTGTCATGCAGTTCTTCCTGGAAACCTTCGCCATTTTCTTCAAAGGGACGCTGTGGGGAACCCTGATCGCGTTCAATATTGTCAGTTTGGTGAACCTGGTCCCTATCGGCTATGAAGATTTCGGCATCAAGGCCTATTTGCTGCGGCCAATATTTTCGTTCGACATCCTGATTGTCTTCCTGGTGGTCCTTTGTGTTTTGGTTTTTGTCTCGGGAATTTTTCCGGCCTTGCGGGCTTCGCGGCAAAACCCGATCGAAGCCCTGCGTTATGAATAGCATCCGAGGTGGATTATGATCGAATTTCGCAATATCTCGAAAGTGTATAAGATGGGCGAGGTCGAATTCGTCGCCCTCAAGGGCGTCTTCATTACCGTGCAGAAGGGCGATTTCATTTCCATCATGGGCCCTTCCGGCTCCGGGAAGTCGACCCTGATGAACATCATCGGCTGTCTCGATACGCCGACCGAGGGTTCTTATTATCTCGAGGGTAAAAATGTTTCCGGGTTGACTTTCGATCAACTGTCGACCATCCGCAACCGCAAGGTCGGTTTTGTTTTCCAGAATTTCAACCTGCTGCCCTACGCCTCGGCCTATGAAAATATCGAGCTGCCGATGTTGTTCAACGGCAAGAAAGGCGCCGGGCGCAAAGCGCGGGTCAACGAATTGCTGGAAATGGTGGGCTTGGCGCCCTGGGCCAAACACCGGCCGACCGAAATGTCGGGAGGGCAGCAGCAGCGGGTGGCCATCGCCCGGGCCCTGGCCATGGATCCGCCGATCATTCTGGCTGACGAGCCGACCGGCAACCTCGATTCCAAGAGCGGCCACGAGATCATGGAGATTTTTTCCCAACTCTGGAAAGGCGGACGGACCATTCTGATGGTGACCCACGACCCGGCCATTGCCGCCTTTTCCAAAAGCACCATCCGCCTGCTGGACGGAGCCGTCCAGGACAATGGTGCCGTCCATTGATCCCGGGCTTTAGGTCCTTTGAAAGGAAGCGAATCCTCTCCTAAGGTCTGTGTCCAGGCCGGCCGGCAGCATAAAAAAAGCCTTTTTTGTCAGGATTTGGTCGTGCGCTCCAGGCGTTTCATGATCGAGAAAATGAACGCGGCCGAAAGCAGGCAGCAGATGACGAAAATGCCCCATATCTGCCACAGCTCGATCTTGTCCCAGAAATAGCCGCCGACGAACAGCAGCTTGTTGCCGGTGGCGGTGGCCAACAGCCAGCCGCCCTGCATCAGCCCCTGGAAACGGAGCGGCGAGACCTTGGAGACGAATGAAAGCCCCATGGGGCTGAGGAACAGCTCGGCAATGGTCAGCGTCAGGTAACTGCTGATGAGCCAGGTGGGCGAGACGCGCCCCCATTCGGTCATGTTGGCGCTGGCGATCAGCTTGGGTGCCACCAGTTGCAGCGAGCCGACCAGCATGATGACGAAGCCGCCGCCGGCGATGACCATGCCGATGCCGATCTTTCTCGGTGTGGACGGTTCGATGTTCTTTTTCCTGAGCCAGGCGAAGATGCCCATCACCGGGAAGGTGAGCACCACGATGAACAGGGGGTTGAACGATTGGAATATTTCCGGCTCGATGGGGTTCAAGACCTTGTATCCGGAAAAGAAATAGTAGGTCAGAGCCCCGAGCCCCGCGAACATGGCCAGTCCGATGGTGCGCTGCGCGATCTTTTTCTTGGTGATGAGCAGGAAAAGGCCGGCGATGCAACCGATGAATGCCAGCATGGAGTTGAGGTTGAAGAAGATGTTGTTGATCGGGCCGACCTCCTTCACCGTGTAGTCGCGGGCAAAGAAGGTCTGGGTCAGACCGTTCTGATGGAAGGACATCCAGAAAAAAATGACCACGAAGAACACCAGCACCAGGGCCACGACCCGCGGCTTCTCTTCATGGGTCGACGTCTTGAATATGAAGGCCACGAAGCCGAAGAAAAGGCCCAGCGCCATGCCGAGCGCGAACTGGTTGAAAGCGAAGTGGAACACGGCCGCCGTAACAGCGATGAAGACCGCGCCGGTGACGATGCTGGGTAAATTGGCGATCTTCTGGTACCCCGACTCCTTGTCGCTTTTTTCAGCAACGCTTTTGGCCTTTGCCGGCAGGTGCCTGTTGAAGATGACATAGACCAGCAGCGAGATGATCATGGCGATCGCCGCCAGGCCGAAGGCATAATTGTAACCCCTGGAAAAAGCGGCGATGTACTTTGCGGCGAAGGCCCGGAGCGCATCGGCGCCGGCGACCGTCAGGCCCGATACCTTGGAGGCCAGGCTTTCCAGGCTGGCGATCGAGGCGCCGTCGGTCATACGGCCGTCCAGGAAGGCATGGCACATGGCCGGCAGGCTGCCGTCGTGGGCGAAGCCCTGCGTCCTGAGGAACCAGTTGCGAATGCCGTTGGCGGCGAAGGGGGCGAAGAAAGCGCCGACGTTGATGCCCATGTAGAAGATCATGAAGGCCGTGTCCCGAAATTTTGAATATTTCGGGTCGTCGTACAACTGGCCGACCACCGCCTGCAGGTTGCCCTTGAAAAGGCCGTTGCCGAAGGCAATGACGAACAGGCCGATCAGGGTGATGTGAAGAGGCATTCCCGGTATGGCCAGCACCCCATAGCCAACGAACATGATGATGATGCCGAACAGGATGACCAGTTTATACTTGCTGGTGCTGTCGGCAAGCACGCCGCCGAACAATGCCAAAGCATAAATGGCATAATAGAACCAGCTGTAATAACCGCTCGCCGCTTCGGCAGAGAGGTTATACTTGGCCTGCAGAAACAGGATCAGGATGGCCATCATGGTATAGAAGCCGAAGCGTTCTCCCATGTTGGCAAAAAAGGCGACGAACAATCCTTTGGGATGATCTTTGAACATTGTAGTTGACCTCCAGGAACGATTTTATTCTTATAGGAAAGAATCATACCCGGCCGCCATTTTTATTTCAAGAGGGGTCATGGTAAAATCGGCAACAGGCCCGGGGCCGCTCGCCCGGCCGGGGAGGAGACCATGGCCAACCAGCGATTCTCGTTCCAGAGCATGAGGGAGAATGGCCGCAGCGCGGGCGCGGAGAAGAGCCGGAAGCGCCAGCTCCTTTTCCATTTCACGATCGTTGGCGTGGCGTTCGCCATCAGCTTGTTGTACCAGGCCATGCGCCCGATCATGCGCCTGGGCGGCATGGTCGCCCGCGGCGGCCCCTACGCCATCGAGCATCCCGCTCCCTCCTGGGTTTGGATCATGCCGGTCGCCATTCTGTCGGGCATGGTCTGTTTCTTTATCAATCTGTCCAGCAGTGATTCCGAGGGGGTCAACCTGATGCCGCTGGCCTGGCCGGGGCTGTTCCTGTCGCTGGGCTGGAACTTCCTGGAGTTTGCCTTTGCCCCGCCGGGTGGGGGATTCGCCTGGGGTTGGCTGGTCTGCGGCGTGCTCTTTGTCCTCATGGGCGGGCTGCCGCTGCTCCTGGCCTTCAAGCCGGCGCGCGAAAAGATCAGGTTCCGCCTGCAAAATGGAGAAGGGCTCGGCCCATACGCGTTCCAGTGGCTGCTGGTCGCCGGCGGCGTCTACCTGGGCATCGTCTTTTTCCGCAGCGTTGTCGGTTGAACTGAAAAAGGAGAAGGAAAAATGAAAATAAAAAAAACGTCGGCTCCGGCCCGCGCCGGGAAGCCGCTGCGCTTCCTGGCCAACATCGGCAAAGTCTTTGAAAAAAAACTGAACCGGATAGGTATTTTCGATGCGGACGATTTTTTGTGCCGCGACCCTTATGAAGTTTTTTCGGAATTGCGGCAAAAAGTGGACCCCACCCTCTGTCGCTGTGTCCTGGCCGGGATCGTCGGTGCCAAGCTCGACCAGCCCTGGCACCGGATCACCAAGGCAACGGCTCGCGAATACGAAAAACGGCATCCCGATCATGTTTGGGGGAAATGCTGATTGGTGAAACTCCGTGCACGTTTTCCTGTGAAAAAAATGCCTTCATGGCCTGGATATGGCCAAGGCATCGGCGATCCTTTTTGCGCTTCCGTTCGTGAATGGATCATTGCCATTCCGCCTGGAAAAGTGGCCACCTACGGCCAGATCGCCCACTTGGCCGGCAAGCCCTGGGGGGCGCGCCAGGTGGCCTGGATTCTCCACTCGCAGTCTGAAAAATACCGGCTGCCCTGGCAGCGGGTGATCGGCGCCAATGGCCGGATCTCTTTGCGGCCCGGGAAAGGTTTCTTCGAGCAGCGTCGTCTTTTACAAGTAGAAGGGGTGGTGGTTGGCCGGGGCGGCCGCGTCGATTTGAAAAAATTTCGCTGGCTGGCGGAAGGAGAAACTCCCTGGCCATAAAAAAAAGGGACCGGCCGGGCCGGTCCCTTGCCGACGGTTGTCTCTAAAACTTCTATTTGGCCTTGCGCAGCAGGATGTCGCCGTTGAAGGTCTTCAGGGTGATCTCCTGGCCGCCGCCGTTGATGGAGCCGAAAACAGTCTTGTCGATTTTCACCCGGTAGCGGCCGCCATGGCTGCGTTGGTCTTCGACGGTTTTTTCGCTCTTGTTCTGCAGCTTGAGTTCGAAATCGCTGTAGATCTCGCCATGGTTGTCGATCTTAAGCTTGAAATCGACCTTGGCCGTGGCGGGAAGGGTGATGTCGACGTCGCCGTTGAGGGTGATCAGCGACAGCGGTTTTTTGCCGTCGAGCCGGGTGAACGTTGCCGTGACATCGCCGTTCACGGTTTGGGCCACGGCCGAACCCGCGATGCGGGACAGGATAATGCCGCCGTTTACGTTAGCCACCTCGATATCGCCGCTGACATTCTCTACCTTGATGCCGCCGTTGTTGACGGCGTGCAACTCCAGGGACGTATTCATCGGTACCTGGATGGTCAGGTCGATATCCGCCTTCCAGGAAGGGACGCTGATCTCCATGACGTTCTTGCTTTCCTCGACGGACAGCCCCCCGCCGCCGGCCTTCAGGCGCATCATGCCGGCATGCTTGTCCTGCTTCTCATCTTCGCCTTCGTTTTCCATCTCGTCTTCATCCTCTCCGACGACATGGCCTCGCGGCTTGGCTTCGACGATCACTTCTTTGCCTTCATAACCTTTGACCACGATGCCGCCGTTGATCAGATGGGCTTTGACCACACCGGGTTTGCCCGGGTCGCTGAAAGGAACGACGACGCGGTCGGCAGACGCATCCTGCCCCCACAGCGCCAAGGCGGCGCATGCGAGAATCAATACCGTGAACAGAAATACTTTGATGGCTTTCATGTTGTTCTCCTTGATTTAGTTTTTCTTGCCGGCGATCATGATGTCACCGTTCAGTGTTTCCATTGTGATCTCGGGTCCTCCCCTGCCTATGCGCACGCCCTGGAAACGGTGGCTGCGGTAGACGTAGCGGCCTTTTTCCCGCTTGGCCTCTCCCGGTTTGGCCGGAAGATAGCTGACCGGAAAGTCGCTGAATATTTTGCCGTTCATGGTTTTCAGCTGGAAGTCGGCGGCGAGGGCGGGGATGAAGTATATATCCAGGTCGCCGTTGATGGTGGTGAAAGAGCAGGCGCCGGCGGGATTTTTTTGAAATTCGGTCCGGATATGGCCGTTGACCGTTTTGCAGCTCCCGGAGCCTGCCAAGCCCTCCATCTCGATATGTCCGTTGACGTTGCGGATGGTAAAATCGCCTTTGATGTTGCGGACCACGATGTCGCCTTCGTTGACGGTTTTCAGGATCAAGCTGGTTTGCTCCGGAACCTCCAGATTGAAATCATAGACCGCGATATAATCGCGGTCGGACCAATCGATCGAACCGTTGCGGCAGCGGAAGGGGCCGTCAACGTAAATGTCCAGCAGGTTTTCCTTTTCGGCCATGTTTAATTTCACTTCGTTTTCGGCCCTGGTCAGGGCCTCCTGATTGTCGGCGCGCAGGCTCTTTTTGGCCTCCAGGCGCACCGTGGCCTTGGCGGTGCCGCTAACGGTGATCGAACCGAAAACATTATCGATCTTGATGGTTTTTTCCTTTTCCGGAACACTGAATCGGAATTCCTGCCGTATGGTGTCTTTCTTTTCCAGGCTGAATTTCTCATGGCCCGGCGACAGCGCCGGGATCAGCAAAGCCAGCACTAGCACCAGTAACATTCTTTTCATTTTACCTCCTTGCCACTTGGGCGTTTCTGGGAGGTAATACCGGGCTGCGGGCGAAAGGTTACGGCGATCGAAAAGAAAAAATCGACCATTTTCATCGTGGCTTACAGGATCTGGCTTATCCCCGATCTGGCCCTTTGCCGTACTTCGGGAATGAGCTGCTTGTCGTTCAGCAATTCTTTCAGTGCGGCGGCGGCGCGCTTTTCCTTGAGCGAGACCATCAGGTCGATCAGTGCGATCTGCACCAGGGGCGATGTTTGCCGGGAAAGCGATGCGGTCAACGCCGTTCGCACCTGCTCACGGTCGGCGAAAAGATAGAGGGCGTCAATGGCCGAGAGGCGCACATTGACGCTGGGATCGTTGTCCAGCATGTCCAGCAGCATCTTCAACAGTTCCGGATCGGGGTCCTCCATATGCGCGGTCATGGAAAGGCCCTGCAGGCGGGCGGAGGCAGACGGCTGGTTGAGCAGCGAGAGCGATACCTGCTGCTGCAGGCGTTCAACCTCCTGGTTCAGACGCGCGAATTTTCCGCTGCTCTCGCGGTTGCCGCCGGCCATGAACCCAATGCCAAAACCGATTGCAACGACCATGACCGCGGCCGCCAGGCGCATGGCCGGGACGGCAACGCGCCAGTCCGGAAGCAAACGGCGCCAGCGCTGCCGCCAGGGCGTACCTTTCGCTGCCGCCATTTCGCGGCGGCTGGCTTCCAGCTGGCGGTAAAAATTTTGCCGCAGTTCCGGGCCGGGCTGCTCTTCGGGGAGGATGCCCAGGCGGGTCCAGGTCTCGTGCAAATCCTGCCATTCCTGCCAACAGTCGGGGCAGGAGTGCAGGTGTTCCCAATAAAGGTCGTTCGGACCGCCTTCCAGACCATTTTGGAGCAGGTCTGGTATCATTTTCTTCATTTCCTGGCAATTCATCGGGTTCCTCCTTGCAAGTCCAGATAGTGGCGGCGCAGGTCTTTCAGCGAGCGATGCACCTGCACTTTGACCGATTCCACGCTGCAGGCGAGCAGGGAAGCGATCTCCTGGTATTTCAGGTTCTGAAAACGGGCCAGCAGCAGCACTTCGCGCTTGCGCAGCGGCAGCCTTTCCATGGCCCTGGCCAACAGATCGGTCTCCTGTTCGCTTTCCGCCTTTTGCGGCGGCAGCGGTTGCGGGCTGGGTTCCTGTTCCCAGACTTCGTCGATGGAGATTTCCGGGCGGCGGGCGCGCACGTGGTCGATGTGGGCATTGCGGCCGATCTGGTACATCCAGGTGGAGAATTTGCTTTCGCCGCGGTAAGTGCGCCGGTATTTGAGTATGCGCAGAAAAACTTCCTGCACCAGGTCCTCGCTCATGGAGCGGCTGGCGGTCAGGCGCAGGAAAAAATTGAACAGGCGGACATGGTGCCTCTCAAACAAAATGGCCAGCATTTCCACCCGGCCTTCCCGCACCTGGACCATCACCTGTTCATCGTCCGGCATAGCCGCTCCTTTGCTTTTTTTTCATTATAAAAGGAATACCGGGTTTTGGCAAAAAAGTTACAAAAAAAAGAGCGGGGCGAATTGCGGGCCGGGAAATCTTATGCAATAATTGAATGGATCGAAACCTCATGTCCAAGCTGAACAATTTACCCGGGTCGCTGCTGAAATTTGTCGCCCGCCGCCCCGGGGCAGAATTGGGCCGCATCCGCTCCGAGGCTTCGCGGCGGCGTTTTTATCGCATCAACTGGGGGAAGAAATCCTTGGTGGCCATGGTCTATCCCGAGCCCTCACGGACAGAGGTGCAGCGATTCCAGACCGTCCGGAAAATTTACCACGATCATGGGTTGCGCGTGCCCGGCATTGAGGAAATCCTAAACGATCAGGTAGTGATCCAGGAAGACGCCGGGGACCTGTCATTGCAGCGTGCCTGGCGTACGAGCGGCAAGAGCGAACGCTGCCGCTTGCTGACCGCTTGCCGGGACATTCTGGACAAGCTTGCTGCCGTACCTCCGGCCCTGGCAACAGTCCGTCTCGACCGGGCACGGCTGAAATGGGAGATGGATTTTTTCATCAAGAACTTCGTCTCCCACTATCCTGTGCGTGCATGCAGAGAGATGGAATTGGGCGCGAATCTGACAACCCTGGTCGAGACAATCGAACCGGAATGCGTTTTCGCCCACCGTGACTTCCACTCACGCAACTTGCTGGTCCTCGGCAAGGAGATCGTTATGGTCGATTTCCAGGATTCGCTTCTGGCCCCGCGCCATTACGACCTGGTCTCCCTGGCCTTCGATTCCTATTTGGATCTGGGCCGATTCCGGGAACTTCTGTTGTCAGGACACGAGTCGGCGACAAATGAGCTCCGGCAGCTGCGTTTGACCGCCCTGCAGCGCAACATCAAGGCCCTGGGCACGTTCGCATATCAAACCTATGAATGCCGACACCCGGCATACGCGCGCTACATCCCCCGCACCATTCGTCATATCCAGGGCCATTTGCAGGAACTAGCATCTGCCGAGTTCGAGGTTTTTACCAGGTACTTTTCTGCGCTCAGTAAATAGTGATTGGTGATTGGTGAAGAGATTCCACGAGATAGTTCTTGATCCCGTCTTCAACTAATCACTATTCACTAATTACGAATCACTCCATGATATAATTGGATCATGCTGAAGATCGGCAAATTAGTCCTGGAACAGCCCACGGTCCTGGCCCCTATGGCCGGGCTGACCGACCGGGTCCTGCGCCAGCTCATGGACGAGATCGGCGGCTGCGGCCTGCTGGTCTCGGAAATGATCGCCGCCGAAGGGCTGCGGCGCCGCAACCGCCGCACCATGGAAATGATTGCCGATTTTAAAACGCGGACGCCGCAGTTCATCCAGCTTTTCGGGGCCGACCCCGAGGCCCTGGCCGAAGCCGCGGCCATTGTTTCCGCTGAAAAGGCCTTTGCCGGCATCGACCTGAACATGGGCTGCCCGGTCCCCAAAGTGGTGCGCTCGGGCGCCGGCGCCGGCCTGCTCCAGGACCTGCCGCGCCTGGCGGCCATGGTTGCGGCCGTGCGCCGCAGCACGCCGCTGCCGCTGACGGTCAAGGTGCGCCTGGGCTTCAACAAGGTCAATGTCATGGAAACGACCCGCATCATCGCCGCACAGGGGGCCGACGCCGTGGCCGTCCACTTCCGTCTTAAAAGCGAAGGCTATACGGGCAATGCCCGCTGGGAACTGGCCGCGGCCGTCCGGGAGAATCTGGGCATTCCGCTGTTGGGCAACGGCGACATCATGACCGCCGCCTTCGCCCGGGAGAAGCTGCAGGCTGTCGATGGGGTATTGATTGGCCGCGGCGCCCTGGCCAACCCGTTCATTTTCAGGGAGATTGCGGGGCAGGCCACATCCGAAAGTGACCTGGGTGCGTATGTGCGGCGCCTGGGAGCGTTGATCGAAGAACACTATCCCGAAAGAAAACGTTTGGGAAAGCTCAAGGCCTTTACTCGTTTTTTGGTTTTAAGCCGCCCGGGCTCGCGCTCCTGGAAGCGGCGTGTTTTCCTGAGCCAGGATTTCGGGGAAGCGCTCGGTTTTTTGGAAGAGACCTTCCCATGCCGATAAAAGCCGACCGCATAGCCGTGACCGTGGCCTTCTCCGGCGGCAAGGATTCCACCGCCGCCGCCCTGCTCCTGCGTGAACAGGGTTTCGAGGTGCGGGCGCTGACCATGCGCCTGGGCTTGCCGGCTGAAGAAGAAAAGCTGGCCCGCATCGAGAAACTGGCCCGGGTGCTGGATATCCCCTGGCAGGTACTGGATGTCCGCGCCGCCTTCAAGAGAAAAGTGCTGGATTATTTTGCCGACGCCTATCGCAGCGGCCGGACCCCCAATCCCTGCGTGCTCTGCAACCGCCACATCAAATTCGGGTTGCTCCTGGGTGAAATGAAAAAAAGCGATCCCGCCGCCCGTTTCGCCAGCGGTCATTACGCCGCGAAAATTTTCCGCGACGGCCGCTGGTTTTTGTGTGAACCCGCCGACCGGCGTAAATCACAGATCTATTTCCTGGCCATGATCGAACCGGCCGCGCTGGAAAAGATCGTTTTCCCGATCGCGGCGCTGACCATCGGCCAGGTGCGGGCCAAGGTGGCAGGACTGCCCCTGGCCAACTTGAAGGAGAGCCAGGATGTCTGCTTTTTGCAGGATGAACCCTTGGCTTTATATTTGTCGCGCCATATTCCGGAGAGTTTTACCGACGGCGAGTTCATCGATGTCGCCGGCAAAAAGATCGGCCGCCATCACGGCGTGAGCCATTTTACCGTGGGCCAGCGCCGCGGCACGCGCCATGCCTCGGACCGCAGGCTGTACGTGGTCGGCCGCGACATGGCGGCCAACACCGTCACCCTCGGGGACGAGCGTGACCTGCTTTCCTGTTCCCTGACCGTGGCCGACCCGGTTTTCTGGCGGCCGCTGCAAGCCGGCGAAAAACTTTCTGTAAAGATCCGCTACCAGCTGCACGGTCATGAGGCGGAGATCGTCGAAAGCACCGCTACCCATATCCGTGCGGTTTTAAAAAACCCGGTCCGGGCCGTGACGCCCGGCCAGTTCGGGGTGTTTTATGATGGCGATGTGATCGTTGCCGCGGGAGAGATTGCAATAGAAAAATAGTGAACCACCGTCACACGCAACTCGGTCAGACTAAAATAACAAAAGCCAAGCACCAATGTCCAAATGACCAAAACAAATAAAGCGGGCCCTCGTTGATGAGTAGATGAGTTGATGGGGCAATCGCAATGAAAGCGACCAATCAACTCATCCCCTACCCCCTTCTCTTCCCGAAGAGAAGGGGCTGAAAGAAGCATATGGAAGGCCCCCTCTATTCGCAAGAGAGGGGGTCCGGGGGTGAGTTTGAGGAGACCGGTTGCAGCTTTCTTAACCTATTTACCCTTCGAACCTTTTACCCATCTACTTCTTCGTTTTGGTCATTGGAATTTGGAACTTGGAATTTATTTGGGATTTGGAATTTGTGATTTGAAATTTTAGTCTTATTCGTTACGATCGCTTGTTTGCTTTACAACACCCAGACCCAGCGGTATAATCAATACTTGAGGTGAAAGAAATGCCTGTCTATGATTATAAATGCCGGCAGTGCGGCGCGGTTTTCGAAAAATTCCTGCGTTCGCTCGCGGCCGCCGACTCGGTGCAATGTGAAAAATGCGGCAGCGCCAAGGTGAAAAAACTGATCACCTGCTGTGCCATTTCATCCGGAGGGAAAACGGAAAGCGCCGGCAGTTCCAGTCACTCTTATTCCTGTGGCAGCTGTTCAGGCAGCCACTGCAGCACTTGTCACTGAGCAGTTTGCTTTAAATCAAGAATCTCTCAAGTTTTGTTTTTCGCAGCTCCCAATCCGGCATGAATTTGGATAGAATCCTGTAAAATTTGGGATCATGTCGAGATGAAAGCAAGTGACATAACTCATGGGTGATCACGTAATCAATACATGAGATTGGGACCTTAACCAATTCAGTGTTCAAGGTGATATTTTTTTTTTTTGAGCAGCTTCCCCATCTTCGTTTCATCAGTTGAATTTTGAATGTTGGAGTTTCAATTCCGTACTTAAAAAACCCTGGAAGAATCTTGGAGATTCTTTTTTTTATAATACTTCGGACATGCTCAATGTACCAAAGTTGCATTAGTTCTTTCACTATATCATTGTTCTGTTCAGTCTGAGCTTCCACAATGAAAAATTGTCCTTGCAGTTTAATATATTGCTTCCTTCCATTCTGTACTTTTAAACGGTATTGTTTCCCCAAGTAAAGGTGTGTTTCCCCACTGACATATTGTCGCTTGACCGGCAGCGGGTGAAAGCGGTTAAAATAGTCAACTTGTTTCGCGATCCAAGCCGCTCTCTTGGTTACAAAGTTCTTAATTTTGTTTAAATCGGAATCAATAGGAACTCGGGTCTCTATCGAGAGATCCGGATGGACAATGATTGCAATTCTTTTTCGATCGCTCCTTACAATTCGCGATAGGAATTTTCGTTGCCCGAAAGGGATTTCCAGCTGCATCTCAGGGCCTTCTAACCCTGGCAATGTTCAGGCATTGTTCAAGGATTGCATCGATTTCGTCAAATGTCAGGTCGATGGAAGCCTTTTCCTTCATTTCAAAAAGAAGATCTTCAATCGCAGTTTTCATACGATTTTGCGTGTCCATATCTTGCGTCCAGTTGACTTTGCGGTGGCGTTCGATCACCTCATCAATGGTCAATGAAAAATCAGCTAGAACATTATCGAAATCAACATGTGCACTTTTGAAACGCGTGAGGATTTCATTCAGGGTGCCAAAATATGCTTTGGCGACTTCGTGATTCTTTAACTGTTTTGGGATGTCTTCGTCGGTGCGATTGACAACCGCATTCATGATCTCAGTTACTTTATTTAGATATTCATTGGCCCTCAGGCGATCTTCGCGAAAGGCAAGGATGGTTTCGTTCAACATTTCTGAAAATTTCTTGTAAAAGGCCGGGTCCTCTTGCATATGCTCATGGATGGAACGAGAAACTCGATGGGCGATGGTGTCGGCCCGCGACGATTCCCCGGTCAAGGAGGCGATTTCATTGGAAAAAGCTTCTTTGTCAAAAATATTCACCAAAGGTGTGATCGTTTCCACTTCGCCCGTTCCCACATGAACATCAAGCAGTTTTTGTATCTTTGGCTCATATTCGCCGAAATCAATTACTTCCGCATAACGATGTTGGATGGAGCTCCTCAGTTTAATAAAAAAAGCAAGGTCCTTTCTGTACATATCCACTTTTGTTGGATGGATTTCTTCGAGAAATTTGGCTGAAGACAGGGCGATTCCCAACGTGCGGGAAAAGATGGAAAGTCGTTCGTAGAATTTATTTCGCAATTCTTCATCGGCCAGAAGCCGCTCATACTCTTCTTCATCCCTGCGGTTTTGCAGTGATTTAAAAATGTCCCATAAGACTGAGTGCTTCTGTGGGAGCTCGGCCAAGATCTTTTGAATGTCGGTCAAAATCCCCTTGAGGTCTTCTGGATCAAACTCAGGCAGGTTGCCATATAAATCGAAAGCCTGATCCAGGTTTTGCAATACTCCTCGATAATCAAGAATATATCCATAATCTTTACCTTCATCCAAACGATTTACCCTGGCAATGGCTTGCAGCAATGAATGATCTTTCAATTTACGGGTCAAGTACAAAACGGTATTGCACGGAGCGTCGAATCCCGTAAGAAGTTTGTCAACAACAACAATGATCTCAGGATGCTCAGACTTCTTGAAAGCGTTAATGATTTGCTTGTTATATTCTTTTTCATTGCCAAAACGCTGCATGACAATTTTCCAGAAACGTTGGACCTCTTCTTTGTTTTCTTGATAGATATCCTCCTCTCCTTCGCGCTCATCGGGACCCGATATTAAAACTTCGGACCACACCATGGCGAATTCATTTAGGAATCTTCTATACATGAGGGCTGTGGCCTTATTCTGGCAAACCAGTTGTCCCTTGAAGCCGGTTCCCTGCCAATTGTCCCGGAAATGGGTGCTGATGTCCCAGGCAATTGCCTTCACTTTTTGTTCGGCTTTGTTCAACTGGTCGGTACTGGAAAATTTCTTTTTCAGATCGGCTGTTTGTTCCGGGCTGAGTGTTGAAGTGATTTTTTCAAACCAGGCATCAATGCCTTTGGCATCCACTATTTGTTCGACATGACGGCCTTCATATAATAAGGGTACTACTGCATGGTCATTGACGGCCCGGTCGATGGTATAAGCCGGAGCGATCAATCCGCCAAAGGTTGCGATCGTATTTCTATCTTTTTTCATGACCGGAGTGCCGGTAAAGCCGATGTAGCAAGCGTTGGGCAAGACCCGTTGCATTTTGGCATGGCGAGGGCCGTATTGTCCCCGATGGCTTTCATCGATCAGAACGAAAATATTGGGATTGGTAATCCGTACTGAGAATTTCCCCATTACTGCATCAAATTTATCGATGACAGTTGTAATAATACGCTCTTTGCCGCCGCGTAACATCGAAGCCAAATGGGCTCCTGTCCTGGCTTGTTCCAATTTCTTGCCGCAATGATGAAATGTGGTATATATCTGATCATCAAGATCGATGCGATCGGTGACCAGCACGATTCGATAATCGGAGATGCCTCGGCATATTGAGATTGATTTAGCCAGCATAACCATAGTCAATGATTTTCCGCTTCCTTGGGTGTGCCAAACCACGCCGCCGTTTCTTCTCCCTTCTGATCCAATTTCTGCAATGCGACTGATGATATTTTTGACACAAAAATATTGCTGGTAACGGGCGATTTTTTTTTCACCGGCATCATACAGGATGAAACGATAAGTCACCTCAAGCAAGAGCTCAGGGCGGCAAAGAGCATAAAGGATGCGGTCCTGTTCCGTGACTAGCCGCGAAGTTTGCGGCAGAAACTCCTCGGAATCCCGTTTTGTCCAAATATTTCCCGAAAAGAGATTTGTTGTTTGTTCGAGGGATAAAGGAGTGTCAATCAGTTTTTGGACTTGAGTTTCAAATTCCCTGTCTTCTTCCCGCCAAACCGCCCAGAATTTCATTGATGTGCCGGTGGTGGCGTATTTGGCTTCGTTCTTGGATAAAGCCAGAAGCAATTGCGAATAAATGAAAAGTCCCGGGATCTCATCATCCTTCTGGTTGCGGATCTGTTGGGATATGGCCTGCTCCATGGGCTTTTTCAAATGCGGCGATTTGCATTCGATCACTACTAGGGGGATGCCGTTAACAAAAAGAACGATATCCGGTCGCCGTGTCTGGTGGATACCGGATTGCTCCACGGCATATTCTTCGGTCACATGATAGACATTGTTTTCGGGATGCTCCCAGTCGATGTATCGCAAGGTAAAGCTTTTGGTGCTGCCACTGATGGTTTGTTCTAAGCTTTTTCCCAGGCAAAGCAGGTCATAAATTTTTTCGTTTGTGCGGATGAGGCCGTCGAAAGGAACTTCACGCAGGGCTTGCATGGCGCTAAAAATATTGCCTTCGGTAAACGGGATTTCCTGGTTCTTAAAGTGAATGTAATTGTTTTTCCGTAGCCATGGAGCCAGGACTCCATCGAGAAGCACATTGTTCAGCCGCCCGCCGCGCAGCGTCAGAGCCTCTTCGGGAGACAGGTATTTGTATCCAAGTTGTATCAATAAACAAAGTGCTGGAAACTTCGAAATCGCATCTTCGCGAAAATCCGGTGGTGACAGTTTATTCATTCATTGCCTCAAGCGAAATCAAATTATTGTTAATCAATATTTTTTTATCCTTTTGGGGGATGAGGGTCTTTGCCATGGGAATCTTTCTGCTGTATCTTTCCATCTTTGCCATGAATTACAAATTCAGTCTGCTGATTGCGACTGATTTGTCGTCCGGCATCGACAGCATCACTTTTGTTTCCAAAGTGACCACTGGCTCTTTCCGCGCCACCCTTCTTTACATCCCAACCACCATTCGGGTTGGGAACGACATGATGAGACTTTGTTTTTGACATAACTCCCTCCTATTACAAGTTGTTATCTTTGGTTGAAGAATGACTATGAAATGCACGCTCATGAAGCGATGTGAAAACTTTCATGCACAGATTCATCGCTTCTTCAATTTCTTGTTTTGATACTCGAATTTCTTTACCTTCTTTATCGGTTGCAAGCGCCTTTTCGATATATTTTCGATCTATGACTCCGAGGTTATGAGTTATTGGATTACGTTTACAAAATAATTCACACAATGACTTGGATGTTTCAGGGGGAAGTCCTTCAAAAAGATCCAGTTTTAAATAATTTCGAATAATCTCCACAGCCATTTCTGGATTTTGGAGTTTGTTACGAATTTTGTTTATCACACTTTGAATATTTGCTTCAGATTCTTCATTATTATTTAGGAAGCGAATTAGAATGGTTTTTAAAACAGCCTCGAAAATTGAAACAGTATCTTCAAGGCAATTTTCTAAATCTTTTGCTGCGATGCGTGGTCCTAATTCTTGTTTGCGGCGCTCAACATCGCCAAGGATTGTCCTAATAACATTTAATTCCGCCCCTACATGAGTCATAAATATGTCATTGCCACAATCAGAACACCAAATGGCCAGCCCAAAAACTGCATGATCGAGGCCACAATGTGGACAAATCACGGCACGGAGAACTTCTTCCTCAAAAGGTCTACGAATATTTGGGGAAGAACCTGGAGTAAAACTTAATTTAATGCTACTTCCACTACTTTTATTTTCAATAGAATTAATTGTTCCTTTAATCATCTCCTGGATGCCTTTATGAACTTCACCAAGTACAATTTCCTTTCCAAATCGAATTTGTTCCTGAGTAAAAAAATCGCCCGGTTCCGCTTCTCTACGACAATAAGGACAAAATACAATTTCTTGTTTTTCTGTAATTCCGGTTCCATTTTTAACTTTGAAATATGCGGGGGAGCATTCTGGGTTTTTACATTCACGGGCAATTCGACCACTTTGATCCGACTGAAGTGGAATTTCAAAAATATGTTTGGTTACACCTGTTTTTTGGATTTTAAAAGGACCACCAGTTTGAAACAGTTCTTTTGTCATAACTGATACTCTCCTTTCTTGATTTTTACTCTCACTTCACCAGACAGTAGTTTTTTCATCAATCCATTTTTTTGATGCGATAAAAACTTCACTTTATTTTGTAATAGGCTAATTTGATGGTCTATGGAAAAAAGAAATAATCCAATTTTTTGTTGTTCTTCAATTGGGGGGATATGAATGATTGTGTTTTTTATCGCTGAATTTGAGAGTCCAAATCTGGTCGCACCGTTTGCGTGTCTTGAGAAATACTTCTTAATTTTATTGCTCGACAAGATTTTTGAAAGATAAATAGAATTAATTTTACTGTTGTCTGGTCTAATTAGTGCCAAATGATATCCACAAATGACATTTGGAATATGATCAATAACAACTGCTGGAATCCCGATATCATCCGGTGTTTCTGAATCCTTTGTAATGATGACATCTCCTTTCTTAAGTTGAAATGTCTTGCATTCCGCTACAGATGCAGTAGCTTCCATGAAATCTAAATCTGAGGTGATGTATTCGTTTTTGTATACATCTAAATAATTGCAAAGCTTAATTTTCATTTCATCTTGATGGCTTTTTTTGTCTATTCCACTAAAATAAACTTGAGAAATATCTTTTAAGTTGACGATCTTCCATCTAGTCGGCAATTCGCCTTTGTGTTTTGTGGCCAATCCAAATTCCGAAAATCTCATTCGTCCGGAAAATAATTGTTGCATCAAGTCCTTTTTCAGGCACTTTTTGGCGGAGATAAGACTCTGGATCTGGTCGATAACGTAAGTCCATATAAATAGAATTTGATTTATTTGATCTTGTTCACAAATCGGAGGGACAGCAATAGGGATTTTCTTTATTCTTGATATTTCAGCAATATTTTTTATTGCTCCACCAGCTAAATCGGAAAAAATGTAATCTCTAAAGGCTTTCGTTTGAACATAGAAATTCAAATACGTATTTATCATCAATTCTGAGTTTGTTGAAATTTTTAACAAGGCTTGATTGATAACACCTGCTGGCGCGGTTTTAGGGAAAATTGCAAATTCTCCAGCAGTTCCTGAACAGCTCATAATTAGATCTCCGGGCTTGAGCGAAAATCTTTTTAATTCATTAAACTTGTCGGGAGTTATAAAATAATCCCCAGCCTCAAAGTTCTTATATATGGCGTGTTTTTGCTCATACACCTTGTAACCAGATACTACAAATATCTCTTTTTTTAATGATCCACCGAACGGCCCGCGGACTAGATGGCATACTTTCCCAAAAGGGATACATTCCCATTCGGTTGGAATCCAACCGATGGGTGTTTTTTTATATCCCTTCCGATTTTCGTTTGGATGTTTCATGCAAAGTGGCTCCGCTTGGTGTATTTCGAGGGTAGATTAAATGAGGGGGGATAAAAAGAAAAACCCGCCGAATTACGCATACCAATTAGAGGCGCGGCGGGTTTGCTGATATCAGTATAATTGGATTTAAAAATAAAATCAAACCCATTATAATTTTGGTCTATCTTTTTATTCATTTTTTATTTTAAGTTGTTTAACAAAATTCTCAAATTCTTCGTCTGGCTTATCTGATTCTTCTGTCAGTCGTTTGGCACTGAGCTTTTTGTATTCTTTGAGTGCCAGTTGCTGAGCTATTTCAGCAGAGATTGAACCTGGATCTTTCAACACCTCACGTTTGTTGAAACGCAGGAATGCGTCCAGCTTTTCTTTCCAGTCTTTCATATACATCGGGTTTTGTCGCTGAGCCTGATCTTCAGCATAATCAAGATACATTGTAACGATGCGATTCAGATCTTTTATTTCTTTTTCGGTTAAGTAGTTTTTAGCTATTACCACGTCTGTTTGGCGAACTTTGGCTCCTTTCCAGGAGGTCAATCCCATATTAGGCTTTTCGGCATTGGCTCGATCGGAGATTAATTCAGCGGCAGTATGACCGTGTGCCGCGTAATGTAATTTATTCTGTATTGTAGCAAAAAATTCATGTGAGATCTCGGCTTGGGGATCATAATCGATTGAAAGGCGATAAATATCAGTGATTTTACGGTAGAACATTTTTTCCGATGCGCGGATATCGCGAATACGCTCAAGCAGTTCGTCAAAGTAGTCCGTTCCCAGTGTACGTCCCTCTTTCAGTCGAACGTCATCCATGGTGAAACCTTTGACCAGGAATTCTCTAAGCTTTTCGGTGGCCCAGCGCCGGAACTGCGTGCCCCGATGCGATCTGACACGGTAACCAACTGATAGTATGGCTTCCAAATTGTAAAATTCCACCAGTCGTGAAACGTTTCTTTTACCTTCAGTTCGAACTATCCGGAATTTCCGGATAGTTGACTCTGGATCAAGCTCTTTTTCTGAATATATCGTTTTTAAATGCTCGTTGATAGTGCGGACATCCTTCTGGAAAAGTTCGGCCATTTTTTTTTGTGATAACCAAACTGTTTGATTCTCCAGATGAACATCGATCCTGGTTTTTCCGTCCTTGCTCTGGTAAATGAGTATAGCGGAATTTGCTTCAACTGGTTTGTCGCTCATAACCCCAGCTCCTCCAGGTATTTTTTTATTTCCTTGCGGGTTTCGGATAGTTCTACCTCGATTTTCTCGATTTCTTTTTGAACCGCGGCTATATCAATATCTTCTTCCTCTTCAAAGGTATCCACATAACGGGGGATGTTGAGATTGAATTCAGCCTCTTCAATTTCGGCCAGCAGGGCAAGGTGGGAATATTTTTCGATTTCTTTGAATTCGCGATAGGTGGATACGATTTTTTCGATGTCCTGTGGCCGCAGGCGATTCTGTTTTTTGCCGTCATCGTATTCACGGCTGGCATCGATGAACAGGACATGTTTGTCTCTTTGAGCCTCTGTCTGGCTCCAGGGCTTTCTTGCCCTGTTGAATATCAGAATTGCCGCCGGGATGCCGGTTCCGTAAAATAATTGGGCTGGAAGGCCTATTACTGCTTCCAGAACGTTTTCTTCGATGAATTTTTTCCTGATGATTCCCTCTGTCCCGCCACGGAATAATACGCCATGGGGAACAATGACTCCGATGCGACCTTCGCCTTTTAATGCAATTTCAACCATATGGCTGATAAATGCGTAATCTCCCCGGCTGCGGGGAGGAACGCCACGCCAGAAACGGTTAAAACGGTCTTTATCGGCATTTTCATGGCCCCACTTGTCCAGAGAAAAAGGTGGATTGGCTACGACCACATGAAAGCGCATTAGATTATCGTCTTCAATAAGCTTCGGATTGTTGATAGTGTCGCACCATTCAATTCGGGCCGCATCCATATCATGCAGAAACATGTTCATCCGGCAAAGAGACCAAGTGGAACCATTGGATTCCTGTCCGTACAAAGCGAAGTTGCTGTTGCCAACCTCTTGGCCGACTTTGATCAGCAGAGATCCAGATCCACAAGCCGGGTCGCAGATTCGATTGCCGGGTTTGGGATCGAGCAGTTTGGCCAGAAGCGCTGAAACTTCGGGAGGTGTGTAAAATTCGCCTGCTTTTTTGCCCGCTCCGGCGGCAAAACGTGCGATAAGGTATTCATACACATCGCCGATCACATCTCGTTTTTCGGAGTGGGATGGGCGCAGATCCAGGCGTTCATCATGAAAGTCTTCAAGCAGGTTTTTTAACCGCCGGTTGCGGTCCTTGGTCTGGCCGAAAGCAGCTTCGCTATTGAAGTCGATATTTCGAAAAACGTTCTCCAACTTGGCTTTATTTGCATCTTCAATTTTTTCCAAAGCTATGTTGATAATCTCGCCGATATTGGCTTCTTCCCTTTTGCTGTAAAGATACTCGAATTCTGATTCCGGGTGAACGATGAACCGCTCGCGGGCAAGTGCTCTTTCGACGCGTTCTTGATCCCAGTCATATTTTTGTGTGTATTCCTCGCGTTTGTCTTTCCATAAATCGCTTAAATATTTTATGAAAAGCATGGTAAGGATGTAATTTTTATATTCAGCTGGATCAACGGCACCTCGGAATGAATCACAGGCACGCCATACCACATCATTGATTTCTTTCTGTGACACAATGGGACTCATTAATGCCCTCCTTTGGATTTATCTATAATTCCTTTGGTCGATTTTATTACGGATTTTTGGCAGGCTGCTTGAATCAGAGCTTTTCTCGAATCTTGAATAGTTTTTATTAAATTTTCTTCTTTTTTCCATAATTCAAAGACTCGAGCAATTTTCGTTTGAATTGAATAAGGAGGAATGGGAATTTCGATTTCAGACAAAGCCTTGATTGAAACATAAGATATAAGAGTTCCACTGCGAACGGATTGAAAAGATTTTTGAACATGAGGCAGATTAAGCCACCAAGCGAGGTAGGCAGGGTGGACTTCGGGTTTATTGGTGCGAATGATATAAAAAGACCCGGCTGCTATAGTATTTGGGATTTCCTTGTGAATAAGGCAAGCGTAATTGTCAGCTCCTCTTGCTTGAAATAGAATATCTCCCTTATTTAATAGGTAGTTTTCGATTTTTATTCCCGGGTTAAAACGAATAAAGATTTGATCCTTTAAATGGAGCGACTGATCAATATCGCGTCCTTGAACTAAAAAATGCGACCCATTGGCATCTTCGTGAATTCTTGTTTTGGCTTGATAACCCATATAGACATCGGCGATTTCTTTAAGTTTTGTCGACCTTAATTTTTCCATAAGTAATCCTGCTACTGTAAATAATAATACTGATTTGCTGTTTTGTCAACAAAAAAATAAATAAAATAAAAGAGTAGGCTGATTACTTAATTTAAAATTATTTTATGCTGCGGCTGTATACCACGTTGCCTGAGACGATGGTGTGCGCGATTGCTCCCTGCCCCTCCCAGCCCAGGAAGGGACAGTTGTTGGCCTTGGAGCGGAAATCCTTTGCTTCGATCTTGAAGCGTTTTTTCAGGTTTAGCATGGTCAGGTCGGCAGGATATCCCGGCTTGACGCGGCCGCGGTTTTTCAGGCCAAGGACGCGGGCCGGGTTGGTGGAGAACAATTCGACCAGGCGGTTGATGGTCAGCAATTTGCTGCGCACCAGGCGGTCATACACCACAGCGAAAGACGTTTCCATGCCGATGACACCGAAAGGGGCGAACTCGAATTCCTTGTCCTTGTCGTCGCGGGTATGGGGGGCGTGGTCCGAAGCGATGCAGTCGATGGTGCCGTCCTGCAGGCCGCGGATCAGCTCCAGGCGGTCGGCTTCGGTGCGCAGCGGCGGCTTGACCTTGTAGACCGGGTTGTAGCTCTGGATGAGTTCTTCGTTGAGCAGCAGGTGGTGCGGGGTGGCATCGGCGCTGACCGGCGTTTTCATTTTGCGGGCGTTGCGGATCAGCTCGACCGAGCCGGCGGTGGAGATGTGGGTCAGGTGCAGGCGTGACTGGATGCGTTCCTGCAGGATCAGGTCGCGGGCCACGATCACCTCTTCGGCGGCCTTGAGCATGCCGCGCAGCCCGTATTTGTAGGAGATGAAGCCCTCGTTGACCTGGCCTTCGGCCGAGATCGAGTGGTCTTCCGGGTGCTCGATGATGGGCACGTCCAGCATTTTGGCGTATTCTAAAGCCTTGCGGATCAGGTCGGCCTTCATCACGCAGCGGCCGTCGTCGGAAAAAGCCACAGCGCCGCCTTCGACCAGGTCGGCCATTTCCACCAGGTTCTCGCCCAGTTGCCCCCTGGAGACGGCGGCCACGGGAAAGATGTTGACCAATCCGACCTGGCGGGCGCGGGCGATGATGTACTCGGTCACTGAACGGTTGTCATTGACCGGCTCGGTGTTGGCCATGCAGGCAATGGAAGTGAAGCCGCCGCAGGCCGCCGCCTGGGAGCCGCTGGCGATGGATTCCTTGTTCTCCTGGCCCGGTTCGCGCAGATGGGTATGCATGTCGACAAAACCAGGGGTCACGATCAGCTCTTTGGCGTCGATGACCGGACAGCCGCTGATCTTTTTTATGGACTTGGCGATCTCCTTGAACTTGCCGTTTTCGATCAGGATATCCATGACTTGGTCCACGGCCCCGGCCGGGTCGATGAGGCGGCCGTTCTTAATTAAAAGTCTCATGGATCTCTCCTTTTAAAAGATACAGAACGGCCATGCGCACGGCGATGCCGTTGGTCACTTGCTGCAGGATCACCGACTGCTCGGAGTCGGCCATCGAGGTTTCGATCTCCACGTCGCGGTTGATCGGACCGGGATGCATCAGGATGGCCGATTTTTTGGCCCTGGCGAAGATCTCGCGGTTGATGGCGAAACGGTTGCGGTATTCGCGGATGGAGGGGAAATAATTCTTGGCGCCACGCTCCTCCTGGACGCGCAGCATCATGACCACGTCGGCTGCCTTGACGCCGCGGCGGATGTCGTAATATACGGAAGCGCCCATTTTTTCGAATTCGCGCGGCACCAGCGAGGGCGGGCCGATCAGGGCGATCTCGTTGCCCATTTTCTGGTGCAGGATGATGTTGGAGCGGGCCACGCGCGAGTGCAGGATGTCACCCACGATGGCGATCTTCAGGCCGTGCAGGGTCTTGAGCCGCTGCTGGATGGTCAAGGCATCGAGCAGGGCCTGGGTGGGGTGCTCGTGGAAGCCGTCGCCGGCGTTGATGATCGAGGAGCGGGCGAAGGTGGTCAGGTAGTGTGGCGAGCCCGAGGCGGAGTGGCGAATGACGATGATGTGTGGGTTCATGGCCTCCAGGGTCAGGACCGTGTCCTTCAGGGTCTCGCCTTTTTTCAGGCTCGATATCGAAGAGTTGAAGTTGATCAGGTCGGCGCTTAGGCGCTTGGCCGCGATCTCGAACGAGCTGCGGGTGCGGGTCGAGTTTTCAAAAAACAGGTTGACCACGGTTTTGCCCTTCAGGGCCGGCACCTTCTTGACTTCGCGGCTGGAGACCTCGATGAAGGCCTCAGCCGTTTCCAGGATGATTTCGATGTCGTCGACGCTGAGCTGCTCGATGCCCAGCAGGTGGTCCTGGCTGAAGATCCTTTCCTTCATTTAAAACCCCTTGGGTTCCATGATCAGCACCTGGTCCTTGCCGTCGATCTCCTGCAGCATGACCTTTACCCGTTCGCGGCGCGAAGTGGGCAGGTATTTGCCTTTGAAGTCGGGGCAGATGGGCATCTCGCGGTGGCCGCGGTCGATGAAGGCCGCCAGTTGGACCGAGGCCGGTCGGCCCAGTTCGAAGATCGAATCCATGGCGGCGCGGATGGTGCGTCCGGTAAATACCACGTCGTCGATCAGGATGATGTCGCGGTCTTCGATGCTGAAATCGATTCGGGTTTTTTTCACCGCCGGCTGCTGCTCGTGCTTGTGCAGGTCGTCGCGAAACATGGTGATGTCGAGGATGCCCAGGGGAATCTCTATGTTTTCCAGCTCCTTGATCAATTGCTGGATGCGGCGGGCGACGTGTACGCCCCTGGTCTGGATGCCGATCAGCACAAGGTTCTCTTCTTCGCGGTTCCGTTCCAGGATTTCCATGGCCAAGCGCAGGAACGTGCGCTTCATTTTTTTATCATCCATGATTTTGGCCTTGATTTTTTCATCCATGATTGTCTCCTTTGGCGCTAAAACCAATTATATTTAATTCCAGTAATTTTGCAAGGGTTGCGGATGGGATTCTATTCAGCCAGGCTGGCCTGCAACAATTCGGCCACTTCGGAAATTTTGGAAAAATCCTGGCCGCGGCCCTCGATCAGGTTGGCGCTGCCGCCGCCCTTGCCGCCCAATAAAGCGAAAACGCGGGCGCTGATCCGCTGCAGATCGCAGTTGCCAAGACCGCGACCGATGACAACGTATTTTTGTGGGGACTGCGAGTAGGCCAGCACATTCCTGCCACGGTTGAGGAGGGAAGTGGCGAAAAAGCGCAACTCGGGGATATCGAGTCCGCTGAATTCCCGGACGACCAGGGAACGGTCAATTGCGATTTCGCCGGCGATCTCCCGCTCCAGTTCGCGGCGCTGCGCCTTTTTAAGTGCCCGGCGCAATTCATCTTTTTCCTTAAGCTGGGCTTCCACTCGAGCAGGAATTTCCGCCAGGGGCAAGGTGACCAGGCGCTGAAGATATTGCGCGACCAGGTGCTTCAGCTGGTAATCGTGCAGGGCCCGGTAGCCGGCTTCGTAATACAGGCGGATATTGGCGCGAATGCGTTCCGTTCTGATGATTTTGAGCAGTCCGATCTCGGCGCTGCTTTTCAGGTGAGTGCCGCCGCAGGCCGACTGGTCGAGGCCCTCAATTTCCACCACGCGGATCTCGCCCTGGCGTTTGGGCGGCTTGCGTAATGTCAAAGTCGAAATATCCCCGCTGGCAAAAATCCTTACAGGCAGGTTGGCGAAAATCAAGCGGGCGCATTCCTCTTCCAAGGCCTTGATTTCTTCTTCAGTGAATCCAGTCTTGCCAATTTCGATTGAGGAATGATCTGGACCGATGGCAAATGACAAGGTGGAGGCAGCGAACAGGCGCAGCAGGACCTGCGAGAGCAGGTGCTGGGCGGTATGCTGCTGCATGTGGTCGTAGCGGCGCGCGAAATCGAGCCGCAGGCAAGCGTCACCCTGGCCGGGGGTCTGTTGCAGCACGTGGATGATGTCGTCATTCTCGCTGGCCAATTCCAGGACCGGAAATCCGTTGATGGTGCCCTGGTCGGCGGGTTGGCCGCCGCCCTCGGGGCAAAAGATCGTGCGTTCGAGACGGATGCGGAAACGCCCATCCCGCTGTTCCTGGCCGCTGATCCGCGCCGTAATTTCACGACAGTAGGAATCGCGCTGATAAATTTTTTCGGTCATTTCTGGATTGAGGACAATTGTTTCTCTGCCGCTGCCAGGTGCCAGTCATTCATGAAGCGGTCGATCTCGTGCGTGCTTTTTTCAGCAACACCGAGTGCGGCCACGGCCAGGGTGACCATCAGGCAAAATGTGGCGAATATTTTTTTCATCGCTTTTCTCCTGCTTTTGGCACTCACTCCTTTTTATTTTTAGCCGAATCGGCTCGCTTTGTCAATTGGGATGGGGTAGGAGCGAAAAATTTTTCGCCCCTACTTTTTGACAATAGATATTTATTATTCTAGAATGATTTTTTTCGGGATTTTCCAGGAGGTATGCTGCGGATGAGACTAGAAAGATTGGCAGGCAAGAAAATACTCTGGCTGGTGCTGGTCGCGGCGCTGGTACTGCTGGCGGCGATCCTGCCGGCTGAAGTTCGGTCTGAAAACCGCCCGGAAATCTACGATCCCGGGGCCGACATGAAAGCGCAGATCGCCGCCGCCGTGAAAACAGCGGGAGTTGAAAACAGAAATATCATCTTGATGTTCGGGGGCAACTGGTGCCCCTGGTGCCACCGCCTGCACGCGCTTTTCCTCTCAGACAATAAGATAAAAAAGATCCTGACCGAGCGCTACACTCTGCTGTTGGTCGATGTCGGCGAAAAGCCCGGGCAGCCGTTGAACCGCGACCTGGTTGAGCTCTACCGGATCAAGGATTTCGGTTATCCGGCACTGGCTGTTTTGGACAAGCAGGGACATTTGCTCTGCACCCAATCCACCGGTGTTTTGGAAAAAGACAAGGGACACGATCCGGCCAAAGTCCTGGCCTTTCTTAAGATGCAGGTCGGAGATTGACGCCCGCGGCGGGTCCCGCATAAATCCAGGCGACCGCATGTTCGCCTATCAAAATGACGGTCGATTTTTCGCCCAGGCCGGCCGCGGTTTTGAGGAATTAGCCGCAGCCGAACTGACCGAACTCGGGGCCCTGGATATTGAGATAAGCGGCGGCGGCCTGTATTTTCGTTGCGACGCGGCGGGGTTGTACCGGATCAATTATTGCTCGCGCCTGGTCTCGCGGGTGCTGGCTCCCTTGGCCGTTTTTCCCTGCCTTTCCGATCAGGCGCTTTACGAGGTGGCGCGCGCCCTCGAGTGGCAGGCTCTGCTCACGCCCGAAAAAACCTTTGCCGTGTTCGCCAACGTCCGCGAGAGCCGCATCAACCACGCCCACTTTGCCGCCCTGCGGCTGAAGGACGCCATCGCCGATCATTTCCGTGAGCGCATCGGTCGCCGCCCCGACGTGGACACCGAGCATCCCGATGTGTGGATCAACCTGGTCATCCGCCAGGACCGGGCGGTCATTAGTCTGGACACGGCGGGCGGCTCGCTGCACCGCCGCGGTTACCGCGTGCAGTCGGTGCCGGCGCCGTTGCAGGAAACACTGGCCGCGGCCATGGTGCGTTTGAGCGGCTGGCAAGGGGAACGGCCCCTGGTCGACCCCATGTGCGGTTCGGGCACCATCCTGGCCGAGGCCTTCATGCAATTTTGCCGCATCCCCGCGGCTTTTAAAAAAGAGAAATTCGGTTTCGAAGCCATGCCCGATTTCGATCCCCGGATCTGGGCAGAGGTGCGCCGGGAAAGTGACGCCTCGCGCCGGGAAATGCCCGAACTCTTGATCCGCGGCAGCGATTCTGACCGTCAGGCTATCGATGCCGCCCGGCGCAACCTGCGCGAGATACCGGGAAGCCGCGGCGTGCCCCTGGACCGCAAGGACTTCCGAGATCTGCCGGGGATCACCGAGGCCACGATCATCTGCAACCCGCCCTATGGCATCCGCGTCGGAGAATTGGAGGAGACCCGTCTCCTGTACAAGGAATTCGGCGATTTTTTAAAACAGCGCTGCCAGGGTTCGACCGCCTATGTCCTTTGCGGGAATTTGGATCTGATCGGCGCCATCGGCCTGAAGCCTTCCCGGCGCTTCGTGCTGTTCAACGGTCCGATCGAGTGCCGACTTTTAAAAATTGAAATTTATTAAGTGCCGCCCGCTTTAGGGTTTCGGCCTTCTCAGGCTGCGGAATGCTTCCACGATCAGCAATACGGCCAAAAGCGTGAGCACCATGGCGATCAGGCCGATGGCCGAAAATCGATATTGGCGGATGAGCAGCAGCAGGGACCAAAGGGTCATGGTGATCATGAAAAGCATGGGCAATAGTGTGAATATGAATTTCTTGCCCATTTTTCTGACCCAAAGGGTGATGACCAGCAGGGTCAGGGCCGCCAGCAACTGGTTGGAGGCGCCGAACACCGGCCAAATCGCTTTCCAGGCCGGGATGGTGTTGCCCTGGGCGTCCTTGAGGTTGACAAGAACAAAGAGCGCGGGAAGGGCCAGGGTGGCCAGCGTGGAAGCGTAACGGCTGCGCGTCCCCTTGAACCTGAAAAATTCTTCGAAAATATAGCGGCCCAGGCGGGTGCAGGTATCCAGGGTGGTCAGGATAAAAGTGGAAAGGGCAAGCAGTCCGAAGGAATAGCCGAGTTGTTCCGGCAGTCCCAGCACGGCCAGGAACTTCCCCATGCCCCGGCCGAAAATGGCCAGGGGCGCCTGTTTGAGCAGGAGATCGTTCCGGGCCAGCACCATGACCGTGACCAGGGCCATGACGGCAACCAGCCCCTCGATCAGCATGGCCCCGTAGCCCACCAGCCGGGCGTCCGATTCCCGGTCCAGCTGTTTGGAAGAGGTGCCGGAGGCGACCACGGCGTGAAAGCCCGAACAGGAACCGCAGGCCACGGTGATGAACAGGATCGGAAAAAGCGAACCCAGCTGGGGGTGGGACCAGGCGGTGAAGGCCGGGAAATGGATGCCCAGGCCGCCGAACAGGATGCCGATGAAACCGCCGGCGACCGAGGCGTAGAGAAGATAGGAGGAGAGATAATCGCGCGGCTGCAGCAATATCCAGACCGGCGTGGTGGAGGCAATAAAACAATACAGGATCAGGATGATATCCCAGGTGTTGGCCGGGTCGCCGCCCACGAGCAGAGGCAGGGAGGCGGCCGTCAGCGGAACCTGTTGGCCGGCCCAGACGGCCAGGAAGACCAGGGGCACGAAAAGCAGTGAGGAACGCAGGATCGAAAATTTCAGGCGATAGACCGCAATTCCGAAGGCGATGGCCAGCAAAATGAACAGCAGGGAAGAGGAAGCGACGCCGCCGTTGGCCGTGAAAGTGGTCGAGGTCAAGTCGGTGAACACCACCAGCACGTAGACCAGGGCCAGCCAGATGAAAACCAGCATCAGCTTGTACGCCAGGGGGCTCATGGTTTCCCTGGCGATCGTGGCGATGGAGCGCCCCTGGTGGCGGACCGAAGCGATCAACGCCGAAAAGTCGTGGGCGCCGCCGATAAAAATGGCTCCCAGCACCACCCAAAGCAGGGTCGGTCCCCAGCCGAAGGCGCTGGCGGCCACGATCGGCCCGACGATCGGCCCGGCGCCGGAGATCGAGGAAAAATGATGGCCGAACAGGACCGCCTTGTGGGTTGGTACGCGGTCCACGCCGTCGTACTCGCTGTGGGCGGGTGTGGGCCGGCTGTCGTCCAGGTCAAATTTATTCTGCAGGAAGCGGCCGTAAAACACATAAGCCAGGGAAAAAGCGGCAACGACTGCCAGGAAAACCATGGGAAGCATGGGCGGCTCCTTGATGTAAAAAGAACGTAATATAGCAGAAA
>Ga0307380_10001498_pt1 | contig 34161 bp, 28 predicted proteins | sample UN3MG_FD_202239 | JGI IMG/M metagenome (GOLD analysis project Ga0307380, IMG submission 202239) | Soil microbial communities from Risofladan, Vaasa, Finland - UN-3 | ecosystem: Environmental > Terrestrial > Soil > Coastal area > Acid sulfate soil | place: Finland: Risofladan, Vaasa | collected...
ATCTTGGCTTTGGTGTATTTCGTGATGTCCTGTGTGACGGTGAATACACCATGTGCGCCAGCCGCCTTTGCATGCACAACACGCTCGGGAATGCGCTCTCGATTGAAGTGGGACAGTTTTTCAAGTAGATGATGATCCTGCAGCAATGTCGGGCCGTGTTCCCCGGCTGTCAGAGATGTCTGATTGTCGTCAACGGGTATCCCCGCTGCCGTGGTTAATTTCTTGGGGTCACTCATTGTTCCCTCCTTTGTACTTGCTTGTTTCCACTTCCCTGCTTCTGTATTGATTGGTATTACTGAAACACAGTCTATATTGATCTTCATAACAGCCAAAATACGGGACAATTACCTCATAGGATCCCTGCGGGAAAAGCGTCGTTTCAAGCATAACATGTGGAATTGCAGGCTGTTGCGCCGCGATGCTGTCTTTATCGAGATATCTCATGCTGATCGGCATAATATCCTCCATGACCACATCAGAATGCATCGATCGGGGCCGCGAACTCCCGCCGATGCACGCGTTGAGGGCGTGGGTGCAAAACATGGTAGTCTTCACGTCTCTATGGCCAAGGCTTGGCCTCCTCCGTTCAGACTCCGCGCATATGTGACGGCACGTCCGTCTTCCATAAGTCTCAATAACATAGCACCCGACCCGGCGCTTGTCAAGAACTCGCCTGTGAAGGTGCTGGATGCTCCCATTGGATGTCGACACTCCTGATTACGCAGATTTATGGCACCCTTCTTCGCTTCCGGAAGGAGCAGGATACAACGACTCTTGCGACGGAACATCGAGGAGGAGATATCACTCTTTCGTGCGTCTACAACCCGCACTATCGCTTCGTGCCGCACCGCCAGTGGTGTGCGACTTCTGGTGTACCACTTGTCATTCACCACAAATCGTCCTATGATGGAATTGCAATTATGCTGCAGACAATCGGAGGTGGTTTGATGCGCAGCAAGTATCGGGAACTGATTATAGGTGCAATGGTGCTTCTAATGCTGTCTATCGTGGCCAGTGGAGTGGCCGCTCAACCGACTACGTACGCGGGAGTAACGTTCCCGCTCGGTGATATTTCCTTTGCCGATCTGGTTATTTCGTACGTCGCCGCAAGCTGTGTCGATCAACCGTACGCCAACCCCAGCGCCGCCCTCGGCCCACCTGATTGCTATGGTAACGAATGTAAACGATGTTCCGGGTGTGACCCGTGTGCCGTCGCCCTTGGGTTCCGCTTGAGTGAGATCGATGCGCGCGGCAATCTGGTCCTTGGATTCACCGACAACGTCCTGCGCGACGTAGCCGGTGATGACCTCTTCGTCTACATCACCAATGACAAAATGTGTCGCGTAGAGATCAGCACAGATGGGAGCAACTACATTTTCGTCGGTGAGGTCAGCGGATACCCGGCAGGGATAGACATAGCTCCGTTCGTCTCTTCCGACCAGACGTTCCGCTACGTGCGCCTCTCCGATGTGCCGGCCGATGAGGATGCTTCTCTATGCCCGGGCCCGAGCATAGATGCAGTCGGCGCGATGGGCGACCCCGTAGCGGTGCAGGTACGCGGAGAGGTGTTTGGTTCACTCGAACTGCTCCCTGCGGGGACACTTGCCCTCTCTGTCGGAGAAGCGCCACAGAAACTGCTCATCATCCTCGACACATCGTCGAGCATGGGCGAGTCATTCGAGGGATCGACGAAGATCTCTGTCGCTAAGCAAGTCCTCGCTGACATGATAAGCGATCTTCCCGATGGAATGAATGTCGGCCTTCGGGTTTTCGGCGGAAGCTGTGGAAGCAGCAAACTCATGTTCCCAGTGGCGCCACTTGATCGTGCAGCGCTGCAAGCAACGATCCAGGCAGTAACTGAGGGGGGCAGAACCCCTCTCGCTTACACCTTGGAACAGGCGAAGGATGACTTTCCTAACATCACCGGCAAGAAGCTGATCCTCCTTGTAAGCGACGGGATAGATACCTGTCGCGAGGACCCGGTCAAGGCGGCAAAGACTCTACTTGCTGCCGGCCACGACCTACAAATAGACGTTGTCGGATTCGATGTCGCCGGGCAGGATGGTACGGCGGACGAACTGCGCAAGATCTCCGATGCGACACATGGCACGTACTACGCCGCTCAGAGCAGCGAGCAGTTACGCACCGCATTACAGAGCATAATCAGAGTACGCTACCAGGTCTTCGATGCGCAGGGTGTGAAGGTCTTCGATGGAGTCCTTGGCGAGGCCGGCCCACAGCTTCCGCCGGGATCGTATCGCGTCGTTCTCCTGAGCAACCCTCCGCTTGTGATGGAGAATGTCGTCGTGCAGTCGGGGGAGACAACGAAGATTCAGGTGACACGCAACGAGAGTGGGTATTCAGCCGACCACAATTAGCGATCGAGTTTAGTGGGACGCGTGTTCGCATTTTTGGTTGCCTAGGTCGGAGATGATCGACGCCAGATCGGTTTCGATGCTCTGCAGGCGACCCTCGATCTCTCCTCGATCGACGGATGCCAATTCAATGATGGGATCGGCATCGATCTCCTGCAGGTAGCCGTCGATCTCTGTTAGGACTGATGAGAGCTTCTCCACTCCGCCAGCGGGCTGCGCTACGTCGAAGAGCGCGATGCACTGGCTCAGGTTCTCGATCGAGTTTCCTATTAAATTGAGTAGATCGTTCATGTTGGCATCCATTATCTACCTTGATTATACCTAAGATCGGGCTCTTTTAGTTCTACAAGCAATTGCGCGCATGGTTTCGTGCACAGCCTATCCGTTGTTATCCCCGAGCACCTCTCCCTTGACCTCGCGCAGTGCCTCCTCCTTCATCCGCGAGACCTGCCGCTGTGAGATGTTGAGTTCCTTGCCGATCTCAGCCTGTGTCTTGCCTTGGTAGAACAGTCCCTTGATCACCTGCTGCTGCATCTGTTCAAGCTTTTCTATGGTGACAGCTATTCGCATGTGAATGTCAGACGGGGGCTTCATCCCCTGCCCGTACATGCTCGCAACATCCGGGGCAGGCGGGTGCGGGTCTTGGTCGCGGCGATCCTCGTCGATGGAGACGTAAGACATTGCCCTGCGCCCACGCAGCAGCTCGATCACCTGTTTCTCCGCAAGGCCCATCCTCTCAGCAATCTCTCCCATACGAGGCGGGCGCCCGTTCTCCTGGAAGAACCCCTCCTCGACATCCTTGAGCTGCTGTCCCATCGCCTGTACCCACTGCGGAATGCGGATAGTGGAGTGCTTGTCGCGAATGTAGTGACGTATCTCTCCCTTGATGAGGTAGCTTGCATAGGTGGAAAAGCGGACACTGCGCGCCAGATCGAAGTTGGCAACCGCGTTCAACAAACCGATGTACCCTGCCTGCACAAGATCATCGAGCGGCTCTCCGGAGTTAATAAACGAAACGGCGATTGACTTGACGAGCCCGATATTGCGCGCGATTAACTCTTCGCGCAGGTGAGACGCATAGGCTGAGTCGCCGTTTTTCTCCGAAACATGGCGCAACAGTTCTATGAGCTGCTCGTTCGATAGGTTGCCAAACCGCCCAGTATTAGCTTCCGCCACGCCCTCTTGCACCTCCAGCGGCAGTATAACGCATCTCATCACCGGAGGTAGGGTGCAGAGCTCTTTAGCTGTTTAGAGTGGGTAGCGACCTTTTGACCGCATATGACAGAAGACCGCCTCTCGCCCGCTCGTTGCCACTCACTCAAGACGCTAAGATAGTATCAGCTTTCAGCTTACAGGAACACCACCGTTGTCCTTGGCGTCCCTGCGCCTTTGCGAGAAAAATGGTTTTGCTCTTTCTCGTTACCCTTCACTCATTACGCATCACTGTTTCACGATTTCGCGAGAGGCACTTCGTTACGTACCAGGTTTTCAATCACCCACTGAAAACGATAAAGAATCTGGCGCGGCAATACGCTATAGCCCCTGGAAGATAAGAAGCGCGATGAAGAGTCCGACAAACGCACCTACAATGAGAAGATCGCGCAGGGCTGCCTGTCCTCCCTCCACATATTCAAGCGGAGAAGGGCAGCCAAGTTGAACACAGTCATCGACAGCGGTGCGTAGGTTAAACTCCTGCGCCCTCCCGGCACCGATAATCGCCTGATCGCCAACGAAGATCACGGGGACCTGCGTCGCCACGATCCCGTAGTGCGCGGCTAGCTTCCACTCCAATTGTGTGCTCCCAGGGGCGTTGATCTCGTAGCGGGAAACCGGTACATCCTCATGCCCGAGCAACAGCTCATCGAGGAGCCCCTCCATAGTTTCGCACTGGGGACACCCCTCTTCGTAGAAGACGACAATCAACGGTGCGGATGCATTCTCTGCGGGTACGTTGGGTGAGACCTCAGGGAGCGCCAGTGTCTCCGACGGTGTTTGCACGCTCTCTTGCTGGCTAGACGACAGCGATGGTGTCTGCACCTGCGCGTGCGCGAGCGGTCCCATCATGAGCATACCAACCAGCACGATAAACCATGTTCCCTTTCTCATCTCTCATCCCTCCTACATGTATCCCAGCTGCACGGCGATGATCATCCCCGCGCCGAGCAGGAGCATGATGATACCCGATATCAGGTGCAGCTTGCCCAATCGCTCCGATCGCCACCTCTCTGCCCGTGCGGTGGTTGTGTAGCCGAAGTTAACCGCAAGCGTGATGATGACGAGAGGAAGGATGAAGATCAGGTTGTAGAACAGAAGAAGGCCCATCCCATGGGACCTGGTTGTCGTCTTGGACAGGAGCGCAAGAATAGCAATGTACGGACCAGAAGAGCAGGGGAGGAGGAAAAGAGAGTCGAGTACGCCGACGGCGAACGCCCCTGGCACGGAGACGACCGAGGAGGTGATCTTCTTCACCAGCGGTCGCCAACGCTTAGGAACCTCGATCGTGAACCACTTGCCGTAGGCGAAGTAGTCCTTAGTGTTCCACAGGCCCAGCAGGATGGCAAGGCCGGACACAGCGAGGATGAACGGTCGTTGCACTCCCGCCGCCTGAATGGCCGTAAAGATGCCGATCCCCATCAAGAAGTATGAGATGTAGATCGCGGCGATGAAAGCCAGGCCTGCTTGCCACATCTTCCCCTTCTTCCCTGCCACGAGGAGGGTTCCCAGGAGAAGGACAAGAACGGCAAACGTGCACGGATTCACCGAATCGGCCGCGGCGGCCAGGATGACGGCAGGGAGCGTCAACTTCCCAGTCAGCCCTTTTCCATCCGTCTTTTCAGCCCTGGCCAGGGGAGATGAAGCATCGGCATCGATCGCCTGTGCGATCACCTGCTGGAGCTTCATCTCGGCGGCGCGTCCGCTGAGCGTCGTCGGAGGCTCTGATGATAGATAGAAGGTATCAGAGACCATGGCCACGTCGCCGACGAAGATGATGGGAACAGAACCAAGCTGTGCTGCATAAGCGGAGAGGAGGCGATCCAACAGGTCGTGAGTGTCCGGGTCGTGGATCTCGTAGCGGACGATCTCAAGCTTCGGGTAATCTGGCTCGATCTGTTCGAGGAAGCTCTCGATGCGGGCACAGTGGGGGCAGCCGTCCTCGTAGAAGAGCACGAGTTGCGTCGCGTAGCCGCCAACAGAGAGACCCAGAAGCACAACGCAAGCAACGAGCACCAGCAGGCTCGCAGAAATCCTCCTTTCTACCGTCACAATTCCCTTCATCCTTCCTCCTCACATGCGACTATGTTCATCAAGTCCTCACAATCTCTCTTGGGTGTTCCCAACTTCGACTTGCGCATCCTGAACGTGGCAGACAAGCTGCCCCGCTACACAAACACGCAAATTGCTCACCTATACTCTGATGTCTGGCCTTCCTTGTGTTCCTCGGCGTGCTTTGCGCTCTTTGCGCGCGCGATGCTTTTCACTTCCGTTTTCCGCGTTCGCTCTTCCGCGTTCCCAGTTCCGCGTTCCGCGCGCATTACCATCTTTACTCAGTCTTTGCCCGGAGGATAAACTCATCTCCGAGTAGATTCATCCACTCGTTAAGCCCGCCCATCAGGCTCTTTACGTTCGAGAAGCTCTCATCATTTAGTGCCTTCGCCGCCGGGTCGCTCAGCGCTCCGTCATCATCATAGAGGATGACAAGCGCCTTCTTCGGGAAACGATCGGTCCACTCGGAAAGCTGATCGACCGGGATGTTCATCGCTCCCATCAGGTGCGCAGCGGCATACGCATCAGCATCGCGCACATCAACCAGCATATAGAACATGTACTCCAGGTCGCCTATCGTCATATGATACGGTTGCGCCGGATTCACGACACCAGCCAGCCGCAGAGTGACTAGTGCATTCGTGTGATCGTCGGACTCCACGTAGATGCGCTTTTCAATGCGCCCGTGACAACCGTTTGTGCTCAGATCCGCCCGCAACACCTCCGATTCCCCGGCAGCGAGGACCGTCTTCTCCAGATCGACGACCGTGCATCCGCAACTTGTGCGCACGCTTGTTACTGTAAGCGGGGAATCACCGATGTTGGTGACGATGAACCCATGCGAGACGAACGTTCCCGCGATCACGCTGCCGAAGGCGTATGCAACGTTGTCCACCTGGATCTTCCCTGCCGCGGCACCGATCACTCCCAGGCTGATCACACCGAGCAACACAGCGAGCATTACCTTCTTCATGTCGTTCCTCCTTGTTCAAACTCGCTTAGCCAATGAATCACGCTACTAACCCCTTCAAAAAGGACCTTTCGCTTGAGAACCTTCATCCGCTCACACGTTCAAACCGCGGCTTGGTAGCGTTGGCTATCGCCACGAGGCTGAGCATGATCGGTACCTCCACCAGCACTCCAACAACAGTTGCCAATGCTGCGCCCGACTGCAGACCAAAGAGAGAGATTGCTGCTGCCACCGCCAATTCGAAGAAATTGCTTGCCCCGATCATCCCCGCTGGCGCGGCCACAGAGTGGGGAATGCGGAGAAAGAACGCCGTCGTGTATGCCAGCGCGAAGATGAAGAACGTCTGCAGTGCCAGCGGGATCGCGATCAGTAGGATATGAAGTGGGTTGCCAATGATCGTTTCCCCTTGATAGGCAAACAGGATGACAAGTGTCAGTAGCAGCCCTCCCGTCGCCACCGGCTTCAGGCGATTGACAAACTTGCGCTCAAACCAAGCGCTCCCCCGTCTGTGAATAATCCACCGGCGCGATATATACCCGAGCAGTAGAGGAATGACGACATACAGCCCCACGGATAGGAGGATCGTATCGTAGGGCACGTATATGCGCGATACGCCCAGCAGAAGCTTCACGATCGGAGCGTAAAGGAGGATGAGGACAAGATCGTTCACTGCTACTTGTACAAGCGTATACGTTGCGTCTCCATGCGAGAGATAGCTCCACACAAAGACCATTGCCGTGCACGGGGCCGCACCGAGAAGGATCGCTCCAGCGTAGTACTCGCGAGCAAGATCAGCCGGTATGAGGCCGCGAAAGACGACGAACAAGAACAGCGCGGCAATCCCAGCCATGGTGAACGGCTTGATCGCCCAATTGACGACGAGCGTCAGCGCCAATCCCTTTGGCCGACGACCGACGCCGAGAATACTCCCAAAGTCGATCTGCAGCATCATCGGATAGATCATCAGCCAGATGAGAACCGCGATCGGGATGGAGACGTGCGCGATCTCCGCACGCTTCAATGCCGCCGGAAACGTTGGGAAGAGCCATCCTATGCCGACGCCAACGACAATACACAACGCCACCCACAGTGAGAGGTAGCGATCAAACGTGGACAGTCTCTTGGGGTCAGTCATCTGACCCGGTCTGATCCGCGGGGCCGACGACGCAGCGGCCGTTCTGCCTCATCGCCAGGCGTTCTTGCAGTCGGGCGAGTTCGACCTCGCAAACCTTGCGTGGAACCACCGTGTGCAGGAATTCAATTAGTGCCCTGGTCTCCTCAGTCTTGCGCAGGCAGTAATACGCCCAGCGTCCATCACGGCTGCTTTCAAGGAGATGGGCCTTCTTGAGGGCATACAGACTCTTAGCAACCTGATACTGCGGAAGGTCGAGCGCATCCACAGCTTCGCACGCGCACAGGCAGTCGTTGTGGTGCAGAAAGAGAGAGAGCACAAGCAGGCGATCGTGGTTTCCCAGTACGTGAAAGATCTCTGCCCATCGTTCTAACATCGCGCACCTCACCATATGCCAAAGATAGCATATGCTATACAGCACAGGGCAGAATGTCAACTGCGAGAGTTGTCTTGTAGAAGATCAGCATGAACTGTTCCCGCGCGCGAGGAAGCCACAAGGGAATGGTCAGTTGATGACACGAAGGGAAAGGGCTACCGGACGAGATCATCGGCTCGTGCTTCTCAGCCACTATTAACCCTGCAAACCACGGAACCAGACTCCAGGATTGCAAGGATGCTTGAACAGTGATTGGGACCTATCCTCGTGCAGCGCTTGCACCCGGCGTGACTCATCTGATTTCGACTTTGTGCCGACTTGGTGTTGGCTCAGTACCGACTTTCCCGGTGACTTGGTCCCTGCTCAGTGCCGGGTAACACCAGTTTGCGGGCTGGTTGTGGTTGTTGTCTGGTGATTTCTCCTGAGAGAACCTTCAGCAGTCGAATTTCGCGGTAGCTTGCGGGATCAACTTAGGCCCGACTTGGTGCCGACTTGGTGCCGACTTCCCCGGTGACTTCACCGTCGACCTCCGTTTTGTCTTATTGGGTTGCCTCCGCATCAATGGGGCAAATCAAGAAACACGTGCGGTTGCCGTCGGCCTCAAGCTTTGGTGCGGGCACACTCCCATCCATGGCATCTGAAACGCTTGATGCATGACCTTCTCCAGCGCAATCAGCCAGTGTGCCACACGGCGCCTGCAACGCTTGCCGACAACGTTTGGAAAGAGGTAGCGGTTACGTTACACTCGCGTTGATTCGGATGAACGAGAATGAGCGGCTGTATCGGATAATTGTCGGGGCAACCGCCAGGGACACGTAATGGATCAATCGCAACACGCGATGATTGTAAGCTTCATCTGGAACGTCGCCGATGACGTTCTACGAGACTTGTACGTTCGAGGCAAGTACCGAGATGTACTCTTACCGATGATGGTCTTGCGTCGTTTGGACGTGGTGTTGGAACCAACGAAACAGGCAGTCCTCGACATGAAGGCGTCCCTCGACAAGGCCGGAATCACCAATCAAGACGCCGCTCTCCGCCAGGCGGCACAGCAGGACTTCTACAACACCTCCAAGTTCACGCTTCGCGATCTCCGTGCACGTGCGAGCCAGCAACAGCTCAAAGCGGACTTCGAAGCTTATCTCGATGGATTCTCGCCCAACGTGCAGGAGATCCTCGACAACTTCGACTTCCGGCATCAGATTCCGCGTCTGTCCAAAGCCGATGCACTCGGAACCCTGATCGAGAAGTTCCTCGATCCCGCGATCAACTTGAGCCCCAACCCGGTCCTTAACGGCGACGGCACGATCAGACATACCGGTCTCGACAACCACGCGATGGGAACGATCTTCGAGGAGCTGGTTCGCAAGTTCAACGAGGAGAACAACGAGGAGGCAGGTGAGCACTGGACACCGCGCGACGCCGTCAGGCTGATGGCAAGACTCATCTTCCTCCCCATCGCCGACAAGATCGAGTCCGGCACTTATCTTCTCTACGACGGGGCCTGTGGAACCGGCGGGATGCTGACAGTCGGAGAGGAGACGCTGAAGCAGTTGGCCGAAGAGCACGGGAAGCAAGTGGCAACGCACCTCTACGGCCAGGAGATCAACCCGGAAACGTATGCAATCTGCAAGGCCGACTTGCTTCTCAAAGGGGAAGGTGAAGCTGCCGACAACATCATTGGCGGACCGGAGTATTCCACACTCTCCAATGACGCCTTCCGAGCGAGAGAGTTCGACTTCATGCTCTCCAATCCCCCGTATGGCAAGAGCTGGAAGAGTGACCTTGAACGAATGGGCGGCAAGAAGGGGATGACCGATCCCCGCTTCAAGATCACCCACGATGGCGATCCCGAATACTCGCTGATCACGCGTTCGAGCGACGGGCAGATGCTGTTCCTCGCTAACATGCTCTCCAAGATGAAACACAATTCACCGCTCGGAAGCCGCATCGCCGAGGTGCACAACGGCAGCTCGCTGTTCACCGGCGACGCTGGCCAAGGGGAGAGCAATATTCGTCGCTGGATTATCGAGAACGACTGGCTCGAGGCGATCGTCGCGCTGCCGCTCAACATGTTCTATAACACCGGGATTGCAACCTACATCTGGGTGGTGGGCAACCGCAAGCCTGAGCACCGGCGCGGCAAGGTTCAGTTGATCGACGCGACTCAGTGGTACAAACCGCTGCGCAAGAACCTCGGAAAGAAGAACTGCGAGCTGTCCGAAGAAGACACCGATCGTATCTGCGATACCTTCCTCGCGTTTGAGGAGACCGAGCAATCGAAGATATTCCCCAACGAAGCCTTCGGCTATTGGAAGGTGACGGTTGAACGTCCGCTGCGCATCAAGGGGATCGATCCAAATCGGGCGTACAACACAAAGGAGATCAAGGAACTGAAGGATAGTGGCGAACGCACGGAAGCCAGCCCGCCGGTGATCAAGAAAATCCACAAGAGGGGTACAGAGCCCGATCCACTGCATGGCCTCTTCCCGGCCACCATCGGCGGCAAGCGCGCCGTGGTCGAGTACGAGCCCGATACCGACCTGCGCGACACTGAGCAAATCCCGCTGCTTGAAGAAGGTGGCCTGTCTGCGTCCGAAGGACCGGCAGGGATCGAGGCCTTCATCAGACGAGAGGTCCTGCCCTATGCGCCGGATGCCTGGATTGTTGAATCCTCAATCAAGATTGGCTACGAGATCAGCTTCAACCGCTACTTCTACAAGCCCAAGGCTATGCGCTCGCTGGACGAAATCCGTGCGGATTTGCTGAAATTGCAGGAGGAAACCAAAGGCTTACTACAAGAAATTGTCGGAGGTGAATAATAGCCATGGTTGAAAAGATCGTTCAAATCAAGAACGTCGGTCGTTTTCTGGACTACGCCGCCAAGGGTGATGTAACATTCCGCAAGTTGACGCTCATCTATGCAGAAAACGGTCGTGGCAAGACCACCCTCTGTGCAATACTCCGTTCCTTACAAAGCGGACGACCCGAGTTTATCTCCGAGCGGAAGACATTGGGGGCGACGGACACGCCATTAGTCCACATCCGGCTCAACAATGCCGACTACAAGTTCGACGGCAATGCATGGACCAACCCACATCCCGACATCCTCATCTTCGACTCCGTGTTCGTAAATGAGAACGTGTATTCCGGCGACTATGTCGAGCACGAGCACAAGAAGAACCTCTACCGCGTCATCGTCGGGCCGCAAGGCGTCCAGCTCGTCAGGCAGATTGAGGGGCTGGACGGGCAAATCCGAGATGTGAACGCGGATTTACGGGAGAAGAAGGAATCAATCTCCAAGCACGTGCCGTCCGGTATCGAGTTCGATGACTACCTGCAATGGCAACCTCTCATTGATGTCGAGGAGCAGATACGACAGAAGACCGAGGAGTTCAGTAACCGGCAGCGTGCCGCCGCGAAAGCCGGTGAGATTCAGGCGAGGGGGCTGTTTGTAAAGATTCAACTCCGTTCCCTCCCGTCTGACTTCTCTGAGGTCCTGTCAAAGCAACTGACGGATATCGTCGCCGATGCCGAAAGGAAGGTACGAGAACAGATTGCCCGGCACCAGATGGAGCACCAAGGCGAGTCCTGGCTGTCCCAGGGCTTGGCTTACGTCAAAGATGACCGGTGTCCATTCTGCAAGCAAGGGGTGCAAGCGAACGAGTTGATCGCGGCGTATCGCTCTTACTTCAGCGCGGATTACAGGGACCTTAAACAGGAAGTCGCCCAACTGACCCAGCGGGTGGACAGTGCCATTGGTGAGGCGGCCCTTAGCTCGGTGCAGCAAGCAATCGCTAACAACGGGGCCCTCCTGGAGTTCTGGAGGCAGTTCACTGCTGTCGACCTACCCGATATTTCTTTCCCGGACATTCAGCAGAAGTACGCCACGCTCCGCGAAAAGTGCCTGAAGCTCGCAGGTAGAAAGCAGGAAAGCCCAACCGAGCCAGTCATGTTGGACGCGGAATTCAATACCGCCCTCGCGGAAGTGGGTGCCCTGCGAACGGCCGTCGCTGAATACAACGAGACCGTTGACGCTGCGAATTCGCCGGTTAAAGAGCAGAAGGCCGCCGCGCGCTCACAGCCCGAGATCACGCCGGTTAAGAATGAACTGGCTCAACTGGAGGCACGAAAAAAGCGGTTTGAGCCGGAGATCGCGAAAGCTTGCCAAGCGTACGAAGATGCAGTCGCGAAGAAGGCATCACTTGAAAAGCAGAAAGAGCAGGTTCGCCAACAGCTTGATCAATATTGCGAAGACATTATCCGTACCTACGAGCAGTCTATCAATGAGTACCTTGACCACTTCAATACCGGATTCCGCATCACCAACACCCGCCATCTCTACAGAGGCGGCACACCGAGCTCACACTATCAGATTGAGATCAACAGTAAAGCCTTGGACCTCGGCGATGCGCGTACTCCTGCCGGAACGCCTTGCTTCAAGACGGCCTTGAGTTCCGGCGACCGGAGCGCCTTGGCATTGGCCTTCTTTCTGTCCGTGCTAAAACAGGATTCGGACATCGGGCGGAGAATCGTCGTCTTCGACGATCCGTTCACCAGTCTTGACCGATTCCGCCGAACCTCCACTCAGCAACTCATTCAACAGCTCTTGAACTCGGCTCAGCAGGTTATCGTCCTTTCGCACGATCCGCTATTCCTGAAGCTGCTCTATGACGAGTGCCCTTCGGCGGCTACTAACGCCAAGACGCTCCAAATGAGCAAGGCGGGAAGTGCCACCGTCATAGGGGAATGGGACATTGAAGCTGATGTGCAAAGCTCCTATTTGAAAGACTACTCGGTACTACTCGCATTCTACTCGGAGAGGAAAGGCGACCTCCGCGCAGTTGCCAGAGCAATTAGGCCCTTCCTCGAATGCCTGCTTAGAACCCGTTTCCCTGGACACTTTCAACCGAACGAGTGGCTTGGTGACTTCATTGCCAAGATACGAGCGGCCGATGCGACAAGCGGTCTGCAACACGCCAAGGTCGACCTTATCGAACTTGAAGCGATAAACGACTACTCCAAGAGGTACCATCATCAGCAGAATCCGGGTGCCGACATGGAACCAATCAACGAGGACGAATTGCACGGCTACGTGAAGCGGACCCTTAGGTTAGTCGGTGGAGAATAAAAATTGAAAAAATGGCGGTAAATTATATGTATCGAATGGATTATAATCTCAAACCCTACCCTGCCTACAAGAACTCCGGCGTACCGTGGCTGGGTAAGGTGCCGGAGCATTGGGAGGTGCGCAAGTTACGGCAGGTTCTGCGGCAGAAATCGGGGCGTGACCGGCCTGATTTACCTCTTCTTTCTGTTGTTCGCGAGAAGGGTGTGATTCTCCGCGACATTGACGACCAAGACGCAAATCGGAATTACATCCCAGACGATTTATCAAACTACAAGGTGGTACGCGAGGGTCAGTTTGCCATGAACAAGATGAAAGCGTGGCAAGGGTCCTACGGCGTGTCAGCCTTCAATGGCATTGTCAGTCCTGCGTACTTCGTTTTCGATCTAACTGGAGTCAGTGGGGCGTACTTTCATACCGCAGTGCGTTCGAAGACATACGTACCCTTCTTTGCACAGGCATCTAATGGAGTGAGGATAGGGCAGTGGGACCTTTCGCAGTCAGGAATGCGTGAGGTACCTTTCTCTATTCCTCCCCTCCCCGAACAAGCCGCCATTGTCCACTTCCTCGACCACGTGGACCGGCGGATCCGGCGATACATTCGGGCGAAGCGGAAGCTGATCGCGCTGCTGGAGGAGCTTAAAGCAGCCATCATCCACCGCGCCGTCACCGGCCAGATGGACGTTCGCACCGGCCAGCCCTACCCGGCCTACAAACCCTCCGGCGTTGAATGGCTTGGTGACGTTCCGGAGCATTGGAAAGTTCGTAGGGCAAAGCATCTGTTCCGCGAACTGGATCATCGATCCACGACGGGGACGGAGGTACTGCTATCCCTGCGCATGTACCGAGGACTCGTGCCTCACAACGAGGTATCAACGATGCCGATTACAGCGCAAGCGTTGGTCAGCTTCAAGAAGGTCGAGCCCGGGCAGATTGTCATGAACAGGATGCGAGCCGCAATTGGCATGTTTGGTGCCGCAGATCAGCCGGGACTTGTTAGCCCCGACTACGCGGTTCTTGAGCCGATTGGGAACCTCAATCCCACGTACTTCGTGCGGCTGTTCAAAACTTCGGCCGCTGGCACCGCCTTTCGCATCGAGTCCAAAGGGCTTGGCACTGGATCCTCTGGCTTCATGCGGCTGTACACAGATCGCTTCGGGATGATCAAGCTGCCCGTACCGCCCGAAGACGAACAAAGGCGCATCGTTCGGGGCATCGCCGCGAGCACTCAGGAGATTGAACGCACAGCAGAGCACGTCAATCGGGAAGTCGCTCTCCTCCGCGAATACCGCACCCGCCTGATCGCCGACGTGGTCACCGGCAAGCTGGACGTCCGCGAAGCCGCGGCATCCCTTCCTGATGAGAGCGAAGAGGCAGATCCAGAAGAGAGCTTCGATGAGCCAACGCCGGGCGATCTCCAGGACGAGCCGATTGAGGAGATTGCACCGTGATGGTTGCAGCTCAACATCGTAACAAGTATCTTGAGACAGCTCCTACAATTTGTATTATTCGGCGTTTTGTGCTACCCTTCACCCTAAGGGTGAAGGGTAAGAAACAATATGGAAGCGATCTATGCTGGTAGAGTACCGCACCCACAAGCTGCAACGTGAATACCAGCGCTCGGGAAGAGCGGTCCGAGAGTACGGGAAAGCGGTCGCACAGCGCTATGTCGGGCGAATCAACATTATCAAGGGGGCAACAGACATCGAAGAGCTGGAGAGACTACCAGCAATTGATTGTCATCCACTACACGGAGATCGAAGGGGGGAGTGGTCTATCACACTTATCGGTCGTGTTCGCCTCATATTCACACTACAGGGCGACAATCTGGAGGTTGCGCGGATCAAGGAGGTGAGCAAGCACTATGGCGATTAAACAGGAGCTGCATTCCGATCTCGCTGTTCCACCGGGCGAGTACCTGGAGGAAGTAATCGGCGAACTTGGGATGACCAAGGATGAACTCGCTCGCAGAATGGGCCGTCCCGCCTCAAAACTCAGTGCGATCTTCAATGGGACCAAGGCGATAACACCCGATACAGCAATGCAATTGGAGAAGGTGGTCGGTGTACCGGCAAACATCTGGCTTGGACTAGAGTCAGAGTACCGCTTGACGCTGGCTCGCAAGTCAGAGGAAGAGCAGCTTACAGAAGAAATCAAACTCTTGACACCCTTTTGCTACAGCGAGCTTGCCAAGCTTGGCTTTGTTAAGAAGCTATCGGCTCGTCGCGAAAAGGTGCGTGAGCTACAGCGCTTCTTTGGAGTCGCCTCTCTCTCGTCACTTTCTGCTAAAGGAGTTCAGCAGTATCAGCCAGCGTTTCGCGTCGGAAAGACTGCTACGGCGCCGATGAAGCCGCACGCCGTGGCTTCGTGGCTTCGTATGGGCGAACTCCAGGCAGAGAGGATTGCCTGTGAGCATTTCGATCGTTTCGCGCTAGAGGGCTCATTGCGTGAGATTCGCGCCATGACGCTCCAACGCCCTGAGCAGTTCCAGGTTCGTCTGCACGAGCTCCTGGCAAGTTGTGGGGTGGCGCTTCTGATCGTTCCACATCTCCCGGGCACCAAGGCGCACGGAGCCACCTTCTGGCTGTCCCGGGAGAAGGCAGTTCTGATGCTGACGATCCGCGGCAAGTGGGCCGACATTTTCTGGTTCAGCTTATTCCACGAGCTGGGCCATCTCCTCTTGCATGGCTGGCGAGACGTGTTTATCGAGAAGGATTCCGTCTGGCCGGAACAGAGAATTCAGGAGGAGCAGGCGGACTTGTTTGCCAGGGATATCTTGATCTCGCCGCGGGACTACGACCGCTTCGTGAAGGATGGGAACTTCTATCCGGATAGGGTCGTAGCGTTTGCTCGTGAGATCGGCACCGATACAGGTATTGTCGTAGGAAGACTGCAGCATGACGGGAATCTGCGGCAAGAGTGGGGCAACATACTTCGGATGCGTTATGAGTGGAAAAGCGAAGCGGTTGATGTATGACCGAATTGCAGGCGAGAGGTCATGTCTCTTTTGATAAATCGAGGGAGCCAAGGCGGAGTTATCAAAACGATTTATCAAAACTCCGCGAAGAATGCGCGCCCGTTGCATGTAGCGTGCGCAAAGGAGAACCATGACCGCCGACACAACTGGGAGAGGTTTCGGAAATTCGATTGTCTCTGCAGCGACGTGGCTGGCGCGTGAAACAGGGCTTGGGGCGAATGATCGGATCGCCATGAACTCCGAATCCGGACATGTCCGGACGCAATCGGACATGAGTGGGAATGAAACGTCTCAAGTCTATGAACGCGCGCATTGCAGTTCAGATAACGCTTTCGTCCTCAACAGAAGAATGCCGCGGCAAGCGATCCGGACATTGTCCGGACATGAGGGCGGCACTTGATGGGTACTTAATAGAACAGGGTTGTGAGGCGAGCCTCTCCTCGAGGAAGTCCGTAGTGATTGGCAGTACCGCAGTTAGGCCGTACTTGACGGGTACTTGATCGGAGTGCTTGCCCGGACGGAAAGGAGGAAACCAACAGGATGGACACCGACATAACCGAGAAAGGCTTCGAGAATCTGATTGTCTCCGCCATGACGGGGCTACCGCTTGGAGCAGGGCTTGGGGCGAATGACCGGACCGCCTATCCTCCTGCTGCCTATGGCGGCGAGGGCTACTTGCTTGGATCTCCTGCTGACTACGACCGTGAGTACGCCGTCGATCTTCACCACCTGCGCGAGTTCCTCACTGCTACACAGCCGGAAGTAGCCGAAGAGCTCGATTTGGAGAACGACAGTCCAACGCGACGAAGTTTCCTCACCCGGCTACAGGGTGAGGTGGCCAAGCGTGGCATAGTGGATGTCCTGCGAAACGGGATCAAGCACGGTCCACATGACATCACGTTCTTCTACGGCACGCCCTCGCCCGACAACGCGAAGGCCGTCGAGCGATACAACGCCAACCGGTTCTCCATCACACGTCAGCTTCGTTACAGCCGCGACGAGACACAGCTTGCGCTCGATCTCTGCCTGTTCATCAATGGGCTGCCGCTTGCAACGTTCGAATTGAAGAACTCGCTGACCAAGCAGACGGTTGGCGGTGCGGTCCAGCAGTACATGGGCGATCGCGATCCACGGGAGCTGCTCTTCCAGTTCGGTCGCTGCGCTGTGCACTTCGCTGTGGATGACGCCGAGGTTCGAATGTGTACGCACCTGAAAGGGAAAGCCTCGTGGTTCCTTCCGTTCAACAAGGGGTACAAGGATGGTGCCGGGAATCCCCCTAACGCGCACGGACTGAAGACTGACTATCTTTGGAAGGAAGCGCTTGAACCGCGAAGCTTGACGAACATCCTCGAGGAATACGCCCAGATTGTCGAGAAGCGGGACGAGAAGACAGGGAAGAAAAAACGTGAGCAGATCTTCCCCCGCTACCACCAGCTCGATGTAGTCCGCAAGCTCCTCGCGGATGCAGGCAGCCTTGGCGCAGGGCATCGCTACCTCATCCAGCACTCGGCGGGAAGCGGGAAATCGAACTCGATCGCCTGGCTGGCGCATCAACTGATCGGCCTGCGTAAAGGCGAACAGAACGTGTTCGATTCGATCATCGTAGTCACCGATCGCATCATTCTTGATAGACAGATCCGTGACACGATCAAGCAATTCACCCAGGTGAGCGCCATGGTCGGCCACGCGGAGCACTCCGGCGATCTCCGCAGATTCATTGAGAGCGGGAAGAAGATCATCATCACTACCATCCAGAAGTTCCCGTTCATCTATAACGAGATACAGCCCGATCAGGCGGGAAGGACATTCGCGATCATCATCGACGAAGCGCACTCAAGTCAGGGCGGCCAAACCTCCGCGAAGATGAGCATGGCTCTCTCGGTGGCAACCGACGAGGATGAACCCGAGACATTCGAGGATCGAATCAACAAGATCATGGAAGGGCGCAAGATGCTTAGTAACGCGAGCTACTTCGCGTTTACAGCCACTCCCAAGAACAAGACACTTGAGATCTTCGGCGAACCCGTTCCCGGGACGGAGGGCAAGGTGCGCCATGTCCCTTTCCACTGTTACACGATGAAACAGGCGATTCAGGAGGGGTTCATCCTTGACGTGCTGGCCAACTACACGCCGGTGTACAGCTACTATCGCCTGATCAAGACCGTGGAGGCTGATCCGGAGTACGACACGAAGAAGGCGCGCAAGAAGCTGCGACGCTACGTGGAGTCGAATGATCATGCCATCCGTCTCAAGGCGGAGATCATCGTCGACCACTTCCACGAACAGGTGGTGGGTTTGGGGAAGATCGGTGGGCAGGCGCGGGCGATGGTCGTCACCAGCGGGATCGCGCGGGCGATCCAGTACTACCACGCGATGAATGAGTATCTTCGGGAATCAAAGAGCCCGTATCAGGCGATTGTGGCGTTCTCGGGCGAGCACGAGTACGGAGGAACCAAGGTCACGGAGGCATCGCTCAACGGATTCTCCAGCAACCAGATTGCTGAGAAGATCCAACAGGAGCCTTACCGCTTCCTCGTCTGTGCTGACAAGTTTCAGACTGGCTACGACGAGCCGCTGCTGCACACGATGTATGTCGACAAGCCCCTATCTGGAATCAAAGCCGTGCAGACGCTATCACGGCTCAATCGAGCACACCCGAAGAAGCACGATACCTTTGTTCTCGACTTCATGAACGATGCGGACACGATCCAAGCGGCATTCTCGGACTACTATCGCACGACTATTCTCAGCCAGGAGACGGACCCGAACAAGCTTCACGATCTTAAGGGAGAGCTGGATGGACTTCAGGTCTATGGTCCCGCGGAGATTAGCAACTTCGTCCGCCCTTATCTAGATGGCGCAAGCCGTGAGCAGTTAGACCCAATCCTCGACGCGTGCGTTGGCGTTTACAACGATAGTTTGGACGAGGATCAGCAAGTTGCGTTCAAAGGCAAGGCAAAGGCCTTCGTGCGTACGTACAACTTCCTCGCGTCGATCCTGCCGTACACGAACGCAGAGTGGGAAAAGCTGTCGATCTTCCTGAGCTTCCTCGTCCCGAAGCTGCCTGCGCCGATCGAGGAGGATCTCTCTCGCGGCATTCTCGAAGCGATTGACATGGATAGCTACCGGGTTGAGAAACAGACGGCTATGAAGATCCAGTTACCCGATGAAGACGGTACAATTGGCCCCGTGCCGACTAGCGAAGGAACGCGAATGCCTGAACCGGAACTGGACCACCTCAGCAACATTCTCAGAACGTTCAACGATCAGTTCGGCAATATCGACTGGACCGATGCTGATCGGGTGCGACAGCTGATTACCGAAGAGATCCCAGCTCGCGTCTCGGCGGACACCGCGTATCGCAATGCCATCAAGAACTCCGACAAGCAGAACGCCCGCATTGAGCATGATGAGGCATTGCGGCGTGTAATGACCGCACTGCTGAGCGATGATACTGAGCTGTTCAAACAATTCAGCGACAACGAGTCCTTCAGGAAGTGGATGACTGACACGGTGTTTTCCCTGACTTATACGGCACACGAGGATGCCATCATGCAGTGAGTAGTGCGGGCGCTCATAATTTGCAGGGAAACGCGTGAAGAGATTCCCGCTATCTGGCTGTGCAGTGAGGGAGCGGTGAAGCGCCGCACATTGCGTGCGACGCTCGATGAAATCACTTGATCAAAAATAGGGGCTTGTTACTCGCTTGCTGCCGTGAAGATGAATTTGTCCTTGTACGTGCGGGTCCACTCGTTCAGTCCACCGAGGAGGCTCTTTGCTTCGGGAAAGCTGTTCTTGTTGAGCATCTGCGCGGCTTCGTCGCTCAGTTTGCCGTCTTGGTCGTAGAGGATGATCAACACGCCGGTCGGGAGGCGATCGGTCCAGTTACTCAGCTCGTCGTAGGGAATGTTGATCGCTCCGAGCATGTGCGATGCGGTGTACGCCTCAGGAGCGCGCAGATCAATGAGCAGGAAGATCAGGTAGATCAGGTCTCCAGAGGCGATGTTGTACTGCTGCGCCTTGTTCACTGTTCCCTGGAGCTGTAGCACAAACTTCGGCTGCGCGGCGGGGTCGTTCGACTCGACGTTGATCACCTTGGTAATCGTTCGCCCACCGTAGCCGACGCTATCGAACCTGACATCAAGATTCACCGACTCGCCTGAGGTGAGGGTCTTCTTCACCAGGTCGGTCGTGGTGCATCCACAGGTTGTACTAACATTGGTAATCACCAACGTCTCATCCCCGGCGTTGGTGAGGACGAAGCTGTGCGTAACCATGGCCCCTTCGAGCACAGTGCCAAACTGATAGACGGCCTCATCGACCGTTATCTGCGGCGCGGCGAACACGCCAACTCCACTCAACACGACCAACAACACAAGGCTTACGACGATCTTCTTCATTTTTCTCCTCCTGTGGATAGTTCCTGGGTGCTAATTGTTTTTCGAAGTATCGACTTGATCTCCTCTACCGTCAATGCCCTTCCCTCCGCCATCACCTCGCCATCTATCACCAGCGCCGGTAGGCGTTTGACCCCACGCTCCTGCGCTTCACCGATGTCAGTGGAGGCAACGACGCGTACGTTCAACCCCAATTCGGCGAGCGCCTGCGTGATGTTGTCATTCGGGGTTCCGCACGTGGGACACCCCATGGCACAACCGGAACCAAAGCTCTCAATCTTGTTCAATACGATCACCCCTGCTTCATGCTGTCCAGCGTCCCATGCCTATTATGGCATACGGTAGCTATCAACTGCAACATCAAACACCACGAGCGGTATTCCCGTCCACAACGGCACTTTGGCGGGGACGGTTGATTTAGCTTCTTCGTTCGGTGTACAGTATCGGAGGTAACAGCCTAGATCAGTCCTTTACGGTCAATGCGGCAAGTGCGAAGTAAGGAGGGAATCGTGTCTCGGAGTCAAGTCACAAACTACGTCCGGCCATCCACGCCGGATGAGGCGCTCGCCCTGTTGCGCAAGAGCGGGAAGTCGGCCCGCTATGTCGCTGGCGGCGCCGATGTCGCTCGCACTCTTCCAAGCGATGTGACAACACTCATCGATCTTTGTGCCCTCAAGCTCTCCTCGATCGAGGAGGGACCTGAAGGCATCGTGATCAACGCAACAGCGACACTTAACGAGGTATTGGAGAATGAATCCCTCGCGAGGGTCTGCGATGGTATAATCCCAGAGATGATGCGCAAGGTCGGATCGCCACTGCTGCGCAATCTGGCGACGATCGGTGGGGCGCTTGCCAGCGCCCACTCGTGGTCTGATGTCATCCCGCTCTTCCTTGTGCTCGATGCAAAGGTGACGCTCTTTGACGGTGAATCACGTACGCTCGATCTTTCTGATCTGTACGCGTCACGCGAAGGGCTTGTGGATTCCATTCTAACGAGTGTGATGATCCCTGCATCACGCGCGGGTGACTACGCGACGTTTCACAAGTTCAGCCGCACGGGCTGCGACATCGCCCTGCTGAACTGCGCCTGCTACGCGCACGTTGATGGCGGTCGGTGCACGGAGGTTCGCATCGCTGCCGGTGGAACACCTCGGCTCGCTGCGCGCCTTCCGCACGTGGAAGAGGCATTGCGTGGAGAGGGACTGAGCGATGAGACGATCGAGAAGGTGGCACACATCGCACAGGACACAGCGCAGACCGCGGATGACAGGCGGGCAAGCGGCGAGTACCGTAAGCAGCTCGTCTACGCCGGTGTTAAGCGCTGCCTGCGCGAGATCGCGGAGAAGCTGGAGGGGGAACGATGATCAACATCACTCTGACCATCAACGGAGAGAAGCGACAGTTTGCGGTGAGCCCCGGAGAGACTCTGCTCGAACTGCTGCGGCGTGAGGGGTACAAGAGCGTGAAGAAAGGGTGCGAATCCGGCGACTGCGGCGCGTGCACGGTGGTGTTGAACGGACGCGCGGTCACCTCGTGCATCGTCTTCGCCGCCAAGGCCGATGGAGGCACGGTTCTCACCGCGGAGGGTCTGGAGAGCGGCGGGGTGCTCCATCCGATCCAGGAGGCCTTCCTCGAAGAGGGGGCGGTGCAGTGTGGCTACTGCACGCCGGGGATGGAGATGGCGACCTACGATCTGCTGAGCCACAACCCCGATCCGAGCGCGCAAGAGATCAAGGAAGCCCTCTCTGGGAACCTCTGTCGCTGCACGGGGTATGTGAAGCAGGTGAAGGCGGTCAAGACCGCAGCCAAGAAGCTTACCAAGGAGGCGAAGTGATGAACGAAAGAAAGAGAGATTTCGCCACCGTTGGCAAGAGCGAGCTGAAGGTCGACGGCCGTGGGTTGGTCACCGGAAAGCCACTGTTCACCGCGGACATCGATCTTCCCGATACGCTGTACGTGAAGATCCTGGGCAGCCCACACGCGCACGCGAAGATTGTCTCCATCGATACGAGCGCGGCGGAAGCGATGCCTGGCGTTGCCCTGGTGCTGACGCACAAGAACACACCGAGTACGCGCTACACCACGGCCGGGCAGGGGTTTCCCGAACCCTCTCCGTACGACACGCGCATGTTCGACACCAAGGTGCGCTTCGTTGGCGACCGCGTCGCTGCCGTGGCCGCGGATACGCGCGAGATCGCTGAAGCGGCGGTGAAGGCGATCAGGGTGACCTACGAGAAGCTCCCGGCCGTCCTGTCGATCGACGAGTCGCAGGCGGAGAATGCGCCGGTCGTTCACGATGAGGATGATTCCAAGGGGATCTACGACGCCAAGCGCAACATCGTCGCTAACATTGACATCTTAGCCGGTGACGTTGAGCGCGGTTTCGCCGAATCGGACGTGATCGTGGAGACGACGTGCGAGACGCAGTACGCACAGCACACGCCGATCGAGCCGCACGTTGTCCTCAGCTACCTTGCTCCGGATGATCGCCTCGTTCTGCGCACGAGCACGCAGGTTCCCTTCCACGTGCGACGGATCGTCGCCTACGCGTTGGGGATTCCCGTGCACCAGATCCGTGTTATCAAGCCACGCGTTGGTGGGGGTTTCGGCACGAAGCAGGAGATCCTCCTGGAAGGCGTCGCTGGCCTCGTTACCCTGCGCACGCGCCGTCCGGCGCTGATCGAGATGACGCGCGAAGAGGAGTTCGTTTCCTCACGCACGCGCCACCCGATGCGGGTGCGCGTGAAACTGGGAGCAAGGAAGGACGGCATTCTGAACGCTCTCGAGATGGAGGGGATCTCCAACACCGGCGCCTACGGAAGCCACGGACTCACCGTCCTCTCCAATACCGGATCTAAGACGCTCCCGCTGTACAACAAGGCCCCGAATGTACACTTCTACGGGAAGGCGGTGTACACGAACCTCCCCGTTCCCGGTGCCTATCGCGGCTATGGAGCGACGCAGGGCTACTTCCCGCTCGAGGTGGCGATGGATGAGCTTGCGGAGAAGCTGAACATCGACCCGGTTAAGCTGCGCCGGATCAATCACATCCGCGCCGGTGAGACTTCTCCCATCTTCGTCAAGCTCGGTGAGGGACGCGAAGGGGTGGAGCAGATCATCGAGAGCTGCGAGCTCGAGAAGTGCATCGACATCGGAACGGAGCGGATCGGCTGGGCGCAGAAGCACGGGAAGAAGATCCGCGAGGGCTCGTGGGTGCACGGCGTTGGGATGTCGGTGCACATGCAGGGCTCCGGGATCCCGGAGATCGACATGGGCGCGGCGACGATCAAGATGAACGAGGATGGATCGTTCAACCTCCTCATCGGCGCTACCGACCTGGGCACCGGATCGGACACGATCCTCGGCCAGATCGCGGCCGAGGTCCTCGGCGTGCCGCTTGAGAAGATCATCGTCTACTCCTCGGATACCGACCTGACCCCATTCGATGTAGGAGCCTACGCCTCCTCCACCACCTACGTCTCCGGCACGGCCGTGAAGCGTGCGGCGGAAAAGGTGCGCGAGCAGATCATCGATGTTGCATCGGAGATGCTCGCATCAGGGATGCTGAACATCGATCCATCGCAGCTCACCGTCGCCGATGAACAGGTACGCACACCGGACGGAAAAAGTGTAACGCTGGCCAAGGTCTGCGAACAGGCAATGTACATCAAGGATCAGTTCCAGATCGGCGCCACCGCCTCCGGGCTGATGCACCAGTCGCCGCCACCGTTCATGGCCAGCTTTGCCGAGATCGCGGTGGATACGGAGACGGGCGAGCTGAAGATCTTGAACTACGTCGTCGTCGCCGACTGCGGCACAGTGATCAATCCGAAGATGGCGGAAGGGCAGGTAGAAGGGGCGGTCGCCAACGGAATCGGCTACGCGCTGACCGAGGAGATGCAATTCAGTCCCACCGGCGGCGTGCGCAACCCGAACCTGTTCGACTACAAGATCCTGGGGATGCTCGACATGCCACCGCTCGATGTGGTCCTCGTCGACTCCTACGAGCCGACCGGGCCGTTGGGGGCAAAGTCGATCGCCGAGATCGGGATCAACGCACCACTCCCCACGCTCGCAAACGCCATCTACGATGCGATCGGCGTGCGGCTGACAAGAACGCCGTTCACGCCGGAGAAGATCCTGGCGGCGCTGCGGGAACAGTGATGGGTAATGCGTGATGAGTGATGAGAAAAAGCAACAGCAAGAGCTTTCTCCCGCAGAGGCGCAGGGACGCAGGGAACAGCGGAAAGACAAGGATGAAGGATGAAGGATGGGTTCTGGTCTAGAGACTCTGGACTGGAGACTGATGACTCCTCGACGCCTTGAGTGAGTGAAGCGAACGGGCGGGAGGAACAGCCTTGTATCATTTGTGGTCACAGGGTTGTTACCCACTCAAAACGGCAAAGAGTCTAAGAAACAGACTGCGGGCAGTGATGAATGACTCCCCGCCCTCCTCTCTCGCCCTCATAAGGCGAGGCGTGTCTTGTGGTAGTATTCTTGGAAGCGAGGTGATGCGCGTGAGGCAAAAAACGTTCATAGGTGCTGCAATACTCCCTATACTCATTCTCTGCGGCGGTGCAATGGCACTGGCAAACAGCGCTCCGATCGCTGGCTTCTCGGTTTCCGCTGGAGAGGCCGGTCCGTACTCAGTGCTGTTTGATGGCTCATCGTCGCAGGATTCCGACGGGAGCATCGTCTTGTATCAGTGGGTATTCGGTGACGGGTTCAGCGGGTCGGGGACTACTAAGACACACACCTACGCCTCCGGTGGGGAGTACGAAGTAACGCTGATGGTCTTTGACAACGAGGGAGATGCTGAGAGCACTACGAAGACGCTCAGAGTCTCGAAAGGCGCTGTAACCACAGTATCACCAACCGACGAGGACCAGAGTGATGGTCAGATCTATCAACGAGCGAATGTTTCCACAGGGCTTGGCATCGGACAAGCGGCTCCTTTGTTCACCCTGCCCAGCTTCGATGGGCAACAGCACAGCCTCTCCGATTACCTGGGGGAAGTTGTCGTGCTAGAGTTCTGGCGCACCACGTGCCCACACTGTCTTTCCTCAATGCCTCATCTGCAGGATCTCCTCACGCGTTTCGGCGAACAGGGGCTCGTGGTGATCACCGTGGTCGTCGATCGCGCGTGGTCATACGCGATCAACTACCTCACAGCAGAAGGCTACACGGATTTTGTCACGCTGTGGGAACCCGATAGCCTCGATGAGCGCGCCTCGGATGCGTACAACGTTCACAGCGTTCCGCATACGCTGTTGATCGATCGCTACGGAGTGATCCGGTATGCCGGCAGCCCGGAGAGGATCTACGATACAACGATCGCTCCCTACCTATGAGCAAGTGAGATCCCTGGGCGGCCACGTGGTGTGGCGGCCAGGATTGATTCGCAATTAGCTGGTCTATTGGGTTCCTTGTCGCTCCCAGTGAGCAATGAAGCGCTGACTGCAAATGATAAAACACTGTGCTCTCGCCTAGTTGCTGTGCTTTGAGTCACAACTCAACACCACAACGCCAGGCACAGTGATCGCCAAGAACGACTCCTTGCACTGCTCTATTCTCTTGCCTGTGTCGGCCAGGCCCTTGTGTGCTACTTGTGTCGCGTATCGGATCTCCAGTTATCCACTCCAAATGACAATGGAGGGGTTCCCCTACGGCCTACGACCGAGCACGTGACAACTTAAGATGACTATGTAGAATGACTAATCGAGGTGATCACAATGCGAGAGATGTCTGTTTCTGAGGCCAAGAAGGACTTCACCAGCGTCCTAAAGACTGTCTAACAGGGAGAAGCCGCGATCATCACAAGGAGGGGAAAACCAGTTGGGGCGATGATGGATTATCGGGAGTTTCAGAGGCTTCGCAAGCTTGCGGCATACAACTCTCTTCTTCAACTCTCTCAAGATCTGTCGGATTGTGGAATGACGCCGACTGAGCTTTATGATCAGTCTCGACGTGAGATGGAGGAGGCATGAGACGCTTTGTGCTCGATGCTTCCGCGCTCTTAATGGCTTTCTTCCCCGATGAGGAAGGGCAACAAGCAAGCCAACAGCTACTCGGTGATTGGGTGAAAGATAGGGTGGAGATCATCGCCCCGTCTTCACTCTTTCTTGAAGCGACAAATGCAGTCCTGGTAGGCCTCCGGCGGGAAAGGATCTCGAAGAATAGGGCATATGATATCCTCCACGCGGTAAATGGGCTATCGATCCCCGTCATAGATCATCCGGACACTTAAGAGATCTTCAAGATCGCTATCGAACACAAACTCTCCGCGTATGATGCAACTTACGCCGCTCTCACAACTGAGCCACCTACTCTTATTACAGGGGATAGGAAACTTTATGAGGCCCTAAAAGGGGAGAAAGAGGTGATGCTGATAGAGGAATATAGGTAGCCTGCGCTGTGGATTGTCAAGGACTGTAGATCCCTCCGCAGACTTGCGTTCCTGTCTGAGCAAATGCCGCCCAGGCTCCTGTCGCCATGATGAATCAGGCAAGTTAGCCAGCCACTGACTTGCTCGATCAGCCAGCGAAGATGACGCGATGACCTAGCCGCATCACTTGACAGGACATGGCCGAAGGGCCAAGGGTGTCGTGCGAGGACAGATAACGAGTGATGAGGCATCCGACGGGTTCTCTCGCAGAGATAGAAAGAGGCCAAGGACAATCGTGCAACAAAAGGAACCTTGTGGTGTATAAGCAACTGAGTTTCAGTCCTCTCAGGCGTACCAGTTGGCAGAACGAGCTCCTTCGGCCACCAGGTTGAAGGGGATTTTGTAGTTGGGAACGATCTTCTCGCCCTCGATGACGCAGTTCCAAGCCAGCGCATCCAGCAATCGCGCCCTCTGTTTATGGGTTTGTCGCAAATACAAACTGGGCACTCTGTTCAGGAGTTCCAAGGTTGACGCTACATCGTCCACCGGGGGTTCGTGAACCTCTTCGCTCAGCTCGGCCTCGCACTTCAGCCCGAGCTCCTTCTGCGACCACTTCCGCTCCATGTTTGTCCAGAGATCCTCGCTGATCCGACCATCGAGCTTGTCCTCGTAAGCAGTCGACTCTCTCGGGGCCTCTCAGTCGATCGAGTCCCCCAGAATAGAGATCTGGGCCAGAGGATGCAAGCGACGCAGCTCACCGAGAAGATCAGATTTTGCCTGGCATCTCAAGGGGATGTATACTTCAAGAGCGATGATAGCAATGTTTCCCAAGCGAAGACTTACGGCGGCGGTTCCTCTGATGGTGCTGATTCTGTCCCTGGCGACGGCTTGTTCTCTCTTGAATTCCCCTCCCGTGGCCAGCTTCACTCTGACTGCTGGCTCTTGGAGAAGCCCGGCGATTGTTTCTTGTGATGCCTCCGCTTGTACTGACCCGGATGGGATAGTCGTCAAGTACGAGTGGACGTTCGGGGATGGTTCGACGGGCAGTGGAGAATCCACCTCCCACACGTACACGTCAAGCGGGGAGTATGCCGTCGTTCTGCAAGTCATTGACGACGAGGGGAAGACAGCCTCTGTGAGCGAGACAGTCAATGTCCTGCCGCCATATGTATACGAGCCATCGCCACCTCTCCCCACTCCTCCCGTTTATCCGGAGCCAGTGGTATCCTCAAGCCACATCCGCTTTGAGGGGTATGGCTCGCCCCTATCGCGAATACGTTTCACTAGTGGAGGGGCGGGGATCTTCTTCATTGACTCCTGCACTGCCAGCATCTTCGATCAACACGGTGGCTGGGTGGGATTCTTGGATGGTGGCCGGAAGACCATCGCGCTCGCTGCTGGTGAGGTCTACTATCTGGGTGTTGCGGCTTATGGAGCCTGGGTAATCACCATCTTGAGTACTTCTTATCATCCATCCCCTCCTCAGACATATACGGGACAGGGCCAGGAACTCTCACAGTACACATCGCTCTTCACTCTTGATCAAGGGACTGCAACCTTCTACATAGAGCATGAAGGAGGACCTGGGTACGCTTTTAGCGTTGTTCTTCTCGATAGCCAGCGGGATTGGGCGGAACTTCTACTGGACACGTACGAAAGCTTCGACGACCGCATTGAGGTTGATGTCCCCTTCGTCGGTGGTGTTTACCTTCTGAAGATTCGTGCGAGTAACGCCTGGGAGGTTAGTGTAGAACAGTAGCGACTTGGGCACTATCGAGTAGAGTCACGTCAACAGGTCCGGTCAAGTGAGAAGGCCGCCAAGAAAGCCCTCCGCGTTAGATCTGGAAGCCAAAGGTGATCGGTTGTTCACACCACTCGCCGTCGTAGATCAATGTGTAGGAAGACGATGGCGGCACTTCGAACAGGATCTCCCCGCTCTCCTGTTCGCCGGTTGAGATGAAACCGCAAACGAAGCTATCGTCGAGGCATGCACCGATACTGAGAAAGCTCTGGTAACGCGTTTGACCTGACGCATCCATCAGTTGGAAGAGTCCACAGCTGATTCTTCCCGCGACAGCTCCAACTCTCACATTGACAATCACGTAGATCATTTCTGGAGGAGGCGCCAGGTCGCAAACCAGCGAGGCCGTGCGCACGCCGATCAGTTCTACTGAGACGTAGCCGTTGTTGATCGTGCTACCCACACTGCCCCTAGGTCCAGTCACAGTGATTGTTTGTGTGCAGGTGTCCTGCATATTGTTGCTGTCGATGACGCGCAGAGTGGCATGATAGGTTCCGGGTTCCTGGTAGGCATGCGACAGCATCATTGCTTCGATCCCTTCGCTTGGTGGTGTGGGAGGCGAACCGTCCCCGAAGTCCCACTGATAGAGCAGGCTTCCGCTGATCATGCTGTAAGAGGCGAGTGCATCGAAGTAGACAACCAGGGGTGCCGTCCCAGATGTGGGGGTGGCTGAGAACTCTGCACCTGGCGAGATATCCAGAAGAGCACAGGTTACCAATACAAAGGGGAAAAGGACACAGGCAAGCCCCTTGCAGAATTGTTTCCCTCTCACCGCAGCGACACTCAGACCTCTGTGCAAGTTTCCCATCTCCTGTCGTCTCGGTCGTCTCCCACCAAACATGCTAGCCAGGAGTCTAATAGGCGTCAACAGAGGGGATAGAACATTCGCTACAATGGCCGCCTTTCCCTGTCTTGAAGATCCCAATCCCTATTAACTCGTAATGTTCACTTGCTTCCCACCCTGTCCAGCGACGTTCACTTGAACGTTTCTAGGACAATGCAGAGCGCTCTCTTGTCGCGGTTATCCCTTTACGGACTGCGGAAACTCGCTTACGCCTTCGCGCGGTTCATGGTAAACACATTGCCCTTTCCGCGTGGCAGGTGGTGAGTTTTCGCACATTGCACAGTGATAAGCCTGCCAACCTAATCGCAATCACCTCAAACACCTTTCCACCCTTCCACAGAGAGGCCTTAGCTTAGAAGAATAGCCTCAAGAAATCTCCTTTCCATGAACATCCCGACAAGGCCTAGCTTTGCTCGCAATTCACTGAAGAAACGGTCGTAGTCAGCTTTACTGTATGCAAGGGGATCTTGTGACCAATGCCCAGTTCGAAAAAGGGAGCCCTCGCTCCACTGCTCCGCTATCAAGTTGATCCGCACCCTAGAAGCGCCTGCTCCTTCTGTTCGGACCTGGACTGTGGCAGCGTATCTCGCTTCACCAACAAGAATATTCAAGACCAAGCCAGCGCCCCCTTGCAGTTGGCCTCTTCCAGCATACTGAGTCTTCACAAATCCGCTGTCTCTATCTATTGTGTCTATCGCATAACCAAGATCCTGCAGGTGAGAAATTGCTGCTGTTAGTACTTCGCCATCTGGAGCGTTAATTATCTTCTCTTGCCATGAAGATCTTTGCTGAGGAGATGGGGTTAAAATGAGGAGTAGGCCAATAGATAATGCAACAAGAACAAGGGTCAGTAGTATTTCACTGTCTGAGCTGGCATTCATTACACCCTCCTTAATAAGACTACTGTGTGCTTGTTAAGCTTCTAGCATTCCGGAACTTTCTAATAGCTGCTCACTTCAAACTTCGTGATTTTCACTTTTACAGCCTCTTTATCAGCAGTGTCTATATATGTGTAGTCGGTGACATAGGTGCCTGGGCTTACGCCTACTCCGTTAGTCCACTCCTGGAAAGTACTCCCATCTCTACACTGAACCTCAAACCAGACTTTGTAATAGTCGATATCTATAGCCCCTGTATTTATGACCTTATAGTAGATCTTCACAAGGCCATACTCCTGGAAGGACGCGTAGTAGTTTTGTTCCCAGTTCGTTATCTCACATCGACCCGTGGCAGTTAGAAGTCCACACCCTCCCAAGAGGCCGCCTACCACTATGCCTACAACCAGCAACATCACTACTTTCCATGACTTTACCATTATCAACCATCCTTGGGGATTCTGATAACGAACTATGGTAACCCGAAAATGCATTATAGCACAACCCAACTACTAAGTAAACTCACGCTCACGCATAGGTTCCAATCAGTTTCCTCCCCGCAAAGTGTTTCCTATAGCAACACCTTTGCTGGAGCAACGTTGCTAAGCTTCCTTATCGATCTTTTCGTTCCTTCCGAATTGGGTTGAACATCCTTCATACCGTCGCTGCTGTCGTTTGGCGAAGGAATTTGAGCGCCTTCCCACCTCCTCGTCGAAGATGTGGGTATAGATCATCGTGGTGGAAAGATCTGAATGACCCAAGATCCTCTGAGGACATCCTATGTGGCAGGATCTGCAAAACGTGCTATTGAGATAAGGGTATTATGGACAGGAAGATGCTTGTTTCTTCTCCGAAACGCTCCAAGATGTCTGGGTTCATTCGGCGAACTCCCTCGACAAACACATGCCCCTGCGATGCGTCCGCTACCACCACGACGGCCTGCCTATATTCTCCACGAAATGCCCCTAGGTAAAATGTAGCCTGCCGTGCAGCGTTGTAGAGCTCCCTTACCGCTGTTTCTGGGTTCCCCGACCGAAAAAACTTAACCTCCCCTAAGATGGACATCGGCAAAGGATCACGAATCGCAAAGTCTGGACATGCCTGATTCCTGTAGGGTTTTGCATCACCGGCAATCCAGGATGGGGGAATCTGTGGCTTAAGAATGTCCGCCTTTGTGAATAAGTGCCGCTCCTTTCGTGCGGGCGTAAACCCAAAACCTTCCGCGTCCTTGTAGCCCTCCGTACCCAGTCCACTGGCAATCTCGGAGTCGGTCAGGTTGAGGAAGGATCGGTAATCAACGTAGAAATATCCAGCCAAACTACGGCAAAGGAACTCTCTCGTGAATACTTCTTCCCGCCTTGTTCCAGCGTGCGATCGTTTGTCTGCTATTATCTTCTCTAACTCTCTCAACACTGGACGGTTCAAGAGGCTGTTCTCGATGTACTTAAGCAAATTTGAGATACTAATTTCCTTCATGGTTTAGGTCCTAGCGTGGAGCTGTCCTACTCCCTTCTTACAAAGCAACAGGATCCTCTACGTTATCAATCTTATCAATTGCGATGTTGATGTAGCGCCATATCATACCGCTACCGCCGCCGTCTGGCAAAAGGATTTAAGCTCGCTCTCCACCTCCTCGTCGAAGATGTGGGTGTAGATCATCGTGGCGGAGAGGTCTGAATGCCCGAGCACCCTTTGCACCACGTGAATTTTGCTTGTCTCGCGGTAGAGATCCGTGGCGAATGGGCCACGCAGCAGAATGTCCGCACAGGTCGCTTGCGTAGCGTCGAAGCTTGTCTTCGACCTTAGTCCTTGCTGCTTGCGACTGTGCGCTCTAGACCAAGAACGTTGCAGACAAGCTGCAACGCTACACCCTACATCAATGGATATCCCAGTCCTCCCACTTCTCACAGCCGAACTGCGCATAGGTGCGTACGACGTATGGTTTTGCAAGCTGGGCAGGAGGGTATACCAGAGGGAGCAAGCAGTCGGAATCGATAAGTGCTGGTTCAGAGGGATAGACGTGCAGCTCACTGCTGAGCACGGAATCTGCTTTGATGCTCTCTACATCCTCTGGACTGACTGAAACGACGTCCAGCTTTCCCTGTTCGTACATGTCAAGCGCATCTCGGTCATTGGCGATCATGTGGCAGTAGATCTGGTCGATGTCTACGTGTGCTGCATCGTAGTAGGTAACGCTCTTGTATAGGATGATGTGATCATCGCGTACCCACTGGCCGAGGGTGTACGGTCCATCGGTCACCATGTGTTCGGGCTTTGTCCAATCGATCCCGTAGTCTTCAACGATGCTTCGCGGTTGCGGGTAGAAGACGGGATCTGAAACGAGGACGGGAAAGCAGGCATCTGGTTTGTTCAGCGTGAAGCGCACTGTACGGTTATCGATCGCCCGCACACCGATATCCCGCGCTCGCCCAACGTCTGTGTTGTACGCCTCCGCTCCCTTGAGTACGTAGAGCCTCTGAACCAGCGGCAATGATCCCTCGGGATCGGGTGATCCATTTGGATCAAGGGTCCGTTCGATAGCGAAGACAAGATCATGCGCCGTAACCGGCGTACCGTCGCTCCACATCGCGTCCCGCCGCAGATGAAACGTCCAGGTAATGCCATCATCCGATACTTCCCAAGCCGTCGCCAATCGCGGAACGACTTCGAGGGTCTCATCATCGATGTCGGTCAGGCCGAGGAAGAGAGCATGGTCGATCTGCTTGGAAGCGGCGCTCGTCGTGTAGCTCGGATCGAGCGTTGTCGGAGAGGCTCCCAGGTTCCAGTGAAGGACCTTCCCCTGCGTAAGAGCCAGGAAACTCACGAGCACAATTCCTATGAGGCTAAGCACGAACACCCTTTTCACCATTCTCCCTCCCACGCAGGTGTAGGTTAGCCCTCACTCGGGCTCGCGGCAAGGTGCGCAGCGATGGGCAAAGAGGATTCACCACGAAGAGCACGAAGGACACGAAGAATGGAATTCAATGCAATGTCGCGGATCTCAAGAATGGAATCAAGCGCTTTATCCCTTAACCACTTCGTGCTCTTCGTGTCCTTCGTGGTGAAAGAATCTGTTCTGCATGAGCCTTGGAACTTGCCAGGTTGTCGCTACCACTCGAAATGAGAAACTGCTTCCGTTGAACACCCGTGTTGCGACAAAGCACCGTTTCCCGCATCCTTGGGTTTGCAGTATACTTGCTAACCTTGGCTTGTGGTAAGCAATCACTTTGGAGGAATAACCGCATGAGCGATAAGGCCATGGAGAAGATCGTTGCGCTGTGCAAGCGGCGCGGGTTCATATTTCAATCGAGCGAGATCTACGGAGGGATTGGCGGGTTCTGGGACTATGGACCACTGGGCGTGGAGATGAAGCGGAACATCAAGGATGCATGGTGGCACGACATGGTTACTGGAAACGACGATACACTGACGCCTGCTGGTGCCCCCAGTAGCTATTCCATGGTCGGCCTCGACGCAAGCATCATCATGCATCCGCAGGTGTGGAAAGCGAGCGGACACTACGATCTGTTCCACGACCTCTTCGTCGACTGCAAGACGTGCAAGGAGCGTTTCCGCGTCGATCAGATCTCGGATAGCCAGTGCCCGCGCAAGCCGAGCAAACATCCGGGCGAGTACA
>Ga0307380_10001501_pt1 | contig 34138 bp, 63 predicted proteins | sample UN3MG_FD_202239 | JGI IMG/M metagenome (GOLD analysis project Ga0307380, IMG submission 202239) | Soil microbial communities from Risofladan, Vaasa, Finland - UN-3 | ecosystem: Environmental > Terrestrial > Soil > Coastal area > Acid sulfate soil | place: Finland: Risofladan, Vaasa | collected...
ATTATGGGAGAATCCATATCATGACAAGGTCCAGCAACATGCGTCATTGAATCAGACGGTTTGGTTGGTATTCTTTTCGCCCTAAATTCCGCGTCTCTTATGTGCCTAAAAATATCGAATAGTCTACCATGGAAAAATGTCATAAACGAACCACTACGATTATAACAAATCATGCACTTTAATAATTCTTCCAAAGCCCTAATTTTCAGTTCTTCTACTTGTGTTGAATGGACACCTACACGATATGCCAATTTATGTATTAATGGTGTATATTGATGACGAGCCATATCAAAATACGCTTTAGTTATACGGCGTTGTTGTCGCATCATTTCTTAATACTCCTAGAAACAGATCGTTCCAATCTGGGTGTCCATATTCCATCAATTAAACCAATTTTAATCGCTTGCTTAGGAGACATCCATTTAGTTGTATTCATTAATTCTGTTAATTGTTTTGTCGTTAACTTTAATCTTTTTGCTAGATTGGCAACTTTTCTGTTACTGTCTTCTATAAGATAATTCATCATCGCGGTATGACGATCAATAGAATCTGGTGGATTCTGAATGATAACAGAATGGAGCATAATTGATGAATTCGGCGTTGCATACCTATGTCCCTTTGTGCCAAACGCAGCGATCATAGCGCCCATTGAATGGCCTTGTCCACGAATAATAGTGTAAATGGGGTACCGACAAGCTAACATTTGATCTATAATGGCATACCCAGATGATAGACACCCCCCAGGACTATTGATATACATATATACGGGGTCTTTTGTTAATGAGAACAATTGCAAATAACTACAGATATAGGTGGATGATATTTCATTTATCTCGCCTACGACCAACAAACGACGTGTTTGTAGTAGAAATTCGTCTACTAATTCGTCCAGTTGTATCGGAATTGCTATCCCAGTATCTTCTTCATGTTCCTCATGATGTTTGTAACTACCCTGTACTTTCTTCCCATTAAGCTTCATACTTTGCTCCTAAAGGGTGGCAACATTGGTGAATGTTTTTGAGTCGATCCAGGGTAGTTACTAAATATGTTTGAGTAGTTGATAAATTTTGATGACCCAATAAAACTTGGATTAATTCCAAATCCATTCCGCTGTTCATCAAAGACGTGGCGCAGCTTCTACGAAGCATATGAGCGGTAGTGTGTTTTATACCCGCCCGACGAGAAAGAGACGTGAGCATGTCGCTGACAGCCCTACGGGTTATTCTTTGACCATTGGTTGTGACGAAAATAGCATTGGTTTCGGATTTGCGTTCCAAATCTATATATTCCATAATCGCTTGGGCACATCTGGGAGTAGTTGGTACTATTCGATCACAATTGCCCTTGCCCCTCACTCGTATTGTTCGTCGAGAGAAATCTATGTCATCCAAATTTAGACCACATAACTCAGACGCCCTAAGTCCACTATGATACAGTGTTAGTATAGTAGCGACATCGCGGCGAATGTTAGCTGTTCGCAATAAGGGCGTACGTTTCCCCACAGCAGAAATGAGAGTATCCACATCTTTAGAATCCAAGGCATCTGACGTTCTCCTATCTATACGGATTGAATTAATCATACCAAGTATGTTGGAGTCTAGACGACCCATTCCTATGAGATGATGACACAGGCACCGAACCGACATGCATTTTCTTCGTACCGTTGTAGATTTTAGACCACGTTGTTTCAGATGATTTACAAATATTTCTATAAGTTGGGCCGTCAAGGTTTGCGTCCCAATAAAATCAAGAAATTCCTGAACATCTCTTTTATACGCCGAAAGCGTTTCCTGTGATAAGCCCAATTCTGTTGTGATGTATGTATCAAATCCATCCATGCTATTATACCCATAACTCATTATTTTGTTCCATCTTTTTGATATTTTGTTTTATACCCTGGGGTATTTTGATTCGACTCCTTCTGTTCCATCCTCAAGCTTGACTATACCTAGTCCATGGGCAAAAAGTGGGGCTTTATCTTGTAGGATGCGGCATATCTTGACAGCTAATTTTCTAATCTCGACATCCGCAGCGGGGTTGGCTCTAAGCTCAATCAGATGACGAATAGCCCTAGCGTTCATAGTGACAACTATCTTGGTTTCAGTAGCATTAGGAAGCACAGACCTTGCAGCCTGACGCGCCTTTTTTCGCCTTTCCAACTTACTTTCAATATCCACATACATATCTGATAGTTTACTTGTCAGTTCTTCGTAAAGCGACCTTGACTGTTTGCAATGATCAATCCACTTTTGATAAGCATTCTGGTCTATTTTAGCTAACTCCTGGATAGCGGGTGGCACTATGAAAGCTACACTGGACGAATCTACGTAACGCTGTGATAATTGTGAATTGTGTGTAATAAACCCGTTAGCAACGAAATTATGACAATCGTGATCAACTTCTATATCGTATGTCATCTCTTTTCCGTCTGGCACTATAGACCGAATGGGTTGCCAATCAATTGTATGTGTGAATTTTCCCATCATGGCGGCGTGTTTCGTTGTATGACAACTATTGCATAAAAATTCAATATTATTGGCATCATTATTGTGAGTATTCTCATCTATATGATGACGGCATATATCTTCTTCGCTCCCGCATGTTTCACACGGCTTTATATCATAAAGTTTTTGTGCCCGAAAGCGTCCAGCTTGTTGGCTGGCTGCATCTCCCAACCATCGTGGATTTCCGCTCCCCATTTTCTTTTGGCTTAGAGTTTCACGAGTTTCCAGCGAATGATGCCAACCGGCGCAATATGTTTTATTTTTATTCCACGGTGTTTTTCCTATGCTCCAACTTCCAAAACTCTTTTGCAATTTATACTTCCTTATCCATGATCTAATAGTATGGTGACTAACTCCTGCCAATTTAGCCATTTCTTTCTGTGATAAATTTTCATCATGATATTTACGTCTAAGCCACCCCATATCTTTATATATAGGTTTCCCGTTAATAGCCAATAATTCTCCGACAGAAAGTTCTTTTATGGATTTCCAAATATTTTTACCATTAATATTGGTTAAAAAGCGATGATCCTTGGAACATCTAATCCATTTTCCGTCAGCCAAAGTAACTTTAACCAGTTGTTTCAATCCAGATTGTTGTACAGACTTAATATTTATAGGAATTATTTTTTCATTATCAAAACACCTAATCAAAATGCGTTTTAATCTTCCTTTTCTTTTCTTATCTAGGGACCAGTCAAACAATTGTTTTATAGTCCATTTCTTAAGCATCCCCTTGAACCTGCCATGTATTCTACTTCCACTATGAATAACCGTATCACCAGCTAGGCAATAAGAAGCTATACGATGCCTAACTAGTTCGTGGGACAAGGAGCGACTTATACCCCATATTGCAAAAGTGAAATTGGCGTGCTCTATACATGCGCCATGCTTCACCTCGATCAGATGTTTGATGTGGTCTTCGTGTGATCGTCCCTTCATTGTCTCGCCACGTTTTGGCCAACTTTGGTAACACATACGACCCGCTGTTTCCACGAGCCATTCTGCATCGTCATCCCCAAGTGATATCATTTGTTGTAATTTTTCTTCAAGTTCTGGCCAAGAATATCCATGTTCATCAAGGAATCTCATGACTCCATCGATTTCAAAAACTGGCTTTCCTATAAGTGCCACTTTAGGTTCATTCACAAAATTCACTATTTTCTCCTTAAACAAAATCAATTACAAAACCATCAATACATGGATGTAATTCTATTGCGTTTACCATTACTTTGCTTAGACCATTTAATCCATCTGTTAAATATCTTTTGATTTTCGTCCTTTCTTTATTGGTAACACTATCATTAAAATATAAAGAAATATGAATAACTCTCTTGTCGTCTGGATCAAATTCTTCTACAATTTCTGCTATTATTTTTTTCCTACCCTTTGGGGTTTTGGTAAATTGTACAGTCCAATATTTCGTGATATAGTCTGGTTCGTTTTTTTCTTCAAAAATGAATTCTACCACGTTTCCATAAATTGTTTCACATATGTACTTATTGTTTGGTTGTTTTATTTTCATACTAACTTTACTCCTTTGATATAAACCATCATTCTATTGCATCCAACTTCATTTTATTCTCCTTTTGGTAGCGATAAAGCAAAATCCCTGACCCATGGTTCTTTGTTTATTAATCTTGCTGCTGCCAGAGTATTCGTACGTGAATCTAATTCCCGATAAGATACAGGGACTTCAGGTGAAACATCTTCTATCATTCTTGTATAAATAAAACTACACGGTGGATTTACCCAAAAGCGATACAACCTATTTCTAGAATTGTATATAGTTAATTCTTGTCTATACTCAATATGTTTGTGTTTCACCTTTTTTGTAATAATATCAATGATATGTACATTCATTGGATCATTCAATAATTTGATTTGTTGTTGTTTTAATATTTCTTTATTCATTTGATTTTATACTCCAACTTAACACCCTTGAATTCACCAGGACAAATTATAGCCAATTGATCCAATACCCTACCCCTTAAATCAACAGCAATGTCCAAAACAGTTTTTAACTCATTTGATTCTATTGTTGTCGGTGTTCTATGTGGAAACACAAGTTTTAATAATCCCGATCCAATGCGCATCAATGATCGCTGATCTCTTTGACCCATTTTACCGAAATCTACATTTTGCAGTATGACGTTGGCATAATTACAATCCCTCATTCTGTGCATTATTTCTGACATATAATCAGCCGTAAACCCTACACCCTTTGCGAGATTAGATTCTTTGATTGGTCCAATGCGCCATCCTGGTATAAACCCATGTATCCGGTCAAGGAACGCTCGATCTTGACTAACTGCTTGAGGAAGTGGAGAAAATAGATTCCTATATCTTACAGCAACCTCTCTTTTGTCCCTATCGCAGCTAATATTACCCATAAAAGTGATAGAACAATCGGACGCAAATTCAGCCGTACCTCTGCCAAATTTTCCAGAATTCATAAAATCTTTCAGTAAATCTATCAAGTCGCCTTGCCCAGACCACTTATTCCCGCCACGACTATTGGTAAATTCATCGAAAGCAACAACATCTCGATAACCTATCAAACCTAATTGGCGTCTCAACTTATCATAAAATAAAGATGCAACGGTAGTCTGTGATCCAGAAATTACAAATCCATAACTACTCAAAGATTGATAAGCGAATGTTTTTCCTGTCATCGTGGCACCGAGTTCGACCATATTGACATTTTGCTCAATAAACGGAACCATCCTCACCATATACAACCACTTCTCTTCTTCCGAAAGATAGGTTGGATCAAATCCTACACTATTAATCATCAGGTTAAGCCATTCATTGTCAGTAAATTGAGACCGACGACTAATCCAGGTATCCAAATCTATACCAGTAATCTGCATTGGTTTGAATTCTGTTACTAAAAATGGATATAATCTTTTCCTCATGATGAAAGATTCATCGTACACTATCTTGAACACCCCCCAGGCGCCTGCCGTCAATAGAGTCTCTCCATACTCGGCAATCAAATAATTATCTATACGAACATATTGATTACCTAGACAATTAACATCGACCCAATAAATGTCTTTACCTTCGTCATATCGACATCTGATACGACCAATAAGGGTATATTCTCCCCGTTCCCTAATGCAACTTTTTATAAATTCTTTTTGATTAGAATCCATGAGATGATTTTTGAGTAACTGGCCAATGCGTTCAAGTCCTGGTGTCGGGTCTTTGGGGTCAACCATTTCTGCGATAAGAAAATCACCGACATATGAGGGTAATTTACGGAATTGTTCATTTAAGGAACCAAGGCTTTTGTCTGTTATTACCCCGTGTTCGGGGAAAATGGTGGTGACTTTCTGTTTGTTTTCAGTTTCAATCATTTATTAACTCCATTTTGGCAATCTATCGTAAGCCTTTTCTCGACAAGAAGGACACGCCGATTGATCTCCAACATAGTACGGATAAAACTTATAAGGCTTACCACAAATTGGACATTCAACAGTCCTACCACCGATACCGCCCCCGGCCTTATTTTGACAATCACGACACGCAGATTGGTCCATAATAACATAATCGTAGAACATATACGGCTTACCACATATCGGGCACGCAACTATCCATTCGGACATTTTAGCTCCTTTATATATCAATCCCAACATCAAATAACGCTTCTTCCAACAAACCAGTTCGTTTGAGTTGTTTCAGGACGATATTTCCTCCACCTAGCAGATATCTGGTAGCAAATTTTTCAGCATCCTTCTTTGCTAAGTGCAACGATTTTCTAACTGTTCCAAAAACAGATTGGCCATTATAGCGAGCACTGCCCTGATATCCAACACAATATGCCTTATGTTCATAATGATTGGGATATTTAATACTAGGACGACAAGTAAGGGATATATTACCCAATACCGCTGAATAAGACTCTGCTGTTGTGATCACCCTATCATTTAGTTTTCGTACCGGTATATTTCTTTTTATCCACTTAACACCCTTCATGACTACAACCCCTTAAAAGCGTCCAAAGCATCTGATCTTGTAACAACAGACTCCACCACAGGCTCAGAAACCACCGTATTTAATTCTTTCGCAGCCGCTACGCGATTTTCCAGACAACTTAGGTGCGTTGCCCCTACTAGACCTGACGCAGCCTCAGAGTAGCTACAATCGCGTTCTCCGGGGCCGCAATAAACCATCTGATTGCCCCAAAATATTTGTTCCCCAGGGCTTATTTTTTGATGACAAATTAAACATTCCATTTGATTTATCTCCGCGCGCACTGCTCAGATTTTGTTAAACTATCAGTTAACTCTTACTTGTTGGAATCTTCGATTTTGCTTCTGATGTCATATTACTGCGATTAGAATAATTCGCTGTTCTATCGTATTCTTTATAAATCATTGGAAATGTCAAGCTAGACAAAGAATATATATGGAGTAAACAAACCGAATGTTAAACACCAGCGAATAATCACTATTGTTGAATGTTTCATGTGAAAAACAAGCGATTGAAAAAGTGATAGTCTTTATTAGTAAAGAGAGTACGAAATTAAATAAATGTTCCAAAAAAGTTGAAAAAAGTTGAAAACATCTTTTATTTTAAGCCTTATCTTTACTATTTGATGTTCTCGCAACAAATTTTGGCCAAAGAATTTTAATGTTCGTTTTGTACCCAAGACGTTCTATGGTTCGCTTGGCTGCGCGTTTTGCGCCAGTTGGTGTCTTAGTGTGTCCTGTCATCCGGACTCTAAGAAAAGGAAAACAAAACCATTCCCACTTAATGGGATCAATACATTTAAGAAAAACCCATGCGTTGACTATTTTTTGTTTTTTCATAATGTCCCCCGTTAGACAACAACATTTTTTAACAGAGACTTCATCGCTTTGCGGTTTTTTACTGCGTCATCATGACTCATATTATCAATGATCAATTTTCCATCGAGATGGTCGATTTCATGTTGCCATATTCTTGTCATTGCTGCGTCACCAACAAACATTACTGGTTTACAATTTACACCGGTGCCCGACAGAACAGATGATGTTGCTCTTGTTAAAGTGACGCTTACTCCTGGTATAGATAGACATCCTTCGGTTGATTCGACACACCCCTCTATTTCATTGAGGACTGGATTCCAAATGGCGTGGTTATTTACTGAACGGCCACCGCCAATGTTACACACGAACATACGAATATTCAAACCTACCTGTGGCGCAGCAAGTCCTGCACCGTTATTTTTTCTCATAATATTGAACATCATATTTGCTAGATCAAGTCTATCTTTACGTCTTTGTCCCTTCCCAAAATCAGGTACTGGTTCACACTTCTCCAGCAATGTAAGTGATGGATAAAAAATTAGTTCCATTTTACTTCTCCTATGAACAACAAGATTTATGTAACAACATTACTTCATACCAAGCGTTAACACCAGACAGATTTGCGCGACGATAACTATCTAGCCAATCTCTGAAATCCTCGTCTGTACCTGTCTCTTTTGCGTCTGGCAACTCAAACTCTGTGACTGGGTCATAATATGACTGTCTGAATATGTCTGGTATTTCTCCGTGACAAACTTCTATGGTGGTTTCGTTAACGCGACATCTAAGAGTCCTCGGAATCAAATCGTTCATTATTTTTTCCTTATTCCACAGTGCGTTCTATTATAAATAGTTTCTTTTTCCAAGTTTCAGTTGCATCGTCATAATATTCTGGATTGTTCTTTTGTTGGCCACAGCATTTACATTTTATAGTTTCTGGCTGTGGTGTTCCTATAAAATCTTTAGCTTTTTGTTCATCAAAATAAACTTCTCTAACTCTGGTTCGTCCTTTTCCTTCACTTTGCATCATTATGAATACTTGCATTTTTTTTCTCCTTAGCTAATAGTGTACCAGTAATTCGTTTTGCTGCGCTTCCTATAAGTAGTCTATTTATTTGTCCGTGTATTCTAATAGTTTCTCGTAATGCCCCCACGACTATTCTGTGAATACGTTGTTTTTCAGTTTTCTTTTTCTCCATTATTTTTTCTTTCTTTTTCTAAAAGTTCCCTGACTTTATCTAGCTCGTCATTAGTATGAACAACTCCACCAGAATTTATATCCAAATACCACCGAAGAACTTCTGTCCGCGTTTTTAGATTATTGATATGGAACGAAAGATGAACATCAAATGGCTTGTCGGTAAAATCTGTTATGTATAAACCGCCAAAGACGGGAACTGTGCCAGACATAAAACCTAAGCAAGCATCAAGTCTTTGTTTCCCATCGACGAGTTCAAAAGGCCCATCATAAGATTTTTGCCATCCACAGCAATTAAAATAGAAATCTTTGGCTGAGGTTCCACCCTGAAGGATAAATTCCATATAACGTATTTTTTGTTCTGGTGTCCATACATGGGCTCTTTGAAAGTCTGGATTGATATTTAGAGGACAAAGTGTTTCTTCTTGATATCTACGGATGGTTCTAGGTAACATGTGAAGCAAATGATGAACAGAATAGTTGGCAAGACTCATTTGTGGTATGTTGGCGAATTTCATAAATACACTCCACCAAAAACATTCACAGCAAACTAGTATACTAAAAACATACACATCGCCAAGGCGCTACGCCTATAAATGAAGTGTGTCCTTGACTGATTCGATAATTTCCCTTTTGCCACGTTCTATGCCATACCTATATGCTACAAGAACCATTTTCCGTTCTTTCGGTGTGAATTTATAGCTTTTCTGGCAACTAGGACACCACCACTCTATTAGGGTGCATGATCCTGGATCAAATGACATCCTGTGTCCCATCGGGCATTTTGAATATGTTCTGTTTGACATCTCAATTTTCTCCTAGAATGGATTTGCTTTCTTTGAGGCTATACAGAAACCTATGATAAATGCCTTAACTTCCTCTAATGTGTTAAACGCGGCCACTGGACATAGATTAGAGGTACATGCTGAATGGTGGTCTTTGATAGTATCGTGTGCTTTTGATTTTGAACCATATTTTTGGTGACCAATTATAAATTGGTAGCTAATGGTACGATCTGGATGTTTTGTACCGTCATGGTAAGCAGTAACATCATTTACATGTAGAAACAAACCAACACTCGTTGCTTTTAATTGAAGTTTTTCGAACTTACGAACAACCAATGAATCCCACATTTGTTTCTCCTTTGACTAATCTTCCTACGGTTTGAAGGTCGTCCCGATACTCGGGTGTGATTCAATATCGTTGACTATCTTATTCTTTAGCCACGCTTCTAGGTCGTTCAGATATTTTTTGGATACACGGGTCATTGGTGGTCCAGATCGTAATTCAGAGAATCGTATAAGTATAAATTTTTTCGTTGCTGATCTATTGAGTAGACTACTCATTATCTTCCACCTCTCTGCATATTTCTATCTCTAACTATCGCTCTTTGACAATACTCGGGCTTGTCTGTTTGAGAGATACGTTCTCCAAGGGATTCTTCTATCTCTTCTATAAAATGAGAACACTCGGGGCCTATAAAATTTTTGCCCTCCACTAAACAATTGCCTTTTTCGTCGATGTCAATTATTACTTTTTTCTGTTGTACCATTCTGATCTCCTTATTCACTCCGTTCCTAGCTGTACTCACTAACTAAATTCTTTTTCTTATCTATTTATGGTAATAAGGTCCATTTGGAGAAAAGTTTTCTATTTCCCATTCTATCGCCACCTCCCTATTTGGGTGCTCGTATAAAACTTCACCATCCAGAGAAGTGACCTGCCAACATTGTTTCGGTTCAGAAAACTCTACGTTGCTTGCTTTACGAATATTTGTTACTCGCCCGACAGCAAAGAGATCAATGTCATCAGTGTATAAACAATGCACGTCACCTGCTTCGTCTATTTCTAAGATTGTTTTTTTCATGTCAGTCATCCTTTATAATACCATATTGTTTTATAAGACTATCCGTGCCATCTCTTATATTAAGCAGTAATTCAATTGCTAATTTCTCCGCGTCTCTCCTGGCTTTCGCAACAGATTTTCTACTAGGGCCAATTAGTTTGCATGATACACCTCCACGCTGTATAATTATTCTGGGTTTTTCGCCTAGTGGTCTTTCTACTGGGTGTAACGATGCAGTGCCAATAAATACCTGTCTATTTGTTGTATAATCCTTTTCGCACCGGAGATATATGTCATTCCAGAATGCGTCCGATGCTTTACCATAACCGCATTGTTTCCATTTTTGTGTTAATTTGATTTTCATTACTGACTCCTACACCAATATAAACTCACAGTTAGCACTGAAATTATTAACATTATTGAACCCAGCGTATGATATTCCGCTTCTCAATGCTCCACAATATCGCATAAGCAATTTTTCTAATGATTCGCCCATTTCAAGTAGAATGGTTTTACCTTCTGGACAATCATTATGGACACTACCTCTCCATTTTTCCTGGACTGCACGACTCGCCATGCCGGAGTATACCTTCTTTGTAACGCCATCTATATCCACAGTCGTTGCGGCACTTTCTGGGCAACGTGCAAAAATTTGCCCCGCCATAACTCCCGACGCTCCCGCTCCAATTGCCTTAACAAAGTCTGCCGGTTGCTTGATAGACCCATCCGATATAATTGGAATTCCCAATTGATGAGCGCGTTCTCTGAATTTCAATACTGCACTGAATTGTGGTTCATAACATCCTGCGGTTACAGCGGTTTCGCACGGACTCCCACTTGCACAGCCGATTTTTAATCCATCAGCTATACCATCTATCTCGTCTAGCATATTGATGTTTATTGTGTTTCCAACCACGACTGTAACATGTGGATACATGTGTCTAATATGTTTGCACATATCCATTGCCGGGTCGCAATAGGCGTGTGCTATATCAATTACTACCAAATTGACCCCATGTTTTATGAGCTTGTTTAGTAAAAAATGGTCACTTATACCAATGGAAGCAGCGACTACTGGACAGTTGGAAGCCAATTCCTTAACTTCTGCTAAATATTCTAGCTCATGAAATGCGCGATGCAAGACACCAATGGCTCCTAATTTATACAGTTGGGAGCAAAATCCTGCATTGGTGACAGACGCCATATTGGCAGCAATTAATGGAATAGGTCTTATTATTCCTCTGATGATTTCAGATTCTATTATTACATCTGACCGTGATTTGCATATATTTTTTTTCTGTACCAGGGCTATATCGTTGAATCCATAACATTTTTTCATATTGCAGTTTCCCCTATAATTCTATCCGCCGAACACATGAATGCTTCCGTTTTTCATTTGGCTTATTGATCGGTTTTGGTGACTCTATATGAATCTTACTAATATGATCACCACCGTTCGATGCAGTGACCATTTTGCACATGTCAAAGAATTGTTCGGGACGAATAAGATCAATCCCATTTTCACGGGCTTTTCGTGCTTTAGACGACACACTATTCGCATCAGCTATTACTAGTATTGTCGTCATATTAATTACAGACTGAGTTACTGATGCACCCGCCTTATTCGCTATAGCCGCCATCTCTTTACGTGGCTTAGGGGCTTTCCCGGTAAAGCAGAATACGGCATTTTTTAGTACCCCAGTATCACTTAAGAATTGCAATGCCATCGGACTATTTCTCCAACCCTGTTTGTATAGAATACTTCTACTGGATACTGCTTCAATATCTGTTGACACTTTTTGCACGGCTTAGCCATAACCAAACCTTTAGTATTTATACGCAGTACCAGGATTGTTATATCGCTATATCTATTCCATGCTCTAATTCTATTGAGTTTATGGATTAATACTTCTTCTGCGTGTTCTGTCCATTTCCCTGGTATGCCACCTACTCTTCTATTGTGTGCATTGGCTATGATTTGCCCGTTTGAAGTGAAAGCTATGGCACTTACTTTAGCTCTTTTGACATTACCATACCCAGCAACCCGTTTTGCAGTACTTAGTTGAGTAAGCATTTATTTTGGTTCCCATATTATTTTGTGTTGACTGCTTCTGGCCACAGTGACGATATGCACTCTAGTAATTGATCATGGTTTGGGTATCCGCCCTGATCGTCCACACTCTCTACGGCGCTTTGATCGTTATCCCCAAACCACGTATGTGCGTAGGAGGACCAATCTTCTGGAAGTTTATTCTTATCAATCTTTTCTTTTACTTGATAAAACGAATCTTTGATATTTTCCAATGTTGCTTCGTACTCTCGCTCGCAATACTCCATTTCGTCGAGGACTGGGTATTCAGATAACCTGTCGATGATTCCGCAAAGTGTTTTGTAGGCTTCGGTATTTACACGAACGGCCACAGCGTTAATCCACCCGGCTGCCCAATGGCTAAATTCCATAAAAAGTACATCATTATCGAATGGTTTTAGGGCTTCTCTTATGATGTCTGCGTTGGACTGATCCAGTAGACCCGAATCACGATGATTCAAGTGGTAGATGCAGAAATCGTCCGCGTCGTCAGGCCGTTTGAACCAGATGAACGAATCGAATTCGTGCCAATTTCCAGCTTCCGGGTATGTTTGTTTAGTTTGCATTATATTATCTGTATCCAATCACTTCTACCCTTTGATGACCATTAGAACACCTAGTACGAGTTACACTTCTTCCACGAGACTCCTGTTCTCTCCGGACCTTGTGGAAGGCGTAGTTTCCCGTGAGTTGTCCTCTCCACGTAGCCCCATACTTTCCAGAGTCATATTCAGAGATAATGGCCTCGTAACTACCATCTTCAGTTTTTACGAAACCTAAATCGTTCGATGCGCTGCCAATATGTTTTCGACGAATGATGATGTGGGCTGTCTCTGCTCGTTGATCTCCATGGTAACCGAAAAGGTGTTGTGGATTAGTATGGACTTCTATTTGTTCGGTAGTCCAATTGCCCGTTTCTAGGAGGGCTTCTACTAGGACGTTGCAGTCCTTAAATTGGGTCTTTACGGTGGCGTATCTGCTCATCTGTTTACTCCTGTGATTTAATCCACTTTGCCCTGTCAAATGCATTCAGAGGTGGAGCTACCACCTCGTTGCCCTGGGCACTTTGTATTACTCGGTGACACACGCAATCACGTTCGCATTCTTCGCAAAATTCATCTTCATCATCATCACAATCGCCAAGTGGTTCGCAACCACATTCGCAGAATTTCACTCCATCTTCATAATATAATTCGTCACATTGACCACAACGCGACATTTCATTATGCGTGCAGTGACAATGGGTGTAATATTCCCCACACGTAAGACAGCACGAATCATCGTCATAATCATCATCTTCGTCGCAATCGCAGTTACTGAGTGGTTCACAACAATCTGGACAACAATTCGCATCATCTAGTTCTGTTAGATAATTAGCTATATCGTTATATAAATCATACACTGCCTCTCTATTTAGTGCTGAACCGTGTGTAATTTGACCGTTATCCCATAATTCTTCAAATCTTCGTAGCATTTCGGCAGGATTTTTGTTCACAATTTGATCCTTTCTATAAAGTGATTCGTCTCTGTAGTTCACCAATGAACTTTGACCCGCTTTCTCCTTCGGCTGCCGCTTTATTTCTGATAGCCTGGAGAGATGTTTCTATACTATTTTTTATTGTAGCTGATTCAAAATCTTGAGATGTAACCCCCGAATCTAAGAACATATTTCGGAATTCAGTAAGCATGGTTTCTATTTCTACATCTCCGAAAATGTTCATTTGCTGGAAACGGTCAACATATTTACGGAAACAAGAAATAGATTTTGGTGTTAGCTTCTTTGCATCTGTTTCGTCACCAAATGGTTTACCACTAATACGAGCGGTCATTAAATCACAGAATCGTATTGTTTCATTTCGCATCGACTTGACGTATTCTCCGACAAATTCTCCAACTTCTGTTTGCATTTGCTGACGTAGTTCTCCTTCTCGTTCGGTTTGAACGTTCTGACGGGCCATTATTTCTTCAACACTAGTTTCTTCTATAGACCCCATCCCAGCTATGCGAAATGTGTACCAATTAAATTGGAATCGTTTTCTTAGGGCTTTGGGGTCTGAAGGGTAATGATTTTTTAAGCATTTATCCCAAAATTCTGGATGGCTATTTTGAATTGTTTCTTTTAATTTATCGAAACGAGCGATGAAATTGTCTACTAAGATGAAAAATTCGTTTTTAAGTTCCCCAATTTGGCCTTCTACGGTGGGAAGCATTTTTATTGGGACAAAGTGCGAACTACTGATACCAAATGGTACTGAAAATCTCTCTAAGGCTTTCCTAGCCCTTTGTTCAATTCTTGTTAACGCTTGTATTTCGGCTTTAGGCACTAGAAGTTTGCGACCAAGATTACAAATATCTTCCGGAAGTTTGCTTGGGTCATAACCGACACTTATTAGGTCTGTGCGGGTTATCATTTTCCTGGCACTCCACATACGCACTTTAAGATTGACAAGAGTACCTAGATCGAATAGATTGATAGCGTCTTTTTTCTGTAATGTTTCGCTCATCTCACTTTTCTCCTTTTGTTCACCGGGGTTGTTAAGGCTTTCCCTATTGGCCAGCCGTATTTCTGACATCTTTTCCACAATCTAAGGTAGGGAATGTTATATTCTTCTGCCCAGGCGGCCAAACATTGTGTTTTCCCATTATATGTTTCTAGGCGATTATTTCGTCTATTTCGACTATTTATTTTAGGAGTAGTCCAACGACAATTTGATTTGCAATAATTTTTATTATTGTTTATTCTATCAATCTGGCAACCTTTTCGCACCTCGCCCATGTCTTCTAAGAAATTTGAGAATTTTATCCATTTTTTACCAACTTTAATTCCTCTCTCCCCATAAAGGTAATAATCTTGAGAATTAGGGTTAGTGCATCTTTGAATCATAGATGCCCATACTGTATAGGTCTTAGACAATTTACCTCTTCTACTATGGCCGTGTGTCATATTGATACTCGATACAATTTGTTTCTGCAAACAACCGCAGCTTTTAGTTTTATTTTTTATAAGACTATAGCTAATAATTATTGTTTTATTACCACAATCACATAGACATAACCATTTATAACTTCCCCACTTATCTTTTCCAACTTGTTTTATAACAACAAGCCGTCCGAATTTTCTTCCGGTTAAATCAATTAATTTTGGCATAGCATATCCTAATTTAGAGAGACTTTTCTAACTTTTTCAATTTGCTTTCTGGGATTTGCCATCTGGGTATGCTTCAGACACCATTCTTGAGTTGCTTTAATTTTTTCTGGCTCCACCCTGATTAGTGGGACAATTCCTTCTATAGCTGATTCAAGATGCGATTGTTTTAATTGTTGTTTTTGAGCAAATGCAATTTTAAGTCCCATCTTAACCGCTTGTTCAATATCGGCTCCGACGAAACCAACCGCTTGTTCTGATAGTTTCTTAGTATTAAAAGATTCGCTGTCTCTACCTCTTTTAGATATGTGTATATTGAATATTTGTTGTTTTTCATCTTCATCTGGTAGATCGAAACCGAAGAGCGTATCGAATCTACCCGAACGAAGTAGTTCAACAGGCAGGGCACTAACATTATTTGCCGTTGCAACAACATAGACAGCAGATTCTCTGGAACTCATCCACTTGAGGAAACTGGCGAATGTTCTCTTAGAAGTACCGCCATCAAGATCATTGTTCCCGCCAAAGGATTTTTCGATTTCATCGACCTGCAATACGCATGGACTGATGCTTTCAATAATTTTAATGGCTTGCCTCATGTTCGCCTCAGATTGCCCGATGAAAGAACCCATAATGCTTCCTATATCAAGTGTAATTAATGGTAATCCGAATTCCGCAGCAATTGCTATTGACATTAGGGTTTTTCCAGTTCCACTGACTCCTACGCAGAGTATTCCCTTGGGGTAATCAATCCCGAAATCACGAGCGGATTTGGTAAAACACGGTCTATCTAATTTGACATGATTTTTAATAGCTTCATACCCACCGACATCTGACATGCCTTTTATTTTAGGTTCGATATATTGTAGAATACCTGACGCATTAATTACTGAAGCCTTCTCATCTATTAAAGTTTTGATAGCATTGCCATCTAAGTCTTTATGTATTCTTAAACTCAATGCTACACGGTCAACAATTTCAGTTGATGTCATTCCTTTGCAAGCCAAAACTATTTCTGGCAATATTTTTTCGTCAAGCTCAAATTTACTTCCATCGCTTTTTGAAACATCTTTGCATGTGAATCTAATTCTTTCTTCTATTGCTTCTGTACCCGGTAAATCAAAATCTATGCTAGTAATGTCGTGTAGTAGTGGCTTTGGGATATCGAACTCTGGTCCCACAAAAACTATGGTTTGTCTAACAGATGACACTACCTTGCGCAATTCATCTAACCAAGATATGACTACGTCATAATTTGGATACGTTTTGCTATCTAGGTATACACCGAAATCCCGGAACACACATATTGTACCCTCTTTGAACTCTAATACGGCTTGCACATGTTCATATACAGGAGCAGAAGGTTTAACACCACCGACAGATACTCCTTTATCGTCAATCCACCCACGCGATATTGACCAAATATAAATTTCACGATCGATTGTGGCGGCAACCCTTGCAATTTCGCTGATAGCCCGATCCTTTTCAAATGTGTCGACACACAGTAGGGCATGTCCAGAGCAGCAGTAATCAGAAAACTTTGTAGCAAAGTCTTTCATATTAGTGTCCCTTAAAACCAAGTATCACAAAAAAAGAAGTGAGCCATTCCTTATTCTAATAATGAACGTATTTCGAACAATTCTCTGCGAGTTGATACTACTTCGAATCGTAAGTCGCTTACTAATAAAGACAGATGTGCTAACAAAACTTCGATATCGCTGTCGTGTTTAGACGACCGCTTACGATTTATAAGTCCATCGCCTTCCATATCTGCTCGGTCTAGTATTTCTCTTAACTTGGCTGCTACTTGTTTGGGGTTCATGTCTTATTATACGTGTAACCAAGCTATTTGTTCCACTAAGTTTTGGTTTTATTTTTTACGTCACCGAGACGTGTGCTGAGCCCTATTTTTCGGACTTCTGCATTAATAAGTCTTTGAATTTTTACTTGTTGTTCGTCCCACTCTGGTTCATTGAATGTTTTATGATCGCATTCTTTACATGTTGTTGGTCTTTCTCTCTTTTCCATCCATGAATCAAAATCACCCCACACTCTTGTCCAATTTATACTATTCTTCATTGCTGTCTCCAATAATACTGACTACAGAACCGCTTTTGTTCCTGACTAATCCTATCTTCTTTAACAGCCTCTTTTCTGCCTTGCTGTCTGACTCACAAATTTGCACCCAGTGTTCCCAACAGATATCGCGTCTTATATATCCAAAATATACCATATTTCTGCATCGTGGAAAGCCACACTTTTCGCTCATGTTATTTCACCGGTAGCGATCATTTCGGCTATCATAGGTTTTCGTAGACGCATGAATGCTCGCAGATTGTCTTTAATGTGCTCTGATTCATTTTTTCCATAACATCTGCTTCTTATTGATTCCCAGACAAACAGTGGGCTTCCGTGTCTACCGAACATAGTGGCAAGGTAAATCAGTTTAATGCACTTATCCATGTTGCAGTGCATTTGATCAACTGGTGAACTAATAAGTTCCCACAATCGCTTTAGGTGTGTCTTATTGGCAGGACGAGGAAGAGTATTACCATGATACCTCTCATGTGGCCCGATATCCCGTCCAATGCAGGCCGCTGATAGTAGTTTGATAAATTGGCTAGTTCGTTTATCTACCATTCTTTTGGTTTTTTCGATTTCGATACGTGGTTTTGCCCCTATTGCTTTTCCGTCTGGCCCAATCAGCATTCCATCTGTGTATAAAGCATCACCAACGTACCACATACCATTCATCTGCAAAACACTACACGGTAGTACACGATTCATTCGACCTTTAGTGGTGGATGTGCGATGACCGCCACTGTTCAGTCTGTATGTCCTATCTGGGCGGATCATGACGATATCTGTTTCATAAAGTCTAATGGCAAAAGCATGTCCGCGTTGTTGTATGCGGGTGTTGTTGGCCAACTTGTATCCGCGTTCTTGATTTCTACATTTTCCGAACAACTCATGGGCTTCGGTGTGAGTCATTTATGTCTCCGCGCTTACACAAAAAGGGCCGGGCCTTGAACGGCCCGACCCTTCTATTGGTCAAATGGTCCTACTGAGGATCATTACTGGCGACATCCTGCGATTCTGTATCTTCATTATTGACTACCAGATTCGGGTCCAAATCGGTTTCATCGACATTACCCCCATACTGGACATTTCCACAATCAGCCAACACGTAGCCCAACTTGCGCAGGATGCTTGATCCCTTGCGACGAGTAGTGGTAGTTTTCAACTGGTTAGCCAACGCGCCAATGATTCCCCTTTGGATTATCACCGTTGTTTCACCAGTTACAACATTAACTTCCGTAACCTCGAATGCCGGATCGTTCCGTACCTCATCCTGTTCGACTTGCTGTGTCTGTTGCATAATCGTTACTCCTTGCTATCAGATAGAACCTCAAAATTGGTCATACGTAACCAATCTCCTATACTCTATTGTACGTCTTGCCAGACTATTCGTTCTACAGATTATTATAAATTGTTTTGTCCGATAACGATCATACCCCACTATTTGTGGTCATATTCGGTGTATAATACAACGAAGGGAGATCGTTATGAAAAAATGTTTTCTGATGCTTATGTTGACTCTGTGCCTGTTTGTGGGGTCCACTGGTTGTAGTATTGTTACTACTGGGGATGGTAGCTGGGAAGCGTACGTCGGAGTACGCACCAAAGGGCCAGCAAAAGTAGAAATTAAGTCCACAGTGGTTGATAAAATTGTTGATTCATTTACGGACGGCGAAATCTCCGAAGATGAATGAAGAGCACTGATCAAGGTGCTATGGTGGACTGCTCAGCAGTATTGGGATATTCCAGGAATACTGGATTTATTGAATAGTTAATTTAAGGCCGCTCAGTCATCACGATCTTCCAACCTCATGCGAAGTTGATCTCGCTCACGTTTGGTTGCTTCCAGGTCGAATAGCAAATATTTCAATATCAACCTAATTGCTGCCATGGTTTTTTTTAGACTAGCGAGAGTTTTCTGGATTTCGAGTAGCTCCATATCCTTCTCTGCTATCTTGGATAGTGCGTGCATATGGCTATCAGGACCATCCCCTATTTTAGCCATGAGTTCATCGCATAATTCTGCGAACTTTTCTTCTTCCATTACATTATCCACCTTATTTAACTGGATCGCTACGGTAAACAATCCGAGATGTCAAGCGGTCATATAATTACAAAGACACAGCACTTCGGGCGTCTAAACATTTAGATGCCTCAACTATCTTCATGCACGAATCACAATTCATACCTTCGGCTAATTTTTCTGATCTCCATCCCCAAACATAATCCTGAGCATCTTCCCATGTTGTTTTGCTAAAGTGTTTCCATGGAAAGTATCCGAACGGACATCTACTTATCATTCCATCTTCTGTGATGATCATGTTAGACATGGACTTACAAGAGCAATGTGTCCTATGAACATTATCAGAGCCCGCTATGTTGTTGTCCCACGCACGACCCACAGGGGCAATGTGTTCTATTCTCAAAGTTGATGGAGTAAAATCAGGCCCAAAATCGATGGCTTGTAACATTTCTACTGCACCAGAATAACTTAATGAATTATGCCATTCGTCAGTTGACACACATATTGAGACACGAACGCATACTTCCATCATTTTTTTTCTAGTGTTTAGAAATTTGGAAATACCATCTGCGGTTTGGCCCCAAAATCCATTGGTTACCAACCGGACATGAATTCTATTACGAGCTAATTCGACAAGCATTTCTGGATAATTTTCTAGCACACTAAATTCACCACCCATAATATTTTGGAGGATATTTTTCGGAACCCAAGTATTAATTTTTTTGCATGTTTCTACGGACATTTGACCGACGCACTCTGGACCAGACCTAAAAAGACAATGCGCACATCTTTGGTTACATTGATTTGTTACACGGACGCAGCAAGCCGTTGATTCGCTGCGGTATTTCCATTTATCATACCAATAGTCGGGGTGTGTCATTCTTATTCGCCCTCTTGTTTGTCTTCCGGATGATTGGCTAACCATTTTTCTCTTAGCCGTTTCATGGTCTCTTTCCATCTTAACATATATTCTTCATGACCCTTTTGCCCACCACGATTCCACCAGTGAATCAATCTTTCTGCATTGCGTACTACGAGTTTTACGGTTTTCTCATCCACACTTGACGGATCATCCATATAAGCCCTGTTGCATGGTCCATCACAAGCTACTAATATATTAAGAGCTTTTCGTTCTTTATTTCTGTGCTCCAATATTAGTTGCATTTCCCTGATTTCGTTAGCTTGCTTAGACAGTTTTTCTTCTAGATGGAGAAGATATTCAGTACGTTTTTTACGGTTTTTTTGTATTGCGTAAATTCTGAATTCTAGCTCAGCAGCATGTGCCCTCGATTTCCAGTATACAACTTTCCAGTACATAGATGCCAGAGACACCGCTTTTTTCAATTTAGATTTGAATAAGGACATTCTATATATCTCCAATTACATTTTGGTGTGGTCGTATTAACGACATAATATAGTGTTCTATTATAGATTCTTTGTTGTCGAGACACGCAAACATCACCTTATTATGATTCTTGGCTAGGTGCATTCGAGATGCAAAATCTTTACGATCAACAGAATCATTCTTAACAAGACAGAAGTCATTATCCACAGACTTTCTAACTTCTCTGTATTGCTGCTCCAACTTGTTGGCTATTTCGTTTATCATTGGTAGATACTCTGGGTCTACTGTCTTTCTGTACGTATCCGAAATTTTTCCATGGGACATTGTCTTCCATATAGATAGTGGTGTTAAGTTTGATAACAACCTGGCCCGACGCAAATAGTCTGCTGCTTTTATCTTGACTCGTGATCCGTTTTCAAAGCGAATTACAAACCCCTCGATTTTTCGCCCATCTGCACTGTTCAGGCTATTTGTGAGTAGTTGAATTGGTCCAAGGCCAAAGTCTAGTGGGTGTGCTTGCGGAAGTGGGAACCCATATGTAAGTGCAATACTTTTCACTTTCCACCACGGATATTCTTCTCCAGTGTGACGGTTAAATGCCGCAAGCAGCACAAGTTCTTCTGTATCGTAGTTGATAATGATTTTAGTCGTGTCGCTTACAATTTCGAACACCAGAGTGATATCATCCGATAATCCAGTTAGGTCGTGATGTTTGTTTAGAAACTCGGTGGCCCATATGGCGCCTAGACTACAGAATGCACCCCTGGTAGCAATTCTATATTCCCCGTCGTATCTATATAGGGTACCTAACCATCCGTCCTTTTTCTCAAATGACATATAACCGTCGTACCACGGAAGTGAGTCCTCCATTGTGTCTTGTCGCTCGCCCATATTGAAAAACTTCGAGAATGGACGAGCGACTCTTTCTCCGGTTATGCGATTGTATATATGTCCACGACTTTGAAGTGTAGTGGAATTCCAGTGTTTTTCGTGGACGCATCTATCTGTATAAGTGTAAATACGCAAATCCCCAAGATCATTATATCGAAGAAATTTTTGTTCTACTAACTTGTCACGATCAGCCACTGGGTCGGGTTGTGTTCTGGATTCTATGTGCATGTTTACATCTATCTCAACAATTTTATGTTTGCCGTTGTTTATCACCATTGCCCGCAGTTGTTTACCATTACAGGCACCGCCGTCTAGACAATAAGCGTGTTCACACGGATGAGCATTATCGCTGATAATATGCCCACTTGCTACTATGTAGCTTCCATCCAGCGTTTCCCACCACGGCATACCATCTTGTTGGTCGAAAAAGTCTGTTCCATCCAAGTAACGGACGTATAAACACGTTTCTTGTTTCTGTTGTTCTATTGGTGTACGACCGTCTACTCCAGCGTGGACTATATAGAATGGTTTTCCGTTTATGTCCGGTAGGCGTATTATTTGTGCCAACAATCCAAGGTTTGCAGTCCATTCCGCAGGTTCAAAGTCAGCACATTGTTTTATAGTACAATCCAGGCCATTAACTATTTTAACGGGGTTTCCGAGCCAATACCTTTTGGCTTTGTTATCATGGTTACCTTCGACTGTGTACGCACCAGGTGTATCTCGGAACCACAATAGTGTTTCTCGGATTTTTGGTCCACGATCCACTAAGTCTCCCGTTGCTACCACAATGTCACCAGATCGATACCCGCACTTATCTAACAGCCCCATAAATTCATCGAAGAATCCGTGAATGTCTCCGACTACTATTATCCGCTTATCACAGCAGTGTTCACGAATATCCAGGATTTTAGCAAACGACTTCTTGCAATTCATCATATTCGTCCGGTTCCGGGGGTTCGAACTGATTAAAGTAAACATCCAGAATTTTATCGTGGTCGGCGTCAATTGGTATAGTAGGGTGATCCTTACGTGTAGCTAGACGCCCAAGACAGGTGGCTCTGTCAATCTTAAAAAGGACAATAACTATTCGGTACCCTTGTCTCATCGCTGGCCCTATATATCTACTTCTTTGCTCACGGTTAAAATTCATTCTGTCAACCACGATAAGTGATGCGCCGTCTTGAATATAATCCATGAACAGCGACATATGCCCACCCTTACCTTGTTCGTCCTGCGATATTCTGGTGACACGTTTGTCCGTAATCAACACATTCTTGCACCAATAGGTTTTCCCAGCCCCCTGTGGGCCGACTAGTATGTAAATGGTTTTTATCATGATTTGTTTTTCTTTCTGTCCAATCCGGCCGCTAGTCCTACAATTATGTCTCCCCAAAATGTGATGTTTCCTAGTGTTAATAGCGTGACAATTGAACCTATCAACGAAGCTGATGCTATCATCATGCGTTCATAATTGGATACCGTCTTGTTCGTTCTACCCGCGAACTTCCAATTACCTCTTGTAAATACAGCTTTGAACAGTATCCTTATCACAACATTTTCCCCTTGTCTAGACAGCCCGCCTGAGTTCGATTCTGTATTGCTCGTTGATGTGATCCATCATGCCATTTTCTAGTGGATCATCTCCATAGAACCCCCAACATGAATCTATATCTTTTCCTTCGCCTCCACATTTTTCACAAGGTGGTCCTCTCAGTATGAATCCATAGACATCACCAGAAAGGTATTGGTCATATAGCTTCACTTCTGCGATTAAACGCTTACATATCCTTTCGGAGATTTGTTCCGTATTATCAGGAGACGATTCAGCCCAATCACCAAAATCGGCTTTAGCCGCCTCTGCGGTACAATATATGAAACCAATTTGTCCACTGTCCCATGGACAACCAAATGGCGATGTACTGATAGATAATCCAGAATGGTCCATAAGATACAGTGGAAGAATACATGTGATCTTATGATCAGTTTCTATTTGTTGTTGTAATTCATCCCACGAGTTGAAATCGGTAAACGTATATTCATGATTATCTCCAGGACTTTCTCGCTTATGAAAGCAAACCATGACACCTATGTTATCATATTCTCTGGGTGACTTTGGACTGTCGTCGGTGTGGATTTCTAGGCTGTGGCCATCTTGAAAATTAATAGTATTAATTTTCATTGATTTTCTCCATGCGTTGTGTTTTGTACTTCTCCTTATTCTCCATTTGAGATATCCATTCACTAGCTGAGTGGAACTTTGTTTTGTTCGCTGTTACAAACATCGCCCCACCATCGAATTGTCCAATTCGAGGTTTTGAACACCAATAGGCCCATGTAAGAGCAAAGTAGTTGTTGACACGGAATTTTCGCAGGAATTCTTGCACCGCCAGGGCAATAGCTTTAAGATTCCCATACTCGTCTGCGTGGAACCAAATGCTTTTTTGTCTTTTTGTAGTTCAAAATCATAACAGATGGTATTGTCGTCTTCATTTCCAATGTTCTTTGCGTCATTCTCCCACCAATTAATTTCTTCTGGTGTTAGATTGTCTATAACTTCTGAGAATTCTAGGTAGTTGTTCGCCATTAAAGTTTCTCCCTACACTTGTGTACAAATCAAGCCGGTTAAGACCTGGACATTTTCCGAAGTCTAAATAGCACCTACTTTGCTCCCATCTCATTGGTTAAAAGATTCAAATCGATTTCCATATCCAGATCGCAGCCTCTCAACCACTTAGCAAATTGAGACACCCTTATTCCCGCTGACACATTGGCGCAATAAATCGTAGTTTTTGCAGTACAGGAGCCACGGTATGCCTCTGATGCTGGGAACAATGTTGTTAAATAATGCTTACGAGAAGCATCGTCGTAGACGGTGAATATTCTCATGTACTCAGCCGACATTCTTGCATCTATCCATAGATCGACGCGACCTTTTACTGAATTAAATATAGAGGATCGCGTTTCAATTTTGTCCACGCAGCAGAACAGTACTCCACCGCTGAAGTCTGTGGACCTGAATTTTCTTCCTATTGTATTTACTTCAATGGAAGAATTGATCGCTGTGCAAATATCCTTCATAGCATCAACTTTGAGACGACCAAGGTCTGCTTCGTGGTATCCTTGTGCTGCTAAGTTTTCCGGCTCTACTGTGTCATGATCTATCAGGGTAATTTTTGGAAGACCAATAGCGGCTAGTAATAGGCTAACCTGTCTTCCACCACTGCCTACACCAATGACTGTTGCCCTTATTTTAGCCAACTTTTCTGGTGGCACCAGGTCTCTTTGGCGGATGTCCCGATTTGCTATAACAGTCATTTTTTCTCCTTTTCTTGACCGGTGTTGTTACAATTACCTTATCACAACATAATGAGACTTATCACGTTCACTTCTTTCAACCGCTTGTGTTTCTATATACAATGCAGCCCTAGCTCTAATACAAGATTCTTCTTCAGTTTCTATTAGAGCAATGTGTACACATAATCCACAGGCGTCACACACTAGGACATGTTCTCGTGACGCTTCCTCGTCGAACATATGGACGTTTCTTGTACACAAAAACCTTTTCCATAAGCGTCTTACTGTTTTTTCCCAAATTTTCCATTCCAAAAACCCAGGATAAGTAAGTCCAACGTATGAGGATCGTTTCATCAGAAAGACTCCTGTGCCATTTTATGCTCTCGTTCATCGGCGTGTTTTTCTGCCCAAGCCACGGCTTTAGTTACCCATGGTACGTCTGGCGTTGCAATTTCATACAATTCTTCTTTTTCTTCTTCTTCTTCTCGGTCGTAATTTTCTTGGTACCACTGTCCTTTGACAGGGTCGTATAGATATCTTTCATTGTATCCATCATCGAATATAGCGTATCCATCGTGATCACAAAAATAGTCTAGTTCATCAAAACCATCTAACTCTTCCATCTCTTTTTCTATGGCATCAAGGGTGTTAGAAAATTCCATTTTACGCTTTACCCAGTCATCATGCTCTGCATCATGCCACAGTGGATCGTTGTGGTCTGGGAATGCCATTTCTTTTTCTGAGGTGACACCCTTCTTGTTGGTCTTGCGAAATTTCTTCTCGTTCACTTTTTCTTTGTATTCCTTCTCCCAAGATATAGTGTCCGATCCAGTAAACTGTACGCTCCAATCCACGACTACCTTAAGTTCTTTGGTTACACCAGGCCCAACATTAATTTTTAACCTACAATATGTTGTGCCGTTTTGTGCAATTATGAACATGATAGCCCAGTTTGGGTGGGAAAATGCTTTCTCGAAATTCTTTTCGTCTGCCGAGCTAGGTTGGGGTGAATTGCCTGGGTGGGTATGTAAGAGGAGATTTGAAAACGCCCAGGGTGGTAAACCCGTATCAAACATCCTATTCATGTAATCTACGCCATCGTCAGCGTCGAAATCGAAACTTGCACCAGTGCATTCTTGTTTGACTAGGACAAAATCCGTGACAAGTAGCGGGTCTTTGGTCCCGGTGATACCGTATCCGGCCACTTCGGTGTCCCCACGATCTCGCATCCAAAGCAATTTCGCCCAGGCGAAGGTTGTAAATCTTAAAGTGTCACCATACGTCATTTTTGGTTTCATAAATTCATCTGTTTTTTCCATTTTTTTTCTCCATTTTTGGGTTTCCGTGGCGTATAATCTATTGGGAAAATAGATTAACCAAGGGGGTAAATAATGAAAAAGTGTACCGATTGTGGACAGTTGCATCAACGATCGTCAAAAAGATGTCGAACGTGTGTAGACAAAGAGAACACACGACAAAAAGAACAATACCAAGAGCGATTGGCCAATGGTTTGTGTCCTCGCTGTGGGGGACAACCGATGGATGGTGGTAAGCATTGTGACAAATGCACTGCCAGGGTGCGAGAGAAAGATCACAAAGTTCGTTCATCTAGATGTATCAAAGGAATGTGTGTTCATTGTGGACAGAATCCTCCTGATGATGGTCTCAAAACATGTAGCCGATGTTTAACTAAGCTAAAAACTAACAATTACGAGCGTATTAATCGGCTTAATAAATTAGGTTTATGTGTTCGATGTGGACAATTTTCTCAGTTGTTGGGGAAAACCAGAAATGGTGAGTTGCATACAACATGTCAAAGATGTTATCTTAAACATGTTTCATCGTCTAATTTGGGAACACGCAATTATGCCACAGCCTTGTTCGCTAAACTTAAAGCTCAAAATTATAAGTGTCCATATACCGGAGACGATCTTATTCTTGGTGACAACGCTTGGATTGACCACATAATGCCACGATCTCGATTCCCAGAATTAGCCCAGGATATAAACAATGTTGAATGGGTTACAGAGACTGTTAATCGTATGAAACAAGACAGGACTCCAGACGAATTTTTAACACTTATAAAGCAAATCCATAGCTATCGTTGTCTTTAGTTTGAGATTCCTTCCAATAGACAAGAATGGTCTTTATCACACGATCCACATACCGTAACGCCACAATGTTTACATGTATTATCCGCACAACTCTCGCAAATGGTTCGGTCGCACTCATCACAAGTTGTTTCACAACTCTTACATATGTCTTTTTTACATTCGGTACATGTTTCACTCAAACAATCTTCGCAGAAACTATCTCCACAACATCCGCACGATACATCGCAACTCTTACATATCATATTACCACAACCAGTGCATGATTTTGTACATGAACTACAATGCGTATCATCACACGTTACACACTGCACACCGCACGCCGGGCATATGCTAGTTTTACATTCTGCACAAACGACACTACAACGGTTACAAATCGTCTCACCACAATCCCCGCAAGACGTACTACAGTTATCACACCGCCAGTTGTCACATTCCGTACAAGTACCACCACCTGCACAACATTCACAATATTGCGTATCACATCCCTCACAATAGACCGACTCATCGTTCGATCGCCACTCTCCACATCCGTCACAATAGAACTCATTCTCGTGATCATCTTCCGGGGCATACCAGTCACTTAATGGTTCATATGGGGAAGCACCATTATATGTTCGCAGAATGGCTTCAACTATTCTAAAATAATCCTCCAATCTGCCTTGACACAGGGCTTCCTTCATCAAGTCTTCACCTTCTCCTTCACAGAGATTGTTTCTTCTCACATGAGGATGATACAAACCACTCTCTGATTCAATCTTATTAACTGATTCTATACTCAAACCAGTTAGTGGACTAGTAACTTTCAGATGTATCCAGAAACTACCTAAAGCTACTTCTACGTCGTCGTCGTCTTTAAGTGTGACATCTTTTATTAGTACAGATAAGACATCGTTCCTGAACTTCACATCTTCCCATGCTTCACTAACAATACGCACTTCGTTGATCGCATCTTTCACCGATAGTGGGATGATTGTTTTATGTTCGGTCATGATTTTTAGTGTTGCTAGGGCGTGTTGGATGTTGTTTACAACATCATGTCCTATTTCTGGTATGAGTTTCTCAGCAAGATGCCTGTATACGTTTGTATTTAGAATACCCACATGCACCTTGTCCTCATCCCAAAAACTCTGCTGAAGTCGTGGCGTCGTGCTGTTAAGGAACCTGTTAGCCCACGCCTGCATTTGAACAACTTTATCATTTGCCCCACTAAGAGATTCCCTTATTGTTCTATCACGATATTGTGGTTGTTGTGTTACTTTAGAGATCATCCAATCTCTATATTTCAGGGCTGCACGACGCACAAGTTTATCATTCATAATTAAGCATTTCAAAAAAGGTGGTATAGCCCATAGTTGTTGACCGCTATTCGTCTTCCCAGCTTTTGCCAGTATCTGGATCGAAATCCAAGAATACCTGTAACATATCGGCGTCACTGGTTATAGCCAATATCTGATCGTCGATAGACATGTTATCGATCCATTGGCTGACTATGCTACACAAGTAAGATGTGTCTTGTTGGGCGTCTTCCATACATGTTTCTCTAGCTTGTTCTAGAATTTGTTCCTTCTGTTCTTCGGTCAAATGTTCATGACTTACGGTTTAATCTCCACAAAGGGGCGGAGGTGTATACCCCCGCCCCATGCATTCGGCGACTACTGGATTATTCGCCCTCTACCTTTCGGGGTGCTACTGATACCCTATCATCATGTTGTAGCACATAATCATCGTGAGCCTCTACGGATGTTCCGTTACAACGAATCCGAACTGTGAAATCCTCCGGATCGCCATCAAGAAATACACCCAAAAACTTTCCTAGCGTAGTGTCATCAGCTACAGGGATACGCGAAGGAATGCCATCTCCACTGTTCGTCACAAATGTAACCTCGATCATGGTAAATCCCCTAAAAGTCGGGCCACTTGACCCAATTCACACAAATGGTAGTTACGCACTACCATACAGTTCACATTGATACGCTTTTGCTGCCGCTTTCCACCCAGCAAGTTGAATAACTGAATGAGCCTCCGAAATTTGATAATGCTTCGCTAATTCCTTAGACCATTCCGGCAAATTCCAGATACCAGTTGTTTCTAGTTGATCTAAGTCACGACATACCTTATCTGCTTGCTCGACAGACAAAGTAGTGTTACTGATGATGCGCTGTCCGATGGTATCCATAGTTTTTCTCACACGGTCCAAACTGGTCTTAAGCCACACAACAAAGATGCAGTTATACCATCTCTTGATAATGGATGATTATTGTTGGTTTGCCGCATATCAATTCAATTGTGATTTTTCGTATATCCTCATGATAACCATTCACTAAGACAACAACATCCATGTCGTCAGTTTTATCACTTAACATTGCTGCTTCTTGATACAGACCTAGAAACTTCATTCTGGTTCTCCTTGTAAGACTATACCAAACTTTGCTGTTTACTACGGTTTGCCTGCCTCATGAACAATGGTAACTCTGCTGGACTACTGACCCCTAGCGGCTCTTCGGCATCATAATACAGTCCATCGTAAAATATGTAACAATGACTTGACGGATCATGTGCCGTATCGAAAAAATGTGGTGCTTCGTCGCCACCATAACTGTTTATTAGTGAGTTGAGTTTTTTCAATAGCTCTGGCCTATTTAGACACATAATCATCCCCATCGTCGTCGTGCTTCTTCGCATTCCTCTCTACACCAACTACCTTGCCAGTAACATCTACGCCCATATTTTCGGTGCAATCTGTGCATTTCTGGAATATTATCCGATGTTATATTGTCCCAGATATCATGCCAGACTGCGACATATCTAATTCCCCTTGGCGGCTTCCATTCCAGAGCGTCGGCGTGTACTATTGTTAGCCTATTACCATACCGCGATGTCCAGTGCGGTGATACAAGAGCAATAACATCAGCAGACTTTTCTATTACTGTTAGATGTGTTACGTGTTGTATATCCAGTATTGCCCGCAAGGCTACACCTAGTCCGAGTCCATTGATGAGTATTGTACGTTGATGGTAATGTCCCAAAACCATATGGTCCCTTTTAGCCTGACACACAAAGTCAGTGTGATCATCTAGTTCGGAGGGTGTATCAGACATTACGACAGTACCATTCCTGGTTAAACGAGTATATTTACCAGGAAGGATATATCGACGATCTCGGAATGATGCCCGTAGGTTATGAAATGAGGCTTCTTTTTCACTTACTTCAAATTTGGTAATTTCCCAATTACCACTTTTGCCTTCTGGCATATCAACTGGTCTAAGTAGTTTTTCCATCGGTTTTCGCCAACTCGCAGGAAGTAATATATATCCAGAAATCACGACCACCATTTTCGCCAGCCGCCAACCAAACACAATTGTGTTCATTGCCCTCAGTCATATATCCTGTAACTACATATTTTTTGCCATACTTATTCCCCAATGCGGGGTTGATAATGACCACTATATCGCCTATGTTAGGTTTAGTTTTCATTTTTTCTCCAATCATGGTAAATTCAATTTAACTCTCCTGCTAATTCGCCTAGATTTATAAAGTGCAGTAACGCATCGCTTCTTTTAGGTGAATTAACGTGACGAACAAACCCACTACCATCGCTGAATATCTCGATATATGCAAAAGAACCGAACTGTTCTTCGACAAGATCGAGCATTTTCATAATGGCTGGAATATTAACAGACATGATTAACTCCTTTTTTCGAAATCAAGACATTCAAGTTCGTTCAAACAAACAAATTCAGTTTCATTTATGTGAAATCGGAGTGACGTATGAAAATGTGCAAAAATCCACATTAGGGGCTGATGAATGGCAAACATTTGATTTAACAGTTGACTTGTTCTTGATGGAATCATATGTCCTGAATTAGTAACAAACGGTATGGCATCAGCAGGACATGTATGACTAATAACAAAAGATGGCTTGGCACTCGCATATGATGACATCGCCGCATAGCACTTTCTCATTGACATTTCTTCGTCGGGCCACCAACTTATTCTTTCTGTTCTTAAATGCTTATCTATACTTAGGCCACCTCTGACAAAGAAAATTTCACCAAAATCAGGTACGTAGTATGATCCGTAGTCGCCAAGATAGTGTGGCCACGCTTCAATTTTATCATAATTATCATGGTTGCCGCCCAGTATTTTATGGTAATTAGGATCAAGTCCATTTAGGTGACAATAGTCGAAAGCATGATCTCCAAGTTGAATTGTATATAGTGCTTTGCGACAAAGCTTTCGATAACGGTCTACGTGGCCATGAACGTCACCTATCAATCTAAGATGCGCTTTCATGGTTAGCATTCCTGTCTTCGATTTCCTGAACTTGATGGATACTCAAATTCCTATTGCCACTAAAAATAAGGTCCAGCCATTGTTTCGCTGCTTGTTCTTTGTAGTATGTGCTGGTTATTCCCACATATTTCACCGCTTTTACAGCAGCCTCATGCATTTCTTCTACAGTAACTTCTTCAGAGTCCATCTCCCGGATTTTACTAGCCAATCTTGGCAAGACATCATTTGCCCACTCATCTGGCCCGCATCTCCAAGCCCATTGATCAACTAGTTCTGCTATTCGTTCGTTGGTTGACATGTGTTGCTCCTTTGCTAAAGTTGTGGAGAGGGACTCACAACCAAATCGGATTTAACCGATGAATTTTACCAGTGCTTTTTGCAAGGCCGACAGAAATCGGAGAGTTGGCCCCTCTTTGGCTTGATTCATTGACAAATACATGGTTTCATTGAATTCGTTAAGACTGCGACACACAATAGTAATTGCTTCTGAGCATTCTGTCATAATACAATTACCAGCGTCATTTTTTGTCAATCTTAGTTGATCAATCATTGATGGACGAATTGTGTTGTTACCACTACTGTGATATACAAAAACAAATTCTCTCTTCAGTTGCGTGTTCATTTATTGCTCCTTTTCAAACTAGTCTTTACTATGAATGTCTCTTGCAGTTACACAACTACAACATCCATCACAATCCACATGACCACAAACACATCCGGTATCGAAGCATTCCTCGCACTCGTACTCTGATTCTGTCTTGCGACGTTTCGTGTTATGTATTCGTGTTTCTCTGCACCATCCACAAGAATTGTTATTGCGACATGTGCAATCCCACGCTTTTGAGCCACGGTATTTTTTTCGTTTTTCCTTACCGTGATCGATAGATTTATCTAGTGACATGAATTACAATACCTTAGTTGCGAAATTCTAAAACTACCCAACCACTTGTCGTGACTATATCTATAGCCACATCTACATCTGTTACCACAGTTGGTGTTCCTCTTACGTCCATCATGCTAGTTGCCATGCTCAAAAATTCTTCTGTTGTCAATGTACGTCCAGTTACCGATAGTTGTCTATATAACGAACAACATTCTGGTCTACTGGATCGTTCTATCAGAAGAAAATCACCCTTTCGAGTAGTGACTATATCTGATGGAATCATTTTTTTCTCCTAGTTAATGTTTGTCGCACTAACGATATTTCCGCCGTCATCTACCTCTAATTCAAATGGTATTACGTTGTCCGGGAGCCATTGTCCAATAGTGACACTTTCTCGTTCGGCAGAATCTCGCGCCATTTGTTTCTTTGCGAAGAAATGCACTAACGGACCATTATCGCCGTTGTCTTCAACGTGTAACCAGCCATTCACTTTCATTATATGGTCCTCTCTGACATACTAATAATATCCCTTCGCAGAATCGCCTCTGTTTTCGTTGCTAATCTCTTGTCCTTACCGTAGACACGATATTGGACAGAGATAGTTTTTGCATCCATCTTGTGGACAACGCAAGTCTCATAGATGGCATCTTTTGTTCTCAAACAAACAGTGCTTCCAACTTTTACCATTTGAATACCTTTCTGTAGTTGGTGCCGACTGTAACTAGCTAAGCTTAATTTGCCCCACCCCGTCTAGTTGTAATCCGATATCCGGATTGACACTCTGGTGTAGATGCAATACTCCGTCCATCGTAATTCCAAGCACAGAACCGCCCGGTACTTGGTTACCAGTGATGGGGTCAACCACGACCAATATCACTCCACTACAACACTGCTTCAATTGCATGTGCATTTCAGGTTCCTTCGGCGACTTGTCTGAGAATACTACCATCTTCATTTTACTACTCCTGTTCGAATTATCTGGGCGATAATGCCCTGTCAACAGCTTTTACAGCAGAATCCACAAATGGGCCGTGATGGATTTGAACCATCGGTCTCGATTTTATAAGAATCGCGCTTTAACCAGACTAAGCTAACGGCCCAGTGCCCCAAACCGATTGAGATAATTCACGCTGATTTATGGCTGAAACCAAACGCAATCCTAAGTATGCAATATACCATGGTGTTGGGGACGTGGGAGTGGAAATATGTGTGATACTGACCTAGGTATTCACTTATTGCAGCAGCAATCGCCGGACTTCTAGCTATACCCGCTTCACAATGCACCACCATGTGATTTACCTCTTTGTTGGCTTCAACAAACGCGACAATTTCGTGTGCAATTTCTGTATCGAAATATGTTACTTCGGTAAACTGTGGCCAAATAAGATTTAGGTCGTGGAATTGGAGTTGAAGTATGGCTGCGCAGTCTATATCAACAGTGGGTTCACCAGGGTCTGTTATGGAGATTACAGCCACAGAACCTTCCAGACTAGCAACCAAACCACAAACACGGCGTCGATCTGATACGTGAATTTGCATTATTAATACCCTTTAGCCGAAAACCCACCCTAGTCGGCACACTGGTATGACTCTCATCATTGTAATGGGCTAGGCAGGACTTGAACCTGCGACCCC
>Ga0307380_10001502_pt1 | contig 34126 bp, 21 predicted proteins | sample UN3MG_FD_202239 | JGI IMG/M metagenome (GOLD analysis project Ga0307380, IMG submission 202239) | Soil microbial communities from Risofladan, Vaasa, Finland - UN-3 | ecosystem: Environmental > Terrestrial > Soil > Coastal area > Acid sulfate soil | place: Finland: Risofladan, Vaasa | collected...
TGCCCGGTGGAAATGTGTATCTGCGCCCTGCCTCACGACCCCTTTAAAATGCCCTTCTACAATGTTGCAAGCGCTTCCGACCCGGTAAATCTCAAACAGACCAGACTCAGGGTCAAAGTGGAAAAAGCTCTGCATGGACCGTCCTTTTGCGTTGGTGACGCCTACCAGTTACCCCTGCAGGACTGGTACAAAGGGCACAGACCCGAGTCTTTCGAAAATGCGCTGGGGATCGGAGCCCAAGTGACTACCTTTTTCAGGGAACTCACACCCGCTCAGGAGAAACGATACAAGCGCTGGATCGGAATTTACGACAAACTGGACATGGGCACTGCGAATGGTGAGTACCTCAACCTTTACGACATTGCCTTTGACAAACCAGAGTGCCATGTGGTGCGGGAAAACGGCAAGATATACTATGGTTTCTTTGCCGACTACTGGTACAGCAGGGATAAGCTCGAACTGCGCGGATTGGAAAGAGGAAAGATTTACCACGTTCTTGACTATGCCAACGACATTGACAAGGGTACTGTTGCCGGTGATGATCCGAAACTTTCGGTCTCGTTCAAGGAAAGCCTGCTGCTGGAACTAACACCGGAAAATTAAATAAGGGCTCCTCATCTTCAGATATCAGGCTTTTGGCCGCATAAGACCGTTGTCATTCATTATCAGCGGGAGATCGACTTGACCAGCCGAGAACGTCTGCTGGCGGCTATGGAGTACCGTAACCCTGACAAAATTCCACTCTATTATCATCCATCCAAAGCGGGACTTCATCTGCATGGGCGGAAACTGCTGGACCTGTTCAATGAATACCCTCCGGACAATGTAATCGAGTTTAACAGCATCCCGCATCCACCAGAAGACGCTGTGGATAAAGACGGAGAGTATTACGAATGTTATAAGGATGAATGGGGCGCTACGGTTGAATACAGGGTATTCGGACTGCAGGGATATATCTGCAAAGCCCCTTTTAGCACCTGGAATGAAAGCCGAAATTACACATTTCCCCCTGCGCCGATGTCCGGGACAGTCGCGTTTGAAAACCTTCAGCGGAAGGTAAAGGAGCACAGGGAGGAAAAGCTCATTATTGAGGGATGGGTATCACTTTTTCAAAAGCTGTATGAGCTCGAGCATATGGAGAAGGTCCTTGTTGATCTGTTCTCAGAAGACTCGGACCTGATGGCTTTTCTGGACAGGTTGACTGACTACTGGGAACAGGTCATCGATTCATACCTTAAAGCCGATGTGGATGTAATCATGTTTGCAGATGACTGGTGCACCCAGACTTCCCAGTTGATGCCTACTGACATTTACAGCCGTCATTTTGAACATCGCTACCATCGCCTGATGGAACCTATCCGCAAATCCGGTAAAAAAATATTTTTTCACGTTTGCGGGTGCAGAAATGAAATATTTGATAAGATTCTCGATCTTGGGATTCATGGAATCTGGCCTCAGATTGCCCTGCTGGATTTGGAATCTTTCGCCGCGGATTGCAAAGACCGGGGGATTCTTAGTTTTATACATCCTGACCGTCAGCATCTGATACCCCGGGGACGGCCTGAAGAAATAGAACGGACAATTGCCAAGTATGCGGAACACTATCACAAGCTCGGTGGTGGTGCCATGTTTTATGTTGAAATTGAAAATGATGCGCCGTTTGAGAATGTCAATGCGCTGATTAAGGCCATTGACAAATACCGGTAACTCACAGGGTAGAAACTGTTTGCTAACCCGGATTATGTGGCGCAATGAGTTATCACAACTGGCAACCATTATCGCAAATTTATTGCTTGCTTTCCCTGCTTTAGCTACATTCACCATCAACAACTGTCGGAAGCAAAGTAAGTGTAAAGCGGATTGAGCTTATCATAGATTCGGCAAACATTTTGGCAAAAGCCTTTGGATGTGATATGAAGATTTTTCGCTGCATTGTTAGTACTGTGGGCGCGGCGGTCCCTGGAGTACTCATGCTCTCAATAGCCTCTATGGCAGCGCCTGTCGAACTGTTCATCGATTCAGCACACCCGGTGGGCGACATTGATGTTGCCCGCTACTCGCTCGGTCAGGGCGGACTTTCGCACGAACCGATGTTCGATGCACATTTGGACCAAGTTGCCAAGCTCAAGCCGCAAACCATCCGCCTTTTTGTCCAGGAATACTTCGACCTCTACCCGGAGCATGGTCGCTATCACTGGACCACACTCGACCGAAGCATCGAAAACATTCTGGCCACGGGTGCGAAGCCGCTGATGTGTCTCTGCTTCAAACCACGCTTGCTGTATCCGCAAATCGACCAGGAAATCGTGCATCCAACGGACTACGAGGAATGGGAGGCTCTGATAGAAGCCTTGGTTCGCCACTGCAATCAGGAGAAGAACTACGGCATCAAGTACTGGGAGGTCGGCAACGAAGTGGACATCGGCGAGTCCGGCGGCTGCCCTTACCGCTTCCAACCGCAAGACTACACCATCTACTACACACACACCGTCAGCGCCATTCTGCGTGCAGACCCTGGCGTGAAAGTCGGTGGCCCGGCGCTGGCTAGTTACCTCAGCCCGATTGGCGATGTACTTATCGATTTCTGCGGCCAAGATGGCACACCGCTGGATTTCTTTTCCTGGCACATGTATACCAATGACCCGTTTCGCCTGCGCCAGAGCATTCGCGACATCAAGCAAAAGCTGGCCCGGTATCCCCGGCTGGCCGCCACGGAAACCATCATTGATGAGTGGAACATTAAGCTTCTGGGCGATGAGCCGACACCAGGCTTTCAGGCGGCGTTTGTGCTTGAAAGCACGTTTGGCTTTCTAAAAGAGGGCCTGAGCCGTTCGTCCTACTACCACATTCGTGACCACTTCGTGAAGCCGGAGGATTTTACCTGGATGTCACCCGCCGGTTATCAGTTCATGTCCGATTGGTGGAACGTGCAGGTGCAAAACAGCGGGCTGTTCGACAAGCAGGGCCGCCGCCGCCCGGCTTACTATGTCTTCCAAATGCTGAGCCAAATCCGAGGTGAGAGGCTTCCGGTGAACGGTTGCACTGACGACATCCATGCATTAGCGGCAAAGCAAGGCAACATGACGCACGTAGTGTTTTGGAATTTTCCGCTCTCCGGTTCAGGGATGACGAACGAAGTCGTCCTTCGCCTTCCGACCAACCAGCCGGTCCAGTTCCACCTCGTGAAGCTTAACCCAGCTTCCAACCGGCTCGATGTACTCCGCACCGGTGCGGCCGCCGAGTTGGACGCAAACCCTCTCCGGTTGCAGCTTGCGCCTTACGAGGTCGCGTGGATGCAGCTTGGTGTAAAATAAAAAGAAAAGGGCCTGGAAATCCTTCAAAATTCTTTAATAATATCAGTAGTGGGCGATACTGGAGTCGAAGTGAGTGACCATTTGCATGTCAAGCAAATTTCACCACATTTTTCTGGTTTCGTAATTCCTTTAAATTCAAGGCCAAAGGTGCATGGATGCTGCATCTGCACCATTATGGTTAATGACACCATTCAACACGAGTATGCACCAATAATCACCAATGCTGCCACAAATAGACACAGCACTTCAACTGTACCATTTGTGACATTTTCGGATAGGTTCCAGCTTCCTTTGGAGGATTTTCTTGAAAGAAAAGAACTCCTGCTTGTGAGGCGTAATTCCGTTTTTTGAGTTAAAAAATCGGACTCCTAATTTGAAAAATCAACCTTCAGTATCTCGCTTACCATTTTAAAAATCGCCCCTCGACATACCAGGCAACCTGGCAAAACCTTTTACCGAAAGCGGACATCTTTCCAAGAATATAAAAGCAGTATTTGTTATTTTGAAAAAAGAATTGACTCATATTACTGCTCCACGGAATACTGGCGGAATAGCTGTACCGGATGGTCGGGGACAAAAAACTCAGACCTCATCCAGTTATTGTGCCGCCTCCCGAGTTGCAGCGGAAAATTATCGACTTTTTATTCTTGTATATTTTGACAACTTCTTTTAAACTTTTATTAAGCAGGGAAACTCCCGGAATGAAGAATAATCGTTTACATCCTTTCCGATGGGTAGCGGGCGAAAGGACCCGAAAAGACTGGGACAAGGCATGAGAGTATTTGTGGAGCCAATTTGCGGCGGAGGGGATAATTGTCTGCCTGAAAAAGAGCGATTCCCTGTTCCCCGAGGGTAGAGATTCCGATACTCATCATGGCCTGCACGGGCGGCAGGGGTCTAAACTGGCGGGGCAAACCATTTTTCCCGGAGAAATGAAAATGTTTTGTCCGAAATGCGGCAAGGAAAACATCGATCAGGCCAATTTTTGTGTTTCCTGCGGAACGGACCTTAGAGCTGTGCTTCCTTCCCCGAAGAAAAAGTGCCCTTTCTGCTCTGGAGAAATCGATTTTTCCGCGACGGAGTGTGAACACTGCGGAGCAGAGATCGGCGATGGCCAGGCTTCCGCTGAAAAGGCCCAGGATACCGAGGTTGAACCGTACTTCAAGGGAATAAGGGTTCTTGTCGCCGATGATCAGATTTTCATCAGGGCCCTGACCAAGAGATTGTTGATGTCCATGGGTTGCAAAGTCGTGGGGGAGGCCTGCAACGGGCAGGAGGCGGTAAACTTTTTTTTCCAGGAGAAACCCGACCTTTTGCTGCTGGATCTCAAGATGCCGCAAAAGAACGGCGACCAGGTGCTGGAGGAAATAATCAGCGTCTGTCCGGACGCCTATGTCGTCATGTTTACCTCCATCTCCGACTCAGATATTGTCCATAAATGTATCCGGCTCGGGGCCGTTAATTACATCCGCAAGGATGTCCCGGCGGAAAAACTGAAAAAATCGCTCTCTGAAACGCTGCTGGCCATCCAAAAAAGAAAGTTCAGCCAATAAATTCCGATAATTAATATATGAATCGAGTAAAAATGTTGTCGGGATTTCTTTAGGAATCGCCGCTCACGATCTTCTCATAAGGGATCGAGGATCAGCTCTTTTCCCGGATGAATAACCCCCGGTTATCGACTGGCCAGGATTGGGGCGTTGGTTGAGCAGGCGCATTCCAGCCCCGGGTGGGTTAATTATCTGAAAACGGGTCACAATTATGATTCTGCGCCATATTCAGGGAAAAAGCGTATTTTTTTTCTACTTTTTAGTCTTTCCCTTCACCTGCACCCCGAAGCCGGATCCTGTCCCGGTCTGGAGTTTCGAGCCTAAAGGGATTCAGATTCGATACAGTGCAGACAGCATGCTGAACAGCTATAACGGCGCACCCCACACGCTCCTGGTGGTCATTTACCAAATGACCGGCCTGGATGCCTTCAACAACCTGGTAAAAGACGAAAATGGTCTGAGGCAGCTATTGCGTGACGAGCGCTTCGATCCCAGCGTGCTCACTGCCGACAGGCTGATAATTAAACCCGAAGAGAAAAACGAGGTGTTTTTCGACCGATTTGAAAACGCCAAATACCTCGGAGTTGTGGCCGGTTATTATGGATTGACTCCCGGACAGGTCAGCCGTACATACAAAATAACTTCCAGTATCGAGCAAAAAGGCAGAATCAGGAAAAAGAAAATAGCAAAAGTGAACCCTTTAATTGTCGATATATTATTTGGACCCCAAGATATCCTAAAGACTGGAAAAATCTGATGAAACCTGTTAGACCAATACTCTGGCACCAGGGGCTTTTTTTACAGCCCCAGCATTTCCAACAGTTCGATATTTATTTTCAATCCCTTCTCTCGCCTTTGAAAACTTATCAGCAGCCCTATTTCTGGGGAGTTTGCTGGCTGCGAATCGAGGAAACCAGGTTAAGAGACCAAGTTTTCGAGGTTTCCCAGGGAGAATTCATTTTTCAGGATGGAACCTGGGCGGCCCTGCCCGGGAATACGGTATTGCAGCCCCGTACTCTCGATAAAGAAGGACTTTCTCCGGGAAAATCCTTTAAAGTCTACTTAGGATTGCGCCAATGGGACGGCAAGGGTGCAAACGCCACTGTCTTGCAAAAATTGGAAAATATGGATTCAGTCGAGACCCGTTTTGTCTGCCAGGCCGACCCGGAAGAGGTCAGGGATCTCCATCAGGGCGGTCCGGCGGCCCATGTCAAAATGATGAGCTACCTCTTGAAGATTTTTTGGGAGGAGGAAACCGAAAAACTGGATAACTACTTTCTGCTGCCCGTTGCGGAATTGGTTTATGAAGGAGATGAAATCAAGGTCCAGCGAAATTTCATCCCTCCCACAGTCACCATATCCAGTTCGGAAATCTTACAGCAAATCATCCATAACATCCGCGAACAGGTAGCCTCCCGCTGCCGAAAGCTGGAGGACTATAAAAGCCCGAGAGGAATCCAGACCTCCGAGGTGGAACCAGGCTATCTTCTTTTCATGATGGCGCTACGGTCGCTCAATAAATATGTTCCCCTGCTTTACCATTTCACCGAGGCTCCCGAGATCCATCCCTGGGTCGTTTATACTCTCCTTCGGCAAATTATCGGTGAATTGAGTACCTACACTGACCGGATCGACTCCCTGGGCCAGCTGAAGGATGGTACGGCGCTACTGCCCGGATACAATCATGATAACCTGATATCCTGTTTCGATGAGGCTCAGACTCTTATCGGAGAGCTTCTTGGTGTGCTTAATATCGGGCCGGAGAGTATCATCCATCTGGAACAGGAGAATGGTTTCTTCAAAGCCCAGATTCCCCAGGAAGTGTTCAATATCCGCAATGTGTTCTATCTGTTTTTGCGCACTGCGGAAAGTAAAGAGACAGTACTGGAAATAATGCAGCATATCGCCAAGGTCTCGAGCGTGGAATATATGTCCACCCTGATCGGCAGGTCCCTGCCGGGGATTCGCCTCGAGCACTGCCCGATCCCTCCGCCCGGTGTACCGACACAGCCGAATTCCTTTTACTTTGAAATAGACCAGAAACACGAGCAGTGGGTCGAAATACAGAAAAGCCAGAGCATTTGTCTGTATTGGGACAAGGCTCCCAAAGATATGAAGGCCCAGATTATTGTTCTGCGGAGATAATCTGGAAAGCTTGAACAGCCGCTGAAGCGGATTGATTTAGTCATGAAGCATAACGATATATTCGGACGGAAATCCCTTTATGAGGTTAATAGACTGCTTTATCGAACTTTTTTATTACTCCCTTTTTCTGGACAGTCTGAATTTCGCACAGTTTTCTTTCGAGAATTTAAGAAATCATTACAAAGAGCTTATTCCCCGCGCCAGAGAGGCCGCTAATAAAGCCGGTTTTTCCAGGAAAGAATGGGAGATGGGCTTTTTTGCGGTCTGTGCCTGGATAGATGAGTTCATTCTGTGCTCCGACTGGTCTGAAAAAGAACAATGGGCGCATTCCCCGCTGCAGCTTGTTTTCTACAAAACGGCGAACGCCGGTGAGGAATTTTTTATCCGGCTGTCCGGTCTGGGGCAGAATCACAAAAGTGTCAGGGAAGTATACGATTATTGCCTGGCCTTGGGTTATAAAGGGCGCTATTTCCAGTCCCAGGATGCCGAAAAGCTGAAAGAGATAGCCAGTGCCAACCTGAAGCTATTATTAGAAAACGCCAACCTCGCCTTTCCCGAAACTCTTTTCCCCAAAGCCTATACCTTTTCCTTCAGACAGTCCAAAAGAATGCTGCGAACCTGGGGTCTGGACCTGTTCACTCTTTTAGGCGTGGGTCTGCCGGTGGTTTTATTTATAATTATTTATTCCTTATTTAGCAACACACTGGCTGATATAGTCTCCAATTATTTCAAGACGGGTTTTTAGCCGAAATCCGGATTTTGTCAGGACTGGCAAGGAAATGTTTAAGAAAATACTGAAATTTCTCATGATAGTCGCTCTCCTGGTGGTTTTGGCGGTATTCATCCTCTGGGTGGTCATCGCCAAGCAGTTTCCCTGGTGGGTGATCCTGGCCCTGGTTCTGGGGTTTGTCGGGCTGTGGATCGGCTATATTTATCTGAAAAAGATACTATTGCGCCGTAAGGAAAAGGAGTTTGTGCAAAGAGTAGTCGAGCAGGATAAGAAAGCCATCGAGAAAGCCCCGCCCCAGGAGAGGCCGTACCTGGAAGCTCTGCATAATAAATGGAAGGAATCGGTCGACCTGGTCCGCAATTCCTATCTCCGGAAAAAAGGCAACCCGCTGTATGTCCTGCCCTGGTATATGGTCATCGGGGAGTCCCTCTCCGGAAAGACCTCGGCCATAAAGAACACCAACCTGAATTCACCGATAGGCGAGGTGACCCGGACAGCCGGTATTTCGGCGACCAGGAACTGCGACTGGTGGTTTTTCGAGGAAGCCATAATTCTGGATACTGCGGGAAGGTACACCATACCGGTAGATGAGGGGCCGGACAAGGAAGAGTGGCAGGAATTCCTGACCCTCTTAGCCAGATACCGGCGGCGGGAACCGATAAACGGAGTTATTGTCACAATCGCGGCCGACAAACTGCTCGAGCTCAATGAAGCGAAGCTGAGCGATGAGGGACAGAGTGTCAGAAAACGCCTCGACCAGTTGATGAGAACCCTGGGAGCCAAATTTCCGATTTACCTTCTGGTAACCAAACTGGACCTGGTGCAGGGGATGGTGGAGTTCTGCCGGCACCTGCCCAAAAAAAGCATGGATCAGGCAATGGGGTTTATCAACAAAAACCTCAATTCCGACTGGAGAGTGGTTCTGGATGAGTCTATCAGCTTCGTTTCCGATAACCTCAAAAACCTGCGCTCGATCATCGTGCACCAGGAAAGTCAGCCGGAACCGGAAGTTTTTCTTTTCATCAATGAATTCGAGCGCCTGCGTTATGGCCTGGAATTTTTCGTTCAGGCGGTTTTCGATGAAAATCCGTACCAGGAAACACCGATGCTGAGGGGGGTATTTTTCTCCAGCGCCATTCAGGAGGGCCAGCCCAGCACGGAGTCTACCCGTCTATTCGGTCTCGATAAGCAGGAAATCCAGGATAAGGTACATAACAACGGACTGTTTTTAAAAGATTTCTTCAAGCGAATACTTCCGGAAGACCGGTATCTTTTCAGTCCCCTGAAAGAATTCGTTGTCTGGCATCGGCTTACCAGGAACCTCGGTCTTCTGTCCTGGATATTGCTCTGGATCTGCCTGGGCGGGCTAGCCAGCTTTGCCTATCTGAACAACATGAGCGCCTTGAAGGTAGTCACCGTAGATTCCTACAAACCTCCCCGCCTGACACTTAACCTGGCTGAGGATCTGGTCAAGCTCGATCAGATGCGATCGAGGGTCGCGGCTCTGGAAAAGGCGAACCGGCGGTGGTACTTACCAAGATGGGGGTTCAATGAAAGCCGCTACGTGCAGGAAACATTGAAAAACTATTACATGCTGCTCTTTCGCGACTGGGTATTAAATCCCTTCGATACGAGACTGCTCAAAAAAATTGAGAATTCGGGCGATAACACGGATAAGGATGTGATTCTTGAATATATCGGATACATAGAGGCGAGAATAAACCTCTTGTGGGAATGCCAGCAAGGCAAAAAAACCTTATCGTCAGAAAGGTTCCAGACTGTTTCCACGAGCCTGATGACCATGGAGGACGAAGAGCTCACTCCCGAGACCGCCTCGATATTCGCCGGGATGTACCTGGATTATCTCCTGTGGGTCAAGGATAAAAAAGAATTGGAATATCAGCGGTCCAGCTATCAGGCTGTCCTGAACAGATTGCTCAGGAAAAACGAAGACCTGAGCTGGATTGTCAATAAATGGCAGACCGGGGTACCCAGTGTTCATCTCGACGAGTTCTGGGGCGACATGGCCGGAATCGGAACAAATGAAGACATTGTCATTCCCGGCGCGTATACTGCCCAGGGACAAAGGCAGATCGACGCCTTTTTCGATCGCCTGGAAGCTGTTATAATAGATACCGTTCTGATCGGCAGGCGGAAAAAGGAGTTCCGGGAATGGTACCAGATCCAGTATTACGATGCCTGGGGCCGGTTCGCCCGTAATTTCAACCAATGCCTGACCAATGAGAAGGATGTCACCCGCTGGCAGCAGGCTGCCATTTTGATGACCACGGACCGCAACCCCTATTTCCGTTTCATCGAGCGAATGGCAGCGGAATTGTCCAGTGTGGAGAAAATCAACCAGGAGCCGTCCTGGGTCAAGCTGGCTCTGGATCTGAACGATATCCGGCAACAGTGGGAAATCGAAAAGCAGAAAGAAAAACAGCCCTTGGTGAGTGAGATTATCAGTAAAAAAGTACAGTACGTAGAGCAGGCATTCAAAAAAATCGATAAAAAAAAAGCCGCCGAGCTTGATTTCCGAAGCAAAGCGGCGAAAGCCCTCGGAGAATACCTAGCCACTCTGGAACAGATCTCCCCGGCGCTGAACACGAGTGAATCCTGTTTCCAACTGGTCTCGGACTATTATACTTACAATATCAGCACGGCCCAGAGCCAATCCCTCTTGACAAATGCCGAGGTCAAGTACTATAAATTCAAGAACATGTTCAATGACCGGGAGGATATTCCTTTTATCTGGGATCTCGTGGCCGGGCCGCAGCTTTACATTTTAAACTATACGGTCAAAGAGGGCGCCTGCGTTTTGCAGCAGTATTGGGAAGACGAGGTTTTGGGAGAAATAAGGGGCGCCAGCGAGGAAGCGATACCCAAGATCCTTTTTGACAAAGCAGAGGGAGTGATCAAGAAATTCGTCTACGGCCCGGCGAAACCTTTTCTTTCCCGCGACGAGTACGGTTATACGGCCAAGAAAGGATTTACCGGACTTCTCCCTTTCCACAACGTTTTTTTTGATTTTCTCAATAAGGGCCCGGAAAGCGTAATAGAGTACCAGCCGTCTTATGTGGTCACCCTGGAGACCCTGCCCCTGGAGGTGAATTACGGGGCCGGGCAGGAACCTTATGCCTCTATCCTCAGGCTGCAAAGCACCGAGGGCAAGTTTATTCTGGAAAACTACAACTACCCCCAGAGCCAGACATTCCGCTGGTCGCCGGAGACCTTCGGTGATGTCAATCTGACCGTCCTGTTCCCGGCCGGCCAATCATCACCGGAAATAAGACTGACCAAGACATATGAAGGCAAGCTGGGGTTCGCCGATTTCCTGGCTGATTTCAGAGACGGCAGCCGGACTTTCAAAAGAGAGGAGTTCCCCGAAGAAGAAAACCCGTTGAAGGATATCGCCGTTTCCTGGGTCAAAGTTTCTTTCAAGATCACGGGAAATCAACCGGTGATCGACTTGCTGGAACATCCCCCCCTTGTAGTCCCCGGCGAGATCGTTTCCTGCTGGGCCAGGAGATCTGTCCCCGACATCGGCCTGTAAATATCGATCAGGCCCGGGACGGGGGAGTCCGGTGTACACTATTTTGAATCTCACAGGAAAAGAATATGGACCTCTTGGAACTTGGTAAGAGCCCGATTTCGGAAACTAACCCAGCCGGTGAGGATGCCCGCTTCGAGCCGGAGTTCGAAGAATTGGAAAACGAGATCGGAAAGCTTTCTTCTCCCACGGCGACCGCAGGTATAGACTGGGCCAAAGTCATTAAACTGTCGCAAGATATACTGGAAAAGAAATCGAAGAACCTTCTGGTGGCCAGCTACTTGTGCTGCGCCCTGCTGCAGACAGAAAGCCTGAACGGTCTGGTGAAGGGTGTCCGGGTGCTGCGGGATTTGCTGGAAAACTTCTGGGAGACCATGTTTCCCCCGGTAAAACGGATGAGGGGCAGGACAAACGCCGTGGCCTGGTGGGCGGAAAGAATAAGCGCCGGGATCCGGGATATACAAACGGAAAAGTGGCCTAAAGAGAAAAGGGACTCTTTCCTCGGTGACCTGGAGGCCCTGGATTCTTTCCTCGCGGAGAAATTGGAGGATGGTCCAATCTTAAGGACAATGAACGAAAACATTTCCTCCCTGATCGAAGAAGAAGCGCCGCCTCCTCCACCCCCGCCTCCCCCGGCTCCTGCCGGGGAGGCCCAGGCGCCTCCCGCTCCGGCGCCGGCCCAGGAAACCGCGGCGCCCGTGGGAAAAAAGGCTCCAACAGCAGCGCCCCAGCCGCCTCCGGCCCAGCCTCAGGAAGCCGTATCCGCCGAGGATGCGGACAAATTAATGAGGCAAGGGCTCAATCTCCTGGGCCAGGCAGCCTCGCTGTTCTTCAAACAAGGCAAAATCAGCGTGGTTCCTTTCCGAATCAACCGGATCGCGGCCTGGCTACCGGTGGAGAGTCTCCCGCTGGCTGAGGGCACGAAAACATTGATCCCTCCTCCGGATGAGCAGGTGGGCAGACTGTTGAAAGGCATGTATCAGTTAAAAAACTGGAACGACCTGCTCTCGGCCGCCGAATCGAGGGTCGCCCAGTATCTATTCTGGATTGATCTCAGCCGGTATGTCGTCGAGTCCCTGGAAGGGCTCGGCTATCCGGTAATCGGTGAAGTTGTGGCTTCCGAAACTTTCAGTTATGTTACTCGCCTGTCCGGTATTGAAAAACTGGCCTTTGCCGATGGGACTCCCTTTGCCGATGAAGAGACCAAGGAATGGCTGAGGTCTTTGGCCAGGCAAAGCGGCGGATCCTCCTCAGCCGGGGGCCAGGTCTACGAGCTTGTCGACAAGGAGCTTTCCGAAGCCCAGAATTTAATCAAGGAAAATAAATTGCCCCAGGCATTAACGGCTTTCCGAGAAAAATTGAACCTGGCCCCTTCGCTGCGGGAGCGTTTTATCTGGGAAGTCGGCCTCTGCCGCCTGCTTCTCCGGGTCAAAATGCCCCGGCTCGTACTGCCCTATTGTCAGGAACTTATCGGATATCTGGATACTTACAAAATAGAACGATGGGAACCCGCCCTGGCCCTGGAAGGGCTTACCCTGGTTCTGTCCGGATTGCGGTTGCAGGAGGAAGAGAAAAGGGATGAAAAATTGATCAACAGCATCCTGGACCGCGTCTCGGTCTTAAGTCCGTCAAGTGCAATGGAATTGATGTAACTGGAATTTTTTATATTTCATTTAGTGATAACTAGTATTGTGACCCGGAAGTTAGATTACATTAACGTGGCTGGCAGCCTTTTATCCTGGTTGTTATTCTCAATTTTTTAATCGCCAGGTATAACCGGCAGTAATACTTTATCCCTAAATGTCTTGACATTATACCGCGAGGCCATATTGTTATAACTGGAGATTCATCTTGAATTCACCATTTGGCCAGCAATTACTATTTTCTCGGCGAAAGGGAGAATAGCCCTTTATCTCGCCTTTCGTTTAACCGTTCCCTCCATGTTAAAATGCGAAGGAGAAAAAGATGGCTAAAGAAGCTTCAGTCGCCCCGAAAGAAAGGGTTAACATCGTATACCGTCCGGCCACTGGTGATGCGACCCAGGAAGTGGAACTGCCCCTGAAAGTGATGGTAATGGGTGATTTCACCTTGCGGCCGGATGATACACCGATCGAAGACCGCAGCCCGGTCAATGTCGACAAGGATAATTTCAACGATGTCCTGAAAGCCCAGGATGTCAGGCTGGATAGCACCGTGGAAGACAGGCTTTCCGAAGCAAAGGAAGGCGAGGAAAAGGGCAAGATGAATATCAGCCTGGATTTCAAGACTATGAGGGACTTCGAGCCGGATGCAATTATTAAGAAAATCCCTGAGCTGAACAAAATGTACGAACTGCGCGAAGCTTTGAAGGCCATGAAGGGCCCGCTGGGCAATGTTCCTGAATTCAGGAAGAAGATCCAGGAGCTGGTCAAGGATGAAGGCACCAAGGCCCGTCTCCTGAAAGAACTCGGAATCGGGTGATTTTCGACTGCCGGAAAGGCTCCGGCCATGCCCAAGACAAAACAAGGATGACGATTTTCCACCTCTGCCAAGTAATTGAAAAGTAAGGAGGAAAAATGGCGGAAAAAGAGAAAAAAGAGCAGGAAGCGGCAAAGGCTCCAGCGGAAGAATCTGCCGGAGGGGCTTCTCTGCTGGATGAAATCGTTCAGGCCACACGAATGAAGCCCAGCGATGAAGGTTATGCCGTGACCAAACAGGGTGTCCAGGCCTTCATCGATGAATTGTTGAAACCGGGTCGGGAGGAAGTGCGGATTTCCGCCGGCCTGGTGGATGAGATGATAGCCGACCTGGATAAAAAGCTGAGCGCCCAGATGGATGCAGTCCTGCATAATCAGGAGTTCCAGAAACTGGAATCCTCCTGGCGTTCCCTGAAATTCCTGGTGGATAAAACTGATTTCCGGGAAAATGTCAAGGTTGAGTTTCTCAATGTCGCCAAGCAGAATTTGTTCGACGATTTCGAAGATGCGCCCGAGATTGTCTCTTCCGGGCTTTACAAACTCGCCTATACCCAGGAATACGGCCAGTTCGGAGGGCAGCCTTACGGACTGATGGTCGGCAACTATGAGTTCGGACCGGGGGCGCAGGATGTCAAGCTGCTTTCCTACATGGGAAGCGTGTCCACAATGGCTCACGCCCCGTTTGTCGCCGCCGTGGATCCTAAATTCTTCGGTTTGAATGATTTCAGCGGCCTGCCCAACCTCAAGGATATCAAGTCGATTCTCGAGATGCCGCAGTACATGAAATGGCAGTCTTTCCGGGAATCCGAAGACGCCCGGAACGTGGCTCTGACAATGCCCCATTTCCTCCTGCGCGCCCCCTACGACCCGGAGAACAAGCCGGTCAAGAGCTTCAGTTATAAGGAAGAGGCGGCCGCCGGCGGTAATTCCTATCTCTGGGGTAACGCGGCTTTCGCCTTTGCCACGAGAGTGGTCGACAGTTTCGCCAAATACCGCATGTGCTCCAATATCATCGGGCCTCAGGGGGGAGGAGCGGTCGAAGACCTGCCGGTTTACCTTTTCCAAGCCATGGGTGAGCTGCAGACTAAAATTCCCACCGAGGTATTGATTTCCGAGCGTAAAGAGTTCGAGCTGGCCGAGGAGGGTTTCGTCGCCCTGACCATGAGAAAAGGCAGCGACAACGCCGCCTTCTTCTCCGCCAACTCCTGCCAGAAGCCCAAGAAATTCGCCAATACGCCGGAAGGCAAGGAGGCTCAGCTCAATTACAAATTAGGCACCGAGCTGCCCTATAATTTCGTAATCAGCCGCCTGGCCCACTACCTGAAGGTTCTGCAGAGGGAAAATATCGGCACCTGGAAGACCAGGTCCGAGCTGGAAACCGAGCTGAACAAGTGGATCTCGCAATATGTGTCCGATCAGGAAAACCCCACCGCCGGGGTGCGCAGCCGCAGGCCGCTGAGAAAAGCCTCGGTCGAGGTTGCGGATGTGGAGGGAGAGCCAGGATGGTACAGGGTCAGTCTTAAAGTGCAACCACACTTCAAATACATGGGCGCCTCCTTTACCCTGTCCCTGGTCGGAAAGCTGGAGAAAAAGTAGTTCCTTATGATTGGCCGGGCAGTTGCTTGATATATTTCAAACCTATCCCCTTTATCCCGGGAGGTTGTTCTCATGGCGATGACATCTTATATGATGGTCACGGGCCGCAGTCAAGGTGAAATGAAGGGCGACTGCACCCAGGAAGGCGAACAGCGAAAAGATAAGATCCTGGTTTACGATATCTCCCACACTATCGAGATACCCAGGGACAGGCTTACCGGTCTGCCGACCGGCCAGCGCATACATATGCCCCTGACCGTCACCAAGCATTTCGATAAATCCTCCCCGCTTCTGTATCAGGCCCTCTGTTCCGGGGAGCAGTGCGATGTCGAGCTGTACTTTTTCCGGATCACCGAGAAAGGTACGGAAGAGCACTATTTCACTGTCAAGCTCATGAATGCCATCGTGGTGGAGCTTCAGGCCTACAAGCCCATGGTGTTTTTACCGGAAAACAAACCATACCACGATATGGAAAAGGTCAGTTTCACCTATTCGAAAATCATCTGGACCTATGTGGTCGATGGTATCGAATCCGAGGATGATTGGCAAAAACCTAAAGCCTGAGATACGCCCAGGCGGTGTCGTGCCCTGAACAACCGAGGGCACGACATCGCTCTTTTGGGGTGTCATTTCAGGAGCGGGACGCGATAAAAAATGTCCGAAGAACGTCTGCTGATCCGTATCCAGAACCTGGAAAGCCAGCCGGAGGCCAGGTTCGAAAGAAGCGTCACCCTGCAGATTAATTCCATAATCAGTCATTTGCAGCGTATGCTCAATACCCGCCAGGGGAGCGTGCCTATCGCGGACGACTATGGAATACCGGATATAACGAATTCTCCCGGGGAAGGCCTCACCGATATGACCCGCCGGATCGAGAGCACCATCCAGAACGTCATCCTCAAATATGAACCCCGTCTGACCAATGTCCGGGTACATTTTCTGGCCCAGAAGGGCGATGTGCTTTCGATGTGTTTCAAGCTGGAAGGCCTGCTTATCTCTGACCGTTCCGTCCCGGTGGTTTTAGAAACGATAGTGAGCTCGGAAGGAAAGTTTGACGTGACCGAATAATTCTTCGACAGGGGAGTCGGTTTTTTGTGTTCAATAAATATTACCAGCAGCAGTTGCAAAATCTCAGGGAACTGGCCCAGCAGTTCTCAAAAGTGCACCCGGCAATCGCACCGCTGCTCAGCGGGCCCTCCTCCGACCCTGATGTCGAGCGCCTGCTGGAAGGGGTATCTTTTCTAACCGGACTCCTCCAGCAGAAACTCGATGATGAATTCCCGGAGATAATTCATGGACTCACGGATGTTATTTTTCCTCATTATCTCCGGCCCGTTCCTTCCTCCTCGATTGTCGTCTTCGCCCCGAAACCCAGCCTGCAGGAAACCATTGAAGTTCCAGCCGGAACCTCCCTGGGCTCGATTCCCGTGGAAGGTACCAAATGCATCTTCCGCACCTGTTTCGACCTGGAAGTCCACCCGTTGAAACTGGTCTTGGCCGAGCTGGTTCAAAACCCGCCAAATCCCAACCAGATACGTCTCGTTCTGGAACTGTCCGGACCGAACCTCACGCAGTGGCAGCCCCGGTGTCTCAGCTTCCTTTTAGGCGGCAGCTACACCCAGGCCACCGACCTTTTTCTGCTTCTCACCAGATATGTCCGGCGAATTATTATCAAGGCGGGTCAGGAGGGAAGCCAATGTATCCTGCCCCCACACTTCCTGCTAAAGTCGGGATTTGAATTGCAAAACAGCCTGTTGTCTTACCCGGCTCATGCCTTTGCCGGTTTCCGGCTCCTTCAGGAGTATTTTATCCTGCCCCATAAGTTCCTTTTTCTGGAGCTGAGAGGCTGGGAAAACTGGCAGGACAGGGGAGAAAGCTCGCGTTTCGAGATTGTTTTCGAATTGGAGCACTCTCCCCTCGCTCCCCCGAAAATCAAGGCCGACTATATCATTCCATTCGCCACACCGGTCATTAATCTTTTCGCTTATGAGTCCGATCCTATTCTGCTTGACCCGCGGCTGGAAAAAGTACGGGTCAGGCCGGCCACAAAAAGGAAAGAACATTTCCAGGTATTCAGCGTGGATAAAGTAGTCGGTCACAAGCAGGGCAGCGTCACCAGCAAGGAATATTCTCCGCTGGAGAGCTTTTTTCGGCAGGATGAGGACAGCTCCGTTTATCAGGTAGTCAGGACCAGGTCGCCGATTGACAATTCCGCGGAAACCTATCTTTCCTTCACCTTTCCCGCCCGGGGACCCGAGCCGGAAGAGGAGACCCTTTCCCTGAGTCTGACCTGCACCAATGGAACGCTTCCCGAGCTTCTGCAGCTCGGCGATATAAGGGTGCAGTCCTCGGATTCTCCCGGATTGCTGGATTTCTACAATATCATCCCGCCCACTTCGCCGCTGAATCCTCCGCTAGGCAAAAACACGCTCTGGAAGCTCTTATCGCATCTTTCGCTGAACTTCCTTCCCCTGGCTGATCCCCGGAATCTTATCGATCTTTTGAAATTATATATTTCCCCCGAGGGGAGGGACCGGGCAAAAATAGAGGCCAACCTGAAAAGGATTGAGGGTATTGTCGATTTCAGCGTGAAGCCCGCCGACCGCATAGTGGACGGCCTGATCATGCGGGGACAGAAAATACAACTGACCGTTCGCCAGGACCATTTCGCCGGCATCGGAGACCTGTTTCTTTTCGGTTCCGTGCTGGATCTGTTTTTCGGAATTTATAGTTCCATGAATACATTCACCCAGTTCGAATTAATAGACAATATCTCAGGAGAAACATTCCTTTGGCCGGTAAGAATCGGGGAAAAAGCCCTGATATAAAGGATAAACTACTCAAGGAAGGACCCCTTTATTCTTTTGTCCAGGCCCTGCGGCTCCTGCGCTTTGTGATCGGCAGGGAAACCGGCCGTGAGCTGGACGACAACGAGCTCTATAACCGGATAAGGGTCCGGCCGGAACTTTCGCTGACTTTTCCCGAGAGCGATATCACCTCGATAGAAAAAATACCGGGAAAAGACGAATCGGACATCCGGTCGCGCTTTTCGATAACCGTCACTTTCCTGGGACTTTACGGCTCCTCTTCCCCCTTGCCGACCTTTTACACGGAAGACCTGCTTGACGAACAGTCGCTAGACAAATCCATTACCAGAGAATTTCTCGATGTCCTGAACCTGCCGTTATATCATCTCTATTTCAAAATCTGGAGCAAGTACCGTCTGTTTTACAATATCGCCGAGAAACTGGATCAGGAATCGCTGGAAAGGCTTTATTGTCTTTTGGGCCTCGGCGAAGAAAGGCTCCGGACACAGGTTGACAATTCTTTCGCTCTGTTGAAATACCTGGGTTTGGTCACTCAATTTCCCCGCTCCGCCGAGGGTCTGCGCTCGCTGCTCTCGGACAGGCTCGATGAACCGAGTTTCAGGATCATCCAGTGCGTTCCCCGGGTCGCGGAAATTCCTGCTGATCAGCGCCTTATCCTCGGAATATCCGCTAACCGTCTGGGAGATAACTGCTACTTGGGCCTGCAAATTCCCGACCGGCAGGGAAAATTCCGCGTCCGGATCGGGCCGGTGGACAGTGACACATTCCACCGCTTCCTGCCGGACAGGCCCAATTTCTCATCGCTGAACAGTCTGGTTCGTTTTTATTTGAATCAGCCTTTATGTTGGGATATGGAAATCCTGATAGAAAGCCGCGATATAGAGCCCGCCCGCCTCGGCGAAGAACGCTGGTCACAGTTGGGCTGGAATTGCTGGATTTTTACAAAAGAGCTTCCCTCCGGTACCAACTCGGTCAGGCTGGACTGCTCGGAAAACTGATTACTCTGAAACGCTTGTTTCCATGCTCCGATCATTTCATCAAGATTGCAAAAGCCTGTCTTGAATGAATTTTTACAAAAACCAAAAGGAAGGTGAGGCAAAATGATCAGTGTCGATTTAAAAGGTCTTTTGTTAAAGCTGAACGACTTCTGCACCAATCAGTTGCAGGCCGCCGCCGGCTTGAGTGTTTCCCGGACGCACTATGAGATCACTGTCGAACACTTCTTTAGCAAATTGATGGAAGAAACCCGCTCGGATATCCCGCTTATCTTTCAGCGCTTCGACCTGGATGTCGGGCGCATGCAAAAAGCCCTGGAATCCGTTCTGGAAGAATCCAGGACCGGCAACTCCTCCAGGCCCGTCTTCTCTCCCTACCTTCTGGACCTGGTCCAGGAAGCCTGGCTGGTGGCCTCGATAAATCTGGGGGAAAGCAAAATCCGCTCCGGCGCCCTGCTTTTGGCCTTTCTGGCCCGGCCCAACCTTTTTGCCTCGGGACAGTATGTCGACCTGTTGAAATCCATCCCCCGCGAGACGCTGGCCAAGGAGTTCTGGTCCCTGACCAAGGAATCCCTGGAGGCGAAAGCTGCCAAAATAGAGGCGGCAGCGGCGGGAGCCGCACCGGAAAAAGGCGACGGCACATTCCTGGGCCGTTTCTGTAACGACTTTACCAGGAAAGCGACTGACGGGAAGATAGACCCGGTTTTCGGCCGCGACCCCGAAATCCGCCAAATCATCGATATCCTGGCCCGCAGGAGAAAAAACAACCCCATCTGTGTCGGCGAGCCGGGGGTCGGCAAGACCGCGGTGATAGAAGGCCTGGCCCTGCGGATAATCGAGGGTGATATTCCGGATATTTTGAAAAATGTAAGGCTCCTGGAACTCGACATGGGTCTTCTCGAGGCCGGGGCCGGCGTGAAGGGGGAGTTTGAAAACCGACTGAAAGGCGTGATCAATGAAATCAAGGCCTCGGAGAAACCGATCATCATGTTTATCGATGAGGCCCATACCCTGATCGGCGCGGGCGGGTCCGCGGGCGGCGGGGATGCGGCGAACCTGCTCAAGCCGGCGCTGGCCAGGGGGGAACTGCGCACTGTCGCCGCCACGACCTGGAAAGAGTACAAAAAATATTTCGAAAAAGATCCCGCCCTGGCCCGCAGGTTCCAGCCGGTCAAGCTCGATGAACCCAGCGTGGAGAGCACCACCCTGATCCTGAGAGGAGTCAAGGCCAACTATGAAGCTTCCCATAAGGTGATCATCCGGGACGATGCCCTGGTTGCCGCTGCCGAAATGTCCGACCGTTATATCACCGGACGCTTCCTGCCGGATAAGGCTATCGACCTGCTCGATACTAGTTGCGCCAGGATCAAAATAAACCTGGCCACCAAGCCGGCCAGCCTCGAGGACAGGGAGCGGAAGGTCCAGGCCCTGGAACGCGAAAAGAAAGGGATGGACAGGGATAAAACCAACGGGGCCGAAATAGACGAAGAGAGATACAAGGAGATTGAAAAACTCATCGGGAGCGTAACGGCCGAAGCCCACCAGATAAAGGAGCGCTGGCTCAAGGAGAAGGAGGCCGCCGGAAAAGTGATCGCCCTGCGGGAAGAGATCAACGCCCTGGAGGGAAGTGATGAGGCTAAAAGGGATGAACTCCGGAAACAACTGGCCCTGGCCGACAAGGAGTTACAGCAGATACAGGGGGAGAATCCCCTGATGCAGATAGAAGTCAACCCCGATGTGGTGGCCCAGGTAGTGGCGGACTGGACCGGAATCCCGCTGGGCAAGGTGCTCAAGGATGAAGCCCAGACGATCATCAATCTCGGGGATCAGCTCAAAATCCGGGTGAAAGGCCAGGACCACGCCCTGGATTCCGTGGCCGAGGTGATTAAAGCCGCCAAAGCCGGGATCAAGAACCCCGACCAGCCCCTCGGTGTCTTTCTCTTTGTCGGTCCCAGCGGGGTAGGCAAGACCGAAGCCGGCCTGTCGCTTTCCGACCTCCTGTTCGGCAGCGACAGGAATGTAGTCACGATCAACATGAGCGAGTTCCAGGAAAGCCATTCCGTGAGCCGCCTGGTCGGCTCTCCCCCGGGATACGTGGGTTATGGAGAAGGCGGACTGCTGACCGAGGCGGTGCGGCAGAAACCTTACTCCGTGGTTCTTCTCGACGAGGTGGAGAAGGCTCACCTCGATGTGATGAACCTTTTCTACCAGGTATTCGACAAAGGAATGCTCACCGACAGCGAGGGCAAGGAAGTCAATTTCAAGAATACCATTGTGATTCTCACAAGCAATCTGGCCTCGGACGTTATCCAGGAAATGACCGCCCAGGAGGAAAGGCCTGCCGTGGATTCAATCACCTCCGCCATCCGGCCCATATTGTCGAAGCATTTCAAGCCCGCCCTGCTGGCCAGAATGACTGTCATCCCGTTTTTCAACCTCGACCGGGAGGCGATGAAAAACATAGTCGAGCTGAAGCTGAAGAAAGTCCAGAAAACACTCCTGGAGAACAACGGGATGAAGATGAAATACTCCCCGATGGTTATCGACCAGATTGCGGCCAGATGCACCGAGGTGGAAACCGGAGCGCGGAACATTGAATATATTATGAACAGCAACATCCTGCCCCGGCTAGCCCAGAATATCCTGAGCCATATGACCGAGGGAGAGATGCCCTCCGAGGTGAATCTCGACGTGGATAAAAAGGGTGAGTTCACGATCAAGTTTAAAGGGTGACCTCTAGCCCGGATCATTCATAAAATACCGTAACACATGTAGGGGCAGACTCATGTGTCTGCCCGCTCCTGGAAAATTATTTTGATTCCTGAGTGCAACCCAATAGTGCGCCCCGGCACAAAACCGGACAAATTCCGTTTTCATGAATGATGCGGGTTAGAATTACAGAAATACTCAGCCAGATCCAGAGACGTGTCGAAAAATTACCTGCAAATCAATTTTATTATCTGCTGAAGGGGCGCGATTTATTGCGCCCCTGCAAAAATTTTTCGACACGCTTCTAGAATCGAACATATCGTGTCGGGACGGGTCTCGGACTTACCCCTCCGGGGCCCGGGTGATTTTACATGAAAATCCCTTTTTGATAGAGGGGAACCCCCTTCTGTCCCCTGTTAACGGGGGATATAGGGGGTTTATCCTGATCCCCTGCGCAAAGGGTCTCATTAAAGCTGACCGGGCGACTAGAGATTGCATTCCTCTATCCATTCTGCAGTAATATTATCAGGAAATATAATCGTCAAATTTAGGACTGAATGCCTGATCCTCGGTCTTAATTCCGGGAGGAAATAAAAAATGGCCTTATTGATAGAAAAAAAGTTCTCTTTCATCTCCAAGGCCCCCGGGCTGGACGATGAAACCTTCGCCGTAGTCAGCTTCAAGGGTTCCGTGGCTCTCTCCCAACCTTATGAATTCGATATCATGCTGGTTTCGGAAAACCGTGAAATTGAGCTGGAAAATGTTCTTAGGCAGCCGGCCCGGTTTACGATTCACCGCGAGGAAGGCGGGGATGTGGTTTTCAACGGTATCCTGGCCCGCTTCGAGCAGCTCCACGAATTCGGCGGCTACTCTTTCTACCGGGCACTCCTGGTCTCCAGGCTCTGGTGGCTCACCCTAACTTGCCACAACCAGGTGCTTCTGAACAAATCCGTTCCTGATTTCATCGACCTCGTCCTGAAGGACGGCGACTTGACCACTCTCGATTTCGAATTCAGAACACAGAGCGAGTATCCGGAGCTCGATTATGTGTGCCAGTACGGAGAAAGCCATTTTAATTTTATTTCCAGATGGATGGAGCGGGAAGGCATATATTATTATTTCGAGCAGACAGCAAACGGCGAGAAGATGATTATTACCGATACAAGGATCACCCATACCAGCCTGCCCCAGGAAAAAGAACTCTATTACTCTCCTCCCTCCGGCCTGGACACTCTGCGCCGTGGGGAAATAATCCAGCTTTTCACCTGCCGCCAGAGAACGCTGCCCCGCAAAGTGCTGCTCAAAGATTATAATTACGAAAGGCCCTCTTTAGTGATTACCGGAACCGCCGATGTCGATGACCAGGGGCGGGGTGAGGCTTATATCTATGGGGAGCACTTTCTTACTGAGGAGGAAGGCAGCCGGCTGGCCGGAATCCGGGCCGGAGAGTTTCTCTGCCGCAAAACCGAATTTTACGGGGAGAGTACCATACCCTTCATGACTCCCGGCTATACTTTTAACCTCAGGAACCATTACCGGGACAGTTTCAATCGGGGCTTCCTGATAGTCGAGACGAACCACGAGGGGAGCCAGACCCGGTACCTGGTTTCGGGGGTCAGGAGCGGGCTGTCGGAAGCAGAGGAGAAGCTGAGCTACTCCAACACCTTCCTGGCCATACCCTCGGATGTCCAGTTCCGGCCGCCGCGCAAGGCGAAAAGACCATCGATCTCCGGCACGCTGCACGCCAAGATCGACGCTGAGGGAAGCGGTGCTTACGCCGAGCTGGACAGTCAGGGGCGCTACAAGGTGCGACTGCCCTTCGATCTGAACGACGAGCACCTGGCGGGTAAGGCCTCCTCCCTGGTCCGCATGATGCAGCCATACGGCGGAGGAAATTTCGGCATGCATTTCCCCCTGCATAAAGGCACGGAAGTGCTGCTCACTTTTATTAACGGGGATCCCGACCGGCCCGTAATCTCAGGTGCGGTTCCCAACCCGGAGACTCCCAGCCTGATCAACGAAAACAATCTTGCCCTGGGAGGCATCCGCTCCTCATCCGGCAACCAGATGGCCCTGAACGATGAACTGGGGCACAAACGGATAGTGATCGGCACCGGCGGAGAGAAAGCGGCGGTCGTCTGCCGGGAATACGAAGCCAGGCTGCCCGATATAAATGTCGATCTTTCCTCGAGCTTCTCTTTCCCGGAATGGCCCGATGTTCCGAAACTGTCTCCTTTCCCGGTGGTGAGCACCACCGGCTCATCATCCAGCCCGACCTGGCAGGATAAAAAACTCAATGTCCCGGTTCCGGTCATCGCCGTCGACGAGGTAATCAATTTCGCCACCGATGTAACCAGTTTCGCGCCCAACTCCATTTCCCAGGTCACTAACTACAACTATTGTATCTCGACCTATAGCGATATCATATCCAGTCCGGTCCTCCATTCGCTCATCCAGAAGCTGCAAAGCAAAAAAATAGGCAACCTTTTCGCCGCCCAGCGACTGGAAGGGAAAAAGAACTCACAGGATGCCCTGGAGCTTGATGAGGTCGTCCTGAACATGATTCCGCGGATTTTCCAGACGGCATTCGCCCAACTCACCCGGCTCGCCGACCAGTGTGAAAAAGAGGAAGGCAAGGTGAAGGCCCCGGAGGGCATGCTGAAAAATCTTCTCCAGTCTATAAAGCGAATGACTTTGAAGACCGTGCTGGGCAAGGGGAAAGAAAAAATCATCGGGGCCAAGCCGGCAAAAGATGCCCTCGCACCCGCTCTGCCTGGCGCGGCGGTTGCCCTGAGCCTGGCGGAGACGAAGCTCCCCCTCGAAAGCCTGCCCCTGTCACTGGATGATGCAGTGGATATGGCCGAAAAGAAACTGGGCAGCAAGGGTATTCCTATTTCGGTGGGTGATGTTGAAAATATGACCAAAGGAAAGCTGGAGGCGAAGGGCATTGCTTTCTCGGTCAGCGACGCCGTGGATATGGCCAAAAGAAAACTGCAGGAAAAAGGTATTCCTCTCTCGCCGGAGGAAGCCCGGGGTATGGTGAAAAAACACCTGGAAGAGAAAGGGCTTCCTCTTTCACTAAATGAAGCAGTGAATATAGTGAAAGGGAAATTGCAGGAGAAGGGGGTCCCCCTCTCCCGGGAGGAGGCGGTAAACCTGGTGAAAGATAAGCTGCAGGAGAAAGGGATTCCTCTTTCCTTGAAAGATGCAATAGACATGACAAAAAAGAAAATGCAGGAGAATGGCCTTCCTCTCACCATGGAAGAGGCAATAGGTATGGCTAAAAAGAAACTTGAGGAGAGGGGAATTCCCCTTACGCAAGAGGATGCCCTGAACATGGCCAAAGCAAAACTGCAGGAAAAGGGGATCCCTCTCACCCAAGAGGATGCCCTGAACCTGGCTAAAAAGAAACTCCAGGAAAAGAGGGTTCCCCTCACCCGGGAAGATGCCTTAGATGTGTTCAAAAAGAAACTGGCCGAGAAGGGGGTTCCTCTCTCGCAGGAAGAAGCCTTGAATATGGTGAGAAGAAGAATGGAAGAGAAAGGGATGCCGTTATCCCTGGACGATGCAGTGAATATGGCGAAGAAAAAGCTCGAGGAGAAGGGCCTTCTCTTATCGAGAGAAGAGGCCATTGGTATGGTGACCGACAAGCTCCGGGAGAAAGGCCTGCCGGTCTCACTGGAAGAAGCAGCGAACATGGCTAAAAATAAATTGCAGCAAAGTGGCATTCCTCTTTCCCGCGAAGAAGCGGAGGAGATGGTGAAAGCTAAGCTGGAGGAAAAGGGGCTGCCTCTTACGCTCGAGGAGGCCATGGGCTTGGCGAAAAAGAAAATGGAAGAGAAAGGCCTGCCGATATCGCAGGAGAGTGCCGTGGATTTGGTGAAGAAAAAGCTCGAGGAGAAGGGATACCCGCTTTGCCGGGAAGACGCCCTGGCTATCGTGCAGAAAAAGCTCCGGGAGAAGGGAATTCCACTCTCCCGCGAAGAAGCAGGGGAAATGGTGAAAACCGGGCTGCAAGAGCAGGGCTTGCCGGTTTCGATGGAAGAAGCCATAAGTATGGCGAAAAACAAAATGCAGGAAAAAGGGCTTCCGTTATCCCGTGAGGAAGCCGTGGAAATGGTGAAAGGGAAGCTTCAGGAAAAGGGAGTCAATCTGTCGCTGAATGATGCTCTGGAAATGACCAGACAGAGGTTGCAGGAAAAGGGCCTCCCTCTCTCCCAAGAGGAGGCCGTGGGAATGGCGACGGACAAGTTAAGAGAACTGGGGGTTCCTCTCACGCCGGATGATGCTCTGGATATGGCCAAAAGAAAGCTTCAGGAAAAGGGATATCCGCTCTCCCAGGAAGAGGCCGTGGATATGGCCCAAAGAAAGCTTCAGGATTTTGGCCTGCCTCTTTCGTCGGATGAAGCTCTGAGTATGGTAAAACAGAAACTCCAGGAAAAAGGGCTTCCCCTGTCCCAGAAAGACCTTATCGATCTGGCGACTAATAAGCTGAAAGAGAAGGGGATTCCGTTCTCGCGGGAAGATGCCGTGGATATGGTTAAAAAGAAGCTCGGGGAGAAAGGGATTCCTGTCTCGCCACAGGAGGCCAGAGCGATGGTGGAGGCCAGACTGAAAGAGAAAGGCCTGCCGCTTTCCCTGGACGATGCGGCGAATATGGTAAAAACAAGGCTCGCGGAGAAGGGTGTTCCTTTTTCCCGGGAAGAAGCTGAAAATATGGCTAAGAGGGTGTTACAGGAGAAAGGTGTCCCTCTTTCGCTCGATGATGCTGTCAACATGTCGAAAAAAAAGCTGGGCGAGAAGGGATTACCGCTTTCCAAAGAAGAAGCGATAGCGATGGCTGCCAGCAAATTGAGAGAGAAGGGTGTTCCCCTTTCTCTGGACGATGCGACGAACATGGTGAAATCGAAGCTGGCCGGCAAGGGCGTGCCCCTTTCCAGAGAAGAAGCCGAAGAAATGGTAAGAAGGAAACTGCAGGAAAAGGGCGTTCCCCTTTCCCTGGATGAGGCCATGGATATGGCCAAAAAGAAACTGCAGGAAAAGGGATTGCCTGTTTCCCGGGAAGAAGCGGTCGGAATGGTGAAGAATAAGCTGCAGGAAATGGGCTTTCCGTTATCCCGGGAAGATGCTGTGGATATGGTGAAGAAAAAGCTGGGGGAAAAAGGAATTCCACTCTCTAAAGAAGAAGCTGTCGAGATGGCAAAAGCTAAGCTGGCCGGGCTGGGAATTCCGCTCTCCCTGACCGCTGCCGTGGCCCTGGCCAAAAATAAGGTCGAAGAAAAAGGGGTCTCGCTCTCGCCAAAAGAAACTGTGGATATGGCTAAAACGAAGCTGAAAGAGAAAGGGGTCGCTGTCTCGCAGGATGAAGCTGCGGACATGGTACAAAAGAAAGTGGAAGAAAAGGGGATTCCGCTATCCAAAGATGAGTCCAAGGAGATGGCAAAAAAGAAGGCCGAGGACAAGGCTCCTCCGCCCAAGCCGGAGGCGGCCGGTGAAGAGGTCAAGGAAACGGAATATGAGACCGAGGGACAGAAACCGAAAGCCAAGGCCATAGGCCCGAACTACGGCGTCTCCATCCTGGCTTCAGCCCCCAAGTCCGCCGGGGCCGGTGACTCCTCGGCGGGCCTGGGCGGGGCCGATGAGGGGTCGGAAAGCCTGGACCTTCTCTCTTCTATCCGGATGCAGCAGTCGGCCAACATCCTTCTTGCCGCAGTAAACGGTGCGCTGGACATAATCGGCGACGAAGGGGTCAATATCTGGACCAGTAAAAAGTTCGAGATGAATTCAGAAAACACCAGCCTGAGCGCCATGAAGCACCTGAGCCAGATCGGCGAAAAGGTGGAAATCAGGGCCGACAAGGGGACAGACCGGGAAAAGAAGACGGTCTTTACGGTCATTTCCATGGAGGACAACTACCTTAAAAGCCAGGTGAGCAAAAGTGACAAGATGGTGGCCTCGATAAACATGGAGAATCCCTCCTCGGACAAACCCACCATAGGAATCGCCTGCGACAACGAGATCAAGCTCGTTGTCGATAAAAACACGATCACCCTCGACAAGCAGGACGAGAAAATCAATGTTACCGCAGAAAAGGTGATGAACATCACGGCCAAGGACAATATCGCCATCAAATGCGGCAGCTCCAGCATAACCCTGAAGAAAGACGGCACGATCGAATTGAAAGGCAAAAAGTTCGTAGTGGACTCTTCCATTTCGGCGGATATCAAGACAAAATCGATGACTGTCAAGGCCACCTCGACAAAGATCGACAGCTCGACCACTACTATCAAGAACATGAACAAGCTTGGCTGATAGGGCGCCTGGCATGTTGGTTCTTTGTGAGCTTGATTTTTCACCTTGTTGCCCGTGTATACCCCCGGCAATCTTGATGGTTTCTTGGGATTATGGAAACGATTAAACCAGATGAGCTGAGCCTCCTTTGGCGAACATTCGAGCGCGAGGGCAAATTTTTCCTGGCCGCAGGGATCGGGGCCGGGTTCACCCTGAGCGATCCTCCCCAACTGGTTAAAGAGGATGAATTCCTCGAAGCCATAAAAAGCGAGCTCTTCCAGAATGAAATCCTCGACCTGGGTATGCCCAAGCCGAGAGGCGAAGTTCTTGTCCGGGGAAAGTGTTTCGCGCCGGAGGGGAAACCCCGGCCCGCCTCCCGGGTGAGAATCCGGGTGGGCAGTCTGGACAAAACCCTGAATGTCTTCGGCGACAGGTTCTGGAAAGGCCCGCCGGGGGCCAGGACGATCTCCCAGCCCCTGCCGTTTGCCGTAATGGACATAAGCTACGAGAACGCTTTCGGAGGACCGAATTATCCCGCCAATCCACGGGGCAAGGGACATGAGCCTGTCCAGATCGAATCCGGCGGCAAGGCCTACCCCCTGCCCAATGTCGAGGACCCGGAGAGACTAATCACTTCGCCAAGGGATTTACCCGAACCGGCCGGATTCGGGCCTCTCGATCTCACCTGGCCCCAGCGGGCGCACAAGCTCGGGACTTTCAACGATAAGTGGCGCAGGGAATGCTGGCCTTACTACCCCAAAGATATGGACTGGACCTTCTTCAACGCCGCCCCGTGGAACCAGCAGATCGATGGCTTTTTCTCCGGAGAGGAAACCCTCGCCATTGAAAATATGCACCCACAGCTTATGCTCATCGATTCCCGGCTTCCGGGACTGCGGGTGCGCTGCTTCATCCGGAAGCAGGGCGAAGCAGAGACCGACCTGAAGGAGGTGCTGGCACATCTTGACACTGTCTGGCTTTTCCCCGGGGCCAAGCTCGGGTTTGTCATCTACCGCGGGGTCGAGACAGTGGCCGATGAGGAAGGCGCCGATATCCTCCTTCTTCTGGCAGCCTGGGACCTCCTGGAAGAAACGCCCAAACCCGTCGAGTACTATCGTGGTTTCTTGAGCGGGGAAAAGACCGCCTCTGCTGAGGAGGAAACCAGCGAGGCTGCGGGCGAAGGGCCGGCCGGGGAGGAGCCTCCGGGCATGTCCCGGCCCGCCGGATCACTTCCCCCCGTGATGCCTGTTTTTTCAAAAACCGCTCCGGCTCAGGAAGCGACTGGGGGGTCCGGCGATGAGCTTGTCCGGTCAGAGGAAAAGGGAAGTTACGCCGGGAAAGACCTCTCCGGTCTCGATTTTTCCGGGAAAAATCTGCGGGGCCGCGATTTTTCTGGTGCGGTGATGGAAAAGGTCAACCTGTCCGGAACCGACCTGTCGGAAGCCAGCTTTCGCGGGGCCATCCTGACCGGCGCTGTGCTTGACGGGGCCATTCTGGTAAAAGCCGACTTCTCCGGCTCGAGCGCCTCGAATGCCTCCTTTGCTAAAGCCAACCTCGAGGGAGCCGACCTCTCCGACTCCGACTTTTCCGGATCAGATTTCACGGAAGCTGTCTTGAAAGGCGCAGTGCTTAAGGCTGCTCTTTTCGCGGAGGCGAAAATGCCCGGTGCCAATGGCCGGGAAACAAAGGCTGCGGAAGCTTATTTTACCGGCGCTGACTTGAGCGGGGCCAATTTCAGCCGCGCCGAACTCGTCCAGGCTGATTTCAGCGGGGCTTTGCTGGAAAAGACGAATTTTTCCAGGGCTTCTCTCTCCAACGCAACCTTTGCCGAGGCCAGAGGTGCGGGGGCCGTTTTTAACGGCGCGGACATGCAGGAAACAAGAGCCGATGGAAATACCGCCTTAAGCGGTGCGGATTTCTCCGGGGCCAGCCTGGCCGGTGCCAGCTGGCAGCGGGCCGACTTTTCTGGCTCTCAGTTCAGCGGAGCAATCCTCAGCGGGGCGGGCTTTTTAGAATGTAATTTCAGGAATTCTATCCTTTCCGGCGTCCGGGCCGAAAAAGCCGACCTTTCCAAATCCGATTTCACACGTGCGGACATGACCGATATCAATCTCTTGCAGGGCTCGTTGAGAAAGGCCAGCTTGAAACAGGCCGACCTGCGGGGGGCAAACCTTTACGGTGTCGATCTTTACAAGGCAATTCTGAGCGAAACCGCTTTGGAAGGGGCCAACCTGAAAAATACTTTGCTATCCTCTTGGGGGGCCTGATTATGAGCAAATTGAACCGGGAGGCGCTCATCGCTCTTTATGAAAGGGGCGAGGCCGTAAGCGGCGCCGATCTCTCGGGGATCGACCTTTCCGGGGCGGTTCTTTCCGGCGCCATTTTTGAAAATACAGATTTTCAGGGCGCGAACCTGACCGGCGCCGACCTGAGCGGGGTGATTTTCACCGGCTGCAATTTTTCCGGTGCCGGGCTTTCCCGGGCCAACTGCCGGGAAACCGTTTTCCAGGGATCGGTCATGACCAGGGTCAGCCTGGAGAAGGCTCTCCTGGTGGATGCCGTAATCGGGCAAACCGATCTCAGCGGCGCAAACCTGACCGATGCCGATCTTTCGGGCGTCCAGGCCGGCTCGGCCGTTCTAAAAAACGCCACTCTCCAGCGGGCCAGGCTAGTCGGGGCCGACCTGATCCAAGCCGACCTCGGCGGCGCCGACCTCAGCCAAGCCGACCTCAGCCAAGCCGACCTTTCAGGGTCCAACCTGGCCGGGGCTGTCCTGGCTTCGGCCTCTTTTCAGAAGGCCATGCTGGCCGGTACTGTGCTCAAAGGAATGCGCTTTGAAAAATGCGACTTGGCAATGACTGATTTCGAAGGGGCCGATCTGGCCGAGGCGGAATTCATCGAATGCGATCTGACACAGACAGGTTTTGAATCCGCCGTACTGTCCAGGGCAAGTCTGGCCGGTCTGAACGCCTATGCGGCAAGATTTCCGGGAGCGGTGCTCGAAAAGGCGGTGCTTGCCCGGGCCAAGCTCGAGCTTGCCGATTTCTCTAGCGCTGACCTCTCGGAAGCCGACTTTTCCGGGGCCTTCATGAGCCGCTGCCTTCTGGAGCATGCGAACTGCCGGGGGGCAAGGTTCGCTGGCGCAGACCTCAGCTATGCCGACCTTTCCCATGCCGATCTCACCCGGGCGGATTTCAGTAACAGTATCCTGACCCAGGCCGATCTCCACCGGGTGATTGACCGGGAAACGGTCTGGAGAGGGGCCGATAAATCAGGGGCCAGATACACCGACCCGGACCTGGCCGAAGCCGAGGACTGGCAGCCGGGTAAAAAAGCCTGAGACCTTAATAAAGGAAGTCTGGTATTTTCTGATTAGCCACCCTATATTCGGGTGATCCTGAAATTTCGATAGAATGCCCGGGAGGAAGATATGAAAAACCTGGCCGAAGAGAAAAAATACGGTATTCCAGCCACCGGTCTGGCCACCGGAGAAGTACGGATAGCCGAGAGCCCCAACTTCTGGGTGGAAACCGGGGGTTCGCTGAGCAAGGCCTGTAAAGCCGCCGGCTGTGTGATCGAGCCTGAAACGAACGATAAGGTGCTTTTGTACATCGATCCTGATGGAGCTTGTTATATAATTTCGATACTTCTCCGTAACCCGCAGTCCCCAGCCAGCATGCCCTTCCCCGACGGCCTTTCCATAAAGATCGAGTCGGGGGCCTTTGCGCTGGAATCGCCTGATGTGCTCCTCGCTTCCGGCGGGAAATTGTCTCTGTCAGGAGCTGACCTGAGGATAAAGGCGACCGATGGCGATGTGGCGGTAGAAAAAATGGCTTTCCGGGGTTGCGAGCTGAAGTCAAGTTGTGATACAATAAGGCTGGCCGCCCGTAATATCGAGACTGTCGCCGGACGGCTGATCCAGAAACTGAGACGCAGCTATCGTACGGTCGAAGAGTTCGAAGAAAGTAAAATCGGCCGCCTGCGCTGTATAGTCAATGGGATGTTTTTCCTGAAATCGAAAAGTACAACCGTTCTGGCGGAAAAAGCGGTCAAAATGGATGGCCAGAAGATTTTACTGGGATAAGGAGAATAATCGTGAAAGCCCTGACCAATAAATCGGGAGGTATGTGCCTCGGTTTTCCCGATGTTTGCAAAACACCGACTCCCGGAGGGCCTGTGCCCATCCCCTACCCGAATATCGTTCAGACTGAAGCAGCCAAACCATACGCTAAAAAAGTCAAGTTCGAGGGTATGAAAGCCCTGACCCAGAAATCCAAATGGAAAAGGAGCATGGGCGACGAGGCGGGAACCGGCGGGGGGATAATATCCTCGAAAAACATGGGCCCCACCGGCTTCATAATGGGAAGTCTTCTGGTTAAAATAGAAGGAGCGCCGGCAGTCTATCAATTCAGCCCCACCAAGCACAACGGCGACACTCCCAACACTGTCGGCGCGGCCCTCCAAGCGCCCCAGACAAAGGTGGACATCACCATGTAAACTTGAGATCATTGATTCATCTGGCGTTGAACGATTTAAAAAGGCGGCTCTCATGAAAAAAATATGGGTGACAGCTCTCAATCCGGACATGAAAATTGTTCAGCTTGTCCTGGGAACCATCCGGCAGTACGGAATGGACGGCAACGGCAGTTTCTGGACAGATGACCTGAAAAACATGGCCTGGCTGGGACCGAAAGAGCAGCTTGTCGATAAAGACACTGCCCTCTGGGTGCTGCTGGGCTCGAGGGAGGACCTGAAAGGAGATTCCGTCCGCTTCGGCCTGTCGCTGTTGGCCCTGGCCGTGCAGGCTCGAAAGAGACACGGTTTCCCGCTTCTTTTTGTGGACACGAAAGGCGGTATAGACCCTGACAGCCTGCCCACGCCGCTTAAAGGGGCAGATCGAATCTCGATCGAAAGCCCCTCGCTGGGCGCTAAAATGGTAGCCAAAGCCAACACGCCGATCCCGAAAATAGCTGCAGACTACAGGTTAGATGTCCACGCCAACCCGGGTTTCGGCCTGTGGTTCGAGGTCGGGCCGGTGGAAGACAATACCTGGCAAGGGGCTCTTCTCGGCGTTTGCGGGGCGGCAATCGATTTCCACGGTGTAGGGGAGGCCGGTGTCCTGCCCCAGAAAGCCGTGCTGGAATATCCAATGCAGGGGCTCAAGCTCGTTCTGGGAGAAAGAGAATTTACCGCATGGGCTGTACAGAACAGGCTGGATGAAACTCACTCGTATTATGTGCGGGTTCAGGGTATGCCCGGAAGCATTGTTTTCGGCCCGTATGCTGCTGAGGAAGAAGCGTCGGTTAATGTTATCGAGCTTTGTTAATATTTCAGGCTTTATTCACTCCTGTTTAAAAATCAGGGGCAAAAAAGGTCCCGGTACACCGCCCGGGTATTCAAGCACAGTTATTCGCCGGAAAACAGTTCGCCTGGATTATTCACAAAATCTAGTGGAAAGGAACAGGCTTTCGGTCTTTCAAGCATTTGTTCTAGACCGGAAAAAGAAGACAGAAGACAAGAGCCAGAAGTTTAAAAAACTCTGGTGGTCATTTCCAAAAATATTCCGAATTCTGACTCCTGGCTCCTGAATTCTGAATTGTTATTATAAGAACTTCCGGTTGCCGTTTGTTCATAATGGTCCGGGGTAGCGACAAGTTTTATGAATAGTCCGGGTCAATATGTTAACACAAAACCCGATAAATCAATTCACTGGAAATTATGTTCACCCCACCCACATGAATCCTGCGACAGAATTTAATCAAATCAGGGGGTTTATAAATGAAAATAAGTTTGAGGCACAAGATTATCGGCCTGGCGCTCCTGGCAGCGCTCCTTCCCGTTCTGGTTATCCTGATAATAACCTCTATGGAAAAGAAAGAAATCGATAAACTGGTGATTGAAGATCTGGATGTCCTGACCCGGGAAAACATTGCCCATGTAGCAATCGATGTCCATACTATGT
>Ga0307380_10001504_pt1 | contig 34096 bp, 30 predicted proteins | sample UN3MG_FD_202239 | JGI IMG/M metagenome (GOLD analysis project Ga0307380, IMG submission 202239) | Soil microbial communities from Risofladan, Vaasa, Finland - UN-3 | ecosystem: Environmental > Terrestrial > Soil > Coastal area > Acid sulfate soil | place: Finland: Risofladan, Vaasa | collected...
GCCTTGAGAGTTGGCTCTATAATGTCGATACTGAAAGTAGCTCTGTAATCAATTTTCATGGTAAGGCTCCTTTACGTATTTTTCGTAAAAGGAGCCTTTTACTTTAGTCAGGTCTCCAAATTTCTACGCTACTAATATTTTAGGGGTGAGGCGGTCAAGAAGGATAGTCTATAATTTCATACATTATAATAGATTACGTGAAAATAGCTCTTTGAGAGGGCATGAAAAAACTTGAGTTCTTTTTGTCATCTTTTCGCTTTTGAGTGCTAAAAAACTCTGTTTGGGTGTGATTTTTGAGTTACTTTTACATAGTGAGCTTTTTAATTACTTACATAGAAAAGGATTAGAATGTTGAACAGGCTTGAATTATAGCAAGTGAATATCGCTTTGCCATTCATTAAAAGTTCCAAGCGTAACAGAAGCCGATTTTAATTAAGGTCGCAGTATACTTTTCTTACTGAATTCTCAATAAAGTGCCCGAAGCTATTGGACTGCTCTCCGTTTTAATCCCTACCTACCCCACACAACAACCGCCATACCAAACCCCTTACGTATCAAGATTGTTTTCAAAATAAAAAACGTTTATTAACAGCAAGGGCAGTCTTATTGTTTATGGAATAAAGCGGCTTTGTAAAAGGGGTTGCAATGGCTGAAAAGAACGAAGCAGAGTCTGGAAAGGGAAGTGGTATCAGGTCTCTTCCGAGAAACATCTGGGCAGTGAGCTTCACGAGCTTCTTCATGGACGTTTCGAGTGAGATGGTCATAAACATACTCCCGCTCTTTCTTTCTAACGTCCTCGGGATACGCATATCGGTCATAGGCCTCATAGAAGGGGTGGCAGAGGCGACGGCCAGCCTGCTGAAGCTTTTCTCCGGATGGGTCTCGGACAGACTCAGGAAGCGAAAATGGCTGGCAGTGGTAGGCTACGGCATGTCGACGCTTGCAAAGCCTTTCTTCTACTTCGCGAACAGCTGGGAGGTTGTTGCAGGAGTCAGATGGTGCGACAGGTTCGGAAAGGGGATACGAACTGCTCCGAGGGACGCGCTCGTAGCTGACTCCATAAAACCGCAGCAGAGAGGGCTGGCGTTCGGGTTCCATAGGGCAGCAGACACAGGAGGCGCGGTCATCGGGCTTGCGCTCGTCCTTGTCATCATCCTTGCGGTTCAGGCAGGAGGGGGAACCCTGAGAGAGAGCACATTCAGGATGGTTGTGCTCATAAGCCTCATCCCTGCGGTTCTTGCTGTGGTTTCGCTAATAATCGGGGCCCGGGATGTACACTGCAGTACGCATGGAACTGCAAAGAGGCCCGGTATCAAAGGACTCGGGAAGAGGTTTGCCCTGTTTATGCTGATAGTCGGGATATTCGATCTCGGAAACTCTTCTGACGCATTCCTCATCCTGAGGGCACAGGAGAGGGGCCTCGGGCTGGTCGGGATCATAGGCATGCTCCTCACTTTTAACTTCGTGTATGCGGCTGTATCGACACCGGCTGGGTCGCTTTCAGATAGGATAGAGAGAAAGAGGCTGATAGTATCAGGCTGGTTTGTATACGCACTCCTGTACCTCGGCTTTGCGCTCGCAGGACGGGGGTGGCACGTCTGGGTCATATACGCCATGTACGGGGTGTATTACGGTATGGCGTACGGGACAGCAAAGGCCCTCATTGCGGACATAGTGCCTCCGGAGCTCAGGGGAACAGCGTACGGTACGTACAATGCGGTCCTTGGAATACTGGACCTTCCCGCTTCTCTCATTGCAGGTGTGCTCTGGCAGGGGATAGGAGGGTGGACGGGATTCGGGGCCTCGGCGCCGTTTTTTTTTGGAAGCGCAATGGCCTTTATAGCAGGCCTTATCATGATATTCTGGAAGTCAGAAGAGTCGTGACATAAGAAGCTGTATCTATACAAAGCCCTTTACACCGTCTATGATGAACTTTACGCTCAGGAAAACGAGGAAGGCTCCGCATCCTGCGAACACGACCTTCTGAAAAATCTTACCGAAGAACTGTCCCCCCCTGAACGATAGATATGAGAGAAAGTACAGCCATACGAGATCGCAGGCAAGATGCAGGGCAGTAAAAGCGAAAAGCCCTGTTTTTCCGAATGCAACCGACTGCAGGATCATAGCAGCACCTATAGTGGCCCACCAGATGAGGAAGTAGGGGTTCCCGGCGCTGAGAACGATCCCGGTCACGAGAGATGAGCGGGTGTACCTGCCTGGGCCCGGCTCCGCATGCCGTATGGAGCGGATCATCTCTACTGCCATTACTAGGAGGAAGAGCCCGCCAGCAAGCGCAATAGACGCTTTTACATACCTGAGCGTAAGCAGCCTGCCGAACCCGTAGAATATGGCGGCCATTAAAGGAATCTCGACTATGCCGTGACCGGCGGCAACTGCTGCCCCGGCATGTGGGGATTCGCTTCCTTTAGCCACTGTCAGGGCGGTGATCGGGCCCGGAGCCATGACGCCGGTAAGAGAGACGAGAAGTGCCTGCAGCATAAAGGACAAGAAAGACATGGTGATTCACACACTCAAAGAATGAAGTATTTAGGAGAGAGTTTACAGAAGAAGAGATGCATTGGCAAGAAATAACTGGGGATAACCCTTCAGGACACGATTAAATAGGGACACCATAGGGGGTTGTCTGTCGGCGGTTAAAAGAGAGGATAGGGGTCAGGGATAGGATCAATCGCCCGATCACAATTCCTCATTACCTACTATATGATGATTTACGAGTCAAGGGCAGATTTGACCCCTTTTCCCGTACTTTTTTCAAAAGTATACAAAGTATACACCTGTGCCTTTTTACCATTTGCAATTTTAAACGATGATAACTGGACATCGGCCCTCTTATTCATCGTGAAAGAAGCGGAAGCAAAGATTAATGCTCGATGAGGTCTTCAGTCCAGAGGATACACTCCGTATTTCCTGCCTGCCTCGTAGAGCGCGACTATGTTCACTGGCGGGACGTCGGCCTGCAGGTGGTTCGCCGGAGTCAGGACATACCCTCCTCCGGGTGCGAGGATATCGATCCTACGCTTCACCTCCTCCTCTACATCCTTCACGGACCCTGTCATCGCCTTCTTTATATCGATGGCCCCCATGAAAGAGAGACGGTCGCCGAACCTTTTTTTTATATCAGCCATGTCGTTCGCAAAAAGAGGCTCGAGTGGGTGGAAAAGATCGATTCCTGAATCGATGAAATCTTCGAGGATTGCACCTACGGCGCCATCCGAGTGAAACGCGACAAAGAGGTCCTCGGAAAACTCCTTGACGGGCCGAATGATCCGCTCGAGATGCGGTAGCACTGTCTTTCGGAACATGTCCGGCGAGATGAGAAGGGCCTCAGTTCCGCCGTAGTCGTCGCCCGGGACCTCCACGATATCCATCATCTCACCGCAGGTATCGAGCAGGATCTCGGTGAGTCGGACGATCACGTCTGTGACCTTTGTCAGGATAAGATCCGCGAGCTCAGGATCCAGCACGAGATCGATGAGGAACCTGTCCCTGCCGCGAAGCTCCGACGCCTGCTCGAACGGACCATAAGAGTTAGTGCCGCGGCCGACCACGGCGTATCTGCCGTTCTTCCTCAGCGTCTTTGCCCTCTCACGGCACTGTTCACGGTCTATGAAGCGTTCAGGGTCGGGCCAGGGGTATCTCTCTACATCCTCTATTTTCGCGTCGCCGAGCGGGTAGCCGACCGGAGTGAATGAAGGGCCCATTCTGCGCCACTGTACTCCCCACGCGTCGGTGAGAGTATCGGGTTTGGCGCCGCCGAGGTCTGTGAACCCGAGCCACACATAGCGGGTGTCCGTTCCGAGCCGGTCAAGCACGCGGTCGTCATAGTAGTTTGTGCTGCGGGTCATGAACCTTCTGAAAGGCGGGAGGGGATCTTTTATCCCGAGCTGATCGAGGAGCTCAAAATATGTCCTATCTTGGAGCGAGTAGTAGCTGCCGAAGAGCGCGGAGGGCACACGGTCTGGCTCTTCGTGGCTGAGGGTGCAGAGAACCCGATCCCGCGGGGTCATCTCTTTTTTCATCGGTATAGGCCTTTTTAATAATCGCTTATCTTACATTACCCGCGCCCTGCTGTATTGTCAAACTGTTTGCCGTCGGACCTGAGAAAGCGGGCATATTTCAAGCAGATACCCCTTTTCTTTGCAGCTAATGCTCTTATTGTTATTAAAACAAATCTGACATTGTGAGCCGCCTGTAACACTGGTACAGGCCTTCAAGATCGAAATCCCTCGTTTGGCCTAGACGGGTTTCATCGGGATGCGTTCCCATGCGGAGGAGAGAGCCATGAGTCCAAACAGGCTTAAGTACGAGAAGAGCCCCTACCTGCTTCAGCACGCGGACAATCCTGTTGACTGGTATCCCTGGGGAGAGGAGGCTTTCGAAAGGGCCGGAGAGCTCGATCGGCCTATTTTCCTCTCCATCGGGTACTCGACATGCCACTGGTGCCACGTGATGGAGCACGAATCTTTCGAGGACAGGGAGGTCGCGGGGCTCATGAACGAAACGTTCGTCTCGGTCAAGGTCGACCGGGAGGAGCGGCCCGATATAGATCAGGTCTACATGTCAGTGTCTCGGATCCTCACGGGCAGGGGAGGGTGGCCGCTCACAATCATAATGACACCGGATAAAAAGCCTTTCTATACCGCGACCTACATTCCAAAGGACTCGAGATTCGGTACAGTCGGCATGATGGATCTCATATCGAGGATCGCCCTGCTTTGGAAAAATAAAAGGGAGGAGCTGGTAAACACCGCCGATAACGTGACGGATGAACTCGTACAGAGCTCTCCGAAACAAAACAGAGAGGATCTCACACGAGATATCCTGAAAAGGGCGTACGAAGAGCTGAAAGAGAGCTTCGACAGGGAGAGGGGAGGATTCGGATCCGCGCCGAAGTTTCCCTCCCCCCATAACCTTGACTTTCTGCTTCGCTACTGGAAACGAACGGGTGATCCAGAAGCGCTGAGTATAGTGGAAAAGACGCTCGATGAGATACAGAAGGGAGGTATATATGACCACCTCGGTGGCGGTTTTCACCGCTATTCCACGGACAGGGAGTGGAGGGTCCCACACTTCGAGAAGATGCTGTACGACCAGGCGCTTTTGACGATCGCGTACACCGATGCGTACCAGGCGACCGGAAAAGATGAGTACGGACGCATAGTGCGTGAGACCCTGGAGCATCTGCTCCGGGATATGAAAGATCCCGATGGAGGGTTCTACTCGGCGGAGGATGCCGACAGCGAAGGAGAGGAGGGAAAGTTCTATCTGTGGACGGAGGACGAGGTCCGGAAGCTGCTCGGAGATAGGGAGGCGGAAGCTTTCGTGGCGGTATACAACATTGAGGCAGGTGGGAACTATCAGGAGGAGTCAACGAACAGTCCCACAGGCAGAAACATCCTTTACCGTGAAAGACCATTGAACGAGGAGGCTCGAGACCTCGGTGCCAACGGGGAGGAGCTTCGGGCAGTCATCGCAACGGCAAAACAAAAACTGTTCCGGTACAGGGAAAGCCGGGTTCGCCCGCAGCGGGACGACAAGGTACTCACGGACTGGAACGGGCTCACCATAGCCGCACTGGCAAAGGCAGGCAGGGCGCTTGACGAGCCGCTGTACAAGAGGGTGGCAGCGGAGGCGGCGGAGTTTTTCCTGAACAGTATGCGTGCCGAGGATAGGAGGCTTTTGCACCGCTACAGGGAGGGGGAGGCAAAGGGCATCGCCTATGTGGACGACTACGCGTTCATGGTATGGGGCCTATTAGAGCTCTATGAGTCAACATTTGAGCCGGAATATTTAAAAGAGGCTGTGACTCTGAACGAAGAGCTCATCGAATATTTCTGGGACACCGATAGCGGCGGTTTCTTCTTCTATGCGTACGACAGTGAAGAGCTTCTCGTCCGAACAAAGGAGTTCTACGACGGTGCTATACCGTCCGGGAATTCGATTGCGATGATGAACCTCCTTCGTCTGGGGCGTATTACCGGAGACGCAAAGCTCGAAGAGAAGGCGGCGGAAATCGTACGCTCAGCATCGTCGAGCGTGCGCAAGGTTCCGAATGCGTTTACCTCTCTTCTCTCCTCGCTCGATTTCGGTCTCGGTCCGACGCTGGAGGTTGTGATCTCGGGAGCAAAGGAGGCGGCGGACACGAAAGAGATGCTGCGGGCTGTTTCCGGGACGTATGCGCCTCACGACATTGTACTGTTCCGCGATCCGGATGGGAACTCTTCTGTAATAGACGATATCGCGCCGTGGGTAAAAGAAATGGGAAAGGTCGATGACAGGGCTACTGCGTACGTCTGCGAGGGACGCACATGCCTGCTTCCGACCACGGACGTGGGGCGGCTTCTTTTGGCTATGGAAAGCAGGAAGGGTCGATAAACAGAAAGCCTGCACTCATGCAACCTGAAGCACGGAGTGTTCCTACACCCTCCGGATTCCTTCATTTTCGAGGAAGCGGAGGAGGCCGTTTTTACCGGTAAAGAGGTGGGATCGTATCCCGACCTCCTCTGCGGCGCGTACGTTCTCCTCAGAGTCGTCGATGAAGACGGCATTCCCCGCGGATGTTCCGCTCCTCTTTAGTGCGATCCCGTATATCTCAGGCTCAGGTTTTCTAAACCCGGTCTCGAAGGAGAGAGTACTACCAGCACGGATTCCGGAGAGATCCTCTCTCAGCAGCTCCGCATTGATCGCGTTTGTATTGGATAGAAAGTGAACAGGGACGCAACTTATGAGACGGGAGAGGAGACCGAAAATCTCTTCCCGCTTCAGGAGGAAGGCATTGAAGGTTTCTTTGAATTCTTCAAAGCTCATCTCGCAGCCGAGCCGCCGGGAAACCTCTCTGTGGTACTGCATGGGAGAGATCTTTCCCTTTTCGAGGCTGATGAATGCATCGTCATACAGTATGTCCCTTATCTCGTCATACGTTTTGTTGCAGCAGTGCTGAAACAGGCTCCAGGTGCGTTCATAGTCGAGCGTATACAGCACGCCTCCAAGATCGCATAAAATGAGTTCGGGTTTCTGTATAGCACTCATCGAAACAATTCTTACTGTTGGTTTTCTATCTCGAGGGGAGTTTCGGCTGCTTACTGCTTTTTCATAAGGCTTCTCATGAGCTCCACCGAGTCCGAGCTCCCCCACGGTCTCGGCCCGACTGCATAGCCGGCTACCATTCCATCAGGATCTATAATATAGGTTGTCGGGATACCTTTCACCGAATACTGTGCAGCAATGCTCCCGTCCGTATCGAGGTAGACGGGAAAATCGATCTTATACCGCTTCATGAACTTACGGACCTTCTTGCGGTTCTCCCGTATGTCCACCGCCATGACAGTAAAATCTTCATTTTTGAGGGTGTCGTATAACGTATCGATGTCCCTTACCTCTGCTTTGCAGGGACCGCACCAAGTAGCCCAGAAATTGAGGAATACGACCTTTCCTTCATTGTCTCTAAGGCTGCTGGTTTTCCCGTCGATAGAATTTAAAGTAAAATCCAGTGCATTGAGCTTCCCGTCGATCCTCGTTACGCCGATCTTGTCGAAGAGGTCCGTATCTTCGCCGAAGGCGAGCGCTGGGAGAAAAATCACCAGAAAGAGAACAGGAAAAACCCTTTTCATATCACGCCTCAGAATATATTATAATATGCTTTTTCTTTCGACAACGTAAAAGTATCTACGCGGCAGGAAGGGTTCAATGCAGCAGGACGCCCGCCGTCTCCCGGATGAGATTCTCACTCTCTATGAGTTTTTCCACCCGCTCTTCCCCGGTATTTCGGATATAGTCCGAGAGGATCCTGTACCCTATGTACGAAGCTGCGTGACAGCTGTTGTCCGCCCCGAAGGAGAAGACGTCGAAGTCGTTCCCCCCTCTCAGCGCTTTTTCGTATACTTCCTCAAAGTGTTCTTCGAGATACGAGTATGCATCTTTGGAAAGAAAAGAGTAGACAGGGTCATCATAATCCGGATACGCTTGCCTGGCGAAGTACACAGCTAGCCCCTCCCTGATGAGACTACCCAGCACCGTACCGTCGGACTCTCCCTTCCGGATCCGCTGGGTGTAATGGCAGAAACGATGGCTTAGCAGGACAGGAAAGAGACGGAAGCTCGCGAACTGTACGATGCCACGCCCTAAAGCACGCTCAAGAGCTCGCTCAAGAGCCCGCTCTAAAGCGACGCAGATCACCGGAGTTTTCCTGTACCGCAGAATAAATGTGGCCGGACTCTCAAACCCTATGAAGAGGTAGATATTGCAGATGTCCGGATAGTGAAGCAGGTTCTTGCAGCGGAGTATGATTTCCTTCGTGTTCTCCTCGATGTCATATACCTTGAGGAGGTTCTCTATGTTTTCATAGTTTTTCTTTTTGATGGAGAGGACGAAATTGCGAATATCCTTCACGGAAAAATCTTGGTACTCTATCCACACCCGGGAAAGAAAGTAGCGGTTCTTCTCATAGTACAGCCGCTTGAACGACCTCCACCTCTCCTTATCGAGATTCATCATCTTGAGAAACAGAAAGAAATCACGGTAAAGACAGTGTATCTTCAAGTCCTCTCCTTTGCCGGCTCCCTGTCGTACAGGATCCCCTGAAAGCTTCTTCTTTCCCGGAAGCACTCGTTGATCTTCTGGATCACATGCTGCTTTTGGAGGCTCCATTTCGGCTCTATGAGAAGGGATGGGTCGGATTCTGCAACGAGCCTGTCTACGGCTACCTCAGGGTCCGTCCGTTCGAGGAAATCCACAACGAGGCCTGCATACTCGTCGAGAGAAAGGGGGGAGACCGTGCCGTCGTGGTACCAGCGCTGGGCCAGTGTTCCTTCTACAATGTTGAGGTTGTGGATCTTTAAAAGGTCGATGGGGAGCTCTGCGAGGAAGCGTGCCGTAGCTCTTATATCATCCATCCCCTCTCCCGGGAGACCTATGATGACATGAACACCCACACCGATGCCATGCTCTCTTGTACGCAGCACCGCATCCGCAAACGCTCTCGAATTATGGCCCCTTCCTATGAGCTCGAGCGTGCGGTCGTTTGCGGACTGGAGCCCATATTCTATCAGGACAAAAAGTCCCCGCTTGCAGTACGATGATATGAGCTCGAGCTTCTCGGTATCTATGCAGTCAGGCCTCGTTCCGATGACGAGTCCCACGATGTCATTGTCACCGATGACCGCGGCGTCATACACTCTCTTCAGAACATCGACAGGGGCGTAGGTGTTTGTGTATGCCTGAAAGTAGGCGAGAAACCTCTCGGCCCCGTACCGGTTTTTCACCCTCTTTTTTTCCAGCCGGACCTGCTGTTTGATGGACGATGTGTCCTGTTTCCTCCACGAACCTCCGGGAGTGCAGTAACAGCACCCGTTTCGTCCCAGAGTCCCGTCGCGGTTTGGGCAGGAGAACCCTGCATCGATGCAGACCCTGTACACCCTGGAGCCGAACCGGTCTTTTAAATATCCTGAGAACCTTCGGTAGAACGATGATTCCATGACCATTAAAATTGTAGGTGAATTTTTACTTCTATTACTGTATTATACTATAACAGGTCGGCATATATTTTAAAAGGATTGTTCCCTCATGGTTGAGAGTTTTGACAGGGTCATCATACTGGATTTCGGGTCCCAGTACACCCAGCTCATCGCACGAAAGGCAAGGGAACTTGGGGTATATTCGGAGATCGTGCCATACACGATTTCCGAGGAAGCAGTACTGGAGAAAAAACCGAAAGGGATAATCTTCTCCGGCGGCCCCTCTTCCGTGTTCTGGGACCGCGCCCCCATGCCGTCACCCGGGATACTCGGTTTTGGGATACCGGTTCTGGGAATCTGCTACGGGCTCCAGGTCATCGCCCATATTCTGGGAGGTGAGGTGGTCCCCTCAGGTGAGCGGGAGTACGGAAAGGCGTCTCTCACGGTTGACGAGATAGGGCCCCTTTTTTCCGGATTCCGAAGTAAGGGGAGCACTGTGGTATGGATGAGCCACGGTGACAGGGTAGAGCATCTCCCCGGCGGGTTCAGGGCCGTCGCCCATACCGATTCGAGTCCATACGCGGCCGTGGTCGATCCTTCGGGTAAAATATTCGGCGTTCAGTTCCATCCGGAGGTGAGCCACACGAAGAGGGGCAAAGAGGTCCTGAAGAACTTTTTAGAGAAGGTGTGCGGGGCCAAACCGGACTGGAGCGTCGGATCGTTCATAGAGAGGGAGACCGAGCGCATCAGGACCGCGGTAAACGGGAAGAAGGCGATATGCGCTCTTTCCGGCGGCGTGGACTCCAGTGTTGTCGCCACTCTTATGGGAAGGGCGATCGGGAAGGATACGAAGGCGGTATTTATCAACAACGGGCTTCTGCGGAAGGACGAGGTTGAGGAAGTAACGGGGAGCTTCAGTAACGGCTTTGACTTCGAACTCATCTGTGTCGATGCAGCAGAGCGGTTTTTGAAACGGCTGAAAGGAGTGCGCGATCCGGAACGGAAGCGAAAAGTAATCGGCAGGGAGTTCATCAGGGTATTCGAGGAGGAGGCGAAGAGGATCGGGGAGATAGAGTACCTCGCGCAGGGCACACTCTATCCGGACGTAATAGAATCGGTATCACACCTGGGACCGTCTGCCACCATAAAGAGCCATCACAATGTGGGCGGACTCCCGCAGAGGATGAAGCTGAAGCTCATAGAGCCGCTCCGCGAGCTCTTCAAGGACGAGGTGAGGGAGCTGGGCAGGCTTCTCGGGATACCCGAGGTCATCATCATGAGGCATCCTTTTCCCGGCCCGGGGCTCGCAATACGGGTCATCGACGAGGTGACGAAACAAAGGATTCGGATACTGCAAGACGCGGACGCCATCATTATTGAGGAGGTCAAACGTGCGGACCTCTACCGTGATATCTGGCAGGCCTTTGCGGTGCTGCTGCCCGTCCGGAGCGTCGGGGTTATGGGAGACGAACGCACCTACGAGAGTGTGTGCGTCGTGAGGGCCGTCCATTCCGTCGACGGGATGACAGCGGACTGGTTCAAGATCCCTCCTGACGTGCTCGAGCGTATATCATCCAGGATCATAGGAGAGGTGAAGGGCATAAACCGCGTGGTGTACGACATATCATCGAAGCCGCCTGCCACGATAGAGTGGGAGTAGGGATGGATAACTACTACAAGTTGCTGGAAATCGACAGGGGGGCTGAAAAACAAGAGATCAGGAGGGCCTTCAGACGCCTCGCGAAAAGGCTGCATCCGGACATATCACACGATCATCGTGATTTTATAAGGATACTCGACGCGTATGAGACGCTCATCGATGATAGGAAGAGACGTCGATATAATATAGTGTTCGGTGAGGCGGGGGAGAGCACCATCCTGCCGAAGAGCCGGGTCTCCTATGCCGTATCTCTCGCGGACATTGCGCGGTTTCGGGTGTTCAATGGGAGAAACCAAAAGAGGAGAACAGGGAACGGGAGCTTCAAGGGCTACGATGTGTGTGTGCATCTCTCTCCCGGGGAGCTGTTTCGAGGCTCGTCGGTCCGGATCGATGTTCCGGCGCACGTGGTATGCCCTCTCTGCAGGGGTAACAGGATGAGTTGCTCGCTCTGTTCCGACAGGGGGCACATCACAAAAGCGGTGGCGGTTACCGTTGAGATACCGAGAAACCTGGAGGACGGCTGCGTGTTCAGGGTTCCTCTGCGGGAGATCAAGCGGAAAGGGTATGCGTTTTTCGTGATGAAACAGCTCCTTGTCATGGTGGATCTGCAAGGCGGGGAAGATGCCCTGGGGTTTAAAAAGATGTGAACTTTCTGGCGGTTTGATTTACAATAAATGAAGATAGGAAAGCTTGAGGGACGGTGCCATGAAATCCTCTGCGGCGAAGCCCGTTGAAAGCGGCGGATTCTTTAGTAAGCTGTTTGGAAGAGGAACAACCCAGCAGAAGCGTGTGCTGAGGGTTCTGAAGAGGGAGCTCGGCGCAGCAAAGATCGATCTCTACAAGATCAAGAATGATACGATCCTGCCTCCTGTTGCAAAGCTCATCTACGAGGTTTACAGACTGTCCTTCCCGCTGCGGCAGCACTTTCCGCTCGATGGATCGAAAAAGAGGCTCCTCCCTTCGTTCGAAGAGAATTTCATTCTCTGTTTCCACAGCGAGAGTGCCCTCGCCATCCATGAGAAGTTGGGGCCGGAATATATCAGGAAGGTTGCGGAGAAATATGGAATAAAGAAGACTGCTCCTTTCGTCGAGAAACTGCTCGGAGAGTACATGGACTTCTGGGACAGGGAGTCGATATCGAACATAAACTCGACGTACAACAACCTACTTGGTTTCGCGCGTTTCGTGAATTTCGATTTTTTCCCCCTCCTCCGGGAGTTTGATCTCAAGCTCGAAGAGGCGAACTTCCTGAAGAAACCGTCTTTCTCATCCTCTGAAGGTTCGCTGCTGAAGGAGGATATAATCAAGCTACGCCGCGCACTCTTCAGGTTTGATGTCGATGATACGTTCGACAGCGGCATGGAAGAGGTAGAGAAGCTTGTCGGGGCAGAGCCGATCAGCAAGGGGAACCTTGCGAAGTTAAAGAACATCCTGAAAAGCCTTCAGGAGAACGACTATCTCTCTCTCATCATACGGTCCATAAACAGGAGCCTCTCGCCAGTACCGGTAGAGAAACGGACCAGTTTAGACGTCTTTCAGAGCTCCTCTCAGCGGAGACGGACGGAGGTGGGCAAGGCCCTCAAGTCCCTCGAAAAAAGTATCAGGGATGAGGCTGTGGGTTCGATCGTCTCAAAGATCTTTAAGGGCAGCGTTGCGGGAAGAATAAAAAACTACCAGGAGACTCACAACGAGACCTTTCAGCGATACGGGCTTCCCTTCTATAAGTGGGTGGATCCCCTGAACTACATGAAAGCCTTTATCACGGACAAGTACAAGCCGTCGATCAGCGGTGTGGTCAACGGGCTCATCGTGAGCGGCATCTTCATCAACAAGAGCGCCCTCAACGATCTGTCTGACAGCTACTACGCCCTTGGAGAGAGCCTGGATCTCATAATGGCGTTTGACGATGACCTTGATGTCGAGGAGGACAGAGGAAGGCTTATGCAGAGGTTGCTCGAACGCGTGGGGAACGAGCCGAGTGCGAAAAGGGCTCTCGTTAGCAACATCGAGGAAATAAACAAAAGGGCGAAGAAGATAATCGTCGGCCAGATCGTGAATCTAAAACAGATGGTGTTCAGTCTCAAGGCCATTCTCGAGGACTATAAGAAGAAGTCTCCTGCGATCATCGCTAACCTGAGGAAGATAAGGGTGGGAAACAACCGCCAGTTTATCGAAGAGATCGTCGGGGCTTACAAGGACATATACTGGGTTTTGAAACTCCTGAGCAACTACCTTCCCCTCAAGGTCTCACCGGGCGAGGCGGAACAGAACGATATATCCAATGAGCAGACAAAATAGTAGCGGAGGGTTTTATATGAAACGGAAAGCAAAACAGCAGGTCATGGGCATCATCCTCATTATTATCAGCATTGCTATCCTGTACCTCAATCTGAGCAGGGTCGAGGGCAGCTTCAGCAAGCTCTGGCCCTCTTTCGTGCTCCTCCTGGGCATGTTTTTCTACATATTCTATTTCTCCACTAAGAAGAAAGGGGACAGACCGGCGCTTTTGTTTTTGGCAACCTTTCTGGCCATCAGCTGCATTCCTCTGTACATCCTCTCTTTCACCTCTTTTGAGCACTTCAGTTTTCTGTGGCCGGGATTTCTGTCCGCTATCGGGATGGGGTTCCTCGCGGTCTATTTCTACGGAAAAGGGAGGAAGGTCGCCCTCCTGCTGTCTTTCCTCGCGATCGGAGCTTCTATCATCATCTGGGCACTGTTCTCGGTGAAGTACAGGTTCGGGCTGGTGACGGGGGTCGTGTTTCTCATCGTGGGGGCTGGGTTCCTTACGAGAGGCCTCATAAGGGAGCAGGGAAAGAATATAGAAGAAGAGAGAGTCGGTATGGACAAAAGCCATGCTGCCGATGACAGGGAAGAGAAGGATTGATCCCGGGCCGTCATTCTGTCCTGAAATCCTTCCGTAAAAGGACTATAGTTTGTACGGTTTTCTCACAAAATTCATATCAACAGAGCGAAATGATGATGAGAAAAGCGTACAAACGCCTATTTCTATGTGAAAAATGGGAGTCAGTTCTGGGGGTATAACACGTATAATGAGCCATAAAAGGCATTTAAAATTGCATTGATGATTATTAACCGGTGGCCGGTTGGTATTATACAAACATTTAAATAAGAAAGAGATATGACGGCCTGTTCTCTTCTTAAAAAAGAAGCAGAAGCGGAAAATCCCTGCTATATTAAAATATGATATTCAGGAACCGATCTTTTAATGGTCTGATCTGCCAAGAGAAGCGGTCTTTGCCGTTTCACCTCATGAAACGATCTGCTCATAATCTAGGTGCAGTGGGGCTGTTCGCGCGTAATGACGCCAAGCTTTGAACACTGGTGTTTGCGGGTGACAAGGCCTGGAATAAGGTCAAACCGAAAGGAGCGCCTATGTGTGGCATAGTTGGGTATATCGGAAAAGGCTGTTCGATACCGGTCCTGATCGACGGCCTCAAGCGGCTCGAGTACAGGGGGTACGATTCTGCCGGGCTCGCAGTACTCGAGAACGGCAAGATTGTAATCGAAAAGACGAAGGGTAAAGTTCTGGAGCTCGAAAAGCTTGTCTCCAAGAAGAACTACACAAGCTCCGTGGGAATCGCCCACACGCGGTGGGCGACTCATGGAGAGCCGAACAATACGAATGCTCACCCGCATGCGGACTGCAGCGGAGAGCTGGCTATAGTGCACAACGGCATCATAGAGAACTTCAGCGCACTGAAGAAGTATCTCGAGGATAAGGGGCACAAGTTTGCGAGCGATACTGATACGGAGGTCATCGCGCACCTCATCGAGGAGCACTATGACGGGAGACTCTTTCTGGCGATATCTGCAGCCCTCGCAGAGGTCGAAGGTACCTACGGCCTCGCCGTTATATCGAAAAGGGACCCCGATACGATATACGCAGCGAGAAAGGGGAGCCCTCTTCTCATCGGCAAGGGAGACGGAGAGTTCTTCATCGCGTCTGACGTGGCGGCAGTGCTGAAGCATACGAACCAGATTATCTACCTCGAAGACGGTGAGGTCGCGGAGATAAAGAGGAACAGCTTCAGGGTAACGCAGGCAAACAACGAAGAGATCAGCAAGAAGGTGCAGCAGATCTCCTGGAGCCTCGAGATGATCGAAAAGGGCGGATTCGACCACTTCATGCTGAAGGAGATTTTCGAGCAGGAGAAGTCGCTTGAGAACGCTTTCAGGGGCCGCCTCAACCTGGCGGAGGGAACTGCGAGGCTCGACGGGCTTCTCGGCTACACCGAACAGCTGCGTGAAGCGTCCAGGATCATCCTCACGTCATGCGGCACTTCGTGGCACTCCGCCCTCATAGGTGAGTACCTCATAGAGGAGCTCGCGGGAATTCCGTGTGAGGTGGAGTACGCTTCTGAATTCAGGTACAGGAACCCTATCGTTCGGGAAGGCGACATCATGTTCGTCATAAGTCAGTCGGGAGAGACGGCCGACACGCTCGGCGCGATGAAAGAGGCGAAGAGGCGGGGGGGAATAGTCCTGGGGATATGCAACGTCGTGGGAAGCACTATCGCGCGCGAGAGCGACGGGGGAGTGTACATACATGCCGGGCCTGAAATCGGCGTCGCATCGACCAAGGCGTTTACATCGCAGGTGCTCATCCTCCTCATGATTGCTCTCATGCTCGGACGGATGAGAGGTCTCAGCCAGGAGCAGGGAGAAAAGATCGTGAGGGAGATAATGAAGCTGCCGCGGATCGTCGGAGATGTTTTGAGCAGGGATAAGAAGATAAAGGAGGTGGCGAGCCGTCTCGCCCTTCACAAGAACGCACTCTACCTCGGCCGCGGATACAATTTTCCCGTGGCCCTCGAGGGAGCGCTGAAGCTCAAGGAGATATCGTACGTCCATGCAGAGGGGTACCCGGCGGCCGAGATGAAGCACGGTCCGATCGCGCTCATAGATGACGATATGCCCGCAATCGTGATCGCTACGAAGGACCTCACGTACGAAAAGATACTCAGCAACATATCGGAGATCAAGGCGCGGAACGGGTGGGTCCTCTCGATCGTAAACTGCGGCGATACGAAGATAAGCCGTCTCTCCGACGAGGTCATAGAGGTACCTGAGACGATCCCTTATCTCACTCCGATAGTCAACGTTATCCCTCTTCAGCTCCTTGCGTACCACGTGGCAGTGGAAAGGGGCTGCAACGTGGACCAGCCGAGAAATCTCGCGAAGAGCGTTACTGTTGAATAGCGGAAAAGGGCCCCGCCCGGCGGTGGGGCTCGTTTTGAGCGGCGGGGCTGCACGCGGGCTGGCCCACGCGGGGGTGCTCTCGGTGCTCGAGGATTATAAAGTCCCGATCGACCTCATCGTGGGAGCGAGCTACGGGTCGATCGTGGCAGCCTACTACGCGTACAGTTATACCATAGAGGAGATGCTGAAGCATGCCGGCGGATTCAGGCTGTGGTCGATAAGAGACTTTCGCCCTCCCTGGACTAACTTCTTCAGCGGCGAAAGGGAGGAGAGGATATTCGAACAGGGGCTCGGTGACGCAAAGATCGAAGATCTGCGTATACCTCTCATCATGCTGGCGGCAGACCTGGAGAGAGAAGAACCGTTTCTGTTCGAAAGGGGGAAATTATCTACTGCGATGAGGGCATCGGCGGCATTCCCTGGCCTCTTCGATCCGCTGCGTCTCGGCGACAGCATTTCAGTACGGACCGCAAGAGAGAGAGGTGCTGACCTCGTGATCTCATGCGATGTATCCGTGCTTTCGAGAATATATAAAAGAAGAATCACCTCAGCTTTGATGAGATGGCTTGTCGGAAGGGCCGCGAAGAAAGAAGCGATAGAGGAAAAAGACAGCTTGCGCTCCTTGCTTCGAAGCACGCTCAGAATAATAAAGAAATATCGAGATTCGGGCACGGATGCACCCGATTTTTTAATAGAACCTCTCGGCGGGGAGATAAAGCCTCTTCGGTTCAGGAAGGTGGAAGACAGTTTCAGGCTGGGAAGAGAGGCGGCGCTGAGGGTAATCGATCCTGTCGTCCGGAACGTATGTAAAAAATACCAGCCGCAGGAGATAGGCAAGTTTTCTACTCTATTATGCCGTTGATCTCACTTTCGGTAGCTAAAAGCTCATCACTGGGATCGAAGCCCTGGAGAATGATACGCTGGAGCCTGTCCACGAGGAGCTTGTTTATGTGGTGGGGAAGAGATCTCGAGAATTCGAGCTCGTCGACAGGCACCTTGTAGTGTGGAATGCCCTGAGGTCAAGGGAGTTTACTGCAGACTTTCGAACCGGTATATAGCCTACCTCCTTGTGAAGCCTGATCGTATTCTGTTTTTCCACCAGCCAGAGTATGAAGTCGTTTACCGCTTTCAAGTTTTTTCTTGCCCTTCGCGAAGTGTAAAAGGGCGGACCCTGTGAGCACCGTATATTTTTTTCCGTTGATGGCGGGCATTAGAGCGACCCCGAGCTTCCAGGAGAGGGCAGGGATATCTGGAATCGCAAACATACTCCCTTTTACATGTATGCCCGGGACGCTCATTACCTCCATCTCTCACTCGTTCAGGTTGGGCCACGGCAACATCCCGTGGGTCAACGTGGTATACGACGGGCAGGAGAACACCGGCATGGACACGAGGCTCCAGGCGTTCATGTGCCAGGCGAAAGAGTACTCGAGACGAAACGGCCTAGACAGACCGCGGGAATGGAAGGAGATACAACGGGCGTGGACTTCTTAGAAAGAGAGAAAAGAGATGAGGACGCGGGAGAACCGGAAGGCCGGTTCTATGATCTGAAAGAGGTGGTCCCGCCCAGCAGCAGGGAAGAATCGCTCCGGTTTTTCTCGGGGATATTCGGGAACGACAAACCCTTAGTCGTGGAGATCGGGTCCGGAAACGGACACTTTCTCGTGAACTACGCAGAACGGCATCCCGGCAGCAACTATATAGGTACCGAGATACTGACCGGTCGAGCGAGAAGATTCTCCTCTAAGCTGAAAAAGAGAAACGTAACGAACGTCATCATCTTCTGGGGCGATACACGGCGGTTTGTATGGGATTTCCTGTACGAAGACTCTGTAGAGGAATTCATCGTGATGTTTCCCGATCCCTGGCCGAAAATGCGGCACCATAAACACCGCCTGATCTCGAACGGGTTCATCCTGATGCTCTATATCCGCCTGGCAGCTGGGGGGAAGATCTCTGTAGCAACCGATTACGAGGAGTATCGGGATTTCATCATCAGGGAGTTTGGAAAGGTCCCAGGCCTCAGGAACATGTTTTCTAACGGCTACTCCGCTTACCCGGAGGATTATCCGAAAACCCTCTTTGAGGACAGATTCAGAAAAGAGGGGAAACCGATTTACTACATGCAGTGGGTGAAAGAGGGAGATGCTGCCGGGGGCGCGCCGCAGGGTTCGTCGCACAGGGTTCGTAGGAGAAATATGTGAGGGCGGGCTCTGCAGATCGTCATATGCTCCTGTATTCAAAACGTTTTGGCAGATGCCGAACACGAGCGGCTTCTCCATGCTGCATCTGTGATGTCACGGCAGCAGCATGAGATGCTCACATGTCCCGTGCCTGAACGGCGACGGTTCTGAAGGATGTTCTCGATCAGTGTTTTTCCCAAACGGAACGAGTTGAAAAGATTTAAGGTCCATGAAAACATACCGGGAGGCCGCCGAATCCTTGAAAAAGTTTCGATCGTTGTTGCCGTAAGATGGATGACAGCATAGCCAAATAGCGGCCCGGTAGTGTGATATATGAGTTTACGCGGCCCTCAGGTTCTTATTATTTGCTGTGATAGAAGTTGGATCTATGCTGCGGGGAAGTATATTCCGACCGCCGGGATCTAGCTCTGCATCCTCTTCAGCCTGTCCCTGATCTTGGCGGCCTTCTCGTACTCCTCGTTCTCGAGGGCGGTCTTGAGCTCTTCCGCGAGCCGCTGCTGTTTTGTGGGGGTATAGCTCTTCACTATCTCTTCGGCCCAATTTTGAAGAAAGGCTATTTCTGAACCCTGCTGATCATCGACAGGGCCTTCCTGGCCGTACGCGGTTTCGATCTTGTGTATGCCGTGATTGATCTCGTTTACGGCACGCGGCGCGTCCTTCGCCTTGAGCGCCCCGAGCACCTTCGCCCTCGTATTCATCATGATTACATAGGGCCTGTACTGCTCGAACTCGTCGATATACTTCTCGTCTGCGGCATACCTCTTAACGAAGTCGAAAAGCCTGAGGTTGCGGGAGGTGTCGCGTTCTGCGTGAATGAAATCACCGAGCTGGAAGAAGCAGAGGTAGCGGTAGTAGTACTGGACGCCCTCCTGCTGCAGGGCATAGCAGTCATCCTTGTCTAGCGTGAACTCCGTTGCGTCGCCGTACTTTTTCTTCATCCACATGACAACGGATTCATAATAGCTGAGTAGGGATTCCTTGCCGTGGGGTTTTTTCCCGTCGGGTCTTCCCTCTTCTTCCAACTGGAGAATTCCAAGGTCGAGACGCATCTGGATCTTCGACCCCCCGTCGTTTCCTATTATGCGCCGAACCATCATTTCCTGTCTGAGGTCGTAGTCCCAACTCTTTAGAATGTCAGAGATATCGTGCTTTCTGCCCTTTTTCCAGAACATCTCTTTTACCCAAATCGCTGGTTTATAGAAATTACAATAATACTGTTTACAAGAAAGTAAAAGAATTTATTGGAGAAGAATATACGCTTCGGAGATCGGTGTCGTTCTACTCGCCCCGTATTTCAACGAGCTTGTCGAGCTTCACGATTTTAAAGATCTCCATTATAGTATCGTTTACCCCCTCGATCCTCAGTACGCCTTTCTTTTTCTGGAGCTCCTTGTAGAGGAGGACGATCTTTCCTATGCCTGAACTCGTTATCGATTTGAGCCCCTTAAGATCAAGAAGGACTTCTTCGGGCCCTTTCTCTATTATATTGTTGAAAGTCTCCAGAAGTTCATCTGCCTGATCGATGTATATATCTCCCTTGACCCCTACTACGAGCTTCCCTTCAGATTCTGAGACCTTTATGTCCATTAGTTCTCCTCCTCATACACTCTTCTCATACAATAATATAAAACATGGCAACAGTGCAATATATTTTTGATCCGGTCTTTTACATTTTGTTGATTTTTCACGATAGATGATGGATATTGTAACAGGAAAACCATGCGGGCGGGAAGCGGAGGAATGCATAGAATAGAGATCCAGGATATCAGGGCTAAGGTCCATATCGGAGTGACAGATAAAGAGAGAAAGCGCCGACAGCGGATTGCTGTGAGCCTTATGATCGTTCCGAAGACTTGTTACGATAAGATCGAAGACAAGGTCGACAGGACGGTGAATTACTCCGGCGTGAGAAGCGATGTGCTGGAGCTTTTAAAGAAGAACTCGTACGGACTCATAGAGACTGCGGCACGTGAGATTGCAGAGCAGATTGCCGGGCGATATGCAGTAGAAAGAGTCTCTGTGACCGTGAAGAAGTACCCGTACAGGGATACCAGGTCTGTCTCGTACACACTCGAGATCTGATCTTCAGTAAGCGGAGGATATATGGAGCTTGTCATTCTCGGCACATCCGCCGCTTTTGCGGGCAAGGGCGAGAACTGTTCATCCTACCTGCTCAGGACGGAGAACACTCAGTTTGTTATAGATGCAGGGCCCGGATCTTTCGGTACGCTTCAGAACTATACCCACTACAAGGATATAGGCTGTATCTTCCTCTCTCACCTTCATGCAGATCATGTTTCTGATATCTACACCCTCCGTTACGCGGTGTATGTTGCTCAGAGAGACGGGTTGATGGAAGGCCCGCTCCCCATTCTCATGCCGAAGAGCCCGAAACGGACGTTCAGATTTATAAGTGATGCTATCAAGGGTGAATTCCAGATCCAGGAGATAACAGACGGCCTCGAGGTAGATAAGGGGGGAGTAAAGGTCCGGTTCAGGAGAGGGGAACACCCTGTACCGTGCTATGCCATGAGGTTCGAGCAGGATGGCAAGTCTCTCGTATACACGGCAGATACGATGTACACGAAGGAGCTTGTTACTTTCGCAAGGGGGGCTGATGTTCTTCTCGCAGAGGCGACTCTCCAAGCTGCAGACAGCGGTTTGGAATCCATGGGTCATATGACGGCTCGCAGGGCTTCAAAGCTGGCTGCGGATGCCAGGGTGGGCAGGCTCGTTCTTACCCATCTATGGCCTGAATACGACCCACAAAAGAGTCTCGAAGAGGCGAAAGCCGGTTTTAAAGATGTAATACTGGCCAGAACCGGCATGACCGTTTCCTTATGAGAGGTCCCGCCCTCCCGCCCTGAAGGCCGTTTCTAACCAAAAAGGATGCTTTCGTTACAGAATATTGACCTTGGGGGACACTTCAGGTATCTTAATACCTGAAGTGTCCCCGGATACCTTCGGTATCCGGGGACAAAAATTACTGAATATGGAGTTGGTGATGGATGATGATATCCGGGTTGCACAGGAACGTATTAAAAAGGAGAGTGAAGTCCTCGAAAGGCTGAGAGAAGAGGTGGGCAAGGTAATCGTCGGTCAGACCGATATGATCGATAAGATTATCATAAGCCTTCTCGCAGGCGGTCACCTGCTCATCGAAGGTGTACCAGGGCTCGCAAAGACGCTCACGGTGAGTACGTTTGCGGGCGCGATGAACCTTCCCTTCAAACGGATTCAGTTCACCCCGGACATGCTGCCCGCGGACCTCATAGGGACAATGGTATATAACCAGAAGAAGGGTGAGTTTCAGGTGAAGAAGGGCCCCATCTTCTCTTCTATAATCCTCGCGGATGAGATAAACCGTGCGCCTGCAAAGACGCAGAGCGCGCTTCTCGAGGCGATGCAGGAACGTCAGGTCACTATAGGGGACAGCACCTACAAACTGGATTCTACATTCCTCATTATTGCGACCCAGAACCCGATAGAGCAGCACGGAACCTACCCGCTTCCGGAGGCGCAGGTTGACCGCTTCATGATGAAGCTCGTTCTTGATTATCCGACAAAGGAAGAGGAAATGGGGATCCTGAGTATCCACGGGTCGGGGAATGCCCCGGAAGTAACTGCTGTGATCGGCCGGACCGATATAGAACGGATACGGGAAGCGCTCCATCAGGTCTACATGGATGAAAAGATAGAGCGCTATATCGTTGACATAGTGGCTGCATCGAGAGACCCTGAAGAGTACGAACTTGCCGATATCAAGGACCTCATTGCCTACGGCGGGAGCCCGAGGGCCTCGATCTTCCTGAAGCTCGGATCCAAGGCAAAAGCGTTTTTGGACGGGAGAGGATACGTGATCCCGGATGACGTGCGTGAAATCGGATACGACGTGCTGAGGCACCGCCTCATACTCACCTACGAGGCGCAGGCTGAGGACATCACTCCGGAAGACGTGATCGAGAAGATTTTCAGCGGCGTCGAAGTTCCATAGGCCGAGGTCCCGAAAGATGATTCCCAAAGAGCTTATAAAGCGAATACGGCTTCTCGATATAAAAACAAAAATGCTCGTAGACGAGATGTTCTCAGGCGAGTACCACTCGACCTTCAAGGGCCGGGGGATCGAATTCAGTGAGACGAGAGAATACCAGTACGGGGACGATATACGGATAATAGACTGGAATGTGACCGCCCGGTTCGGCAAGCCGTTCGTCAAGGTCTATGAGGAGGAGCGCGAGCTCGTGGTAATGATCCTCTTCGACATGAGCTCATCGACGCTCTTCGGTTCCCAGAGTCTCACGAAGCGTGACTGTATGATCGAGATCGCCGCTCTCCTCGCGTTCTCAGCCGTAGAGAACAACGATCAGGTAGGGGCCGTTCTTTTCTCGGACTGCATAGAGAAATATATTCCCCCTAAGAAGGACAAGACCCATGCGCTGAGGGTTATACGCGAGCTCCTGTACCACGGGGTTCAGAGTAAGAAAACCGACCTGAAGACCGCTTTCAACTGGACCAGCACGGTACAGACGCGAAAGTGCATCGTGTTCGTTCTCTCCGACTTCTACGATACGGGGTATGAGAAATCGTTCAAGCTGATGGCAAAACGGCACGACGTGATCCCGGTTATCATAGACGATCCATTTGACAGGAAGATTGCCGAGTCCGGCGGGATATTCCTCCTGGGAGACATAGAAGGGGAAGAAGCAGGCCCTGTCGACCTGTCGGACAGGGCTACCCGTGAGGAGTATAAGAAGAGGCTGAACAGGAGCAGGGTAGGGGCGAAGAAGCTCTTCACCTCGCTCGGGATCGATTATATAGAGATATCTTCCGACAGGCCCTATATCAGGCCCCTTTTCGAGTTCTTCCAGCGAAGAGCAAGGAGACTTTAGTTACCGGATTGGAACCCAGTATGATCAAGATATCTTTCATATCGGCAGCACTCTGTCTCGTTCTTCTTCTCACCATTGCAGCAGGCTGCGGCAGGAGAGAAGAAGCGGCGGCTGAGCGCCCGTCCGTATCGGGTTCGATACTGAGCGAGGGCCAGTTCACGATAGGTGATCCGATCGATATCCTGTTCACGGTGATCTCCGACCGCGAGAGCAGGGTCGGGTACCCTGAGGACGAAGAGCAGCTTTTTCCTTTCAAGATAAGGGGGGTTACAGAGAAACGAACGAGGGTGGGGAAGAACACATACAGGACACTGATAATCTATTCGGTGGCGGTATTTAAGACAGGTCCGGTGACGTTTCCTTCGCTTACTCTAAACGTGGGAGAAAGTGTGCTGAGAACCGAACCGATGGAGATCCATCTGCTGTCTGTACTGCCGAAGGAGGAGGACGCTCTCCGGCTCAAAGATGTCGTTGCCCCTTACAGGCCGAGGACGAGGAGATCCACCGTGGCAATAGTGCTCGGCTCTCTGCTGGCTGCATCCGGCATCGGGTATCTTCTGTACAGGATATGGATGAAGATGAAAGGCAGAAAGAAAGCTGCCGAAACATCGGAAGCGGAGCCCCCTGATCCGTACAGATACTCTATCGATGAGCTCGAGCGGGTGAAGAACGGTTACATGCACGCCGCAATGGAAACGAAACAGGTATACTCAGAGATCTCCCTTATCTTGAGAAGCTTTATGGGCTCGATGCTTCGCTGCAACGCAGTCAGGATGACCACAGGGCAGCTCTCAAGATACCTGAAAAGGAAAAAATACAGAGCAGCACCATACAGACGTTTCCTGAACATTTTGAAGAGAAGCGACCTCGTGAAGTTCGCCAAGGAAAGCCTGAAAAACGAGAAGGTAAGGTCTGATATAGATGAATCGATCGGTATCGTACAAGAGGTTCACAGCACGGCCGCCGGGAGTCAGAAGGTCGGCGGGGAGGAAGCGTAAGGGATGGAGTTCAAGAATCCGCAGATACTATGGGGACTCGTCCTGGTCGTTCTACTGTACTACTACATGCGGTGGATGGGTCGGCGCAGCACGATCAGAACATCGGTATACCGCTATTTCCCCAAAAGAAAGACCTTTCGAACGAGGCTCTTCGCCCTCTCGAGGGTTATGCTCGCTGTCGCGCTTGTAGGGTTTGTGTTCGCCCTCGCGCGTCCCCAGAAGGGATACATCGAGGAGAAACTGATTACTGAGGGGATTGATATAGTTCTCGCCGTTGATATATCTTCCAGCATGAAAGCGGAGGATTTCAAGCCCAACCGCCTCGGTGCCGCGAAAAGCGTGGCAAAGGATTTTATCATGGGGAGAAAGAACGACAAGATAGGGCTCGTTGTATTCAGCAGGAAGGCAATTACCCACAGTCCCCTTACTATCGATTATACGATGCTTTACAGCTTCATAGACACCATCGAGACAGGGATGATACAGGACGGCACGGCATTGGGAAATGCAATCATGGAGGGGTCGAAGCGGCTGAAGGAGGGAAAGGAGAAGAGCAAGGTGCTTATACTCCTTACCGACGGAATCAACAACAGCGGGGAGGTAGACCCGATCACTGCCGCTTACGCGACAAAGGCGCTCGGGATTCGGGTGTACACGATCGGTGTTGGGAGCACCCGGAACGCGCCGTATCCTGTCGACGATCCTCTGCTGGGAAAGCGCTATGTGTACGTTCCGGTACAGATCGACGAGCAGGTCCTTCAGCGTATTGCTGAGGTAACAACCGGTCGGTACTTCAGGGCGACCGATACTGAGAAACTCGTCGAGATATACCGTGAAATCGACGCTCTCGAGAAGAGCAAGATAGAGATACAGCAGTACAGACGGGTGAAAGAGTGGTTCGCAGTCCCTCTCATAATGGGGCTCTTGCTCCTCTGTGCCCATATAATGATCGAGAAGCTGTATTTGAAGGTGATCCCATGAGCGGGGAATCAGTCCGTGGACGATAGGATAAATACCATGGAAACAAACTGTAACCGTCCCGGGTGAGAAAGGCTGGCACTGATATGAGGTTTTACGAGCTGCACAACCTCTACTATATTATCATCGTACCGATCGTGTTCGTCATCTTTCTCATCGCAAAAAGACGAAGAGTCAAAACAGTAGAAGGTATGGGAAATGCGGGGACCCTGGACCGCTTCTCAACGCAGAAGATTGGGGGGCGGATTTTAACACAGGGGGCAATCGTCAGTGCCGCGCTCCTCTTTTTCATCCTCGCCCTCTCGAGACCGCAGGCAGGAACGAGGCTCGAACCGGTTCAGATCACCGCTTCCGACCTGTATATTGCGATAGACCTTTCGAGGAGCATGACGGTAGAGGACGTGAAACCAAACAGGCTGGAGAGGGCGAAGCTCAGTGCCCTGGAGATAGTAAACTCTCTCCGGGGAGACAGGATCGGCCTTATACTCTTTGCGGGGGATGCCTTTGTACAGTGCCCCCTTACCAACGATTATGAGGCGGTGAGCACCTTTATCAGCTCGCTCGGTACGAAAACAGCGGAAGCCAGCGGCACCTCGCTGGGTGCGCCGCTCGAGGTTGCTCTGCGGTCGCTCGAAGCAACGGATGACAGGTACGCGCTTATAGTTCTTCTCACCGACGGGGAAAACAACTCGGGTGATCCCGGGAAGGTCATCAAAGAGGTAAAGAAGAGGGGAATAAAGGTCTTCTGTATAGGGATCGGAACAGGAGAAGGCGCTCCAATTCCTGTGTATGACGAAACAGGAAAAAGAACAGGCTATAAAAAGGACCCGACGGGGCAGGTGGTGATCTCCAGGCTGAGAAACGATCTGTTGAGGACCATCTCCCGGGAGACTTACGGCTACTACTACAAAGCCGGACGTACTGTCGACGAGGCAAAAAAGGTAACGGCTGCCGTTCGTGCGATGAAAAAGCGGGACCTCGAGCTCAAGAGGTTCACCGTGTACGAGGACCGTTTCCAGATACCGCTCGGTGTGGGTATCGGGCTTCTTCTGCTCTATATCAGTATATTGGTGAAAAAAAATGGCAAAAGGCTTTAGTACAATGAATTGGGAGAAATGGGCGTTATGGGTGTTCATGAAACAGACGATTTACGTCATCACGGCCCTGTTTCTATCATTCTTTCTGCTCTCTCAAGACGGTTTTGCGGAGACGTACGGGAGGCTCATCAAACGAGGAAACAGGTACTATAAAAACGAGCTCTACAGCGACGCCCTCAGGTACTACACCGAAGGGGGAAATAAGAACCCCGAGGTCCTGGAGCCTCTGTTCAACAGGGGGGACGCACTATACAAGACTGAGGATTACAGGAATTCCATAGAATCGTTCGAGCGCTCGCTGGATCTCATCAGAAATGACGGGCAAAGGGCCGATATCCTCTACAATCTCGGTAACAGCTACTTCATGGCGGGTGAATATGCAAAGTCGATAGAGAGCTACATCAAGGGGCTCGGGCTCAATCCGACGAATCTCAATATGAAGTACAATCTCGAGCTCGCCCAGAAGAGGCTGAATGAGGTGAAACAAAAACAGGAGACAGAGAGTGAGGGGCGGGGGAAACCTCAGGAAAAGCAGCCTGATGAGGAATCCCAGGGCTCGAGTTCCGGTGCGGGGCCACAGGGCGACAGCTCAGATCAGGAAGGGAAAGATCAGCAGGATGAGAAAGGCAACTCTCAGGGCGGCACGAATGAAAGCGGTGATCCCAGGGAGCTTTCTAGAGAGGAAGCTGAACGTCTTCTGACATCTGTAAACAGAGAGCAGGTAGAGATCATAAATGATATCATACAGCAGAGGGTGCGCGGTGAAGAGACAGAGAACGACTGGTAGGCCGGTACTCGGGGCGGCGGCAGGTATCGTGCTGTTTTTCAGTCTGTGGGGGACGTTGTACGCCGAGAGGATTGTAAGCCTCGATGCGAGCGTTGACCGTTCAAAGGTCGATGTTCAGGATACCATTACACTCACGGTAACCGCACATACGGAAAACGTGAAGACACTTCCGAAGCCGCAGCTCCCGAATCTTTCAGAATTTACCATTACAGGTGAGCGTACAAGCTCTTCGCTCAGCGTATCAATAGTAAACGGTAAAAGGACCCAGAAGAGGGAGCAGGGTTACATCTATACGCTGAAGCCGCTGAAGACCGGGACATTCACGATAGGTGCTGTTACCATACCGTATAAGGGGACGACATACAGCACCTCTCCGATAACGGTGACTGTTATCGAGGGGTACGCTTCCGATGAACCGGAAGATTATATCCTCGATGATGGGACCCCGCTCGACATAGACAAACTGAGGAAGGACATATTCATTCTTGTCGAGCCCGGGGAGTCGACGGTATACGAAGGCCAGCAGATCGTGCTATCATATAAGCTCTACTCCCGGCTCGATATAGATTCCATTGCACTGAAGAGTGCACCGGAATTCTCCGGTTTCTACAAGGAGGATATCTACAACGCGACAAAACTAGAAAACAAACGGGAGATGCTGGACGAGCAGCCCTACGACACGACCCTCCTCAGGAAGGTGGCGATCTATCCGATAAAACCGGGAAGCAATACCCTGGATCCGCTCATTCTCGAGTCCACAGTAATAGTCAAGAGCGACGACCTCTTCGGTCTGTTTGGAAGGCCTTTCACGTTCCAGATACGGAGTAACGATGTATCGATCCAAGTCAACCCGCTCCCGCGGATGGAAGGGGCCGGTACGTTCTCTCATATAGTTGGTGACCTGTCTGTCGAGATCGTGGGAAGAGACAGGACTGTTGCCGCCGGTGAATCGACGACCTGCTACGTTATTCTGAAGAGCACGGGGAATCTCGGAGCTATCAACCCTCCCCAGCTGTCTCTATCGAAGCGCGGGAGGGTATACCTCTCCGAAACAAAGTCGGACAGGGTAGAGGAGAAACAGAGCTTATACCTTACGAAGAGGTATGAGTACACCATCATACCGGAGGAGAGCGGCCAGCTCGAGGTGGATGCGGCCGACATCGTTTACTTCGATCCCGGGTCCAAACAGTACGTTGCGGCTGACCTCGAACCCTTAAGGCTCAACGTTACCGGTAAGAGCATTGTCGATGACACCCCGATCACGGAGAGCAGGGCAAGGAGGAGAGAGGGGAGCTTCAGCTTTATCAAGGGAGATGCCAGGCGTCTGAAGAGCAGGGAAATCTCACTGCTCGGAAACCGATACTACTATATGTATCACGCGCTGCTGCTCCTATGGATCGGAGTATTTTTTCTGTTCAAGTTCAAGCGCGAGAGCATGAAACAGAACAAAGAGCTTTTTCTGAAGGTAAAGGCGCTGCGGACCGCCCGGACTCTGTTGAGTGAAGCGGAACAGCTGCTGCAGAAGGGCGATCTCAGGGAAGCGATCCAGCAGATACACCTCGCCCTTACCACCTACATCGCACACAAGAATGGAAAGACCCCGCAGGACATCACCGTAAAGAGCCTGTCGGCGATTACCGGAGATGAACTGCGTCTGGAAGACTCTGAAAAAGAGGATATCGCAGACATCATAGATAGGTGCATGCTGTACATATTCTCGTCCCGGCGTTTGAAAGATGAGGGGAATGTGCGGGATATATATATGAATACAAAGGATTTGATCGAAAAGCTGGAGAGGAGATAACTTTTGAAAAAAATATTCGCATTGCTGCTGTTTACAATGCTTCCCGCATCGGCCCTCTTCCCCGCATCAGACCCTGCATCTCTGTACAACAGTGCGAACGAGCTGTACGCGCAGGGTCAGTACCAGGAAGCGCTCAACCTCTATACCGAAGTCCTCGAGCGGGGAGTGAAAAACCCTTCACTGTACTACAACACCGCGAACACCTACTTCAAGCTCGGGCAGATCGGTAACTCGAGGCTGTTCTACGAACGGACCCTCCTTCTGGATCCCTTTGACAGGGATGTGAGGAACAACCTGAACTACCTCACGGGTTCCCTTGAAGAGAGGATCGTGCCTCTCTACAGCGAGGGCCTCTTCAGGAATGTTTCGGGGCTTTCTTCCTTTGTCACCCTGCGGATGATGACGTTCATAGAGCTCTTTTTCTTTACCATCTTCGCGATAACGGTCCATATATTCCTCCTCGTCCCTTCCTCTCGGGATCGGGTGAAACGATGGGTGTATACGACGGCGGCCCTCTTTTTCCTATTACTGGCAGGTACCGCCTCATATCACCTGAACCGGAAGAATCATCCTCACGGCGTCGTGACCGAGAAGCGGATAGAGGTTTTGAGTGCACCGGTCGGTGAGAGCGAGGTTGTGTTTACCCTGCATGAGGGCGCAAAGGCGACCCTGAGAGAGAGCCGCGGGGAGTGGATAAGGATCTCCATCGCCGACGGCAGGGAGGGATGGACCAAAGGAGACAGGATCGATTTTATCTGACCGGAGTTTTTATCAGGGAGCCGAGATCGAAAACGATCTTTTTAAACCTCTTTTCGATGATCCAACAGGGGATGTCGCAGGCCTTTTGGATCCGGTCCAGGACCTCTGTGTCGGATGTTGCAACAACAGCCTCTGGTTTACCGCCCGCACAGCAAGATCGCTCGACGAGCTTATGGTCCAAAGCGGTTACGATGAGTACCTCCGGGGGGAAGGGGACCCTGCCTGCCTTTTTTTCTATCAGGGAGGCGCACTCTGAAGAAGCGTCTGCCCTTTTATCGAGCAGGATGGTTGTACTCCCTTTTCTCTCACCGATAAATCCGGCGATCAGGTCAAGGGCGCGGACAGTGCTTTTATCTGGCCTGTAGTTCCCGTAAACCTCCGAGACATCCCTGACATACCCGTCAGAGGCCGCAAATACAAGAAGCCCCTGAAGATAGCTATCTATGGTAATAAGAACATTAAAGCCGTCGATGAGAAGACAGGATTCCGAAATATTATCGATCTCGACAAGCTTCTCTCGTCTGCTGAGAGAGCTCTTCGTGTCGAAGACCCCCCTGTAAAGCAGCATCCTCTCGGTACGGTCCAGACCGTACCTGTTCCCCACGAGATCGATGGAAGGAGATTTGGGATAACCCCGGTCGAGCATGAAGACGAGGTCACCGGCCGCAACCCCGAAATTTGTATTCAATTCCGCCATATTTGTGTATATAATATAACAACTATAGTGTGAATATGCCATACGGTCTCTGCCGGAACACAATACGGCAAAAAAACACTTGTTAATGAAGGCTCTAGTGTGGATTCTGTACCTGTAACAGGAAAAAGGAACGTTCGCCTGCTTCGCGCTGTATGCGTGCTTCTGTTTTTCCTGCTTGTCTCATTTCCCTGCCCCCTGTCGGCCGGGGGTAAAAAAGCGTCTTCGGATGAGGAGGCGCTCATATTCTGGCACTCCATCGGGACCTACAACAAGACGACGCTCACAAACCTCATAGAGTCATACAACAGTGAGAGCGGGGTGACGGCCGTGAAAGGGGTCTTCCAGGGGCGTGAGGACGATCTATATCTGAATCTCCTTTCGCAGGAGGAGCTGCCTGATATAGTAGAGATCCCTGTACAGTATCTGCCACCCCTCGAACAGAAGGGGTTGATAAAGGGGCTCGATGCGTTTTTGGACCAGAAGACCATGGGCGATATCGAGCCGAAGTTCTGGGATTCGGTTAAGATTAACGATGAGATCTACGGTATCCCCTTCTATTATACGGTCAATATCCTCTATGTGAATCAGCATATCTTGAGAGTAGCGGGAGAGAGAGGGGCCGAGGAGCCCGGGACGTGGAACGACCTTCGCGCCATCAGCGAGAAGATAAAGCAGAATGCAGGGGACCGGGTGCCGCTGTTTATCCCCCTTGAGACTGCATCTCAGTTCATAACATTTGTGGAGAGCTATGCGGGCGAGCCCGTTATCCGGGACGGAAAGATGGTTGTAAACACAGAGGGAGCAGTGTCCGCGATGAGGTTTCTGCAGAAGGCTGTATACGAGCAGGGTCTCATGCCCTCCAGGCTCACCACAGACGAGGGGATCCAGATGTTCCTATCCGGAAACCTCGGGCTCATGCTCGGGTCGAGTTCGATGCTCGTGTACACCGAGTCCAATCTCCCGTACGACCTCAATGTCTGGCACCTCCCGGACTGGGAAAAGGCCGGTCCTACCGTGTTTGGAAAGTGTCTCGCAGTAATCAGTTCGACTCCCAAGAAAGAGAAGGCGGCCTACAGATTCATCGAGTGGCTTGTTGACTACGAGCGAGCCATCAAGTGGCATACCCACACCGGAAATCCGGCGATACGGTCAAGCGTGAAGGAATCGCTCGACCTGCTCATCTTCTACGAGGAAAACCCCAATCATATGGCCTCTGTTATCGAGATAGAGTCCGGAAGTGTGTTTCGACCTCCGTACGATTACTTTACCATCTCGGGTATCATAGAGAATGCGCTCGAAGCAATCATGGTGAACGGCGAGGACCCGGGAAAGGCTCTGGCAGGAGCGCAGAAGGAGATCGACAGCCTCGAGTAGGACCGCTCGGTGGGACCGTTCGGTAGGACCGTTCGGTAAGACCGGCCGTACAAACTCACTGTAATGCTTCAGGGACTAAAAAGGGTGGAAAAGACAAGCAACAAGGCAATTGCGTCAGTGCTGAAGGAGATCGCTCTCTACAAGGATCTGGGAGGGGAGAACACGTTCAAGGTCAGGGCCTTCGAAGGTGCCGCACGGACCGTTGAGATCCATCAGGAGGAAATTGCAAAGATCAGCAGGGAGGGCGGGCTCGAAGATATCAGGGGGATCGGAAAGAGCGTCGCAGAGGCCATACGTGAGTACGTAGATACCGGTAAGTCCGCAGTTCTCGAACGGCTCAGGTCCTCGTTTCCTCCGACGATAGGTGGCCTGTTCGCCATTCAGGGTATGGGCCCCAAAAAGATAAAGGCGGTGTGGGATAGTTTGGGAGTTTCCTCGGTCGGTGAGCTCGAGTATGCGTGCAAGGAGAACAGGCTTGTCACGCTCGACGGTTTCGGGCAGAAATCCCAGGAGAAGATCCTGAAGGCGATCGAATTCGTCAAGCTCCACGCAGACCGCCGCCTCTACAGCGAGGCGCTCGGAGTGGCGGAGGAGGTTTCCGCAGCACTAGATGAGCTTGATCTCTCGATAGCGGGAAGCCTCAGACGGGGGAAGAGCACCTTCAAAGATATCGATATCCTCGTTGTTTCGGACGAAAAAACGGACGCCGAAAAGCTGCGCTCCCTGCTCCTCTCGCTTGCCGACGAGGACGGTGTGATAGCCTCCGGTACGACAAAGGTCTCGGTTCGAAGACAGGGGCTGCAGATCGATTTCAGGATCGTGGAGAAGAGGTCGTTCCCCACGGCCCTTCAGTACTTCACCGGCTCAAAGGAGCACAACACGATACTGCGGTCGAGGGCGAAGCGGCTGGGGATGAAGCTCAACGAGTACGGGGTTTTCAAGGGTGATGATCCCCTCGATGTCAAGGACGAGGAGGACGTGTACAGGGAGCTCGGCCTTCAGTACATCCCCCCTGAGATCAGGGAGGGAGAGGATGAGGTCGACGCGTCGGAGCAGAAGAGGCTGCCGAATCTCGTGAGTTCGGGGGACTTTTTCGGCATGATACATGTTCACTCCTCATGCTCCGACGGCGCCGACTCGATCGAAGAGCTCGCAGAGGCATGCCGGAGCCTGGGATACTCCTACCTCTGCATATCGGACCACTCGCGTACCGCCTTCTACGCGCACGGCCTCTCTGTGGAATCGCTACGGTCTCAGATCGAGGAAACGAAGCGGACCAACGAAAAACTTTCACCATTCAGGGTGTTCTGCGGGATAGAGTCTGATATCCTCTCAGACGGCGGTCTCGACTATCCGGATGATGTCCTCGCAGAGCTCGATTTCGTCATCGGCTCTGTTCACTCCAAGCTCTCGATGAAGAGCGAAGAGGCGACCGAGAGGCTTCTTACAGCGATACGCAATCCCTATATTACCATCCTCGGCCACATGAGCGGGCGCCTTCTTCTCTCAAGGGAGGGATACGGGTTCGACGAGGACCGCATCCTTGAAGCGCTCAGGGAGAACGGGGTGGTGGTAGAGCACAACTGCAACCCTCACCGGCTCGACCCGGACTGGCCGTTTTTAAAGCGTGCGAAGAAGATGGGGGTCCTCGTGTCGGTGAACCCGGACGCGCACTCTATCGAGGGATTTTCCGACATGAGGTACGGGGTCGTGATGGCAAGGAAGGCGTGGCTCGAAAAGAGGGACGTTCTAAACTGCATGACTGTCGAGGAGATAGATGAGTTTTTTAATGGAAGGAAAAAGAAGAAGGGCGTCTGAAATACTCGCGCTTTTAAAGAAACGCTACCCTGACGCACACGTGCTGCTTGATTTTAAAAGCCCCTTCGAGCTTCTCATCGCAACGGTCCTCGCGGCCCAGTGCACGGACGAGCGGGTGAACGGTGTGACGCCTGTGCTTTTCTCCCTCTTCCCCGACCCGGTGAGCATGTCAAAGGCCCAGGCCGAGGAGATCGAGACTATAATAAGGCCCACCGGGTTCTTCAAGGCCAAGGCGAAATCTCTTCTCGGCGCATCGAAGACGCTCGTAGAGCGGTTTGCAGGCACTGTGCCGGAAACGATGGAAGAGCTCGTCACCCTACCCGGTGTGGGCCGTAAGA
>Ga0307380_10001512_pt1 | contig 33999 bp, 45 predicted proteins | sample UN3MG_FD_202239 | JGI IMG/M metagenome (GOLD analysis project Ga0307380, IMG submission 202239) | Soil microbial communities from Risofladan, Vaasa, Finland - UN-3 | ecosystem: Environmental > Terrestrial > Soil > Coastal area > Acid sulfate soil | place: Finland: Risofladan, Vaasa | collected...
AAAACGAATCGCTGATAATAATTTAGTCCAGAAAGAATTGCCGGCAGCAAAAGATCTCTATTTAACCGCTGCCCAAGCTAATGACGCCTTTACTTTTTTTGACAACACTAAACAAGTGGTAGAAAAACTTTGTTTGCAAGATTATTGCCTCTTCTTTTTTTTCAATCGTTTCAATCGGACGGCACCCCTTTACTCTTTTCGGTTTTTTGCCCATTTTCAAGCTCTAAAAGATGTCGCCAAAACAAAAATTAACTTTCTTTTTACTTCAAGCAGACCAATTGAACATTTGTTCCCTGATGTTTTTAAGGGTGCTAACTTAGAGGTATTTTCCAGAAAATACTATTTAAAACCCCATTCCAAAAAAGACCTCTCAGCAGTCATCCAAGAATTTGAAAACAGCCGAAAAATAAAACTAAATTCCAAAATTAAAGAGATTGCCTATCGCTATTCAGGTGGTCACTCTCAGTATGCCTTGTTGATTCTTCAAGCTTTAGAGAAACAAAACTTCCAGTTAAAAAACATTGACGTGGCCCTCAAGGGAAATCTCGATCTTTTGGCTCAAAGTCAAGAAATTTGGGATTTTCTTAATCAAAAAGAAAAAGAAATTCTTACCGGCCAAAGAATTAGTTCCCAAAATCACTTCTTAAACAAAATAGGCTTAATTAACGAAAAGAAACTACTTAATCCTATTTTCGAAGATTTTGTTAAGTTAAAAACCACAGAAGAAAATCAAAAAATTTACGACTTGACTAAAAAAGAAAAAGCGCTCCTTTTAATTTTAGAAGGGAAAAGGGGAGAAACCGTTCCTCGAGATGAGTTAATCACATTTGTCTGGCAATCACAAGCTGAGGAAACCAATAATTGGGCACTTGATCAGCTTATTAAAAGACTTCGGGGAAAAATTAAACTTTTAAATCTTCCTTATAAAATCGTCACTGTCAGGGGTCAAGGCTACAAACTCATCACTTAGTTAGCACCACCCTTAAAACATCATCCAAGCGGGAAGCGAAGACAAAGTTAATATCTTTTTTAATCTTTGACGAAACATCAACCAAGTCTTTCTTGTTGTCCTTGGGCAAAACAATTGTTCTTAAACCAGCCCGATGAGCGGCAATCACTTTTTCTTTAATCCCACCAACTTCCAAAGCCCGACCACGCAAGGTGATTTCACCAGTCATCCCCACTAAACGATTAATTTTCCTTTTGGTTAAAGCTGAAACTAAAGCGGCAGTAATGGCCACCCCAGCTGAAGGCCCGTCTTTGGGAACTGCTCCTTCAGGAACATGAATATGAATATCAAGATCCTCATAAAAATCTTGTTTTAAACCCAACTGCTTCCAGTGACTCCTGACATAAGATAAAGCGGCCTTGCCCGATTCCTTCATCACCTGGCCTAATTTACCGGTTAAAAGCAACCGGCCCTTACCAGGCATCAATCCTACTTCAATAAAAATAATGTCTCCGCCAGCCTCGGTGTAGGCTAAACCCGTGGCAATGCCAGTTTCGTTTTTCTTTTCTGCTAAGGTGGACGAATACTTTCTTGGACCAAGATACTTGGCTACATCAGTTTTGGTGACTGTCTTTTTGATTTTCTTTTTCTCAGCCACTTTTCTGGCAATTTTTCGACAAATACTCGCTAATGACCGCTCCAACTCCCGAACACCTGCCTCGCGGGTATAACGACGAACGACTTCATATAAAGCCTGGTTATCAATTTTAACTTCTCCCTTTTTTAAACCATTGGCTAAAAGCTGTTTGCCCCACAAAAATTTTTTGGCAATATTAAATTTTTCCTCTTCTGTGTAACCTGGAAATCCGATGATTTCCATCCTATCCCGTAAAGCCGGAGGGACTGTGTGCAAAACATTGGCCGTGGTAATAAACATCACCCTGGAAAGATCAAAAGGCACTTCTAAGTAATGGTCAGAAAACTCAAAATTCTGCTCTGGATCTAAAGCTTCCAGCAAGGCGGCTGAGGGGTCACCTCGAAAATCAGTCCCCACTTTATCAATCTCGTCCAACATAAAAACAGGATTATTGGTACCAGAATTCTTGATTCCTTGGATAATTCTCCCTGGCAAAGCACCGACGTAAGTCCGGCGGTGACCTCTAATTTCTGCCTCATCTCTGATACCACCCAAACTCATTCTGACAAACTTTCTTCCCAAAGCTCGAGCAATCGATTTACCAATCGAGGTTTTGCCAACTCCCGGTGGACCAACAAAACAAAGAATAGTTGATCCTCTTTGTTTTTCTTCCTCTTTTGTTTTCTTTATAGACTCTTTTCTTTTCTCTTTTAATTTCATCACGGCCAAATACTCAACAATCCGTTCTTTAATTTTCTTCAAACCATAATGGTCCTCGTTTAAAATCTTGGCGGCCCGAGTCACCGAGGCATTATTGGGAGTGGCAATCGACCAAGGCATTTCTGTCAACCAATCAAGGTAACTTCTAATATAACCAAACTCAGGATGATTGGGATTCATATTACTTAAACGCTTAAGTTCTTTGTGGGCTTTTTTAGCCACAATTTGGGGCATTTTAGCTTGTTTAATTTTTTGCTTCAATTCTCTTGTTTCCTCATCCTCATCCTCACCTTTCTTTAACTTACCCAATTCTTCTTCAATTGTCTTTTTTCTTTCTCTTAAGACTGCTTCACGCATACCTTTATCAAACTTTTTCTGAGTTTTGGAAGCAATAGTTCGTTCAAGTTGCAAAATTTTAGTCTCCCGGGCAAGAAATTCGCTGGCTTTAAACAATCTTTTTTTGACAGGGAAAGTTTCAAGCAGTTTTTGTTTATCAACTGTCTTTAACTCTAAAATGTAAGAAATTTGGTCAGCTAAAAGCGCCGGGTTGTTTTCACCCAGTAAATGCATCACCGACATAGCATCAACTGATTTACCTAAATTAATGGCTTTTTGAAAACTTTTAACCAGATTATTAGTCAAGGCTCTAATCTCTGGTGAATCCTCAATGATTTCAGGGATCTCCACCACCTGACCCACTAAAAAAGGTTCAGTTGCTTCCAAAGACTCTAGCTGAATCCGGCCTAAACCTTTTACCCACGCATGAATTTCGGTTTCGGTGCGAAGAAGTCTTTCAACTCTGGCTAAAGTGCCTATTTGGTAAAGATCTTCTTTAGCCGGATTTTCTACCTGAGGATTCTTTTGACTAAAAAAGCAAATTATCCGATTGCTTTTAAAGGCAGCTTCAACCGCCGCTATTGATTGGGGTCGGCCAAAAGTCAAAACTAACTCAGTATGAGGAAAAACGACTCCTTGCCGAATCGCACCAATGGGAAGAATTTTTTCTTTTTTAGGACCAAATAAAGTGGCCATCTTTAGCAATCTATCATATTAATTGCTAACTGTCAATCATGAATTATAACTCTTGTTCCAGGATTATCCTTGGTAGGATAAACAATATTTTTGCCTGAAGGAATAGGCGGCGAGGTCCAATAAAAAAGTTTTTGAGCATCAGGAATCGAAAGATTAACACAACCGTGACTCATCGGGTTACCAAAATTGTTGTGCCAATAAGCACCATGAAGACCATAATCTTTATGAAAATATTGGATATAAGGAACGTTGGGTAAATAGTAATAAGTATTGGTACCTGAATTACCACCTGACATTTTCGCGTATTTAATCTTTATCCAAACCCTAAAGTCTCCTTTAGGAGTCGGCGCCCATTTACCTCCAGAAATAAGGAAATTATAAACAACTTTATCTCCTTCATGGGCATAAAGACGCTGGTCAGAAAGGTCAATCTCAATCCAGCGCTCATCAGCACTTACCCCCAGAACCGCCTTCTCCTGCTCCTCGGCATCATGAGCCTCGGTAGAAGAAAATAATTTTATCCAATCAGGTTCAATTGACTGACCACTAAAAAAAGCTGTTTTGGCCGTAAAATCAAACTCTCCAGTGGCATCGGCCGGTGGCAGGCCACAACCGCACTCAGAATCTTTTAAATATTTTTGGCTTGAAAAAAACAAAACACCGCCAGCCAAAACAACAGCCAAAGGCAACAGAAGCAAAAAAAGCTGATTTGACCGCCTCAATTCTTTGAATTTTTTAAACATAAAAAAATTTTAACACAAAATCTGCCTCCCAAACAATGGCAAATTGCTCTCAGCCTCAAAATTTGGTAAAATTGGGATTGTTAATGCGGGGTCTTCTAAAGGTAGGAATGCCGGCTCTGAACCGGCCAATCTAGGTTCGAATCCTAGCCCCGCAGCAGATTTGATTGTTTCCCCATATTCCGGATGTCCACCGATGTAGTGGTAGAATTTGCCCTTTTCTCTATATTGAACTAATAATTTCCTATTATGAATTATTACAAGCCTTACTCGAACATTTATTTTATTTTCAATTTTAGCTTCTCTCTTTTTCATAGTAGATGTATTATACTTTGACTATGGCTGAAGAAAAAGAATTACTAACAATTTTGTCCAAAGATGAATATAAAGCTGTGCTGACACATTTGAAGAAAGAGCTTGGTAATCCGAGGGTTCAAAAGCGACTTTCCCTTCAATCTGATAATTATGATCAGGTAGACATAGATACGAGAATTCGAATTACGAACAGGAAAGTGGAGTTTATCCAAAAAATTGGTGATTGGAAAAATATAACCAAAGGTAAAGCTCGCACGGAAATTTCAATCCCCTTACAAAACGATACAAAAATAGTCTTGGATTTTTACAAAATCATACGTAATCTGCTTCAGGGTACAAGTGTTGAGAATATTGTCATGCAATACGAAAGTTTAATTTGGAAAAAGAAGGAATTTGAAATTAAGCTAACTCATCAGTACGGTAAAAGTGATGCTTATAATTGTGAGGTTGAGGTATTTAATCATACTTTGGAACCTGATGTGCTGGCCAGTAAATATAATATTCCTATTCACTTACCCACACAAACTCCTAACTTTTGGAGAAAGTGGAATAAAAAGGTAAATTTGAATTCAGATGAATTGTCTGACGAAGGGTTATTGGAAATTATTAAAAGATATTTATAAAAACTATTATTTTCTTAATATTACATGTTTAAACCACTGTTCTTGAAAATGTGTGAGTTTATTGATTTCCTCATCTGATATTTCAATTCCTTCTGGAACAACGACCAACTTATCGTCATCATCGTCTGTTCTGTGGATTACCGCTATACATATTCCCATTGCTTTTTTAATGGGTTCATCAATCCCTAAATAATAAGCATCCAACTCCTCTCCGTCAGGGGATTTTGTATTGGGAACATAACCATAATTTGCTTCATACATAAACTCATGTTTTGGATGTTTACTGCCCAGAGGTCGATCAATGACAACTTTCACCTTTTCACCAAGAAAATCTTTGGCTTTTGTATACATGTTTTGATTATATCGCAAACCTGATAAAATTCTTATATGGGTGAGGTCAAAACAAGAGCTGTTGGGCTATTAATAAAAGATGGGAAAATATTATTAATACACAGAACGCGCGAAGGTAAAGAATTTTGGGTATTTCCTGGTGGGGGTAAAGAAGATGATGAAACAGTTGAGGAAGCTGTTGTTAGAGAAATCGAAGAAGAATCAAACATAAAATGCGAAATAGAAAAGTTGCTATACATCCACAAATACTCTAACCTCAACCATACACAGTACTTCTATCTGTGTAAGTATATTTCAGGAGTTCCAAAGCTCGGAAGCTTTAACGAAATGCAAACTATGAAAGATGAAGATCAAACTTATAAACCTAAGTGGGTAAATATCGATAAATTGTCAAAAATATTACTATATCCCTTGAAAATTCGAGACTGGATTATTAAAGATTATAGGACAGAATTCAAAGATACACCAAAAACTGCAACTCTGAAATCCACCGATCTTCGTCAAGAAATATAAAACTCCTTTTTATACTGTCTCGTTTGTCTCATTTAGCCTAAAATGATATACTTGGAATGGTTGAGTTATGAGGACTAAACGGGCCTAGACCGAGCTGCTCAGCCAGCACGGGCACCTCATGCGACCGAGGTGCCTAAAATATTCTTTATTACCTTGCAAAACGCCCGTTTTCAAAACCGAGAATTCGAACCGCTTTTTACCCTTAAAAACAGCCCGTTCGAATCCCTTTTCTATCTCCTGTGGGAGGCTATCCGAACCCTGAGTCAATAATGAAATTTCAGCCACTTATTGATAAAATATTACCAGAATGAACCTTTCAAAGTTGCCAAAACTTTTGGCTAACCGATCTCCTTATCGGCTAAAACAAATAAAAAAAGAAGTTTATGCTAACCTAATCCAGGACTGGGGAGAGGCTAGTTCTTTACCCTTAGGTCTAAGAAAAAAATTAAAAAAAGAGTGCCCGTTGGCTATTAATGCCCAAGCTTTCATTTCCAAAGACAAAAAAACTATTAAAGCGGTAATTTCCCTGAGAGATGGATTGAAAATTGAAGCAGTTTTGATGAAACAGCGTAGAAGTCATACTGTTTGTGTTTCCACTCAAGTTGGTTGTCCTTTGGGGTGTCTTTTTTGTGCCACCGGGAAAATGGGTTTTAAAAGAAACTTAACTGCTGATGAAATTGTTCAACAAGTTATTTTCTTCGCCAGGCGACTTAAAAAATCCTCGAAAAAGGTAAGCCGAGTGGTTTTTATGGGAATGGGTGAACCCCTCCTTAACTTTGAAAATACCATCAAAGCCATTCAGACTCTTAATGATCAAGAGGGCTTTAGGCTTGGGCAAAGAAAAATATCTCTTTCGACTATTGGCATTCCTGATTTGATAAAAAAATTTGCTGACTTGAAAACTCAAGTCAATCTGGCTATCTCCTTACATGCCCCTGAAGATAAGCTTCGCCAAAGACTCATGCCAGTCAGTAAAAAATACCCACTCAAAGAAATCCTAAAAGCCGTTGACTATTACCTGGCTAAAACTAATCGTAAGGTGATGTTTGAATACCTGATGATAAAAGGGATCAACGATCAGGCCAAATGGGCTGAAAAGTTGGCTAAATTGCTAAAAAACCGTTTATGTATGGTTAACCTCATTACCTATAACCCAACCGGTGATTTTAAACCATCAACTCGAATACAAATAGACAAATTCAAGCATGCTCTTAAAAACCAGGGGATTGAAACAACCCAAAGATACTCTTTCGGTCAAGATATTAAAGCCGCCTGTGGCCAATTAGCAATGAAGGCCAGGACTTAGCTTTTGTGTAGAAAATTTTTACCTTCGAGGTTGAGCCTCGTTTACCTTAATAGCTTTTCCATTAACTTCTTTTTTGTTAAGTAATTTGATTGCTTTTTGAGCTTCTTTTTGATTGCTCATTTCAACAAAGCCAAAGCCTTTTGATTGGCCAGTAAGCCGATCAATAATCACTTTAGCGCTGGATACTTTACCAGCTTCGGAAAACAATTTTTCCAACTGCTCACTAGTAATGGTAGGGTCAAGATCGCCCACGTATAGATTAGTACTCATTTAGTTCACCTCCTTTCAGCTGTTCATTAAATAAAAAGTCAACAATGTCACTTGCCACTTCTTTGGACCGGCCAATGACCGGATAATGATGAATGTCAATACCGGGGCAATCATTCAGTTCTAAAACGCAAAACTTTCCGGTCTGTTGATCGTAAATGATATCCACGCCGGCAATCGCCATGCCGATGGCTTTAGCCGCCATCACCGCCGTTTTTTTCAGCTCTCCATTCACCTCATCGGTAGCATCTTTGCCAATTCCACCGGTGCTAATATTGGCGTTTTGCCTTAAAAAAACTTTTTCACCTTCCCTTGGGATGTAAGTCAGTTTTTTTTCTTGCTTTTTCAAGTTTCTTTTAACCTCACCATTTAGCCTTATTTTGCACATCGGTTTTTCATACCTTTTTCCTACCAGTGGACTCTGGTTAAACTCTTTAATAAGCTGTCGGATGTTGCTTTTACCATCACCGATTACATGAGCAGGAATTCTTTCCATCACCGCCGACACCTTGTTGCCTACGACCAAAAAACGAAAATCTTTACCCTTAACAAACTCCTCGATTAAAACACTTTTCTTGCCGGGGCGAGTAAAAATCAAAGGTAGAATTTCGTCAAACTCAGCCAGTGATTCGATATTGACAAAAACCTTATTCCCATGAGCTCCTTTAATTGGCTTTAAAACGCAAGGAAACGGATTCTTTTTTAAGGCTGTTTTTCTGGCTTCGTTGGGGGTTCTCACCAACCAACTTTTGGGAACCGGGATTTGATGACTTCGAAGAATTCTTTTGGTTAAAAATTTATTATTGGCAATGAAACAAGCCGGTTGAGGATTAACCGGAAAAGAAGTTCCCTTAACAAACCGAACCTCACCGTTATAAGAAAGCTTTAGAAGATTAAAGCGCTTGGAGATAATTTTGACCTCCAGCCCTTTTCTTAAAGCTGCCTCCAGGATAAGTTGGGCGCTATTGGTTTTAAGTTTCGTTTTGTTCATTCTTCTTTAGCTTCCAATTCGCCACTGACAACTTCTCAAAGCGCGCAAACAAACGGCCAAATTGTTTTTGGGCAGAAAATTTCTTGCTGATCGTTCCTAAAGCGTTCTGGGTAAATTGTTTTTTAAGATTCTGGTTATTTATCAGTTCTTCGACTTTCTGAGCAAGGAGACTGGGATCATTTGGAGGAATCAGAAACCCATCATAACCATCAGTAATAATTTCAGGAACGCCACCAACCTTTGTTCCTATTACTGGTGTGGCACACGCCATCGCTTCAATATAAACTTGGCCAAAAGTTTCGTTCTCGGAGGGTAAAGCGAAAACATCCGCTCCAGAATAAACCCTAGGCATCTGTTCAAGACTAAAGGTTCGACAGAGTACCTTACCTTCTACATTGTGGAGCTTCACAAAGCCATTTAGCTTTTCCCGAGCTTCATCAAATTCTTTCATTAATCTTTTTGGCGGTTTGGCAGCCGCAATTACCAGTCTTAAATCAGAATAACGAGGTGAAACTTTTGAAAAAGTCTCTATCATATCTAAGATCCCTTTCTCTTTTAAACTTTCTCTTGGCCCGGTAATCAATCTTGAAGCCAACAGAATCACTCTATTTTTTGTTGACAGTGACAATCTCCTTTTTAACCAAGTTTTGTCTAGATTAGGAGAAAATCCGTTTGTGTCAACGCCCAAATAATTAGTAGTTAGCTTATTAATATCCGTTCCTTTTTGGAAACAATCACCAGCGACACTCTTGCTGACACAAATTACTTTTTTCCAAAGAAGCTGATTAATAACTTCCTCATGAATTGGTTTTTTGGAAAATGAGTGAATCCTTAAGACAACTGGGGTTTGATTGGAAAAACAAGCCATATTCAACATCAAACTATAGGCAGGAGGTAGGCCAAGATGAAAATTTTGAGCACTGACTAAATCGATCTTTTCTCTTCTAAGCAAACTTAAAAGAAAATTAAAAAAGTCTTTAGATTTTCTGGAAACCTCTTTTGATGACATTTTTTTATTTTCAAGACTCCTTCTTTTCCGATAAGGCAGGCTTAAAAAGTTTTTTTCCAAAATCGTAACTTTCCCTTTTTGTTCAAAGTATTCTTTGCCATTCGAAGGCAAAAGAAATAAAAATTCATCGTTATCAAGATAACGACAAAATTGAATTAAATTCTTGATATATCTTTCGATCCCGCCAATACTTATTTTTGGTGAATTTGGGCTAATGAACAGAATTTTCATTATTACTTCCTTTCTTTAAGGCCTTTTTTATTTTTTTCCTCGCCCTGGCAGCAGAGATACCAAAAACAAAGGCTAACTCTTCTACTAATTGTTTCATTGAAAGATCTAAAAGATTTTGCTTGCTGCGGCTAAAATTTGTTGACTCATCTTGTTTATCCAACCAGAGTCTTTTTAAAATCTGAATTGTGGCTTCTGGCTCGTTTAATCTCAATTTCTCTTTGGCTCGAGTCGTGTTAACTGGCCTTTTTTTATCTTCTTTTTTGGAAAGTTTCTTCAATAATTGCTTCATTTTATTTTTAGAAATTGGTTTTCTAATGTGGGTTAGGCCAATATTTTTGACCGGAATAGAGCAGACTAGGTCTTTATTCTGCTTAGTTTTATAATAGGGCTTAAAATGGATAACCTTTTCTTTTTTATCCTCGGCGCTTTTTCTTTTCTCAATCTTAAAAATCTGATAAACCTGGCCAAAATCGATGATTTTATCGTCAATCTTAAATGGTTTACTTTGAGTTTGCTTATCGTCTTTCATTTTTCTTAAACCTTCTGAACGAATGGCAGGAGAGCTAAAAATCGGGCTCTTTTTATGGCTCTGGCTAGCTTTCGTTGGTGTTTAGCACAATTACTATTTACCTTCCGAGAGCTAATTTTGCTTGTCTGGTGAAGATATCTTTCAAGCTCTTCAATGTTTTTATAATCGGGATTTCTCTCTTCCTTGCAAAACTGACACTCTTTAAACAGCCGTCTCGTTCTAAATTTTCGATAATATCTTCTTTTTTTGCGATAAGATTTTGCCATTAATAATCCTTTTTCATTTTTATCGATCTTTTCTCTTGTCAAAGGCAATCATGTCTGAGGCAACGATTTCTGTTCTCTTAAAAGTCTCACCTTTGGCATTGGTAAGCTCTTTGTTTTGAATCCGGCCCGAGATAAAAACCTTAGTCCCTTTGGTTAAAACTTGGCTGCAAATTTCGGCTAACTTATTGAAAGAAACTACATAATGCCATTGGGTTTCCTCTCTCCTTTCGGTTGCTCCCCGAGGTAGCCAGGAACGATCAGTTACCACATTAAAAGTGCAAACAGGAGTTCCGGAATTAGTGGAGGAAAGTCTAGGCTCTTCACCAACATTACCAATAATCATTACCCTGTTTAAGCTTCTTGATGCCACTAAACCACCTCTTAAATCAAAACCCGCAAGTGAACTGCAAGATACGCAGAGAAGGGTCCCTTCAGGGGACTTGTAGTGAAGAAAAGCCTGGTTTAATCGCTTTTACCAATCCTGGCTCACTTACTTTAAAAAAAGTTTACTATTAACAATGATTCTTTAACCTTCCCAGTAGGCTTTCCTGACTGTAATTATAGCTTATTTTAGCCCCTAGAACAAGGCAGCCTAGTAAAAAACTATTCTCCCTGATTTCAGACGGGCACCCCTAGTGACCGAGGTGCCCCAAATATCCCTATTTACCTTGTTAAAAGCCCATTTTTAAAACTGAGAATTCGAACCGCTTTTTACCCTCAAAAAAGCCCCGTTCGAATCCCTTTTCTACCATGATAAAGGTTCATTGATGACGGGTTCGATTGTCTTTAGCTTTTAAGCCAGAATCCACTTAACTAAAAACTGCAAATAGTAGATTCCTGTTAAAAAGAAAACTCCTGCCACTACCTTACGGCTGGCTTTTTCAACTTGCTGCACAACCGAAAAAGCCTGGCCAACTTTTTGCACGCTAAAAGCAATTAAAAAAGAAAAAATCATGACAGGAAGTCCTGTGCCCAAACCAAATAAAGACGGCAATAAAAGAGCCTCAGTTGACCTTAAAACCAAAGGGATAAGTACTCCAAAAAACAAAACACCACTATAAGGACAAAAAGCCAAAGCAAAAAAACATCCCAAAAGAAACGAGCCAAGATAACCTTTAGTGGCGAGCTTTTCTTTGAGACGTTCAACCTTTTCATTTTTAGTTTTAATGTTTAGCTTGATGACATCAAACATGACCAACCCGATTAATATCAGCACTGGTCCTAAAACCTTTTCTCCCCAGCCTTGAAAAATACGTGAGATTTCAAAAGAGGAGAGGCCAAAATAAATAAGGGAAGCTAGGGCAGTGTAGCTAAGACCACGACCAATAGTGTAATAAAGACCATTAAGAAGGGTGTTTCTAGGGGTTTTAATGTCTTTGGAGATATAGGCAATGGCAGTGATATTAGTGGCTAAAGGACAAGGGCTAATAGAGGTAAGAACTCCAGTTAAGAAGGCAGTTAAAAGCGGCATATTGTATTGGTCAATAAGCAGGTTGATATAATCCATAGTTTATTTTCCCAATAAAGTTTTAAGTTTGTTTTCAAAATAATCAGTAAACTTTTCTTGGTCGTTTACCAGTTGCCAAACCGTTATATCTTCTTCGATATTGTCTATATCATTACTGATAGCATTAACAAATAAAGATGAACCTCTGGCTTGGTATTTAATGACCATTTCTTTGTTCTCGGGCAATTCACCATTAACATCTTTGAAGATAATTTTTCCTGACTGATATTCTTCTGAAAACTTATTTTTGATAGTCTCCAGGGCGTACTCGCCAACAGTGATACATGACCAGCATTGGTGGGTGCCGTGGAAGTGAACTACCTCAATTTTGTCTGCAACAATCTTATTTTGGCTCATCAATGGGGGGTTGTTTTCTTTCTGTGGTTCAATTGAAGTTGATTCAGCTAATTTTGAAATAGTAGAACTTTTTACCTCTTTATCAGAAAAGCCTTTTAGGCCAAAAAACAGGGCAATTATTATTAAAATTACACTGATAAAAACAATTATTTTTTTATTCATTTTTTATTTATTCAGCCAGTTAGACCATAGATAAAACCAGCTAAAGTGGTTAATATAACAATTGATCCTGCATAAACCAGCATTTTTTTAGTACCAATTAGTTTTCTGATAACCAAAAGCCCTTGCAATGAAAGAACAGGGTCGGCCAGCATATAAGCCATTAAAGGACCCTTGCTCATACCCAGTTTCATAAAGTTTTCAGCAATTGGGACTTCAACCAAAGCAGGAAAGTAAGCCAAGGCCCCAAACATAACAGCAATAAAGTTGGTAAGTAAATTATTTTGACTGGCTATAGCCTGAAATTGTTCTTTAGGAATAAGGTGGGTGATGGTAGCGGCAAAAAAGACACCCACTAAAAGCAAGGGAACAATCTGGCTAACAAATTTAATCGTTTCGTCCCACCAAACACCCCTTTTTTCTTTGGTCAGCCAGGAAAAAGTCATTACCAACTGAAATAATACTAAGGGAAGAATAAGGAAATTCCTTAAATTACTGCTGATAGGGGCGGTGCCGACCACCAAGATTGCCAGCATCGCTCCCCAAAACCAGACATTTTTAGGCCCCTTAAGATTACTCGGATCTTGAGTTACTGTCTGAAGACTCCCGTCTTCCTTGCCATTTCCAAAAACTAGTTCCATTATCAAACCGACTAAAATAGCAAACATTACTGAAAGGACAAACCTGATAATGCTAAATTCCCAGCCGATTCTTTGACCAGTAAAAAGAATGGTGACGATATTAAAAGCAGGACCAGCGTATAGAAGAGTAATGGCGATTCCCAAACCAGCACCCTTTTTCCAAATACCAGCAAATAGAGGAAGAATTGTGCAAGAGCAAACTTCAATTAAGAAGCCTGCCGTAACAGCAATTAAATAAGCCAACCATTTTTTAGTCTGACCGCTTAGATATTTTAAGATTGACTGTGAATCAATCAGGCTATTGATAGCCCCAGCTATAAAAAAAGCAGGCACAAGGCAAAAAAGAACATGGGCAGACAGATAATCAACCAAACCTAACCAGCCTTGATAAACCGCACCGCCAATTAGATTTTGAACCGACTCTTGGGCCAAAAGGCTGCCTATTTGCTTTTGCCATAGGTAGATTATTAAATAAGCACCGCCCAAAAGACCTAAAACCCAGTTTTTTTTGATAATTTTGATGAAATTCATGGTTTACTTTTCCTTTGCCTTTTGAATTAGCTCTTTAATCTTCTCCACATCCTCTACGGCCCCTGTCATTACGGGCTTGCCATTAATTACCAGTACCGGGCTAGACATTACTCCTATGTCTATCATTTTTTGAATACCTTCTTGACCGGTTAGATACTCAACTTTTTCTTTTAAATTAGCTTCCTTTACTGCTTGTCTGGTTAACTCGTATAGTTTTTTACAGGTTGGACAACCTGAACCTAAAACTTGAATTTTCATATTTGCTCCCATTATAAAGAAAAAATACTGTTAGTAACTTTTTGCCCCTTGTTAGTTAAAGAATAAAAAACTTGTCTGCCTTGTTTTTGATCTTCTACCAGACCTGCATTTTTAAGATCTGCCAAGTGGTGAGAAATAAGACTTTGGCTCATATCAAAATGCTCTACTAGCTCACAAACACAATGTCTGCCCTGACGCAAAACACAAAGAAGCTTTAACCTACTTTCCTCAGCCACAAGTTTCAATAAAGAAGATAAGGAGGCAATCTTTTTAAATTCTTGTTTATCAGGAGAACAACAATCATATGAACCCATATTCATATAGTATAATCGGAGGGCGATAATTGTGCAAGGGCTGTTGAGTAGATCAAAATAGGTCATTAAAAACAAGACGCTCCTTTTTATAGTGTCTCATTTGTCTCGTTTAGCCTCGCGATGATACACTAGGAAAGACTAAGTTATAAGGACGAAACGGTTCTAGACCGACCTGCTCAGCAAGGTAAACGAAGTGCTCCTTGCAAGGGCAGGGAGAAAGCGGAGCCTCCGTAGGAGTCAGGCAATCCCTGCCCCGCAGCCACATTGGAAATCTTGGAACTCCTGTAGCCTAAAATCCCGTGAGTTCGCATTTTTCTTTCATTAAAGCCCAATAAGATGTATAATATGGCTTGTTGCCTACTTTAGGATTCTTCTTTTCTCCCTAAAGGAAATATTATTGTTTTATCTGTGAAAGTTATTTTATGAATCAAGTTACCAATTTTGACGTATTAATTGTTTACTCTGAAAAACTCGCTAACAGTGCGAGTTCTGTGTCTGGAGGCATCACCGCGCCTTTTCCTAAAGGGTCTAATAACGAAAGTTACAACTTAGTCTATGGTTACTTTTTAAAAAACTGTCGAAAAAATAATTTAAAAGCAGCCTTTTCTACATCTGCTGATATTGTTGGTGCAGGCAAATGTCAAAGTTATTGGCTTTTTAGAAAAAATGTTTGGATAAAAGTCCAAAAAGTAGGCTTTTCAAAACTCATTTTTGATAAATTCTCCCCAACGAGTAAAAGCAGAAAAATAAAGCGTAATTTGCTTTTTTCTTCAAAACGAATCAGGCCGTTTAATGACCCATACCTTTTTGATCTTTGTTTTGATAAACAGAAAACCTATAAAATGCTAAATAATTTTTCTATACCCACAGTAACAATAGAAGATAGTACGAGACGAGGTGTTATAAAGGCGCAAAAGCTCCTAAAGGAAAAAATAGCCAAACATAAAAACAGAAGCGACTTCTCAGAAGAGGTGATAATGAAGGATAGATTTGGAGCCGGCGGGTTAAATGTTTACAAATTCGGTAACGACCAGACTGAAATGATAACTGTCTCGGTAAAAAAGCATAAAAGTGTATCTTTTATCATCCAGCCCTTTGTGAAATTTGATAAAGGTTTTAGCATTCAAAACTCTTCCAGATCAACCGACATAAGGCTGATATATTTAGGACAAAAAATTGTTCAAACATACATAAGAATTGCTAAAAAAGGAGATTTTAAATGCAATGAGCACGCAGGTGGATTGCTAAAATATATATCCAAAAGCGAAGTACCCTTGGAAATAACAGCGGTTTCTAAAAGTATAGTCAATACCTTGAATAAAAAATCTTCGTTGTTTGCTCTTGATTTCATCACGAGCAATGACGGTAATATTTATCTTCTGGAAGCAAATACTGGACCAGGGTTGGATTGGAATTTATCAATCAAGGAAAACGAAATCGAAGCCAAGAAACTAATGAGAATAATTATAAAAGAAATAGTTAGACGGATTGGCTCGTCAAACAATACTTCTGAAAGAAAAGCTGTAGTAGCTACAGTAAATACTCCTATGATTAGCGAGTACCCAGTATCACCAAATATATTAACAACGACATAAACTACTTAATTTTTGTTAATAGCCTAACATGTCTCCTTTTGTATACTGTCTTATTTATCTCACTTCGACTTCGCTCAGTGTTATAATATTTAGTCCTTCGGTAAACTCAGGATTTCAGATTAATTCTTCAACCTAGAAGTGATACACTCGGAGTAATCGGCTATGGGCTCGAAAGGTTCTAGACCACGCTGCTCAGCCCTTCGACTGCGCTCAGGGCCTTCGGCCCCTCAAATAGAGTCGAATGTCTCGAGCGAATGTTGAGGGAAATATATCTAATGACCTATTTTGTCTACATCCTCCGTACTTCTTCAAACATTCTTTATATTGGCCAAACAAATAATTTAAAAAAGCGCTTAAAAGAACACAGAGATAAATCTTCTAAGTCCGCAAAATACATTAGATATTTTTCTAGTTTTACCCTGGTCTATTCTGAAAAATATTCAACCAGAAAAGAAGCAATGAATCGTGAGAAACAACTAAAAGGCTGGACAAGGGCCAGGCCCAGCAGACAATATTGGTCTTTTTTGATATAATGTCAGTATCCTCATGCTCTTTTTGAAATAGCGTAAGTTTAAAGGAGTTTTAATAATGTTAAAAATCAAAGACGAGGGAATAATTTTAGAGAAAACAAATCTGGAATTTGAAAATAAGGCTGTTTTCAACCCGGCTTGCATCCAGCTGAATGATATTACTCACATGTTCTATCGGGCAATTAACCACAATGATATTTCTTCTATAGGTTACTGCCAGCTGAAAGATAATAAAATTGTAAAAAGACTTAAAGAGCCAGTTCTTTTTCCCGAATATGATTACGAAAAAAAAGGCGTAGAAGATCCAAGAATTACTCTTTTAGAAGGAACACACTACCTTTTCTACACTGCCCATGACGGTAAAAATGCTCTTATTGCCTACGCCACAAGCAAAGATCTTGTCCATTTCACCAAACAGGGCCTTATCTCGCCGAAAATCTCCTACGATGAAGCGGAAGACATTTTTCGCGAGTCAAAAATCAGAGAAAGATATACCATGTTCGAGATGCTTTACAAAGAGAGATGGGGAAAAGATATCTTACTATTTGAAAAAGATGCTTCCCTCTTTCCCCAAAAAATTAACCATAAATTTGCTCTTCTGCACCGTATTCTGCCTGGGATCCAAATTATTTACTTTGACAAATTCTCCGAACTTAATGAAGATCGCTGGCGCGATTATTTTAAGAATTTAGGTGATTTTATTGTACTTGATCCTCTCTCTTGGTTTGAAAACCGCAATGTTGGCGGTGGTTGTCCCCCAATTGAAACAGAAGACGGATGGCTTATTATCTATCATGCGGTGGAGGATACCCCTTTTGGAAAAACCTATCACGCTGCCGCTGCCCTTCTTGATCTTGAGAACCCCCTAAAAGTTTTAGGGCGATTAACAGAACCTCTGTTTTCCCCAAAGGCTTCCTGGGAAAAAAGTGGCGTTACAAATAATGTTGTCTTTCCTACCGGAGCAGTAGTAAGAGGTAAAAGACTTCATATTTATTATGGGGCTGCCGACAAGCTAATCGCCGCGAAATCTATTAATTTCACAGAGCTATTGACTGAACTCAAGAAAAGCCCTCCAAAACGATGAGCACTGATCAGCAAAGTAAATCTTGGATAGTCTGTCTTTCCACCTTCCCGCCACGACAGTGCGGTATAGCCACCTTTACTGCTGACCTTACTAATGCTATTGACCAAATGTTTAAACCGTTGATTAAGTCAAAGATTGTCGCGATGAATTTTACTAAAATAAGTCATTTGCCCTATTCTGACAAAGTAATTTTCCAGATAAGCCAGCCTCGTGAAGAGGACTATGTTAACGCTGCCTACAAGCTCAACCATCTCAAAAAGGTAAGACTTGTCAACATTCAACATGAATTCGGTATTTTCGGAGGGGAATATGGTTCACACCTGCTTCTACTTCTAAAAAAACTTCAGAAACCGGTTGTTACCACATTTCACACCGTTCTTCCCGCTCCAGACGAAAAAATGCGCAATGTTGTTAAAACTATAATGAAATATTCTAAAGGGATAATCGTTATGACTAATTATTCAAAGGAACTTCTCAAGAAGGATTACGGATTAAATCCTGACCGCATCCAAGTTATTCCTCACGGAATTCATCGCGTTTCCTATAGAACCAATGAGCACGCCAAGTCTGTTTTCGGCCTTTCTGGCAAACTAATCCTTTCAACCTTTGGGTTACTTAACCCCAACAAAGGAATCGAGTATGTAATCGAGGCCCTACCACCGGTAATAGAAAAGTTCCCTAATGTTCGATTCCTTGTCGCCGGGGTCACTCATCCTACTGTTCTGGAGCAGGAAGGCGAAAAGTACCGTAATTTTCTTATAAAAAAAGTTCATCAACTTGGCCTAAGCGATTACGTTCTATTTTATAATACCTATTTTAATATAAATAAACTCCTTAGATTTTTAGAAGCTACCGATGTCTATCTTTCCCCCTCCTTAAATCCAAAACAAACCGTCTCCGGCACTTTATCTTATGCCCTTGGCAGCGGTCGTCCGGTCATATCCACAGCCTTTGCCCAAGCCAAACAAGATGTCACGAGTGAGGTCGGCATATTGATTGACTTCAAAAACCCGCAGGCTTTTACCGATGCCATCACTAAATTAATAAGTAATAATGAATTATGTTTACAGCTGGGTAAAAACGCTTATTTCCGCACCAGGCATATGACCTGGGAAAATGTTGCCCATTCCTATATGAAATATTTCTCGCAATTTGTGCCAGAGCTAACCTTGGGGCAAAGAAAACTTCCATCCATAAAACTTAAACATTTGGCTAAATTGACTGATAATTTTGGCATTATTCAGTTTGCCGAGCTGACCGAACCAGATCTTTCTTCCGGATATACCTTAGATGATAATGCCCGAGCCTTAATCACGGCCGCTCTTCATTATAAAAAATTTAGGACTCACTCTGCGCTAAAATTTGCCTCCACATATCTCAACTTTCTTTATCGGGTAGCTAAACCCGATGGTTATTTTGATAATTATGTCAATTCAAACCGCGCTATTGATAAGCAAAGAAATATCCAAGAAAATTCAGAAGATCCCAGTGCAAGAGCCCTATATGCTCTTGCCTTAGTTTCAACTACCAAACAAATCCCCAAACGCATAAGACATCAAGCCCATTCTCTCTTTGAACAGAGTTTCCAGAAAAACATTGCTTTCTTCTCGCCTCGTGCTATCGCTTTTTACATTAAGGCTCTCAATTGTTTGCTCTCAAAATGGAAAGAACCCAAGACTCTCGCTGTATTAAGGTCCTGTTGTGAACAACTCATGAGTCTATATGAAAAGAGTCACTTGCCGGACTGGGAGTGGTTTGAACACTATTTAACATATTCAAATGCCATCCTATCAGAAGCACTCATCCTCGGGTACAAAATAACCGGAGAGAGAAGATATCTCGAAGTGTCTGAAAAAACCCTCAACTTTTTAGTTAAACATACCTTTAAGGACAGCATCTACATTCCTATTGGCCAAAGCGGTTGGTTTCCCAAGGAAGGGACAAGACAGTATTTTGACCAACAGCCCGAAGATGTTGCTGCCACCGTAGAGGCTCTCAATACAATGTTCCAAGTAACAAAAAGGAAGCATTACAAGCAATTAGCGAACATCGCATTTAACTGGTTTCTAGGGGATAATGTTCTTGGGCAAGTTGTATATGACCGGACCACTGGAGGATGCTACGATGGGATTGGGAAAAAGTTTATTAATCTTAACCAGGGTGCCGAATCTACAATCTCTTACCTTTTAGCTCGCCTTTCTTTCGAGGGCTAAAACCAGCACTTGTGTCTCGAATGAAGCCCTTTTTTTATAGTGCCTCATTTGTCTCGTTTAGCCTCGCGATGATACACTAGGAAAGACTAAGTTATAAGGACGAAACGGTTCTAGACCGACCTGCTCAGCACGATCTTTGAGGTTCTGGGCGACCGTACTCTCTAATTTTCATTCATTAGTAAAAAATGAACTTGTTTATCGACACCAATATTTATCTTGCCTTCTACCACCTTACGAGTGATGATCTTGAACAGTTAAAGAAGCTTCTAGCTGTAATCTCAAGTAAAAAAGCTAATGTTTACCTCATAGAGCAAGTTATCCAAGAATTTAAAAGAAACAGCTAGGCACCAGAAGTTTTTTTATCCAAGACAACTGCATCTACAACATTGCCAAATCCATCGCGAATTTCCAAAACATCGCCGCGAAGTTCCACACCCATTGTAGGAGTAAACCAGCGCTTACCATCAGGAGTGATTATTACTTTAACCTCGGGTGGTAAAACCAGTTTTTCTTGTCCGTTTTTGCCATTTCCGTTGCCATTAACCGTGTGTTGCCCCTCTTGATAATGAAAAGCTTCAGTATCTGAAATATCATCAGAAACTAGCTGTCTTTTACGCGCCTCAAGGACAGCTCGCATACAGTAGCCAGAATTTAAGGCTGCTCTCATAGATGAAATACCAATTTGTGCTTTCATAATTGTTCGACCAGTAACGTTTTTGGTAAAAATTTCTCAATTTTGTGAGCCGCTCCTAAAAACAAAGTTCCTATTTCTCCTTTTTTCAGTGTCTTGTCAATCTTTTGGGCAATATAAGCATCTCGCAAAGAAAGAAGAGCATTGGCTTTTTTCTGATACCTCTTTCTTGCTTCAAACTTCTGGTTCTCACCTTTTGCCTCAAAGATCGCTTTTAGCAACTCGTATTCTTCTTTAATCAAGCCGGAACTCTCCGTCCCAATAATAGTTGCTCCCCGATCTTTCAGCCAGCGTAAAAGCTCATAGTTTGGGCTTTGAACCTCGTTAAGAATCTTCTCCACTCTTTCTTCACTAGTATCCGGAAGGCCATCTTAACATCAGAAAAGCCTACCTTTTCAGATAGGCTTTCCCGTTTAAGTGGTCAAGATCCACTACAACCTTAAGTAATCTTCTTAAAAATTGAGGGCATGTTGACCCCTAAATTGGCTAGGTTGCTGATGACGCTTCCTAAAAGGTTAAGGACGATGGCCACAAAAATAACAGTTGTGGCTATCTGACCTAACTGACCAAACTGGGAAGCTACCATCTCCACTATCGCAAAACCAAAAAGATAGGGCAGAACCCCAGTAGCCATAAAAGTTGCCAGTTGATTAAAGTTAAACTTCTTGGAAGCAATCGCCGCGCTAATCCCCAAAACGACATCCACGGCGATAAGAATGGCTAAAACTCTTATCTCTATTGTTCCTAAGGCTGTGGCAAGATCAGCAATTGGCCATATTACTTGTTTGGCAAACATCTTTTCTCACCTCCTTTCATTGTTTCTTCACTTCGGAGGAGTTCCTTCGACTTCGCCCAGGACCACCATCCGAGGTGTTTTTTAATCGGTTGGCATCGATTCGGTTGCTGGTGGGCTCACTTTTACCTTCGGAATAACTGTTGCGGTCGGACTGGCCGCCGCTGTCGGTGTCTCCTCAAGCGTTGGTGTTGGCTCTTCTGTTACTTCCTCCTGCGTTGCTGCTGGTAGAACCGGAGGGATTTCCTTTCTTTGGCGAGTAATATTAAGGTAGACAATTGCCGAAATTAAAAGGATCACCGCCAGCACAATTATCAAAGCCTTTACCCCTTGATTAGTTAAGGGATTACGCGGGTTTTCAATTTTTGGTAGCTTGAATCGATTATCTTCTTCCATCAATTTTTCTCACCTCCTTTCATTTCTTAGCCACTAAAGCTTCTAACTCTTTAACCCTTCTTTCTAATTTTTCTCTTTCTTTAACCGCCTGAATTTCTCTGGCTTTGCTGGAAAGATAAGGATCTGTCTCCCACCAATCTATTCCCAGCTCTTTGGCCTTATCGACTCCGGCGATCAAAAGCCTGATTTTAATAGTTAAAAGATCAACATCCGCAAGTTTAATCTGAATATCACCAACAATCACCACCCCTTTATCCAAAACCAAATTTAAAACATCAGCTAGGGTGTCTCCTGATGTTGACTTAGTAATTGTTTCTTGAACTGGCATTAAATCACCTCCTATCTTAAATTCCCTAAAGGACCAAGATCCAAATTTAAATCTTCTTCTTTCAAACCAAAGACTAATCTTAACTCCTCTATCTTTGTCTCTAAGGCTTGGAGGTTCATCCCTAGTTTTTGAATCTCCATTTGGGTCAAATGCCCACCCTCCACTCTCCTTCGCGCTTCCCGTTCCACCAAATCAATAATGAGCTTAATCAAAGTCAAAACCAATTGAGCCAAACCGCTCTCTGCTTCCTGAGGGCTGGGGGCATTAATCATTTGATTAATATGAACCTCGGCCTTATTAATTTGTTCCTCAAGTTTCCTTAAGAATGCTTCATCTCCTATTTCTGATTTATTAATTTCACCCACCCTCGTGCCCTGGATTTTTTCCTGGCGAGAAATGGAGGTAAGGATAATTCTTAAGCCCACAAAGAGCAAATCCATATCAGCCAGTCTAACGACTAAGTCCCCATGGACAACCGCTCCCTTATCAATGACCACATCCAAAACGTCTGCTAAAGTCGCATTTTCTCTATTTATCGAAGGTATGCTTTTAATTTTATTCATATCTTGGCAAAGTTGTAAGGCGGCCAAGGACCGCTTTCCTGGATGATTAATCCTAAGCGCTGATATTCCGCTTTAAGTCCCCTTACTTGGTTTTGAAATTCTCTCACTTTTTCTTCTTTAACTAAAAAACTAGCATTTAAAACCATTGGTTCCTCCTTGCCAGTAAGGGCTTTATCTAGATTTTTACCCTGGCTGGAGTCAACCGCAAGTTTTTGCAAATTTTCAAAAGTCTCCCCAACCAGTTTCTCAAGTTTTCTGTTTTTCTCTTTTTTCATAACCTCCTCCATTTGCTTTTTGACAAAAAAGTCCATGCCTTTAGGCAAAGAGGCGATTTCTTTCTTTTTCTTTTTCGCTTGGAGGTGTTTAGTAAAAACCTTCTCGTTTAAATAAACCTTTACCCCCCATTCCTGTTTTCCCTCAAGGTCTGCCAAAAGTTTTTTGAATTTTAAATAATTTTTCTCAAGAATCTCCTCAAGACTTTGTTTGGTTTTAAAGATCGTTCCAAACTTCATCGGGATAACGGGTACAATCTTTCCTCGTAATCCCATCGCTCTCTCAATAACATGTTCGTGAATCTGGGCTTTTTCTTTTATCCAATTGACATCTTCTTGAGCCTTTTTTTGAATTTCCTCTGAACCAAATTCCTTAAGGTTCACTTCACTCACGACCGCCTCAAGTTCATGGTGGGAAATAGGATAAGCTTCCCCTTTATTTACGGTTTTCACCGCTTTGATAGGGATAGGATTTTTCTTTCTTAGACAATAAAGATAAAAGGCCATTTTACTCTTCCTTTTCTCCTGTTACATCGCTTCTTCTTCTCATTCCCTTCCTCTGATAACCTAAGATATTGCCTTCCTGATCAATTTCCACTTCATAAATCCCCAAAACATCCATCCCATCAGGAATAGATTTTTTCTCCATAATCTGGATTGTCACTACCCAGCCTCCGTCTTTTTTTTTCGCCCCAATTCCCGAAGGAGAAGAAAAGCCGGTTAACTCCACTAACCCCTTTTTCGCTTTCTGGATAATCTCTGTAATAGCAGACATATTTAAAAATCACCCCCTTTCTTTATGACAAAGAACTTAAAATTTTAATAATCACCTCGGCTGTCTTTTTTCTAGTTTGAGAAATCAGGCGACAGCTTTGACATTCCAAACTTTCAGGATCATAATCCTCGCAAGCCAAAAGAAGCTCAACTTCGTCTCTCAACTTTTCCGCCATTTTTAGTTTCTCTTGACCCTGAGCCTGGTTAATTTCCTCTGTTATTTTTTTAAGAAATGGCTCCTTTTGGCAAAATTTATGGCAATGAATTTTATTTTGTTCTTCCATAATCTGTTACTCCTCTTTCCATTCAGGTCCAATCCCGGTGGTAAACTTGCTAAAAGCTAATTTTTTATAAAGATGGAAGGCAGAATTCTTCTTTCCCTCCTTTTCATAGTCTCGGGCAATTCCCAGAAGGGCTGCCTTGGCCTTCTGGGCTTCTTCGCCCTCAGGTGCAGCCTCAATTACTGTTTCGTAAGCCTCTATAGCATTCTGGACTTTTCCCTTTTTCCTCCAATCTTCAGCCATCTCCAACAGAGCTTGACAAGATGATTTTTTAACTTCAGTCATTTTATTCACCTCCTTTCGTTAAAAACGCTAATTATTGATTAACAACACCCTTCCCTTTGCATCTAAGACACGGAAGTTTTGACTCTTGAGCCTTTCCTGTTCCACCACATTCGGAACATTGTTTTGCTTCCCCCTCAACGGTGACAAGGCCTTTCCCTTCACACACGTAGCAGAGAACCCTATCATCAGAGGGCATCTTTCCCGTCCCTTTGCAATAGGCGCATTTAATTTCTTTGGCCATTTTATTCACCTCCTTTTTTCCTCTCCGTTCCTATTTCTAATCTTTTTAAGAGCTTTGCCTCGAGTTTTTGAAATTCCTCTTTTTCTGTTTGCCCTGTCTCATAAGCCTCGTTTAGTTCAGCCAGTAAGTTCTTTATCCTTTCCGGATCATAAAGTTCGTCCTCAGCCATATCCCGAACTTTTTTGACAAGCGCAAGGCCACCTTTTAAGGGTAACATCAGTAAATCGTCAAGGATAAATGCCATAGTTCGACAAGCTCACTACCAAGTAATCACCACTTCAACAAAATTATACGGTGGCACTGGCCCGAAATATTCTAATTTTGTTCTTTGACCAAGTTTTTTTTCCAATTCATTAATCTTTTCGTCAAACTCATCTTCTTTTGCTTTTTTAACTAAAAAGGCAGCGCTCAAAATATTTCTATCTCCATAAACCTTATTAACTTTAGTATCCACACTTAAAGGATTTAAGGCTGCCAAAAGCTCTTTCGCTTCTTTTTCTTTTTTCGCTTCAAGGGCCGCGTTGACCATCTCTCCAATCTTTATCATTCCAGCGTGTCTTTGGGAAAGAGAGGCTTCTTTAGCAACCTTCTCTTTTAACTGTTTAATATCTCTATTTTCCTCAACAATCTCGGTAAAAACCTTCCCCATATTTGTCCAGATGACCCTGACTCCCAGCTCGATTTTATCCTTCATCTCCCAAAGCAAGTTTTTAAATTCTTTGTATCTTGCCTTAAGCACTTTCTCTTTAATCTTTTCTTCATCTTCGGCAATAGTACAAAACCTAACTGGTAAAAGAGCAAACTTTTTCATTACTTCCTCCAGTATCTTTTGATGAGCCATCGTGTTATCCCGAGAGACTGGATATTTAATAATTGGGGAAAGGGAAACAACAGCGGCTAAACCGTTGTGATGCACGGTATAAACTTTATCCCCTCTCTCACCAATCCCTAAATCACCAAACCCTTCCTGCCTGTTGGCTTCAACGATGGCATAAATATAAAAACCTGGCCTATTATCTTCCTCGTTATTCATAATTTCCTAATACTCCTCTTTTAACAGGTTTTCTTAAGTAATGAGCTAAGTGATTAACCTCCTTCATCTTCTTGTTGGCTATTAGCTTCTGGTAATACTCCCTCAGCTTACTGGGCCGTTTCACCTGTATGATTTTGATGGCTTTTGATAGCTTTGGCAAAACTTGGTGGTAAGCCCCTAAAAAACAAACACCTGTTTCTCCCTCCTTTAAATTCTGATTAATTTGCGCCGCAATATACCTATCTCGGGCTTCAAGTAATCTCCCTTTCTTTAGTTTATAATTTAAAAAGGCTAAAACCACCCAAACTAAAGATTTATGAAGCATCAACTCTTTAGTTAATTGATATTCTTGTTTTAAAAGAGCAAAGTCTTCAGTCTTTTGTAAAATTGCCCCTTGACTGACAAACTTTTCAAGCAGTCTATAATTAGGACTGCCGGTTTTGGCTAACTTATCAATGATGATTTCCGCTTCTTTACCTCCTGCTGGCAAAGCATCCTGGAAAATCTTAACGCCCTTTAATCCGCCTCTGGCGGAAAAGTACTTTCCTATTTCTTCCCAATACTCCTTAAGTATCTTTTTATGTCTTTCCCAACGTTCTCCCAAAAGTTGGGTCGCTTTTTCTTCAACATCAGGAGCCAAACTTCCCAAATCCGGGTCAGTATGAATGATTGGCACATAGATTAAAGTCGGTCGTGTTCTTTCCATTTATGTAAATAAAGACCAACTAATCCCTGGTTTAGATATTTTCTTAGTAATTGATAGCCTTTAGCGGCTAAGGAAAATTCCAGAGGATCGCCTCCCTTATCCGGATGGAGCTGGAAGGCGAGTTTATCAAAGGCTTGCTTTATTTTTTCTTTACTAGGTTCGTCCTCAAGTTTAAAAAGTTTTTTGGCAGACTCTACCTCCTTTTTATCTAAAACTTCAATAACTACCGTCGCAAAGCTATAGGGAGGTAAAGGACCAACTAAACGAAAGTTAACCAGTTCTTTTAATTTGCTATCTAGCTGATTCAAAGCATGATTAAAACTTTCTTCGTTCTCTTTTTCCACCAAAAAAGCCTGGTTTAAAAGCATATTAACATCGGCTAAAACATGAGGGCAATTCTCCACCGCCATTCTTTTTAGCGCTCCAAGAATCTGGTTACTCATTTTTTCCCTTTGAACCTCAAGATGTTTGGCAATCACTTTTCCCAAAGCAATTTTTTCTTCTAAACTGACTTTTCTTTTTTTACTTAAACTCTTTTGGAGAGTTTGCGCCCTTTTGCTTTTCTGGAAAACCAGTTGGGCTGCTTTTTGCTCATTCCAAAAACAAACTAAATCAAGTTCAATTTTGGCTTCCATCTTTCTTAAAACCTCTTTAAGGAATGAATACCTCTTTTCTAAAACCGACCTTACTTCTTCCTTATCTTTCAAGATCGTCCCAAACTTAACGGGCAAAACACTGCCGAAGTTTTCCATAATCTTTTCTATTGTTTGCTGATGACTAATTAGCTCCTTAATCGTTTCTTCTTTGGCTAAACTCGAATAATCCTTGATTTCTGCTTCAGCCACCACGGCAGACAAACGACGAAAGTCCACAGTAGATATTCCTTTTCCTTCACCTCGGAGGAGTCGAGGTCGTTGCCTCGCCACCATCCGAGGTGTTTTAACAATGGCGTAAAGGTATTCTCCTTTCATATTTTCTTTATTTTTTTTAAACACTCAAGACACACTTTGAGGGTTGACTCCCTATTGATTTTCTTAGCACAAGATTGGCAAAAGCAACCGCTTTTCTCATCTTCCTCTGGCTCATCTTCTTCGGTTGGCAAGGCAGAGGGTTTCTTACGAAGTTCTCTTCTCTCCTTCTCCATCTCCCCCCGAGCTTTTCGAATTTCCGCTCTTGCCTTCTTAATTACTTCCCGAGTGTCAGGAACTACTCCTAAACCACCACAGGTAAAACAGGTTAAGGTAGTACCACCCTTTTGGCCTGAACCACGACAATCCCGGCAGGTGGTAACCTTGCCTCTAATCTGATTTTTACCTCTGCCTTTGCAAACCGGACAGCTGCCGGTAAAATGGGGATTTGCCCCTGTCCCTTGACAAAAGGTGCATTTAATGGTCTGTTGTTTTAACATCTTTCAAAGCCTTCATAAAGTGTTTCTTTGTAATTTTCAATTTTTTTAAGTCTTTCTTTTTTCTTTGCAAAAATTCTCTTATGGCTAACAAACTTGCTCTTTGGCAAATTGAGGCAATATCTGCCCCCACTAAGCCTTCCGTTTCTTTAGCGAAAATAGCCAGGCTGACATCCTCGGCTAAAGGTTTCCCTCGAGTGTGAATCTTAAAAATCTCTTCCCGCGTAGCCTGGTCTGGTTTGGGAAGCTCCAAAACAAAATCAAACCGGCCCGGGCGCAGTAAAGCGGGGTCTAGCAAATCCGGCCGATTGGTACTGGCCAAAATAACCACTCCTTTCAACTCCTCAATTCCATCCATCTCGGTTAAGAACTGGGAAATTACCCGCTCGGTAACCTGCTCTCCCGTCAGCTTGCCCCTTTTAGGAACCAGGGATTCAATTTCGTCAAAAAATAAAATACAAGGGGCAGCCTGTTTCGCTTTTTTAAAAACCTCCCGCACCCCCTTCTCACTTTCGCCGATATACTTGGATAAAAGCTCCGGGCCTTTAACAGAAATAAAATTAACCTCTGCTTCATTGGCAATTGCCTTGACCAAAAGAGTTTTCCCAGTCCCCGGCTCACCAGTCAATAAAATTCCCTTGGCTGGCTTTGTCCCAGCTTTAGCAAAGACTTCAGGATGATACAGAGGCTCGCGGATTGTCTCAATAAGTATCCTTTTAACATCTTCAAGTCCGCCAATGTCCTTGAGGGTAACCTCAGGAATTTCCGTAAAGACTTCTCGGATGGCTGAGGGTTCGATTTCTCTTAAAGCATTAAGGAAGTCATCCATCGTCACCTCAAGCGAAAGCAGGGCTTCCTGGGGAATGACTTCGCTTTCAAAATCAATTTTGGGCATGAGACGGCGCAGGGCATACATCGCTCCTTCCCGACATAAAGCGGCCAAATCCGCACCCACAAAGCCGTGAGTTAAAAAAGCCAGCTTCTCAAGATCCACATCCCCAGCTAGAGGCATCCCTCGGGTGTGAATGGTAAGAATTTCTTTCCGGCCATTTTTATCGGGAATAGGAATAGCAATTTCTCTATCAAAACGGCCGGGACGGCGCAAAGCCGGATCCAAAATATTGGGCAAGTTGGTAGCCCCGATAACAATAAGCTCTCCTCGGTTCTCCAAGCCATCCATCTCGGCTAAAAGGGTTGCCACTATTCTTCTTTCCACTTGTTTTTCTCCGCCTAATTCTTCTCTTTTAGGAGCAATGGCGTCCAGCTCGTCTAAAAACAAAATTGAGGGGGCGTTTTTCTTTGCCTCCTCAAAGATACTCCTTAAATGCTCCTCGCTTTGGCCATAAAATTTATGCATAATCTGGGGGCCGGAAAGTTGCAAAAAATAGGCATCGGTTTCGTTGGCAATCACCCGGGCAATCAGGGTCTTTCCGCAACCTGGTGGCCCGTATAACAAAACCCCCTTAGGAGGTTCCACCCCTAATCGAGCAAAAATTTGCGGAAATTTTAAAGGAAGTTCAATCATTTCCCTGATTCTTTTAATCTGCTCTCCTATACCACCTATATCCTCATAGGTTAATCTTGCCTCTTCCTTTTTCCCTTCTCCGGTGATAGAAATTACAGTTTGCGGTGTCAAAAGCACAGGAGCAGAAGGAACGGTATCCGCCACTTGAAAGTCTTGTTTCCTTGTCCCTAAAAAGCTAACTTGAACCCGATCTCCTATAACTGCGGGGATTGCTGACAATAGGTGAGACAAATAGGTGGTATCAAGTGTGGCGGGAGTTATAGTTAACGGAGAAAGAGTGACTCGTTGAGCTTCCTCGACTTTAATTTTTTTTAAAGTCACTTTCTCATCAAGACTTACTTTAGCATTTTCCCTAATAATACCATCAATTTGAACAATGCCCCGACCCCGAAATTCTGGAAAAGTAGGCATGACTTTGGCAACAGTTTCCCGCTTCCCTTCAATACTTACTACCTCTCCGGTATCAGCAATACCCAACTTCTCCATCACCTCCGGATCAATCCTGGTAATGCCCCGGCCAACATCTCTTGGATTGGCCTCGGCGACTTTTAATTTCACTTCTTTGATAACCATAGGCTTGCATTCTTGCCATTCACTTCTTTACTTTATTAATTCTTATCTCCAAGACTCCGTTTTTGTATTTAATTGTTAAAGTGCTAGGGTCAATCTCTTTTGGCAAAACAATTTCTTTATAATATTTACGGTCAAAATCTTTCGCTTCAAGAGTCAGTACATCACCTTTTATTTCTGTTTTTATACTCTCCTGGGTAACTCCCGGCACCTCGACAATAACCCTTACTTCCTCTTTTTCATCAAAGACGTCAACAAGGGGCTCGCGTTCTTCGGCAACTTTTGGTCCTTTAGGGGTCTTTTTAATGTTGCCAAAAGAAGAAATTGTTGGTTCCCCAGCGATCCCTGTTCTGATGGTAAAACCATAAACTCCTTTGGTTTCTTTGCCAATTTTTATTTCTCCTTCTCTCCTTAGTTCTTCCCCTTTTTCGGCCAAGTCTCCTAAAACTTCAATAAAATCACCTAGGCCCTTAAAGATTCCTCCTAGGCCAAGTCCGCCACTGGCGGAAAATTTTGCTTGTTTTTCGCTATCTTTAGCCATAATTCCTTTTTTTAATACTTCAAAGAAAACTTACTCCATTTTTTCCCTGTCTCTGTTCTAACCGAGTCAGGCTCGGTCTTGATAGCTTCTGCTTTTCCCGGATTAGCAGAACTGCCTATCTTCACCATCGCCAATTTTTTAAGCATGCTAATCTGTCTTTGAACATCAACAAGATGTCTTATTGCCTGAATTCTTTGCCGCTCGGCCCATTCTTTCTTCTTTTGAAAATTAGCTTTCTGAGAAGCTAATTTGTAAAGCCGCAATAAAAGACTTTCCTCAGTCAGTGGGCCTGGTCGCGTTTTAATGGTCTGGCTAGTCCGAATGTCACCTATTCCTTTAGGAATCATTTTTTCTCACCTCCCTTCGCCCGCCGACCAAGCACTCTTTGCGCCGTGTACGAATAGTACTGAAAAGACGCAAAGTAAGCTTAGGCGGGTCATCTTTTTAAAAACCAAGATTTTGGCTTCTGACAAACTTTCTCTTCGGGAAAAGACTCACTTTGCCCGTTTTTTTCCTTGTCAACAAACCTTCCCTGCTCATCTCTTGATTGCTGGGAAACAAAAAACCTTACCTTTCCCTCTTGGGCATATTTCCCAATCAGTTCTTTAATAAGTTTAGCTGCTTCTTTGATACCCTTCCCTTTGTTTCGCCCGGAAATTAAAGTATCAAGGCAAACTTGGGTAAAAAGAGGCTCGCTGGCCGACGGTCTTTTCCCTTTTTGTTTCAAAATTGTTCCGATGACAACTCCCGGTCGAAGAGTAATCGGAGAATCTAAAACTTTTGCCAGGCGAAACTCCCGTAAGATCTTGACAATCCGGTCGGCATCCTCAAGGGGAATCCCGCTTCTTGAGGCGACAATCGCTCTCTCTGTCTCCTCATCAAAATAATCAAGATGAAGAGTAACCATCCGGTCCAATAAAGCATCCTGGGTTTTTTGAACTCCAGCATATTCTTCAGGATTAGAGGTAAAGATGGCCCGGAAATTTGGATGGGCTTTAACATACCCATCCTCTTCAGCAGCGGTTGGCAAAGTTAAAATTCCCTCTTCCAAAACCGATAAAAGAGCATTATTGGCTTCTGGCCGGCTGCGGTTGAACTCATCATAAATTAAGGTAAAGCCCTCCTTAACCGCCGTGGTTAAGCGATTATCCATCCAACGTTGCATCGCATCTTCTTCTGTCTTTAGCACCGAGTGAATGAAGTTATCAATAACCTTTCTTTTCCGGTAACCAAAAGAACCGCCAACTAAATCCGAGGTAACAAACTCTTCATCACCAAACATAAGCATTACCGGTTGACCAAGCCGATAGGCAAGATGGGTGGCTAGGGTTGTTTTCCCGCTTCCGGTTGGTCCGGAAAAATGAACGGAAAAACCTGCCTGAAGATAAGACAAGGCTCTGCTAATAATCTCCTTTATTTTCGGGGTTTCCACAAACCCCTCGGTTGGTTCCGGCGCGATCACCGCGCTTTGTCTATTGATTCTCATTATTCACCTCCTCTCCTAAGTTGCTTTCTTACTGGCGTTTTCTTTCCCCAAAAGGCACCCAGGGCTACCGAAAGTTCCTTTTTAAGCTCTTGCTGTTTAGCCTGATTTTCTTTCCGGGTGGCTTTGACATCCTTTTTTAGATCAGCGATAAACCCATTGACCTCTTCTGTAAGAGCTTTAAAATCTTCTTTTCTTTTCCGGGTGGCATCCTTCATAAAGACAGATAAATCCTCTTTTATTTCTTTAATTCTCCGGCTGCGGATCTCTTTTCCGCTTTCAATATCCTCTCTTAAATTTCGCATTTCATCAATAAGAGCCATCTAAACCACCCCCCTTCCACCGCAGGTTAAACAAGGAAGGTCACTCTCTGCTGCCCGACCGCTACCTTTGCACTCGGGGCAAACTTTTTTCCCATCAGTCACTGAAACCACTCCTCGGCCATTGCAAACAGTACAAACATTCCTGCTTCCGGGGCTGACTCCTGTTCTTTGGCAATGAGCGCATCTGACATAGGGCTTAGCGACTGCCACCTTGCCTCTTCCCCCACAAACCTGGCAAGTGGCTTTGCTGGACATAATCTCAAATGGGTCTTTCCCCTTACCTTTACAAAAAGCACAAGTGATTGTTGTTATTTTTGCCATAAAAATTACCTTCTTAGCTTACCAGTACGTTTCTTTTGCATGGTGGCGGCTAACTTTTGCCACTCTGCTGCTATTTCCTCCCTTTCTTTTTTAAACTCCCCAAGCATATTAGCCACTTCTTCTTTAATGTGGCCTGCTGTCTTGGTTAACTCTTCCACCTCGGGCTTTCTTTCTTCTTGCCGGGCGCGAATCCTGGCCAGCATTTTTTTAAAGTCCTTAATCCGCACCTCTTCTCCCTTATTTAAAAGTTGGCGTAAGCCTTTGGCCATTTCTTCTTCTTCCTTTTTAAACTGCTCAATCATTCCGGTCACATCTTGCTCCCGCTGTTTGCGTTTCTCGATAATGTCTTTGATTAAAAGATCAAAATCTTTCTTTCTTAATGATTCGCCTTTGGCCAACTTCTCCTTCAAACTCTCCCGGAGTTTCTTTTGCTCTTCCTTAAACTCCTCTACCGTCTGCTTTGTTTCTTCCTTTAAGGCAGCCACTCGGTCAACAATTTTGTCATATAAACTAACTATTTCTTGAGCAAGATCGTTATTGTTGTTTTCCACCTTGTATCCTCCATCCAGACATTGTGGAATCCACAATGTCTAATTACATTATATAAGGCAACCAACCTCACGCTTCCCGCTGAGCGGGATTACGCGGGAAAATATAAAGAGTCTTCCTTAACCACTTTTCCTTCATCCAGCAACTCTTTAATTGGTTTGGCCAAACGAATATAAGGCACTCTGAGTTTAGTCCCCAGCTGTTTTAGACTAATACCTTTAGGATTTTCCTCAATCAAGGCTAAAGCCTTGGCCTTAAGTTCGCCCCCACTAAAAGCTTCTTCAGCCGCTTCTTCTACCCTTTTGGGCACTTCAGCTTCTTTAGGAACCTCGGCAATCGGCACTCTTTTTCCTGTCCGCTTGGAAGCCATTATTTTGGCCAAATTTTGCCAATGAGCATGAGCCTCTTTAATATCCTCCCGAGTAGCAGTTAAAATCTCTGCGGTCCGCCTTTGAACATCTGAGAAAAAGGCTTTAAATTCAGTTAGCCTTTGCGATTCGCTTTCAGACAAAAACTCTTTTAACTGGCTAGCCATTTCTTTTATTTCTTTGGCAAACCTATCCATCAGCTCCGCTGTTTCTTCTTCCCTTTCTCTCTGGCGAGATTGAATGTCGGCTAACATCTCTTTAAACTCGGCAATCCTGGTTGACTCGCTCTCATCCAGAAAAGCACTCAGAGCCTCGGCCATCGCCTTATGGTCTCCCCTAAAGTGAGCCAGAAGTTTGGCAACAGTATCTGCCGCTTCTTTATTTTCCCCGTGAATTCGATTCATCATCTGATGAGTGTCTTTCATCAAATCTGCCAGCCAACTCATTCTTTCCCCATAGGAAACCTCAATATCCTCAGTTATTTTTCTCATGTCTTGAGCAATAGGCATCTTCTTTTTTCACCTCCTCTCTAAATTAACGATTTTTTTTATTTTTATGCCAATTTCTCCAGTTTTTTCTTAGGAATCAGGGGCCAGGCACCAACTATTATCACCGCCACCCCCAAAACCGCCTCTGCCCAACCCAAAATGGTGTCAAAAACAAGAAAAGGAACAATCATCACCAAAAAGCCTAAAATTATTAAACTGAATTCTCGCCAATTCTTTTTAATTTCCATATTTATCTTGCCGTTTAAAAAAGCTTAATTAGAGCATGCTTTGTGGATTTAACTTGGCAGTTTGTAAAAGGGTCCTTCGACAAGCTCAGGATGCTTTTACACCCAAAAAGGATGCTCTAACCAATGCCTGGTTTAGGCTGCTGCAGA